>ENA-UOJC01000201-UOJC01000201.1-human-gut-metagenome-genome-assembly--contig:-C104-NODE-201-length-107982-cov-41.159247_pt1 | contig 107982 bp, 81 predicted proteins | sample MGYA00242339_ERZ723886 | MGnify/ENA metagenome assembly ERZ723886 | reverse complement strand
TGGCTGATTGTTTTACTGTAGAATTATCTAATTCTTATATCGAACTCACGTTAATCAAGGTCGGACGGAAGATAGCCCAACTTCAGCAACTGCTCTTTGGCCGATTCCCCTGCCGGAAGCCTCCCCTTACTGATTTTCGTGAGCAATCGCCCCATCTGTCTTGACTGGGCTTTGGGGTCAACACCCCCTTCGGGAGCAATCTCCCTGCCCCAGCCCGTGTCGAAAAGCACAAGGCCGTCGGGATGCTCCACAAGGTAGACCGAGACAGGAATCCACGAGAAACTGCTCTTCGGCTCAAAAATGCCGGAAGCCTTTACCATGCTGGCGTTGCCGTAAGGCACACCCTGGCTCACATAAACGCTGCCTGTATGCAGCAGATGTATCTTTAGCTCCTTTTTCATAATCTGTATATACTTGAAACTATAACAACCAATCCGTCATATCCATCCATCTGTCTCCGGAGAAACAATCAGTTTGTCACCCTGTTCAAGCCCAAGCGGTATTCCGAAGGCGAACATCCCTCGGGGTGCTTGAAATATCTCCCGAATGTCGACTGGTCGGGAAAACACAGCCTTTCGGCAATCTCCTTGATGCTGGCAGCGAAATCGTTAAGATATTGCCTGGCGAAAGTCATCGTCACATTCTCAATCCACTGCATCGCGCTTTTGCCACTCTTGGCGCGTATTATGGTCGAGAAATAATAGGGTGACAGATATCAGGAATCTGTTGAAAATTACATCATCCCTGTCCTGGGGCACTGCCGCCACCGAAAGGTTGCTGAAATAAGCCTCACACACATTCAGGCAAAGGGCGTATCTCAGATAGACTATGTAATTTTCATAAATCCCGGCCACCGGCTCGCCATATTCCTCCCTCTTGACCTTGTCAAGGCTCCGGTCAAGAGTGTCGCTCAGCACCATTATGTCAAGGGCTTCCCGCCGGGAAATCTCCACGATTGGGTTTTCCCGCATCGCCAGCCTGTCCTTGATGTTTATGGAACTTACCGCCGGATAATACGCGTCGACCGAATCCTCCTGCAATATGCCGTCGAGGTCATCACTTTTCTCCAACACCTGGAAGAATGTGTTGGGAGTGTATATACACAGGTGATTCTCCGATATGAGGTAGGCCTTGTTTCCGAGCAATATCTGGGCCGTATCATATCGAATTACGTAAAGTCCCTGAACTGATTCTTATGGCAATCGCCTTATGCTGCATGGCGTATCTCCTTGTTTTCGGAAAGACCCTTGACTGGTTCGACTCCCCGAAAATCCGGCTTGCCACCGCCGGGATGCTTGTCAGCACGGAGGTGTTCCTGTTGGTCTCCGTGCGTAACGGCGACGATGCCTATCCCCCCTCGGGGTATTCCGTTACCGCAACATATGGATGTCGATGCTCCTCTTCCTACTTGCCATGATATTCAACTCAGCCAACATTTTCGTGGTGACATTCTCGAAAATCTCCACTCCGGTCAACAATCTCCAGAGCGCGTCGTTGAGCGGATGGGCCATAGCCGGATGTGTCCTCGGGCTGGTCATTTCCATATTGCTTGTCCTGAAAAAGGTAAGATTCCGCACCATATTCATCATCGCCCTGCTGTTTATGGGGCTATCCAACTGCCTGATGTATTTCCAGTATCAGACCGAAGGGCTGTTCAGCAATATGGTATGGCCGACTGTGTTGAATTTCACAGGGTTGCTGATGCTGTATTCCCTTGTCGCCGCCTTCGGGATGAAGAGTCTGTCAGCGCGATACCTCGTCACCTTCGTCTTCCTGATGATATGGATGCGAAACTCCATCGCCCCGGTGATAGGTGCTTCCATTTATTCCAGCACACTGAACGAACCCCCATCGCCTGGGTGATGTTGAGCCGGGCAGCCTTCACGTTGTCGTTGGCCAGATGTATCGACGCGCAGACCGATGCCCCCACACCGAGCATCAGGCCGATACCCATCATCACCATAGTCGGCGCGATACAGATGTTGACCGCCGCCAGCGCGTCACTGCCGATGCCGCGTCCTACAAATATGCCGTCAGTCGCCGTCACCGCGCACAACGACAGCATACCGAACAATGTCGGCAAAAGGTATTTCCTGAACAATACGGGGATTCCTGCCTTTCCCAAATCAATAGCGTCACGTTTCATATAGGGTAATACTAATAAGGATTGAACATAAATATCGCCGAACAGAATCGAGGTTTTACCCAGTCATCTTATCCGGCAATCAACAATGCCCTCCGATGAGGATTACAAAACGCTGCTTGGAATCGGCATACAAAATTACGTAATTCCGGCGAGATTACAAAAAATCAAAGGAACGGGACTTGGCGACGATGTATAACAAATTGCATTTAACCCAGAGTGTCAACCCGTTATACGGAGGCCTTGTCCCGTTCCCATAATCTATGGTCGGTACTTTAATATATCAATAATTGCTCATCGTGACACCACTTTGGAAGCCCTGCCGTCACAGAGACGGATGCAGACCTCCCCGGCCACGGGGGATTCGATTCTCATTCCCTGAAGATTGTAATACAGGGTCTCTCCCTCTGCCCGGTCTGTATCAATCGCCACAATGGCGGCTGTGTTGTCGGGAGCGACAGACATCGCGGGGGAATCCTCTCCGAGGTATGTGCCGGTCAGCACTTCGGTACGGATATCGAGTTCGAGCCTGTAAAATCCATCCTTGGAGATGGTCCATTTCAGGTCATCACCCCCTGAGATGCGTGCGTCGCTCTCCCCGACGGCGGGAGCGTCGGCGGTGTAGGGATGGAATGTGTCGCGGAACCAATCGCGGGCGGTTAGAATCTTGAACTTGGCAGGCTCGTCAGGCATCGTCACCGACCCGTCGGCATTGGTCTTCCTGTCCCAGCCTATTCTCAGCTCACCTTCCCAGACCATCACGAAGGGGTCATTTTCGTCCGGGAGGAAACGGCAGTTGCTCTCATCCCAGTAGTTCCATGAACGCTCACAGCATCCTCCGACCAAAATCAGTTCGGTGTAAGGAGTCAGCCTGCGGGCCTGATAGCTCTTGCTGTTCTTGTCGAGATAGACCGCGTAGTCCCCCTCTACCATCACGCTCCAGCCCTTCGCGCTGTTGTCCGTCGAGGGGAAAAGCGGTGAGAGATATTCTCCTCCGAAAGTCAGGTCAACCTCGGGATAGCGGGGGAGCCAGCTGGTGGTGTTTTCCCCCACCGTGGGGGTATCGACCAGTTTAAGGAATCCGGGGAGGAGATGGAACGTACCCTTGAATTCCACACCCATGTCACGCAAGGCCTCGACATTTCCGCCGTTGGCACTTCCTGTGACATAGAACGCCGAGGGCCACCGGCTATCCTGGACGGGATGTGACAGCGACATCCTCATTGAATTCAAGTCCACGGTCAGGGTATATGTGCCGCTCTGCGCCACACGCATCTTGCAGTCCTTCGACCCGTCGAGCGCCCAGTCGGCGTAAAAAGCCAACGGCACTGTCGCTCCTGTGGTGACCTCCACACCGCCGGAGGTGGCGACAATATGCTTGTGCCACGCCTCGCGGGTGTTCATGAACTTGAACTCCTTTCCGGCCTCAAGCTGACCGGTCCACTCGAAGACTCCGTAACCGATTCGGGAAAATTCCTCGGCCTTCCCCATATCCCACGACGCGGGTGTGGCGTCTCCGATGAGGTAAAGCTGGGTGTATTCTATCGAGTTTGACATATCGCCACCCTTTGCCCCCGTAACACAGAGGAGCAGGAGGAGACAGCCTGTTATTTTTCTGATGTTCATAAGGCTTATTTTCTGAATTTCTTTACTGTGGTGTCTCCGTCAGCCTTCACCAGGCAAAGATACATGGCCGGAGCGAGGGCCGCGAGGTTCTCCGAGAAACCGGCCACATCGTCGTAACTCTTGCTGACAAACTCCATGCCGGCCATATCGCATACCGACAGGCTCACCTTCCTGCGGACATTCCCCAAAGAGGCGGTAAGGGTATCGTTTGCGCGGTCATAATCTATGGAGCAACCGGGAACCGTAACATTCTCCAGGGCTGTGACCTCACCGCTATAAGTCACCTCCACACGGTTGGCCTGCGAGCATGCGCTCTTTGGCAGTGTCACTGTCAGGCATCGCTTTCCGGCATCATAGCTCCAGGAGTTGGCCCTGTTCTCGACCCCGTTGATTTTCACCGACTTGGGAAGTGTGGCGTTATGGATGCGGAGAGTCCACTGGCGGTCGGCGACCGCGCCGGGATAACTCCCCTCACGCGGAGAAATCATATAAGTCTCTGTCGCACCCGATACAGTGTGGCTGAAAGGTGTGGTGGCATAGACCGTCGCGTAGTCGCTGTTGTCGCCGGCATCCTCATAAAGTGAACCTGCGCCCTCCGCTCCGGCCACCACATTGAGAATCATCTCGGCCGGTCGTTCGGTGACATTCTTCACTGTCGGAGGATTGTAGGGAATCATGGCTCCCTCACGGAAGAAATAGGGAATCTGTCCGGAGGTGAAAGCCATACGCTTCACACATGGACCCTCAATCAGCTCGTTGGTCGAGACGCTCCACCAGTTCCCCTTCGGGAACCAGATTTCCTTGACTGCTGTCTTGCCGTCTGCGGCAGGCTCGGTCACTGGGGCCACAAGTATGTCGTCACCGAAGAAATATTCCCCCTCATAGGTGTAAGCCTCCTCCTGGTCGGGATACTCGTAATAAAGTGGGCGACACATACCCAGACCGGTGTCATAGGTCTTGCGGGCCATCGTGTAGAGATAGGGGAAGAGAGCGTAGCGCAGCTTGACGGCATCAAGCATCTCGGGGAAGTTGGCGAACTTCCATATGCGGCGCTCTATGCGGTCATCCTTCGTGGCGTGGGTGCGGAAAATCGGGGTGAACACGCCGAACTGAATCCATCGCAGCACAAGTTCCGGGTCGTTGACCGTCTGCTCGTCGGTGAACGCGTGCCCTCCCAGGTCATGACCCCAGAAAGCATATCCGACATTCGAGGCTGTCGCTGTGAAGTATGGCTGGAAAGCGAGAGTCGGGAAGTTGATAAGCGCATCCCCGGAGAAACCGAGCTGGTAGCGGTGACTGCCCAGTCCGCCCCATCTGTGGAATATCACCGGACGGCGGTCAGGACGGTTCTTGGCCATATCGTTGAAGAACACATAGTTGCACCAGAAGGTCTCCCCCAGCCCCTGGGTGTAGGGACTGGTCAGATGCTGCTGCCAGTCAAGCCACCAGAAATCAACACCTTCGCTTTCATGGTCACGGATGACACGGTTGAAGAAGGAATTGGTGAAATCGGGGAAATCGAGGTTCCAGCCGATGGTGCCGTTATTGTCATATTTGCCGTTGAGGTCACCCTTCATAGCGTTGTAGTAGCCCGGCGATTCAACCGAGTTTATGCCGTCGGCCGGATGAAGGTTGAGGGCAATCTTGAAATTGCGGTCATGTATCTCCTTCAGCAGTTTTTTCGGCTCAGGGATAAGGTTGGTGTTCCATGACCATCCGGTCCATCCTCCGATTCCGGCTGATCCGCTGGCGGGGTCTCCGTTCCAGTGCCAGTCCATATCGAGAATCATCACGTCGGCGGGAATCCCGTTGTCGGCCAGGTCGGTCATAATCTGGCGGTAATCGTCGGCCGAATAGGAGGCATACTTGCTGTACCAGTAGCCGAAGACATAATCCGGCGGCAGAGGAATCTTCCCGGCAACCTTGGTGAAGTCATAGATGGCCTTCTTGTAATCAGAGCCGTATCCGAGGAAATATGTGTCCATGGCATGTGTGTCCTGACGCTCTCCCCACCAGGGATAGGCCGTAACACCATTCTCCTCCAGGGGGAAAGAGCGGCTTCCGTCAGCGCGGGCGGCTGTCCAGGAGTCATCGATCACAGCCCACCCGGAGCGGGAGATGATTCCATCCTCCATCTCGCTCCGCTTGTTGTCGCCGTTGCTGCCGTCGAGAGTGCGGCAAGTGCCCTTGAGGTTGAGAGGGTCAGGCTTCCCGGGATACCAGGTCACGGGCTGTCCGTTATGGTTCATCGTCACCGTCAGGTTTGCCGGAGAGGCGGGGACAGTGCGCGGGTCGGTGCCCTTACGGTATTTGAGCGAAAGACGGTCTGTGGTTATGTATAGAAATTCCCCATCCTCCGATTTCTTGAAAGCGGGCACTGACTCCAGGTCTCGGTTCTGGATGGCGAATGTGGCGCGGTCTTCAAACTTCCCCTTGTCACTGTATTCGATTCGAATCATCTCCGGGGTAAGCACTGTGAAACGTGCATTCCCCACTACGACCACCGCCTCCGGATTGGCCACCGGCCCGGCAGCCTGTATGGCGGTTGCCACTGATAAAGAGAGAGGGACCATCGTCCCTCTCAGGACATTTTTAAGGATTTGTGATTTTTTCATCGCTGTGTTGCGTCTGTATCTGTAAATGGTGATTAGATTCGTTAGGGTCAGCATTCGCGCCTGACTCCGTTGAGTTGTGACGCAAAGTTAGGCATTCCGAAAGCCCCCAGTCAATAGCAGATACTTAAAAAGTAGTGGTTATATAGCCACTCTATCCTGATAACCAATTAGTTGATTGTTATAACCATCCAAATATATATAGCCGTCGTAGACCTGTTTCTGCTCTACGACGGCTATATTCGGATGGTGTTATCTCTTATTTGCCGAGGAGGAATCTCAAGGGACGCGCCACACGCGCCGCCCAGAAACGCTCCTCATGTCCCGCGCCTTCATCGACATAATTGTCGAGCGTCGGTTTGCTTCCGTCATCCCCCGGACGCAGGCTGTAACCCATCGACTCCACCAGTTTTACCACTCGTTCGTTTGACGGTCCGTAAAGGCTGTCGATGGAGGTGGTGCCATGGTCGAGATACAGGCGATGACGCCCATCGCGTGGCATATTCTCCGCAAGGTAATCATACATTGCGTTGGAGAAAGTCGGGTCGCCGTCGAGGGTTCCAACCCAATGGGTCGACAGGCATGCAGCTGCGCCGAAAACCGAAGGGTATTCCGACATAGCGTAAATCGACATCAGTCCGCCCATGCTTGACCCCATAAGGAATGTGGAATCAGGATTGGCGGTCAGCCGGTATATGGAATCCATGGCCGGGCGGAGAGTCTTGACCAGGAAGGCAGCGTAGGCATTCCCCCTGATTGGTGTTTCCTCAAGGAAATGACGGAGGGTGGAGTCGGGAGTACCCTTGATATAATTTTTGACATTCTCCGGCATAAGGTCACACTTGCGGGTCTCGGCCACACTATGGACGCCGACAATCACCGGAGCCTCGATTTCACCCTTTTCAATCAGCGCGGAGGTCACGGAGTCCATCTCCCATGCCTGCTTGTTCCATGTGGTGGCGGCATCAAACAGGTTCTGCCCGTCATGCATGTAAATGACCGGGTAGCGATGACCATCCTTAGCTGGGTAGCCTTCTGGTGTCCAGACATCGACAGTGATGGTGTCGCCCATCTCCGGCGAATAGATATAATGTCGGTCAATGTTACCTGCCGAGGCTGTCTGCAACGCCGGGAGGTTTTCATCAACTTCCGGAACAGGAGCAGTCTTGCCGGACTGTGAACAGCCCCATATAAACATCGCCCCCGCAAGCGGGAGCAGACCAATTCTCATCGGATCTGATAATTTCATGATATTGTCATTTATGGTTTATCTATCTGCAAATTTTCTATCTGCAAATTTAACGAAATTCCATTTGTCCGCCAACTAAAAGGCCAACACACCAAAATATATTACTGATTATGGAATATGCGTACTATGGAAGATATATAAATGAAAAGGTCGGTGTGTCAAAATTCATCATTGTTGACACACCGACCCTGATGTCAGGCGAACCCTATTATCGGTTCAGCACTTTGAATGTCTGGTGGCCGACGGTCACGAGGTAAATTCCGGGCAACACGGTCACACGGGTCTCGTTTGCGACCACGGTTGATGCCACGACCTTTCCGTCTGCCGACGAGATGGTTGCAGTCTTACCTTCCGCGCCACGGATTACAATCTGGCCGTCACGGGCAAAGACCTCGACGGAAGCGCCATCCTCAACTCCGGCGAGGGAGCTGGAAAGCGCACCTTCCACCTCATCACTGCCGACGGATTCCCCGGCTGTACCATAAAGGGCGGTCACCCTGTAACGGTAGGTCTTGTCAGGGGCCACATCGGTATCGGCATATGTGGTAGCAGCCAAAGGTTCGGCATTGAGCCGCACTCCGTCGCGGTAGATGTTGTAGCCGGTCAGTGAGAGCTGACGGGGTTCACCTCCGGCAAGAATCATCTCCACATCGTCAATCATCAGGATATACTTGTCATAAGAGTCGCCATGGATGGCCATATGGGTTGTGCCTTCGGGGAGATAGAACTCATATTTGGTCCATTGGGCCGGGACAGCGTCCACACGGCCTACCGACACGAAATCAGCAGGTTCGGTTCCGGTCGAGGAAGCGAGCACCTCGAATGTCTCAAGATACTGGGGCTGACCGGCATCCGACTTGAAGCTCGATGCCCAAAGCGAGACAGTCTGCGGTCCTCCGTAAAGTTCGGGAGAGATTGCCCAGTCGTCACTCTGCACATATGTGTTGCCGCGCATCGAGTACATCGACCACAGGCACTTATGACCGGAATGAGCCTTGAAGCGGTCTCCGTCATTGGTGTAATTCAATTCCGAATGATTGTCGTCAATAGTGAAGAATGACTGCTGTCCGCTTACCGGAAGCTGCTTCTTGCCTATGCCACCGATGGTAGCACGGTCAAGATCAAGGAATTTCCATCCGCTGACCTCCGATTTCCAGGCGGTGGCCTTCTCGAAATTCTCGGTGGATGCCTCGGGAGCAGCCTGAGACATGTCGGGAGCGCCCCAGGCGAGGGTTATCACACCGTCGCCGGAGGTGGCGGTCAGACCGCTTACGGCAGGATTACCGTTATGGCGCACCTTCACAGCCGCCCCGGGAGTCTCATCATCCGAAGCGATGAGATCGCCGGGGGCTTCTACCTTGCATACATACACAACCTCGTCGGGAGCCACCACACCGAGTTTCTCGGTGAATGTCACAGTCCGACGTGTGCCTGACTGCAGGGTTGTAAGGAATTTCTCCGCAACCGTCTCTCCGTCACGCAGCAGGAGGGCTTTCGCGCCGTCAATAGCCGCGTCGCCGGTATTGGAGACCGTGAAGCTCACGACAAACTCCTCGTCGGGGTTCACCGAGGCGGGAGCAATGATGTCGGAGGCGGTGAGATTGCAGGGACTCGAAGTGTTGACCTCCATATTGTCGAGGTGGATATAGATGGCAGTGATGACGATAGCCTCAAGGCGCAGTCTGACTGTCTGACCGTCATATCCGGTCAGCGGCACAATCACCTTGTTCCACTGTCTTGCAGGCCCAGTCTCACCAATCACGATTGTCTGCAACGGCATGAACTCCTCGTCATTGTCGCCCCAGATTTTGACAGCAAGCTCGTTGGCGTTGTCCTTGCCATTGTCACCGATGTAATTGTAAACCCAGAATGACAGCGCGGGAGCCGACAGGGTGGAGAGATCGATTTTACCGGTGAAGAGGGATATTGTCTCGTCGGGCACGGTGTTCTCCATACCCATCATACCGCCGTCATTGTCCTGCGGCTCAATGTCGCGACCATTGTAGCTGAAGCCGCCGACAACCATCCAGGTATCACCCACACAGTTCTGGGTGGAACCGATGAGATGGGAGGTCTCCTTGTTGGCCCATGACTCAAGCCAGGGCGCGGAGTCAGGCTTGCCGACCGGCACAAGGATGGACTTGGCAAGTTCCGACATACCCCCCTCGCTGACAGCCCCAACACGGTACTGCACCCAGGACTGCGGAGAGAGAGGTTCAACCGCACGGATAGTGAAGCTTGTCTCCTGCAGACCGGCCTTGACGATTTCCCCGAAGCGGTCATACACGGTGTAAGTGACCGGGGTGTCACCTAACGGTTTGCCATCGATGTCCATTGTGGCGGGTGCCCAGCTGACATCCACTGTTCCCGGTGTGGAGGTCTCAAGCACCTTCACCCATTCGACAGGCTCGGGAACGTTGAAGCCGACCCATACCTTTACAGATACAGGGACTCCATTGCCCGCACTGTTATGGCATACGACAGTATAGATATGATAGCCCACCGAAGGCTCGGTGTCATCGACGATGAGGAGTTCCGCGCCGGGAGCCATACCTTCTGTGATGGTCTTCACGGGCTGGTTGTCGCGGAGCAGCTCGGCAGATGTCAGCTCGGCAAGCTCACCACCTTCGAGGTTGACGGTGGGAGCCTTGAAGCGGACAGTCACCTTCTTCGCGCCGGTCATATCGGCCTCGGCTGTCAGTTCTGTCACCTCACCGGGAGCACCGGCAACAACCCCTTTGCTTATGTCGAAGGATTTCATATAAAGCATCCTACCGTCAGGGCTTGTCCCGCGCAGAGCGATATAATAAGTGCCGGAAGCAGTCGGCTGCAATGTGCCGGTGAAGGTGGTGAAGTCATCGGCCTCCAGCGGAGTAGCATCGATGATGGTGATTTCTCCCAACCCTTCGGCTGTCGGAGCAGTACCGGCCACAAGGCTGAACTCCTCGTTGTAGCGGGTGTTGCCACGCTTGAGCGCTATCGAGATGTCATATTTCGCACCGGCGGAGAGAACCATGGGAGGTGTGACCAGGAAAGCACCCTCTTCAGGGGCACCCATAGTGACAAGCCTCATACCTGAACTTACCGAATAATTGTCATCGACGTATGAGTCATTGTTGAGCCATTTCCATCCGATTGTCGAGGTCAGTGCCGGGAAATCCTCTGTGAACGGAGGCACCACGGGGCCGAGCGAGAATTCCGGGGTCAAGGCGCCCTCAGACTCCAGGCCGCCCGCTACGGTCTTTATCTCATAATAGTAAGTGGTGCGGGTGGCGGGCATATCGAGCTGCTGGCTCCAGCCGGAAGCCTCAGCGGTGAACACCTCTCCGTCGGGCATACGGGTAATCTTGTAATACATCCCCGTGCGGTCGATGTTTCCGCCGTTCACACCTGTCGATCCTGCCGCAGTCCAGAAGAGCTTGACAGTACCATCCTTGTAGGTCAGACGCGGTGAAGCGGGAGACCTGGGGATGTCCGGGCCGACATACTGCGAAGCTTTCGAACGCGGTCCACGTCCGGCCTCATTCGAGAAATACAGCGAGAAGCAATATTTACCCGGTGTGTCGAGAGTGACATTGGCGTTGATGTAACCGTCGGAATAGCTGGCGCTACCTGTCGCCACCTCTTCGCCGTTGGCCTCTATGTGGTAAGTCACGGCTCCACTGAGTATATCACCTCCGACCGTCTTCTGGGGAGCGCGAAACCTCACTGTTCCGGCAAGGGCTGTCCCGTTGAAGCTCACCGACGGATTGCCCGAGGCGGCGGGAGCAGCGTTGTCATAGGTCTCGGGGAAATACATACCCCCAAGCTGTTCCCCATTCTCCAGGTCATAGACCTTGGTGGCCTCGGCGGTGGTGAGATTGACGGCATACAACGCGCTCTCCTGCGAGGTTTTAACGCTGAAATAGAATGTTCCGGTCTTGCGGTCAATCGCGCCTCCGGTAATCAGTTCGGTCGTCTTGCCGGTGTCGCCCACTAAGGTCTGTGCGCCAGTAGCCGTGTCGACGATGTTGAGCCGTCCCTGCCAGTCAATGGCATAGAGTGTGCCCTCCGCGTCAAAGTCCATCGCTGCGAAAGCGGTTTCCAGATCGGCGATTTTGTCGCAGCTGAACTGGCTCAGCCTGCATTTTCCGAAGACATACCCGGTCCCGGTCTCATTGAAGAAGCATCCGTATGCCTCATCCTTGGGGGCATAATAGGCCAGGTCGGTGGCCACATTCGTGATTTTGCAATTGGAGAAGAGGTCTTCCACGCCCCATGTGCGCAACGAGTAGCTCGCACACTCGATGACGGGGAGTCCCCCTATCATCTCATACCTAACTCCATAATAATAGTTGTCATCCGCGATACCTCCGCCGCTGGCGTAGATGTTTCGCTTGATTTGCTCGGGGGCATATTCCCCGGTACTGAACCGGTACATGCCGGCCGACTGTGGCGGGTCTGAGACACACGCGTTGAAAAACGGCACCCCGTCGGCGGCGCACAGTGACACGGCGGAAGCCGCGGCCACCATTGCGCCCGCGAGGGATGTTCTCAAAGTGAATCGCTTCATTTTGACAGATTGCCGGATTCAAAGATTTCAAGGCTGCCGGATGAATCCTTTTGCCGGAGCCGGGTGGTAGATAAAAGCATTTGAGACTGAACCACAAAGGTTAAGCCGTGTAAAATTATGAATTTGCTAGGTAAAGGGGATGCCGCAAGATGTTAATTCTTGTTAATTCAAAAGCAAAAAAAGCCCCAAACGCCCCCGGCATCACTGCCGGGAGCGGGGACATTGCGGTATAAAGACTGCTTTTATCTACCTTAATCTTTTTACTGCAATCATATCTTGTGACTCCCCTGGCAAGCCCTCGGGCGACCACAGGGAGACTGTCGAGATGACATTGCAAAGTTAATCAGCCATCAAGGGTTGACCATACCGTAGACGGGGGACAAAAGGGGGACAACCGGCGGAATATTGTGGTTTTGTGGAATTTTACTAACTTTGTTGCCATGAGATTGGTATGTATGCTTCTGCTTGCCGCGATTTTCGCGACTCTTCTCCCGGGATGTGACCGGAAAGGGGAGACTATGGAGAGAAAGACCACCTGGAACCATGTCACTCCGGAATTCGACTCAACTGTCGTCGTCCTCGAAAAAGCCTACCTGTCCCCCTCCTCCTACGAGCGGAAAAAGAGCCTGACCATGAGCCTCGACTCAGTGGCCTCACCTCAGGCTACCGCCCAGCGGCTCTATTGGAGAGCGCGGCTCTCCCGCGCCGCCGACAACCATCCACGGGCTGCGGCGACAGTAGAGGAGGGACTGGCCACAATCGACTCCGCCCGTTTCCCTTACGAATGGGCCAGACTGACATCAATCAAAGCCTCACTATCCACCACTCCGAGCCGCTCGGCCTACGGACTGGCAAAGGAGAATCTCGCTTACTTCGAATCAATCGGGGATTCCATGATGGTCGGGGCGACACTGATGAGACTCGGCACAGTCATGTGGCTCATCAGCGACACTATCCCCGCCGCCAGATATTACCTGATGGCCGATTCTGTATTCTCCAGGTCAGGACTGGAAAGCTACCGGCTGCGCAACCTGCTCAACATAGCCAACACTCTCGACCATCCCGGGGAGTACGCCCGGCGCGACAGCCTGATGCGGTTCCTCATCGACAGCCCCGTGGCCCGGGCCGACTCTGATTTATATCATATGGTGCTTCGCAACTCATTCCTCAACACCGGAAATTTCGACCACATGCGACGCGCCTACGCCTATCTGGGGAAAGGCACCATCCATGACGCGCTACGCGCCTCTTATGAAGGGGCGATGGCCGACTATTTCATAGGTAACGACTTCCCGGCGGACTCGGTAAGGAAATATGCCCGACTGGCGTATGACAACATCGACAAGGTATCAGACCCTTACGCCCGCGCCACGATATTCAACGCCATGTCATTCACGGCTTACACCGAGGGGAACCACGACGCGGCGCTCACATTCTACCGCGAATTCCTCGAAGCCCGATTGTCGCTCGAACAGGAACGGTTCTCGCTGGAGACCACCAAGGCCGACTACCGCAACAACTTCGAACGTGCGCGACATGAGGAGCAGCTACGCCACACCCGCGAGCGGGAGATATGGATAACGGCGCTCGTGCTGGCTTGCGCCCTGGCCATCGCTATCTGGGTGGTGTTCTATTTCAGGGTGGAGAGGGCGCGGGTTAACCGCCAGCGCGCTGAGGTCATGCTGCAGCAAAACCGCAATTACCTGAGCGCGTGCGCCCTGGCGATGGATGAGAAAGACCGTATCATAGAGTCGCTTGTCAAGAGTGTCGAGAAGATGCACTCCGACGGTAAAATCGCCGGTACGGAGGCGAGGGAGCTTACCTCCAATGTCAGACGCAGCCTGAACAACAGCCTTGAAAGGGAGACCTTCACCGAACTCCATAAGAAACTCCACCCCGAATTCATCAGGCGGCTCAAGAAAGATTACCCCATGCTCACCGAGAGCCAGCTCAAACACGCCGCCTACATAGCGATGGGACTATCTTCCAAACAGATCGCGCAGATTATGAATATCGAATATGAGTCTGTCAAGAAAAGCCGCACTCGCCTGCGCAGCCGTATGGGGCTTCCGCCCGACAGCTCACTTGAAGACACACTCCGGGGATACGCCGCCTCGGTCTGAATACCGGCAGACGGCATCTATTCGGTGGTGAATAGTCAAAAGTCGGTATTCTCCTCTGCCTGACAGCAGCCGCGAGGGGAAGAAAATTACTCAGATTTGAGGATTGCGGGCGTTAACAAATGCCTGTAATTTTGCAACACATTTTCACAGTTGCAAAACAAATCTTATGACCAGACTCTTCGTTTCAAGCGCAATCCTCTTGCTGTCGGCGGCTTGTATGCCGACCCTATCGGCTCATTCCGAACTGCCCGACTCGACAGCCCATACCCAGAAAGCCAAGACATCCTGGACAAGCCGTCTCCACGTCGGAGGTTACGGCGAGGTTGCTATGACCCGCAACTTCTACAGCGACAGCTACCTCCGCTACATCACACCCGACAAATACCGCGACGCCAAGAGCCACGGACGTTTCGACATCCCCCACGCCGTGATTTTCATCGGATATGATTTCGGCAAAGGATGGTCGATGAGTTCGGAAATCGAATTCGAGCATGGCGGCACTGAGTCGGCGGTTGAATTCGAGAATGAGGAGGGTGGTGAATATGAGAGCGAAGTGGAGCGCGGCGGCGAGGTTGCCCTCGAACAGTTCTGGATTCAGAAATCCTTCATGCCGCAGCTTAATGTCCGTGCGGGAATGATGGTGGTACCGGTCGGTCAGACCAACTCCCACCATATGCCGACCGAGTTCTTCGGTGTCTATCGCCCCGAAGGGGAAAATACCATAATGCCCTGCACATGGCATGAAATCGGAGTGTCGCTCTGGGGTAAGGTGGGCGACTGGCTTTATGAACTGATGTTCATGCCCGGACTCGACAGCGAACGTTTCGGCTCCCAGGGTTGGATTCACGACGGCTCGGCATCCCCCTATGAATACAAAATCGCCAATGTCTACGCCGGAGCATTCCGTGTCGACAACACTTCGGTCAAAGGTTTGCGCCTCTCACTGGCCGGATATGTGGGCAACTCATTCCGCAACACCATGGCACCGACCTCCAGCGAGAAGAATGACGGCATCCACGGCACAGTGACCATCGGCACCTTCGATTTCCGTTACGAAGGTTACGGTTTCATCGCCCGGGGTCATTTCGACTACGGCCACCTGAGCGACGCCAAGCATATCACGGCGTTCAACATGAACATGTCGAGCAAATCCCCCTCCAAGAAACAGAAGGTCGCCTCGGATGCCCTCTCCACCGGAATCGAGGCCGGATATGACTTCTTCTCCCTCTCACCGAAACTCCGCGCCGCCAACCAGCGGCTCTATCTCTTCGGCCGCTACGACTATTACGACTCCATGTACAAGATGCAGGGGGGTGACCTCGACTACGAATGGTGCGGACGTCAGCGCGTGGCTGTCGGACTCAACTACTACCCTATTCCCCAGATTGTCATCAAGGGTGAATATGCCGTCGGACTCCTCGACAGCAAATACAACAATGAGCCGTCCATCTCCCTCGGGGTGGCATATTCAGGCTGGTTCCTCTGAAAACCAAACTCAAATAAACAACACATATGAATGTCAGAAAAACTTTCAAGCTCTTCTCTCTTCTCCTGATTGGACTCGGAGTGGCCTCCTGCTCAGACAACGACAGCCCCGAACAGTCAGAGATGTCGGCCAAAGAGACCGCTCTCAAAAACGCCACCGAGGCCTACATCAACCATACCGTCCTGCCTACATACAAGGGTATGGCCGACGCCGCCATCAAACTGTATGACAACTGCGAGACCATCAGCGACCATCATGCCGCAGGCATCCTTACCACCGCCGTCATCGCCGCCGCTGACGCGTGGAAGGAGTCACGCCGCTACTGGGAATTGTCTGAGGCGTTCCTCTTCGGCCCCGCCGCCGACCAGAACATCGACCCCCATATCGACTCATGGCCCCTCGACAAGGCCGCCATGGACCGTCTGCTCGCAGAAATCCGCAACGGAGCCGATTACAGCATCGACAACAACTTCGGCTACGGTCTTCTCGGTTTCCATTCCATCGAATACATGCTCTTCGAGCTTTCCGCCGACGGACAGACATCCAACTACCACTCCCTCAACTATACCCCGGAGGAAATCAAATACCTGCTGATGGTCGCCGAAGACCTCCGCAACCAGTGTGTATGCCTGGAAGCCTGCTGGGCGGGTACCCCCAATGTGTCAGCAGCCAAGCAGGATATCCTTGACGAGGCTGACCTCGACATGGGCAAACAGCACGGCTGGATGATGATCAACTCCGGACAGCCTGGCTCCATCTACAAGACCTACCAGGAGGCTGCCGAAGAGATTATCCAGGGTTGCATCGACATCGCCGACGAGGTGGGCAACACCAAGATCGGCCGTCCCCACGGCGGTAGCACACTCGACGACCGCAACTATATCGAGTCACCCTACAGCCTCAACTCCATCGAGGATTTCCAGGACAACATCCGCTCTATCCGCAATTCCTACTGCGGCGCGATAGCCGGTGACCCCTCGATTTCAGACTACATCCGCAGCGTCAACCCCGCTCTCGACACCGAAATGCGCACCGCCATCGACAACGCCATCTCGGCCATCGCCGCCATTCCTGAGCCTTTCGCCCTCAACGCCTCAGGCCCGGAAGCCGCAAACGCCGTGGAAGTTGTCGGCGACCATCTCGTCGAGACTCTCGAAAAAGTATATTCCGAACTCTCCAGACAATAATATATGAAAAAACTGTTTCTGCCCGCAGCCGCGCTGATGGTGCTTGCCACCGCATGCTCGGATGACGAGCCTATAAAAAACGAGGAACAGAAGGTAGACGAGCTTCCCCAATGGTACTATGCCGGCGGGGAACTCGGCACCGCCTTCCTCTCCACCTCCAACGCCCTCGAACAGCCCACCCCGGCTGTCGAGGAGGCCGGACTTTACCAGAGTTTCAAGAATGGCGAGGCTATTTTCGAGAAGCCATTCATGTCAAACGCCACCGGTGTCCGCTCGGGACTGGGCCCTGTGTATATCCGTACCTCCTGCATCCATTGTCATCCCGGTTACGGCCACGGCAAACGTGTCGAGGCCGGATCATTCAAGACCAACCAGATCGGCAACGGATGTCTCCTTGTCGTCTACAATCCCCAGACCGAGGGTTATGTCAGCTGGCTCGCCGGAATGCCACAGAGCCACGCCGTCGTCCCCTTCACCGCTCCGCTGGATGAGAGCAAAATACAGGTGAAATGGATTGACCAGACCGACGAATGGGGCAACCGTTTCCCCGACGGGGAGACCTACGAGCTGCAATATCCCGAGGTGACAATGCCTGAGGACGCAATCTATGTCGTCCGCCAGGGTTACAAGCTCCCCGAGTCATACGCCGTGAAGCTTGAAAGCACCATCGGCATATACGGTACCGGACTGCTCGACGCTATCGACGACGCCGACCTGCTCGCCCAGTATCGCCAGGAGGAAGCTGACGGACTGCTCCCCAACGGACTCAACCCCGCCTTCTTCGCCGACGGCCAGTGGAAGAGCCAGTATGCCAATTCCCTCCAGGGTGACGGCACACCTTATCCCCGCCGCTTCACCTACGCCCTCTCACGCGGCCCTCTCCAGGATGCCGCCGGAGCCAACGCAATCTGGAACATCACCAATGTGACCCGCTCAGACCGCCGCTATCATTACCTTGACGGAGCCGGTACCTGGGCCTCTTATTCAGCGAAAGATCCCAAAGTGCAGGCCGGATTCGACGAATATCTGTCGAAAATCGATCCCGACCACAATCATCCCGAATGGTGGAACGGAGATATGGAGACCCGTATCCTGACCTACCTCAACTCCAAGAATCTCGATGTCGAGATGACCGACGAGGAATACACCGACCTCATGGTATGGCACCGTGGCCTGGCAGTCCCCGCCGTCCGCGATATCGACAATCCCGCCGTGGCCCGTGGCAAGGAGGTGTTCGAGGAGATAGGCTGCGCCTACTGCCATCGTCCCTCATGGAAAACCGGGGCTGACAATGTGCGTGACCCGGCCCGTTTCTTCGCCGGTAACGAACTGCCGCGTTATCCCTACCAGACCATCTGGCCCTACACCGACATGGTGCAGCACAAGCTCCATATGACCAACGACATCCGTACCGGATGGTGCCGCACCACCCCTCTTTGGGGACGCGGACTCCATCAGCGCGTGACCGGCTCGGCAACCGCCGACCGTCTCCACGACTGTCGCGCCCGCACAACCATGGAGGCTGTCATGTGGCATGGATTCTCTCCCCGGAGCGACGCCCGCTTCTCCATCGAGAAGTTCCGCCAGCTTCCCAAGGCTGACCGTGACGCGGTCATCACCTTCCTCGACGCAATTTAATCCCCATCAATCTTGCAGGGACGCGCCCGGCGTGTCCCTGCAATTATCTTATTCCTGCATCTGATTCAATGACAAACAGCCACACCCTGCTCAATCTCGCTTTCGGTTCCTGCGGCCTGTTGATACTGGCGTTGATCGCGGCCACACTGGTCGAGAAGACAGCCGGAAGCGAGACCGCCTTCACCGCCATATATTATTCCCCCTGGATGATTGCCCTGTGGGTGGTCACAGCCCTCTGCAGCGTGGCCTACATCGTAGTGCGCCGACACGGGATGTCTGTCCCCACCGTGGGGCTCCATCTGTCGCTGCTTGTCATACTCATCGGAGCCGCCATCACCTTTCTTACCGGAGAGCAAGGGAAATTGACCCTGACGCAAGGAGCGCCCCCCGCCGACCGCTTCACACTTGAGGAGGGGGGGAGCGGCCAACTGCCATTCTCCATCTCCCTCGACCACACCGAAATCAAGTATTACCCGGGAACACCCACACCGATGGACTACGCGTCGGTGGTCACCGTGTCTGAAGGGAATACCACCTCGACCCGTTGTCTTTCGATGAACAATATCCTCTCTCTTAAAGGCTACCGTTTCTATCAGACATCCCTCGGGGAGGGGACATGCACCCTGTCGGTCTCCCATGACCCGTGGGGAATCGGTGTCACCTATGCCGGATACCTCCTGCTTGTCCTCTCGATGGCGGGATTCTTCTTCTCCCGGAAAAGCAGCTTCCACAATTTGCTCCGCAAAGGAGCGGTGGCCAGCGCTATCCTTCTACTCCCATCAGTGGCGGCGGCATCCACGTCCCCTGTGCCGCAGACCATTCCCCGTCCCCTTGCCGCACGGTTAGGGAAGGTGAATGTCTACTGGGGCGACCGCGTGATGCCGCTCCAGACAATGGCGCGAGATTTCTGCCTGAAAGTCAACGGCTCGACATCCTATCGCGGCCTGACCGCCGAACAGGTAGTGGCGGGATGGCTCTTCTATTACGACTCCTGGAAAAACGAGCCGTTCATCAAAATCGAAGGGGAGGAGACCTCGCGCCTGCTCGGACTTGACGGGGCGCGTTTCGCTTCGATAAAGGATTTCTACTCCACCCGTGGCTACAAGCTCGAACACGCGGTGGCCGACGATCTCGCCGACCGCAAGCTCCGCGACACTGATGCGCGGGTGGCCCTCGTGACGATGGCCTGCACGGGTGCGGCCTTCAATGTGTTCCCCATCCAAGGTGATGGGCCTGAGGAATCCGCCATCACCTGGCTTTCATTCGCCGACAGGCCTCCGGTGACAGTCTCGGAAGAGGATTACATCTTCATCTCCACCATCCTCGACAGGATGTCGCGAGAAATCGCAGGGCGCCAATGGAAAAATGCCGACGATGAGATTACCCGCCTGCGCGAATTCCAGGCACGAACCGCCCCCTCCGGCACGTTGCCATCCCCCTCGCGAATCGAGGCCGAACTGCTTTATAACCGCTTCGGCAGTCCGCTTTGGCCGGGCATCATCGCCCTGGTGGCCGGAGCCGCAGGATTCCTGTCGGTGACGAGACACCGCTGGATTCTCCTTGCGGCAGCTTCGTTGCTCCTCCTCTGGACCACCCTCATTTTAGGTCTAAGATGGTATATTGGAGGTCATCTTCCACTGTCAAACGGCTACGAGACAATGTTGCTTATGGGCTGGCTGTCGGTGGGTGGCGCGGTCGGATTCCTCGCCTGGAGGAAACTCCCCTCTGCGGGATATGCCGCCCTTACCGTCGGCGGACTTTCACTGATGGTGGCGATGATGGGACGTGGGGGTGCCACGGTCTCACATTTGATGCCTGTGCTGGCCTCACCGCTGCTTTCCATCCATGTGCTGTTGGTGATGGGGGCATATGCCCTGATGGCCATTATCACGATACTTTCAGCAGTCAACCTCTGTCGGCGCACACCCTCCGCCCGGGTTTCGCTGTTGTTGCTCTATCCCGCCGTGTTCCTGTTAGCGGCAGGAATTTTCGTGGGAGCGGTATGGGCCAACCAGTCATGGGGGCGTTATTGGGGATGGGACCCCAAGGAGACCTGGGCGCTCATAACCCTGCTTGTCTACTCCTTCCCGCTCCACCGGACATCTTTTCCGGCATTCAACCGTCCCAAGCCGCTCAATCTCTACCTCCTGCTGGCTTTTATATCTGTCCTGATGACCTATTTCGGAGTCAACTATCTTCTGTCCGGACTCCATTCCTACGCCTGAGACATATTGTCGCCGCGTTTTAACACGCGTTAACACCTTGTGTGCAAAATATTAAACTGTGTAATTATCAGCTGGGTTGCAAAATCTTTTAGTAACTTGCAGGCGTTTCCAACTACGAATTAGGTACATTATGAATAGAATTAGGTAGATTATGATTGAACGTTTCACCAATAGGACTGACTTTGAGAGCTATGCCGACTTCGCTTCGGGATTCCGGCTGGTAATCCCGGAGAATTTCAATTTCGCATATGACGTGGTTGATGCCTGGGCGGCTGAGGAACCTGACCGGGAAGCCCTCCTGTGGACAAATCCCGCAGGGGAGGAACGCCGCTTCACTTTCGCCGACATGAAGGAGCTGTCAGACAAGACCGCCGCCTTCTTCCAGAGCCTCGGAGTTGGCAAAGGAACCCGCGTGATGCTCATGCTGAAACGCCACTGGGAGTTCTGGCCCTCGATGATGGCCCTCCACAAGCTCGGGGCAGTCGCCATCCCCGCCACTCACCTCCTGACCGCCGAAGACATAGAATACCGTTGCCGCATGGCCGACATCAAGGTAATCGTGGCCGCCGGTGACGAGGAGATGGTCAATCATATAAATGAGGCGAAACCTCATTGCAAGAGTGTGGAATGGCTGATTTCCACAGGGCCGTGTGTCCCTGAGGGATGGCTCGACTTCGGCAAGGGAATCGAAAACGCACCCGAGTTCAAGCGTCCCGCCCATGTCAACGACAATTCCGACGTGATGCTGCTTTACTTCACCTCCGGCACCTCCGGCGAACCGAAGATGGTGGCCCACGACTTCACATATCCCCTCGGCCACATCGTGACTGCCCGTTTCTGGCATAATCTCCATCCGGGCGACATCCATCTGACCCTCGCCGACACCGGCTGGGGGAAGGCGGTCTGGGGGAAACTCTACGGCCAATGGATTTGCGGGGCTGATGTCTTCGTCTATGACTTCGACAAGTTCGTCCCCAAAGACCTGCTGGCAATCATGGAGAAATACCGCATCAACTCATTCTGCGCTCCTCCGACAGTATTCCGTTTCCTTATCCGCGAGGATGTCAAGTCGTTTGACCTATCGGCCCTTGACCGCTGCACGATAGCCGGGGAAGCCCTCAACCCATCTGTCTTCGAGAAGTGGAAGGAGCTGACCGGCATCTCCCTGCGCGAAGGTTTTGGGCAGACCGAGACAACCCTCACCGTCGGAACATTCCCCTGGGTGGAGCCGCGTCCCGGCTCGATGGGACTTCCCAACCCGCTTTACGGAATCGACATCGTGGATGAGGAGGGAAAACCGGTGGATGACAACGTAAACGGCGAGATAGTAATCCGCGCCGACCGCGACGGGCAGAAACCCGCAGGCCTGTTCAAGGAATATCTAGACGACAAGGAACTGACAGACAAGGCATGGCACGACGGCCTTTATCATACCGGTGACATCGCCTGGCGCGACAAAGACGGCTACCTCTGGTTTGTCAGCCGCAAGGATGATGTCATCAAGTCGTCGGGCTACCGCATCGGGCCGTTCGAGGTGGAAAGCGCGTGCCTGACCCATCCCGCCGTGGTGGAGTGCGCTATCACCGCCGTGCCCGACGACGTGCGCGGCCAGATTGTCAAGGCCACCATCGTCCTGGCGGCGGACTATGTACAGCAAGCAGGAGCCGACCTGGTGAAGGACATCCAGAACCATGTAAAGCGTATCACCGCTCCCTATAAATATCCCCGCGTGATTGAGTTTGTCAAGGAACTGCCCAAGACCATCTCCGGCAAAATCCGCCGTGTGGCCATCCGCGCCACCGACGCAGCCAACTCCGCCATCAAGATTCCGCAGACTCCCCCCAACAAGGGCATCATCCACGCCTGACCCTCTTCCGGTCGCTGCGCTCCCTTTAAGGTCTCACGCAGATTGGTTCGCTGCGCTCACCGGATTCCACGGATTCAAATGTATTCCACTGATTATCTGTCACTATGGCGATTGCGGAAGAATCATTTATATAAGTATATGACATATGAATAACCGTGGGTTAGCGTCGGTGGTTAGTTCCCCCTGAGGGACTACACCAAGCGCTAACCCACGGCTGTGTTTCGTCAGATATCAATATCTCATAAGACAACCTTTGCCACAGTCGAACCGGCTTTCACGATATACACTCCGTGGTTGAGTCCATCCACCTCGCCGTCAACAGTTGTCGCGACTGCCATACCACTGATGTCATAAACGGTGGCGACAGTGCCGACTGGGAGTCCGGTGATGACGATACGACCGTTGGCCACCATGATTTCCAACCGGTCTCCTGCAATCTCATCGATACCCGAATCAGCATCCTCTATTATGTTGAGTTCACTCCATTGAGGAGCGGCGGCATATATGGACGCGCTGCCGACAGGCACATGCAGGTTGATTTGGGATTTCTCACATCCTTCAAACACACTATTGCCAAGTGTCGGCAGTGACGCGACATCATTCCATCGGACATACACATCCCGCAATTGAGCGCTGCAATTGAAAGCGGAGTTGGAGATGAAACTCAGGCTTGAGGGCAACACGAGCTTTGTCATCGATGATGACTGAAACGCGCAAGTAGATATTGACTCAAGCCCTTCAGGCAATTCCATGACATCGATTTCGCAAGCGTTGAAGCCCCAGCCGCCTATCTCGCGCAGAGCGGAAGGCTGTTCGAAAATCAGGCTTCCAATGGTAGTGAAGTCGAATGAGCCAAAAGCTATGGTCTTGACATTCCGCCCGACCACCACGCTGCTGACCTGACTCTCCGAGAAAGAGCTTTCCCCTATCTCATCGACAATCATTGTGCGTCCCTGGTAATTCACTTTGTCCGGGATGATGACATTGCCTGAGTAGCTCGCTTTACGGGCGTTTCGGCTGGTGACGACTGCCCTGTCTCCATCCAACCGGTAATAAACACCGTCGATGCGTACCACTCCGGGGTCCATATCATCCTCTATGACCTCGTCGGTATAAGTTTTTCTTCCTCCACTGACATTGACATCGACATAGCTGACACGCATGTCGCCGAAGGTAGCACGCACCCATTCACCTCCGTTTACACGGCAAACAGCCCTCAGGCGGTAATCGCCGTCGGCCACAGCGTCATCGAAAAAAAATTCCCCGATGTAAACGCCACTCATATCGGGATAGGTATACTTTATGAGATACGACACCTCATCGGTCGCTTTGTCGCACACCTCCAGTCCAACCTCGATTATCGAAGGCTCGCCGCAGGCAACCAGGCAATCAATTGAACAGCCTATGCGGTCGCCATTTTCCCATGAAAAGTCTTCCGACGAACCTGCGGTTATAGCCGGCGGATTGCCGACATCGGGCATAATTGAATAATGTATTCCGGGAGAGGAGTCAAAACCGGTGGCAGAGGTCAGATAATAGCCGGTCGAACCGGGTCCCCACCCGAAATTGAAGTGGAAATACCCCTCGCTGTCATACCCGTCACAGACAAACGCATGTCCGCCATTCGGACTACCACCTTCATACTCGACAGGGCGTCCCGCGTCAAGTTCAGAGCGCATCGTCTCTTCGTAATACTCGCGTGTGCAGTTGTTACGGTCAAGACTTCTCACACTTCTGTCATAACCGAAATATTCGACAAGTCCGGCCAAATTCAGTGATGCGCCTGTCTCCCAAGTGCCATAGTTCGACGAATTGGCGATGCCGCAATCCCTCATAAGCAACGCTACGGCATCCTTCGACTCATCGCTGTCGCTGCTGTAGTAAACGGGCTTCATCAAATCCCATTGGTAGACAGACTTGGAAAAATCTGCGGACAAGGTGCCTTCGCTGTACTGATAGCTATGCGATCCACGACCGACAGCAGGGTGACGATGGTGATACATTATCTGGCTTATGGCGGTGTTGACACACCCTGTGACACATCTTTGGCCGTCAATGACAGGGCACATACGGTTGAACGGGTCACCCTGCGCCCAGGCAGTCTCTCCAAGAAGTGGCGCGACACTGCGGCCCGACGCACGTTTGGGGGCAATGACATACTCCCGGGTGTCGAGAGCTTCAATCTCACCTGCATAGCCGTCAAGAAGGCTCCTGACGGTTGCAGGCACATTATCTATATCGAAAGACCCGGATGGGGAGTAGGCCAGCACAGCCTGCGGCACACGATTGTCCGCAGCCACCACGGCCCATCCTCCTCTCTCGGAATTGAAAATGTAATAGCTACCGGCATCATAGCTCAGTTTGAGAAGAGAGGATGAGGGAACACGGCGCGAATCACTCTGATGGCGTGTGATAGCAGCATAAGCTTTTGACATTGCCTCGGCGTGGCTTATGGTTTCAGCTCCGGCTGGGTTAGACGACAGCAAAATCATCAATGTGACTGCGTTGGTGAGGACAGCGCGTAATTTCATAAAAATCCAGTAAGTTGTTTGACTGCAACAAAATTACTTAAAAAAAACCGGACACACAACCGTTTACGGGAAAGTGGCGATTTATCATCTACCGTGACTATTTACCGAGAAATTTACGGCATAACGATGACATCAGATAATCAACCTGGAATTTTTCAAACCAATTGGGACAGACATAAAAAAAATTACTCGTCGTCGCGACGAATAATCTTCTTACCTTAAATCTAATACCATGAAAAACTGATGCAAAGGTAGAGATTTTATGTTATGCAACATAATTCTGAGGCAAGAAAATGCATTCGATTAACGTCATTTAACATCACACATCTCGTATCGGTTTAAATTATAGCTTTGTTAACATTTAGCGCGAAATTTTCCGGATATACTGTTTTTCTCTGATTTGATTTTACCAAAAAAATCTTTAATGGAAAATCCAATCTATCCCCCGCGGAGAGCCGCGTTTGAAGGGATTTTTGTAACTTTGCACAAAATTTGATGACTTTCACCGTATGGCGAACGAACGTTTTGAAATGGTGGCTAAGACCTTCCAGGGACTGGAAGATGTGCTTGCCGAGGAATTACGCGCATTGGGCGCGGAGAATGTGGAACCGGGCAAGCGAATGGTTTCATTCGAGGGTGACCTCGAAATGCTTTACCGTGCCAATTTGAGCTGTCGCACGGCATTGAGGATTCTCAAGCCTATATATAAATTCATAGCACGCGACACCGACGAGCTGTATGAGTTCACAAAGGAATTCGACTGGGGAAAACTGATGTCCCCCTCAAGCACGTTCGCCATCGACACTGTCGCTTACAGTGACGAGTTCACCCACTCCCGCTTCGTGACCTACCGCGTCAAGGACGCGATTGTCGACTGGTTCAAAGACCGGTATGGCGATGACGTGCGTCCCGGGGTGCGCCTCCAGGATGCCGACGTGATGATCAACGTCCATATCGCCGGTGACCGTGTGACCCTGTCGCTCGACTCATCGGGCGAATCGCTCCACAAGCGCGGCTACCGTGTGGCCCAGACCGAGGCCCCCATCAACGAGGTTCTCGCCGCAGGTATAATATTGAAGAGCGGATGGCGCGGCGACTGTCCGCTGGTCGACCCGATGTGCGGTTCGGGAACATTCCTTATCGAGGCCGCCCTCATCGCCGCCAACATCAACCCGGGTGTCTACCGCAAGCACTTCTCGTTCGAGAACTGGCGCGACTTCGACGCGGAGCTTTTCGACCGGCTCTATAACGACGACTCCAACGAAAAGGAATTCAACTTCAAGATATACGGCGCAGACATCTCCCCCAAGGCTGTGGAAATCGCCAACAGGAACATCAAGAGCGCGGGTGTGGGCCGTATGATCGAGCTTGAGACAAAGCCGCTGTCGGCCTGGACAGAAGCACCCGAGAATGGTGTGCTGGTCACCAATCCCCCTTACGGCGAGCGCATCTCAGCCGACGACATGGAGGGCCTTTACGAACTTATCGGCAGCAAGCTCAAGAATGTCTTCAAGGGCTACCACGCCTGGATAATCGGCTACCGCGAGGAGTATTTCCACCGTATCGGCCTGGCCGCCTCGACAAAGATGCCGATTCTCAACGGTGCCCTCGAATGCCAGCTGCGCGAATACATCATCTTCGAGGGTGACTACAAGCACTTCCGCAGCCAGGGTGGCCATCTTCGTGAAATCGAAGAGAAAAGGGAACAGCGTGTAGGCTCCCTCAAAGACCGCAAACGCAAGGATTTCAAGAAGGAGCGCGAGGGACTGCGCAAGGAGTTCCGCCACAATGACGACGACCGCCGACGCAGGCCCGATGACCGCCGCAAGCCCGGCGAGGAACGTCCATTCCGCGAGAAGCGGGCCGAACGCCGCGAGAACCGCGCCAAGGAACCACGCAACAAACTGGAGGAACGCTACCGCCCGGGAGGAAAGCGGTTCGGTGGCGACCGCGAGGATTTCGACCGCAAAGGACGCGGTTTCGACAGAGGTGAGAAACGCGGTTTCGACAAGGAGCGCAAACCGTTCGCCGAGCGTCCGCGCCCGTCGGAGAACCCGCTGGCCCTCCGCCGCAATCCGGACGCACTGAAATCAATCACCGGCAAACAACCCACCCTCCCCGTGATGCGCCCGCGCAAGAACAAAGAGGAATAAAATCTAATCTACAACTCATATATCCCCCACCTATGAACATTCTCCTGCTCGGCTCAGGAGGCCGTGAATCGGCCCTGGCCTGGAAAATCAGTCAGAGCCCCGATTGCTCCAACCTCATAATCGCTCCCGGAAATGGCGGCACAGCCCGTTACGGGCGCAACCTCGCGCTGAAGCCCACCGACCTGCAGGCCGTGCTGGAGGCTGTCAAGGCCAACTCAATCGACATGGTGGTTGTCGGCAACGAAGACCCGCTTGTGGCCGGAATCACCGACTTCCTCGCCAAGGAAGCACCGGAAGTGCTTGTGGTCGGCCCCTCGAAGGAGGGCGCACGTCTCGAAGGGAGCAAGGATTTCGCCAAGCAGTTCATGGAGGCTGAAGGCATCCCGACAGCACGTTACCGCAGCTTCACCGCCGAGACCCTTGAGGAGGGGAAACAATTCCTGGCCACCCTCAATCCCCCCTATGTGCTGAAGGCCGACGGTCTCGCCGCAGGAAAGGGTGTGTTGATTCTCGACAGCCTTGAGGAAGCCCAGAAGGAACTCGCCGAGATGCTCGGCGGAATGTTCGGCGCATCCTCCGCCACAGTCGTCGTCGAGGAGTTCTTGAGCGGCATCGAATGCTCGGTCTTCGTCCTTACCGACGGCAACGGCGGTTACCGTGTGCTTCCCGTGGCCAAGGACTACAAGCGTATCCTCGAAGGGGACAAAGGCCCCAACACCGGCGGTATGGGGGCAGTCTCCCCCGTGGCTTTCGCCGACGAGAAATTCATGGAGAAGGTGGAGCAGCGCATCATCAAGCCCACAATCGAGGGACTGCGCAAACGCTCTATCGACTACAAGGGTTTCATCTTTCTGGGACTCATCAATGTCGGTGGCGAACCGATGGTAATCGAGTACAATGTCCGTATGGGTGACCCCGAGACCGAGGCAGTGATGCTGCGCGTGGCCTCAGACCTCGTGCCACTCCTCGCGGCAGCCGCCAAGGGTGACCTCGGCGACCTCCCCCTCGACTATGATCCCCGCGCTGCCGCCACGGTGATGATTGTCTCCGGCGGTTATCCCGGCTCATATCCCAAGGGGAAAGGGATGAGCGGACTCGACGCGGCTGACGGTAATCCCGACACCATATTTTTCCATGCCGGCACAGCCATCGACCCGCAGTCGGGCGAGACCGTGACCTCCGGTGGCCGCGTGATAGCTGTCAGCAGCTACGGCAAAGACCTTCGGGAAGCCCTGTCGCGCAGCTACGCCATCGTGGATAAGGTTGACTTTGACGGAAAGACCTTCCGCCGCGACATCGGCAACGAATTTATCTGATTGCGTCTTTGACCGCCATCTTCCCTCCCCCCGCCTATGCTGTCAGAACGTGACCTCTCCGCCTTCCTCCACACCCGGGCATGCGCAATGGTGATGCTCGGGGTGGCTTGTGTGCTGGCATGGGTGGCCTATGTCAAAGGGGATGTTGTGCCCTTGGGGGGACCGCTCGGCATCGGACTTACTCCGGCGAGGGAATGGACCGGTACACCCTTCTCGTCACTCATCACCTCTATCGCCTGCACCATCTCAACCGGTGTACTGATTATCTATGTCAACAGGGCGTTCAACGTCTTCCGAAGTTTGACATCACTGGTGGCGGGTCTGTTTTTCATAATGCAGACCGCGTTGCCATCTGTGATGGACCGTTTTTACGGCGGCGACCTGATGGGGGTGATGATGATGATATGCGTGGTGCTGCTGTTCAGTTCATGGTCAGATTCATCCTGTCAGCGGCGCATATTCCTGATATTCTTTCTGCTGGCATTGGCCGGATTCACTGACCTGTCATACCTGCTATACATTCCGGTGCTGCTGCTCGGATGCGTCCAGATGAGGGTCTTTGACCTGCGCACATTCCTGGCTGCGGGAATGGGGGTGATTACACCTCCTTGGATTCTATTCGGCTTCGGTCTGGTCAATCCCGCCGAACTGCATTGGCCGCAACTGATGGTAGCCTGGTCGATGTTCAGCAATCCTGAAGTGGTTACCGCGTTGGTTGTCACCGGCTTCACCCTGATTCTCGGTGTCGGGTTCACCATCGCCAACCTCCTGAAGATTCTGAGTTACAACTCTCGTGTCAGGGCGTTCAACGGCTTTCTTACTCTGCTGTTTTTCGCCACGGGACTCTTCTCCATTTTCAATTTCAACAACTTCGCGTTCTATATCCCATTGCTCAACGCCCTTACCGCCTACCAGATAGCCCATTTCTTCACTTATCGCCGCAACCGGCGCAGCTATATTCCGATATTGCTGATTGTCGGGGCATATATCGGCTTCTATGTGTGGGGGCTTGTGTGGGCGGCCTGACATCATAATACAAATGCTATGAAAAAAATCGTAATCGACAAGTTCATTCCCTTCGAGGGAAATCCCTTCGAGGGAATCGCAGAAATGGTCAGGCTCACCCCTGACGAGATAACCGCCGACGCGGTGAAAGACGCCGATGCCCTGATTGTCAGGACACGCACCAAATGCGGCGCTCCTCTTTTGGAAGGCTCCCGCGTGGGGATGATCGCCACCGCGACCATCGGGACAGACCACCTGGATTTCCCCTGGCTCGACTCACACGGCATCAAGACCGTCTCCGCCCCCGGATGCAACGCGCCGGCTGTAGCCCAATATGTCCTCTCCTCTATTTTCTCCCTCGGACTGGGACAACCCGGCATGCGGCTGGGAATTGTAGGCCTCGGCCATGTCGGGTCACTCATCGCCTCCTGGGCCTTGAACCTCGGCATGGATGTCCTCGCATGCGACCCTCCCCGCCGGAAGAGAGACGGAGGATGGAACCCAGAAGAGCCGTTTACTGCCGGTGACATTGAATTTGTCTCCATGTCGGAAATAGGGCGCAAAGCCGATGTGGTCACCGTCCACACCCCCCTCTCCCGTGGTGGGGAGTACCCGACAGTCCATCTCATCGACCGCGACTTCATTGACATCGCGCCCAAGGCACTGGTCATCAACAGTGCGCGTGGCCCCGTGGCCGACAACCGTGCCCTCCTTGAGGCTGTACGCAAAGGGGCAATCGCCCATCTCGCGATGGACTGCTGGGAAGGGGAACCTGCCATCTCCACCGAACTGCTCAAGCTCGCCGAAATCTCCACCCCCCATATCGCCGGTTACTCCATCGAGGGTAAAAAACGCGCCACAGCCGTCTCTTTCAATGCCGTCCTCGAACATTTCGGTTCCGACAGGCGTATCAATCCCGGGGTGGCTATGACCGCGCCCCGCTCAGTCACAGCCCAGGCGATTGTCGACAGCTATGACCCGCTGGCCGACAGCCTGCCCCTCAAATCCTCACCCGCCGACTTCGAACGGCTCCGCAACACCTATCCGTTGCGTCACGAAGTCGGGGCATAAGCCCATATCCCCATACCCGCATTCTCAAAATCCACCTCACGCCATGACAAACTCAAAAGAGAAAAACCAAGACCGTAAATATGTGATAACCGTCGGACGCCAGTTTGGCAGCGGTGGCCGGGAATTTGCCCGCCATATCGCCGACGCGTTCGGAATCGGATATTACGACAAGGAACTGCTGCTGGAAGCGGCCAGACACGCCGGTGTGGACGCCGGATTCTTCGAGCGGTCGGATGAGAAATTCCCCACCTTCACCGGTGGCGGTTTCTCGTTCAACATGGGTATCAGCTCAATGCCATGGTATACCCCTTCCTCCATCTCTGACGAGTCTATCTACCGCGATATGTCGGATGTCATCAAGGAAATCGCCGACCGGGGACCATGCGTGATTGTGGGGCGTTCCGCCGACTATGTGCTGCGTGATTCCGGCATCCCTACCGTCAACCTTTTCATCCACGCCCCGATGGAGGAATGCGTGAAACGAATCCTCCGCCGTCGCGACAAGCTCAAGGAGCAGGATGCCAAATCCCTGGCCGAGAAAACCAACAAGCTCAGGGCCAACTATTACAATTTCTATACCGACAAGCGTTGGGGTATGGCGTCGTCATACGACCTCTGCCTCGACTCGTCGCTGTTGCCGATGGAGGGTATGGTCGATGTGCTGGCCCGGTATATCGAAAGGCGTATGGGATTCAATCCCCTTGGCGGCAAGGAGTGACAGTTACCGGCAGGGAAACTCGTAAAATGTCAGTTATCTGTGGGGATGGTTGCGGTGACGTAAACGCTGCAACCGGGCGCGTAATGCGCGGAGAATCGACGGACTCGGGGTCGGCCCGTTGCCGAGAGGATCGGCGAATGTGGTCACGGTATCGTCGGGATTGAGGTCTGACTCCCCGAACTGTGCCGGATAAATCAGCAACAAATTGTTGCGGTCGAAGTAGCGTTGCAGGAAAAGCGCGATGTCGGTCATCTCCGGCGTGTAGCTGACCGAGTCGCGGCGCGAACCGATGACCACCAGCAGGTCATCGTCAAGCACCTTGTTTGCCAGGAGCATGAAGTCATCTATGCCGTCGGCCGGACGGTATTCATGGCGTATGCCCAGTCCGGTATGCCCTATCACACCCGCGATAAGGGAACGTCCCTGGGAGTTGGCGCAGAATATAAGGCGGCAACCCACCTCATGAGCCAGAGAACTCAGCGCCTCCACCCAATGGCGGAAACCGGTCTCATACTCAGCCTTCTGGGGGACGAACACCACGATACGGGTAACGGTGTTGACGGGGATGTAGCATCTCGACAGCACCACCATCTGACGTGTCCCCTTCACCAGTTGCTCCACTTTCGAACCGAGGAATGTGTCTATCACATTAGCCTTGCGGTGCATACCCATCACAATGGCGGTGATGTCACGCTCATTGATTGTGTTGAGGATGCCGGTGACAGTGTTGAGGTCATACCTCTCTATGGCCTCCATGGCGACATCCACCCCCGAGGCCGCCCCCTGGGCGAGCGCGAGGGAATTGGCACCCATTTCTTTCGACGCGCGGGAATTGTCGTTGCGCACATGCAGTGCGAAGAAACGGTCGGCCCGCGGCCCCTCCTTGCGGCGGCGCATCAGCAACGCCAGCTCAGCCAGCGAAGCGGCGGTGATGGGATTGGCCACCGGGACGAGTATGTTGCCGACCGTCGGGGCCGAATTGCCGTGGGCGGCTTCCGGGGCGCCAAGCATTCTGAGTTTCAGGCGTGTGGCGGCGCGTGAGGTCACTATGGGGGCGATAGCGCAGGTGACAAGTATCACCAACACCGTACCGTTGAGTATCGTCTCATCCATCATCCTCGATCCGTCGGGCAACACCATATTGTATCCGATGGTCACCACAGCCAGGGCCACGGCGGTATGGGCGGTGGTAAGGCCGAACATCACACCACGGTCGGCGGAGTCCATCCGGTAGCTTTTCTGGGCTATGTATGCCGCCAGCCATTTGCTGGCGAGGGCCACGGCAAGCATCACTGTGGCCACCCATAGGGTGTTGCCCTTGACAATCACCCCGACATTGATCATCATCCCGACCCCGATAAGGAAATAAGGGATGAAGAGCGCGTTGCCGACAAACTCTATCGAGTTCATCAGCGGGGAACTCGACGGGACGTAACGGTTGAGGACAAGTCCGGCGAAGAACGCCCCCAAAACAGGTTCAAGCCCCACGACTCCCGACAGCCATGCCGACAGGAAGACCATCGCCAGCACATAGACATACTGGGTGACCTTCTCCGAGTAGTTCTTGAAAAACCATCTGGTCAGGCGCGGATAGGCATACAGCACACCGGCGCAATACAGACCTGATTTCCCCACGAGCCAGAGGAGTCCGAGCGGACTGAACTCCCCGGTCTGCTCGATATTGACGGCGGCGGCAAGCACAAGCAGCGCACCGATGACGCAGACAATCGTGGCCACCACGGAAATCAGCACCGCCGGGGATTTGGTGATGCCGAGTCTGGCCGCCACAGGATAGGCAATCAGGGTATGGGAGGCATACATCGAGGCCAACAGGAAAGCTGTCAGCCATGGAGTATGGAGGACATACACACTCGCGGCCACACCCATCACCATAGGTATCAGGAATGTGAGCGCACCGAAGACAGCCCCGCGCCTTAGATTGAGGCGCAGGTGGAACATGTCTATCTCAAGTCCCGCGAGGAACATGAGATAAAGCAGCCCCACCTGCCCGAAGATGTTGAAGGAGCTGTCGCGGTCGAGGATGTTAAGGCCGAAAGGCCCGACAGCCACCCCGGCGACAATCATCCCGATTATGTGGGGAATCTTCAGCCTGCTCAACGCCACCGGCGCAAGGAGGATGATGACCAGCACTATCAGGAATATCGTGACAGGGTTGGTCACCAGCGGCGCGGTATGGTGGTCTATGAGCAGGGTGAGCAAACTTATGGTTATTTTTTAAGTAACCGACCGAAATTATGTTGAACAGTTACTTATGTGCGACAAGGTATTCGGCAATCTGCACGGCATTCAGCGCGGCTCCCTTACGAATCTGGTCGCTGACCGTCCAGAACGCCAGAGAGTTGTCTCCGGCCAGGTCCTGACGGATACGTCCCACATACACAGGGTCACAGCCTGCCAGCCCGAGAGGCATCGGATAGACCTTCTCGGCGGGATTGTCCATGACAACCACACCGGGCGCGGCGGCGAACGCCTCGCGGGCCTCCTCGACGGTCAGCGGCTTCTCAGTCTCCACCCATATGGCCTCGGAGTGGGCGCGCATCACGGGGACACGCACACAGGTCGCGCTGACCTTGATTTCCGGGTCGTGCATTATCTTGCGGGTCTCGTTGACCATCTTCATCTCCTCCTTGGTGTAGCCGTTGTCGGTGAACACGTCGATATGGGGGATGACATTGTAGGCGAGCTGGGCCACGAACTTCTCCACCTTGGGCTGACGGCCTGCAACGAGGTCGGCATACTGGTTGACAAGCTCATCCATAGCCGACGCGCCCGCCCCGGAAGCCGCCTGGTAGGTGGCGACACGGATACGGCGGATTTTGGCCAGACGGTCGATGGGCGCGAGGGCAACGACCATCTGTATGGTGGTGCAGTTGGGGTTGCCGATGATGCGGCGGGGAGCGTCGAGGGCATCCGCGCCGTTGACCTCCGGCACGACCAGAGGCACATCGGCATCCATACGGAACGCGCTGGAATTGTCAATCATCGTTGCCCCGAGGGCGGTGATGGTCTCGGCGTATTCGCGCGAGGTGCCTGCCCCGGCAGAGGTGAACACATAGTCTATGCCACGGAAAAGCTCCGGGTCATGGGTGAGCTCCTGTATGGTGATTTCCTTTCCACGGAAAACCACCTTGCTCCCCGCCGAACGGGAGGAGCCGAACAGGCGCAGCTCATCTATGGGGAATTCACGCTGGTCAAGCACCTTGAGAAGTTCCTGACCCACGGCGCCACTGGCGCCAACGATAGCGATATTCATTGTCTGGAGTGGGATTAATCGTTCATCAGCTTGCGGTAGCGGCGACGGGGCAGTTCCTTGCCGCCGTTCTGGGCCTTCTTGTACTCCTCGTAGTCGGAGTAAGAGCCTTGGTAGAAGACAACCTTGCCGTCACCCTCGAAAGAGAGGATATGGGTGCAGATACGGTCGAGGAACCAACGGTCGTGGCTGACAACCACGGCGCATCCGGCGAAATTCTCCAGACCCTCCTCAAGGGCACGGAGAGTGTTCACGTCGATATCGTTGGTAGGCTCGTCGAGAAGCAGCACGTTACCCTCCTCTTTGAGAGCCATCGCCAGATGGAGGCGGTTACGCTCACCACCCGACAGCACGCCGATTTTCTTCTCCTGGTCTGCACCGGCGAAGTTGAACTTCGACAGGTATGCGCGGGCATTGACATCGCGGCCTCCCATACGGAAGCTCTCAACACCCTGCGAAATCACCTGATAGACGGTATGTTCGGGGACAAGGTCGTGGTGACGCTGGTCGACATAGGCGACCTTGACGGTCTCCCCTACTTCGAACGATCCCGCGTCGGGCTTCTCCTGATCCATTATCAGGCGGAAGAGGGTAGTCTTTCCCGCACCGTTGGGGCCGATGACGCCGACGATGCCGTTGGGGGGAAGGGCAAACTCCAGATCCTTGAAGAGAAGTTTCTTGCCGAAAGATTTCTCCAGCCCCTTGGCCTCGATTACCTTGTTGCCGAGGCGCGGGCCGTTGGGGATGAAAATCTCCAGCTTCTCCTCGCGTTCCTTCTGGTCCTGGTTGAGCAGGCGGTCATAGCTCGACAGACGGGCCTTACCCTTGGCCTGACGGGCTTTCGGAGCCATACGCACCCATTCCAGCTCCCTTTCGAGGGTCTTGCGGCGTTTGCTCGCCTGCTTCTCCTCCTGGGCCATGCGCTTGGTCTTCTGGTCGAGCCATGATGAATAGTTGCCTTTCCAGGGTATCCCCTCGCCACGGTCGAGCTCGAGAATCCATCCGGCCACATGGTCGAGGAAGTAACGGTCGTGGGTGATGGCGATGACAGTTCCGGGATATTGCTGCAGGTGCTGTTCGAGCCAGTCGATCGACTCCGCGTCGAGGTGGTTGGTAGGCTCGTCGAGCAGCAGCACGTCAGGCTGCTGAAGCAGCAGACGGCAAAGGGCCACACGGCGGCGCTCACCACCCGAGAGGGTATCCACCTTCTGGTCATCGGGGGGGCACTGCAGGGCATCCATCGCCCTTTCGAGCTTGGAATCGATGTTCCAGGCGTCGCAGGCGTCGAGCGCGTCCTGCAGCTCACCCTGACGCTGGATGAGCTTGTCCATCTTGTCGGGATCTTCAAGCACGTCGGGGTCGGCAAAGGCTGCGTTCACCTCGTCGAACTCGCGCAGGAGGTCCATCACCGGCTGCACACCTTCGCGCACAACCTCGATGACTGTTTTCTCAGGGTCGAGATGGGGTTCCTGCTCAAGGTAGCCCACGGAGTAGCCGGGAGAGAACACCACCTCTCCCTGGTAATCCTTGTCGATGCCGGCGATAATCTTGAGCAACGAAGACTTACCGGAGCCGTTCAGACCGATGATGCCGATTTTGGCACCATAGAAAAAGGAGAGATATATGTTTTTGAGTACCTGTTTCTGGGGAGGGTAGGTCTTGGAAACGCCTACCATCGAGAAGATAATCTTCTTGTCGTCGGGATTGGGTGCTGCCATGGTTTACTTGCGTTTGCGGGGAGCGTACTTCGCCGGATAGTCACAGCGGGTCTTCCCCTCGATGATATTGTGGAGTTTGCCCCGGATGAACTGCTTGCGCAGCGGGGAGATGTGGTCGATGTAGAGGTTGCCGTCGAGATGGTCTATCTCATGCTGCACGATGCGGGCCAGGAAGCCGTAGATTTCCTCCTCGTGGGGCTGAAAATCCTCGTCGACCCATTTCAGGCGGATATGCTCGACGCGCTTGACATCCTCGCTCAGGCCAGGGAGGCTGAGACATCCCTCGGAACGGCTGATTTTCTCGCCGTCGAGAATCTCAAGCTCGGGATTGATGATGACCATCTTGCGTCCCTTGCATTCAGGAAAGGTCTCGCTGACGGGATCCGCGTCGATGACCACCATGTCGATATTGCGGCCAATCTGGGGAGCGGCCAGGCCTACCCCCTCCGAGGCATACATGGTCTCGAACATGTCGGCCACAAGTTTTTTCAGGTCGGGATAATCCTCCCCCACCGGCTCGGAGACATTCCTCAACACCGGATGACCGTAAAGATAAACGGGTAATTTCATTATATGCGTGTAGATTTTTTACGAATTATGTTATAGGAATCGCTGGCTCTCGATATAGTCGTTGAGTATGATGCAGGCAGCCATCACGTCGGCCGTCCCCTTCATGCGGCGGTCAGACCTCTTCATCCCCGACTCAAGCATGGCGCGGTGGGCGATCACGGAGGTGAACCGCTCGTCATACATCACGAAGTTCATCTCGGGGAACGCCTTGCGGAGCCTGCCGAGGGCGGGCAGCAGGTAACGCTGCGAGTCGGAAGGAGCGCCGTCAAGGTTCCTTGGCAGCCCGACCACCACCGCGTCGACCGTCTCGCGGCTGAAATATCCGCGCAGAAACTCCTCGAGCTTGGGGGTATCGACCGTCGTAAGCCCGTTGGCCACGATTTTCAGCGGGTCGCTGACAGCGATGCCGGTCCGTGCCTTTCCGAAATCAATAGCGAGCAATCTTCCCATATCGGATGCAAAGTTACGAAATTTTCCGCAATCCGACCGTAACATCTAATGTTTGCCTGCGCGCTTTAGCTCGCGCGCGTAAAAGGGACGTGAATTGCCAAAATTGTTAACGACTGCAAATATTATGATGACCTAATGGCGACTCTGCAAAACAACGTTAAACACACGTCGAATTTTTACCTCAAAACATGTTTAATAACATAAAACCCTCTACCTTTGCATCAGTTTTTCATGGTATTAGATTTAAGGTAAGAAGATTATTCGTCGCGACGACGAGTAATTTTTTTTTGTACTTGCGAAAAAAACAGCTAACTTTGTAGACTGAATCCGCGCCAGGAGATATTTCCGGGCGGTTCGGCAATACATAAACAGAGATATAAAACACCCCCCTACCCTGAACACCCACCTATAGATGAGAGTCAAGATCCACCGCGAAGGCACAAACATACTTATCATACTCCTGGCAGTCCTGCTGCTGGTGAATGCGCCCTTGTGGATATGGCTCATCGACTATATCTGGATTCCGATAACGATGCTGGTGGCCTCCACGATTTTCTATCTGCTGGTGGTCAACTTCTTCCGCTCTCCCCACCGCAACTTCCTCGGCAACACCAAGAATGTGGTAGTGGCCTCGGCCGACGGGAAAGTTGTCGCCCTGGAGGAGGTCTACGAGCCGGAATACCTCAAATGCAACTGCATACAGCTGTCGGTGTTCATGTCGCCGATGAATGTCCACGCCAACTGGTTCCCGGTCGACGGCGAGGTGGTCTACTACAAACATCATCCGGGCCGCTTCATGGCCGCATACCTCCCGAAGTCAAGCACCGAGAATGAGCGGTCGACCGTCGTGATACGAACAAAAGACGGGCAGCTCGTGTTGATGCGACAGGTGGCAGGCGCGATGGCCCGGCGTATCGTGACATACGCCCGTCCCGGCGACGAGGCCTCCATCGAAGACCATATGGGCTTCATCAAATTCGGCTCCAGGGTAGACCTTTACCTGCCAACCTCCACAACCATCGAGGTCAAGCTCGGCGACAAGACCATCGGAGGCATCACCGAGGTAGGCCGTCTCAATCCATAAGAGATTTCCCAGAATGTTTTTGAGAAAGATTATAACTTCCGTCCCCAATACGCTGACCCTCTGCAACCTCGTGTCGGGGTGTCTGGCGTGTATATGCGCCTTCTCGTTTGACAGCGACATCCAGGCCCTCGGAGGGCTCAACGGGCGTCAGCTCGCATGGATTCTGGTCGGGATGGCAGCCGTATTCGATTTCTTCGACGGCGCAGCCGCGCGATGGCTCCACGCCCCCTCCCCTCTGGGCAAGGAGCTCGACTCCCTGGCCGACCTGGTGAGCTTCGGCGTGGCCCCCTCCATGCTGCTCTACAATATACTGAGCGTATGGACCGGCTCATGGTGGATACCCTTCGTGGCGCTGTTCATCCCCGCGATGGGAGCCTTGCGATTGGCAAAGTTCAACCTCGACGATTCCCAGGCCACCGAGTTCAAGGGGCTGCCGATTCCCGCCAACGCCATCTTCTGGATTGGCGCGACAGCCTGGATGCAGTCACACGCCGGTGAGTGGATGCACGCCCATGTCTATTGGGGTAACCTCATCGTCAGCGCGGTAATCATCATCGTGGCCCTGCTGATGGTCTCAGACATGCGCATGTTCTCGCTAAAACTCAAGAACTTCCGCATCGGCGACAACCTGCTCCGCTACATCCTTATTGTGGCCGCCGTGGCGTTTGTGGCCATCTTCGGTGTCGAAGGGTTCGCCTACACCATAATCCTCTACTTCCTTTTGTCCGCCTTCGCCCTCACCCGCATCGGCCGGGCGGCTTGACCCTTTAACAAGACCCTCTCCTTATGTGGTTCGCCATAATCTGTTGCATAATAATTTTCTATATATTCGTCCGTCCGGCCTGGAAAGTCTGGAAAGCCGTTAACGCGGCCCGTCGCCAGGCCCGCGAGATGAATGACGCGTTCAGCCGCGCCGCCGGAATCGACCCTGAAGAGGCCCGTCGACATGCCGACAGCCGCAAACAAGCCTCCCGCAAGGGGGGATGGACAGCCCCGGTTCCCCGGCGCAAAAAGATTGACCCCGAGGTCGGCGAGTATGTCAAATTCAAGGAGATAGACTCCGAGACGACGACCATATCCGACGACGGCAGAAACACATCCCGCACCACCACTGTCGAGCAGCAGGTGGAGGATGTCAGATGGGAGGACATCGTATGACAGATAACGGTTACATACCCCGCCTCTATGACTTCCTGACCGAACTTGGACAGCGTCAGGACCGCCAGTGGTTCAAAGAGAACAAGGCCCTCTATGACGACCTCAGAGCCGCATGGATCTCCGACATGGACCGGCTGATAATGTATTGCTCCCAATGGTGGCCCGAACTCAAAGGGCAGACCGGAGCGTCGTCGGTCTACCGCATTTACCGCGACACCCGTTTCTCCCCTGACAAGTCCCCCTACAAGACCTATTTCTCGGCGACAGTCTCCCCTCGCGGCCGCTCATCATCGGCGGCCCATCTCCCCGGCTACTACATACAGGTAGGCCCGGGACGCGACGGCGGAGCCACCGACTCATACGAGGGGGAATCGAGCGGCCTCTACGGCGGCCTGTGGTGTCCCGAGAGCGCGGTGTTGAAGAAGCTCCGCAAGGCTATCGTCGACAACATCGACGAGTTCGAGGAAATCATCAACGAACCCCGCCTGAAATCGCTCTTCCCCGACTGGTACGGCCCGAGGCTGAAGACCATCCCGAAAGGTTACGACCGCTACCATCCGCAGGCCGAACTGTTGCGTCTCAAGGAGTATGGCCGCTTCATGCCGCAGGGGAAGGAGTTTTTCAGTGACCCCGCGTGGCCCGAGAAAGCTGCCGGATATTTCGAGACCCTCCACCCATTGCTGAGATTTCTCGAATATTCCATCAATGAGGAATAACCAGACACAAAATTCTTCGGCCAATCGCACTCCGACCGAAGAAAATTTGTTATCTTTGTCGGGAGATTATAAATCCGAAACCACTCATCAAGAAATATAAAGAAGGCCATGGCAGAAATCAAATGCATCGGAATACTTACCTCCGGAGGTGACGCCCCCGGAATGAACGCGGCCATCCGCGCCGTCACTCGCGCGGCCATCTTCGCCGGATTCAAGGTCAAAGGCATCTATCGCGGATACCGCGGACTGGTCACCGACGAAATCGTGGAATTCACAACCGCCAACGTGTCAAACATCATCCAGCGCGGAGGCACAATCCTGAAAACCGCGCGTTGCAAGGAATTCCAGACACCTGAAGGACGCCAGCTTGCCTACGATACCCTGCGCCGCCACGGTATCGACGCCCTCGTGGTAATCGGCGGTGACGGTTCGCTGACCGGTGCGCGCATCTTCGCCAACGAGTTCAACCTCCCGATCATCGGTCTGCCCGGCACCATCGACAACGACCTCTACGGCACCGACACCACCATCGGATATGACACCGCCCTGAACACCATCATGGAGTGTGTCGACAAAATCCGCGACACCGCGACCTCCCACGAACGCCTCTTCTTCATCGAGGTGATGGGACGCGACGCGGGCTTCCTCGCCCTCAACGGAGCAATCGCCTCCGGAGCTGAGGCCGCCATCATCCCCGAAATATCAACCGAGGCCGACCAGCTCGCCGACCTCATTTCAAACGGCTTCCGCAAGAGCAAGAACTCATCCATCGTGCTTGTGGCCGAAAGCCCCGTCACCGGCGGAGCGATGGCAATCGCCAAGCGTGTGGAGGAGGAATATCCCCAGTATGACGTGCGTGTGTCGATTCTCGGCCACCTCCAGCGAGGCGGCTCCCCCACGGCCCACGACCGCATCCTGGCCTCCCGCATGGGAGCCGCCGCCATCGACGCCCTGCTGGACGACCAGCGCAATGTCATGATCGGCGTGAAGAATGACGAAATCGTCTATGTCCCCTTCGTGAAGGCCATCAAGAACGACAAGCCCATCAACCGCGACCTGCTCAACACCCTGCGTCGCCTCTCCATCTGATCAAACGCCCATATACCTGATACAGCAAGCTATGGCCAGTCTCTGGCCATAGCTTGCCGCATTTTATCCCACAATTCCCAATTTCCCCAAAACTCCCATAACTCCCAATTTTCCCATAACTCCCAATCTGGGAAAATTGGGAAAATTGGGAGATTTGGGAGTTTTGGGAGGTCTTTTCGGGGGAGCGCAGCGAGCCACCTGTTACTCTGCGGGGGCGAGCTTGACGGTGAAGTGGCGCATCAGCTCGGCTTCCCAGACAATGCGGAGGCCTCGGGTGATTGACTCGCGGCGGTCGTAGACATTCTTCAGGGCGACGGCGATGACATCCATGTGGTTGTCGGTGTAGACCCTGCGTGGGATGGCCAGGCGGAGCAGGTCGAGTCCGCCGAAACGGTTCTCGCGGGTCACGGGATCACGGTCGGCGAGAATATAACCTATCTCACATCCACGGATACCGGCCTCGCGGTAAAGCTCCACGGTAAGGGTCTGGGCCGGGAATTCCTCGCGGGGGACATGGGTCAGCACCTTGGATGCATCCACGAAAATGGCATGCCCACCAGCCGGACGCTGATACGGGATGCCGAACTCGTCGAGACGCTTGGCGAGGTATTCCACCTGATGGATGCGGGTATGGAGATTGTCAAACTCGGTGTTCTCCTCAAGTCCGACAGCCAGAGCCTCCATGTCGCGGCCATTCATACCGCCATAGGTGAGATAGCCCTCGAAGGGGATGCAGAAACGTTTCGCCCCCTCATACCAGTCCTCGTGGCGGGTGGCGATGAAACCGCCCATATTGACAATACCATCCTTCTTGGCCGACATTGTCATGGCGTCGGCCAGCGAGAAGATATCGCGGACGATTTCCTTGATGGAGCGGTCGGCCTGCCCCTCCTCGCGTGTCTTTATGAAATAGGCGTTCTCGGCGAAGCGGGCGGAATCGAGGATGACGCGCTTGCCCCATTTGTCGGCCACGCGGCGCACATCGCGCAAGTTCTGCAACGACACGGGCTGCCCACCGGCGGTGTTGTTGGTGATGGTGACGATTATGAAGGGAATCCTGTCGTGATGCTCCTCAAGGGCCTTTTCGAGTTTGGCGATGTCGACATTACCCTTGAAAGGCACTTCAAGCTGGGTGTCACGCGCCTCGTCCACGGTGCAGTCGAGCGCGCACGCCTTGCGGCTCTCGATATGCCCCTTTGTGGTGTCGAAATGGGAATTGCCGGGCACTATGTCACCCTCCTTCACCAGATGGCTGAACAACACATTCTCGGCCGCACGTCCCTGATGGGTGGGGATGAAATAGTCAAAGCCGGTAAGACGCTCCACCGTATCTTTCAGGCGGAAGAAGGATCGCGCCCCGGCATAGCTCTCGTCGCCGGTCATCATCGCTCCCCACTGGCGGTCGCTCATCGCCCCGGTGCCGGAGTCGGTCAGCAGGTCGATGTAGACCTGGTCGGCGCGTAGCTGGAAGACATTGTAATTGGCATCGCGGAGCCATTGCTCACGTTCCTCGCGGGTCGACTTGCGTATAGGCTCGACCATCTTGATTTTCCAGGATTCTGCGAAAGGTAATTCCATGGTGTCGTGTCGTTGAAATAGGGTTGATTTAAGGTGAGGTGAAAGCCGCCGTCGGGCGGTCACGGTATATTACGGCACGCAATTTAGGAAAAAATTCCGGAGTGGGCAAGAGTATGGCAAAATAAAAAAAGGTCGTTTCACAACGACCTTTCTCCTTTAAACCTTTATCTTAATCTAATACTATGAAAAACACACAGTGCAAAGTTCCGAATTTATTCTGACTTTTGCAAGTATTTTTGGAAAAATTTCACAAAAAATTTTCAACAAATCCATGACATAGTGCCATTTTTCTCTGATTGGCAAATATTTACAACCAAAATGATTTTTAGAAAAAGGCGGTCAGCCATATCAGAATTCATATCCGGCAGATTCAATTATGGGCTTGTCATCGGCGACTTTGGAGCCGATGGTGGTCAACAGGTCGCCTACGATTCCTCCATTCATTCCAATCTGCAATGCCCGCAACTGGGTTTCGCGACTCAGCCGGGCACGGCCTCCTGCGAAACGAAGGAACACACGCGGATGCACAAACCTGAATATCGCTATCGCGTCAAGCACTTCTTGCTCGGGCAACGGGGGAGTATTTTCGAGTGGTGTGCCGGGAATCGGACAGAGTAGATTAATCGGGATTGACCTCGGCTCCACACGACGCAGTTCCAACGCGAGTTCGACCCTCTGTCGAGGCGACTCCCCCATCCCGATTATACCCCCGCTGCAGACCTCGAAACCGATTTCACGGGCAATGTCGATGGTCTTGATTTTCTCCTCGACGGTATGAGTCGAACAGATAGTGGGGAAATATGAGGGAGCAGCCTCAAGGTTGCAATGATAACGGGTTACCCCTGAATCATAAAGTTTCTGCAACTCCTCACGCCCCAGCAATCCCATTGACGCGCAAAGCTGCATGCCCCCTTTCTCGTGTAATTCACGATAGTAGCCGCAAACCGTGTCGAGAGCTTCCCCTTTCATAGCTCGTCCACTTGTGACGAGTGAAAAACGATGTATGCCCTGCAGCCGGTTGTGCTCGGCCACAGACATACACTGTTCACGGCTTATCAAAGGATAGACCTCGATTTCAGTGTTGTGATGGGCCGACTGGGCGCACCACTTGCAGTTTTCCGGACATTTGCCGGAACGGGCATTTATAATCGAGCAGGAATCGAACACCCTGGGACAGAAGCGGCTGGTAATCTCCATCGCGCTATCCCAGAGCTCTTCATGCTGGGAGGCATCGATGTCACACAGGGAATAAGCCTCCTCGGCGGAGATTTCTCCGCCTGTAAGTATCTTGTTTTTCAGTGATTGGATATCTACCATAGCATTTTTCCAAATTATGCCACAAAATTACAAAATCTTGCCATCAATTTTAATATTTTTTTGTACTTTTGCGATATCAGTATTCGCTCAGTATTCATAAAGTATTCCAATCCGCGCTTCCGGCGCAATACATCGCTAACTATTCCCAACTGTTGTATAATTAAATTTAAGTGCTAATGATTAAAAAGTTATCCCTGTTATGCGGAGGTCTGGCCACTGCCGGACTCCTCGCAGCGATTGGACTTGCCGACCAGAAGGAACAGCTTCAGGTTCCGGCAGGAGCAGAAAAGACCGCCGAAGTAGCCCCGCGGCTTGTAAAGTTAGGGAGCGCGAAAACGATTCCCAACCGCGCCCCCGAAGGAGGCTACACGGCTCCCGTGACATTCGCCCCGACAGCCGAGCAGTTTGCCGAGTGCACCATCATCGACGGCAATGAAGACGGCAAGACATGGAGTTTCGAGGATGGATATTTCAAATGCACATACAGCTACTCCCTGGCTATGGACGACTGGTGTATCCTTCCGGCTGTCAATCTCGAAGCCGGGACATACAAGGTGACATACACCTACAAGACCCGTGGCAACAAAGAGAATTTCAGGATGTGTCTGGGCAATTCCGCCACCCCTGAGGCCATGACCACCATCATTATGGAGAAAACCGGCTACTCCAACTCTTCGGATGTCACCGAGTCACGCACAGTAGACGTGCCCTCTGACGGACAATGGCATATCGGGCTCTATTCATTTTCCGATGCCAATATGTTCTACACCTATTTCAAGGACATTACAATCGAAAAACTGTCTCCTGATCAGCCGACAGCGCCGGCGCTGTCGGTCGAGGCCACCGGCCTCGACTGCGCCCTGAGCGTCACCCTCCCCACACAGACCCTCGGGGGAGACCCGCTGACAGCTGAATCCATCACGGCAAAAGTATCCCTTGACGGACAGGAGCTGGACAACGGCACAGTCACCGGCGCTCCCGGTTCATCAGCCGTCATCAATTTCAATGTAGGCAAAAGCGGCAACCACACCATCTCGGCACGCGCCTATGTCGGCGACCTTTATTCGGAACCGGCCACTGTCGAGCATAAGTTCTCGAAACTGCAGCCTGTGCCTATCCCCCTGGGATATGTGTTCGAGCCTGACAACGACGAGTTCGACTGGTGCACGGTCATCAACGCCAACAATGACCAGAAGACATGGGAATACGCCACAAGCGGCTATCCCACAGGTAATGTCACCTCGGAAGGGACATTCCGATATACCTATGACTGGTCAAATCCCGGCGATGACTGGATCATACTCCCGGCGTTCGAGGGCACAACTGCAGGCGCACGCAAGCTGACCTTCAATGTGGCCACCAAATACAACAACGAGGGCCTGGAGGTATGCATGGCGTATGAGCCTACTGTCGAGGCCCTGAGCCAGAATGTGATTTGGAGAAACGCCTCCTTCCAGTCACCGGAGAGTTTCACGACACAGGAAGCCATCTTCCCCGTGGATGGCCGCGAGTTCTACATCGCCTTTCACGCCATCTCACCCGCAAGCGCATCTTACCTCTACCTCCAGAACATCTTCGTTGACGAGACCGACGGGTCCGCACCGCAGGCTTCGACCCTCTCCGACCCGACATTTGACGGGGGCGACGGCACCGTGACCCTCACATTCCCGGCCGACAACCTCGCCGGCTCACCGATGGAGCCCTCCACACTCCTCCACGCCGACATCACCCTTGACGGCGAGGACTACGGCGAGTCCATCACCGGCGCTCCCGGCGAAAGCAAGCCCATCGAGTTCACCGGTCTGGCGCTCGGCAACCATACCGTGGCATCCACCACCTATATCCTCCAGGAGGATGGAAGCCGACTCGGCAAGCAGACCAGCGAGCTGAGCTTCAAATGTACCCTCTCCCCCTCATTCGCCTACTCGCTTCCTCTCGAACTGGCCCTGACCAAGGACGCCATCGATTACTTCCAGATTATAAACACCAATGATGACAGCAGCACATGGACCGGCACCGACCAGGGATTCCAGTACAAATGGAACTCTTCCGAACCGGCCGATGACTGGTTCATCACTCCCGCCATTGAGGTGACCGAGGGTGGCAAGCTCTATGACATCGCCATCAACGCCAAATGTCAGTCCACCTCAAATCCCGAGGCGTTTGAGGTGTTCATCGGACGCGAACAGAGCGTCGAGGGGATGACAATACCTGTATTCGAACGTACCACCGTCAGCAACGACGACTGGCGTCTTTTCGAGCAGACCATCCAGCTTGAGGAGGCCGGACGCTACTTCATCGGCGTACACTGCGTTTCCGACAAAAACATGTATTATCTCTATGTCAACAAACTGACAATGAAGGAGAGCGCGGCCAACCTGCTGACTCCGGCCGCTGTCACCGACCTCGCAGGTGACGGCCTTGAGACCGGAGAGCTTTTCGCCGACGTGACCTTCAAGTTCCCCCTCATCAACAACGGCGGCGACGCTCTTGAAGCGGAAACCGCCCTTACCGCGACTGTCAAAAGTTCCACCGAGACCAAGACCGTTGAAGGGAAGCCCGGCGAGGAAGCCTCATTACGCATAGCATGCCCCGAAGGGAAATCAGTGGTTTCCGTCATTGTCTCCTCCGAACTCGGTGAAGGTCCCAGCAGCTCGATTGAAGTCAACTGCGGTCTCGACCGTCCGACCGCTCCGGTAATCACCGCCCTGACTGTCGCCGAAGACAACATGAGTGTCAAGATTGACTACCAGGCCATCACCACCGGCGCGTCAGGAGGCCATGTCAACCCCGAGGGTATCGACTACTACCTCTGGGAATGGGATGCCGATGATGAGGACTGGTATCAGGTCGATGTCACCGACGCGCTGACCATGACCTATGAGCTGGAATACGCCAACGCCCCCCTGACCATGCTGACCCTCGGCCTGCAGGCTTACAACGGTCTCAACTCCGGCTCCTCGATGACATCGTTCACCGTGGTTCTCGGCACACCTTACACCCTGCCGATGGATGAGACCTTCGAGAACGGCAGCATCCACTATCAGCCGCTTGCACTCGGCTCATCGCTCGGCGCGGAATACTCCCCCACATGGAGCATCACCGATCCCTCCACCATCCTTCCGACGGCTGTCTCCGAGGAAGGTGGCTTCGCCCTCTGCGGCCACACCTCCTGGAACCGTGGCGACTCGTTCATCTACCTGCCGAAATTCTCGACCGAGGGTCTGACAGATGCCGAAATCGAGTTCTCCAGCTACCATCATCCCCACGCCTGCGAGATGACCCTGATGGCTGCCGGATACGGCATGGATGAATACACCGTACTCGGCTCTGTCGAAATCCCCCAGACCACCGAAGGCTGGAAGAAGTTCAAATACACTCTTCCCGATGAGCTGCGGGGTCTCAAATGGGTAGATGCCCGCCTGCATGTCAACTTCCTTGGCGGAAGCTCCTCGACTCCGATGATTGACTCCTATTCCGTGCGCTCAGCTTCTCAGTCGGGCGTGAACGTCGCAGCCGTAGGAAACGCCGTTTCCGTCGAGGGTAAGACCGGAGCCATCCTCTTCACCGGACTGGCAGGCCAGACCGCCCGTGTATTCGCCCCCGCCGGCCTCCAGGTGGCCAGCACTCTCCTGTCAGCCGACATCCAGTCGGTTCCCGTCGCTCCCGGCATATATGTCGTGACCGTCGGCGAGAAGACCTTCAAGGTTGCTGTCAACTGATAGGATGAACCCTTGGGGACGACCCTGATTCGTTCCCGCCAATAACCATATGCCGTATGTCGGTGGCGTGGCCCTCTCACAGGGTAGACACGTCAACGACATACGGCTTCCTTTTTAAGGAGGGGCTGCAAGGAGCCATATAACGCGCTCCATCTTTCGGGATATGGATTCAACAGATTCGTAAGTCCGGTGTTAATCAATATAGGAAGCTTCCTTGACAAGAATAAGGGGAGTCTTCCCGTTTCGACTTCACAATTGATTATAATATGAACAGCAAGATATCTTCCCTCCCGGTCAATACCGCCGGTGGCCCTGTAAAAGGGATACGCGGCGCGATGCTTACTTTCCGCCACGACCCGTTGGTCAGCAACGGATCTGACTGCTACGACTATTATCCCGACGGTCTGGCCGTAATCCAGGATGGACGCATCCTGAACATCGGGGCATACAAGGATGTGGTGACGGCATATCCCTCACTTGACGACATAGACCGATATGAGGATTCGCTGATAATGCCGGGGTTCATCGACTGCCATATCCATTATGTGCAGTCGCCGATGATCGGTTCATACGGCGACACGCTTATCAACTGGCTCAACCGGTACACATTCCCGACCGAGGCGAAATTCCGCGACAAGGATTTTGCCGACGAAGTGGCCCGCATGTTTTTCAGGCAGACCTTATCAAACGGCACCACCACCGCCAATGTCTTCTCCACCACCTTCGAGGCTTCGGTCAACGCTCTCTTCGAGGAGTCGGAGCGGTACAACGCCCGAACCATAACGGGGAAGGTCCTCCAGGACCGCAACCTGCCTGATTCGCTCAAAGACCCGTCGACAGAAGGCTCCATACTGCTGACCGAGAAACTGCTGACCAAATGGCATCGCCGTGGCCGCCAGCTCTACGCGATAATTCCGCGCTTCGCCCCGACCAGCACCCCGCTCCAGCTCAAACTCGCCGGGGAGCTTTACCACCGCTATATTGACGAAGGGGTCTACCTCCACTCCCATATCGATGAAGCCAAGCCTGAAATCGACTGGGCGTTGTCGTTGTTTCCTGAGGCGGTCAACTACACTGACATCTATGACCGGTTCGGACTGATTGACCACCACACGGTAATGGCCCATTGCTGCATCGTCAGGCCCGAGGAATGGAAAAGGCTCTCCGAGGCGGGATGCGGGGTTGCCCACTGCCCGTCATCAAACCTTTTCCTGGGTGACGGGGAATTCAGATTCAGGGAGGCGACTGATCCTGCACACCGATGCGATGTCGGAATCGGCACTGATGTCGGTGGCGGCACAAGTTTCTCAATCCTTCGCCAGCTCGGAGAGGCATACAAGGTAGCAATGCTCGATGACAATCCCCTCCAGGTGTTGCGCAGCTTCTATATGGCCACGCGGGGAGGAGCGGAAGTGTTGCGTCTTGCCGACATCATCGGTTCCCTCCGCCCGGGATATGAGGCCGACATGGCTGTAATCGATCTCAAGGCAACCGAATTCCTTGAATGGAGACTTCAGTTTGCCCGTTCACTTACCGACAAACTGTTTGTTTTGCAGACTCTCGCACCTGACAATGTAATCCGCGCCACCTATGTGGCGGGCAAAAAAGTCTTTGATCGTCGGCGCGACCATTCACTGCTGTATTCCTCGGAATTGCCCAAATAATTTGCATTTTAGTCGAAAATTTAGTAACTTTGTCGCGAGTGCTATTCCATTTAAGGACATCACCAGACAAATTACTAAATTCTTATTGCATGAAAAAAATCTACATCCTCTCCCTTTGCGCCCTCCTGGGAGCATCAGCCACATATGCCGGCAACCGTTTCAAAACAAAACGTGGAGCCGCAACAAAACTTGCTGTCCTGAAGAAGGCCGGAACCGACAATCCCATATGGCGTCCTGTATCACAGACTGACTATAGCTATATGGACGGCGAATGGGAACTGCTCGGCTCTATGACTTTCGGATATGACTCCAAAGGAAACACCATCAGGACTGATATTGAGTCAGAGGATGGAATCCTCCGTGAGGAAACATCCTACGATGAATTCAACAAGCCTGTATTCCTCCTGACAACCCAGCAGGATGGGGAGGCTTGGGTGAATGTCTCAAAACGCACCTATATCTACGACCCCGTCGTGCATGACTTTTACACCGAGCGCCTCGGTTACGACTGGACAGATGGCGAATGGGTGGAGAATTTCTACTGCGAGACCAATGTGATCACCCGCAACGCCGAAGACAATATCATCGAGATTGTCAAGTCGCTTCCCCTCATGGGAAATATGATACCTGCCTACAAATCGGTATGGAACTATGATGAGACCACCGGCAAAGCCAACGAGTTCATGTATTTCACCAACTATGAGATGGATATTCCCGACTGGCAGCTGGATGGCGGCCTGTCATACCGCAACATCGTCTGGGCAGCCACCGATAGCCAGATGACCAATTCCTCACTGGTTGAGATGGTCGAAGGCTCCAACCGCATCGCGTCAGCCGAGGTATATGTGGAGGATGAACTTGACGGCCATATCATCGTGGAATACTCCGAAGAGAATCCCGGCGACTATCTCCTCAAGCAGACATACGCAGACCTCACTGTCGGCACCACTACCCAGAAGGAGACCATCGACGAAAACGGCAGTTACCGTATGACCGATATGGAATATTTCGATGAGGATGGCGAACCAACCGAGGAGCCGACCTACATTTCCGTTACCGAAGTTATGTTAGACAGCCATGGCAACACCATCATGGAGACCTTGACCGAAACCTACGAAGGCCTTACCGAGATGGTTGACGGCAGCAAGGCTGACTACACATATGATGACAACGGCAACCCCACCGAAATCCTTTACAGCTATTACGACTACGACGAAGAGGACTTTGTCCTGGACTCAAAGACCGTATTCGGAGAATACGCCGATGCCTCATCCGGCATCGAGAACGTGGTGACCGGAAAGACCGACAACGGATTCAAGGTCTACAACCTGCAGGGTATCCTCATCCTCGACACACTCAATTCGGCTGACCTTTCCAGCCTTCCCGCCGGTCTCTACATCATCAATGGCAAGAAGCATCTCCTCCGCTGATATCTTACTTCGGCAGAGTCCGACTCTGTAACATACTGAGTAACATACTGAATTTTCATAGATACCTTTTCATAAAATGAAGCCGGCCCCGGAAATCCCACTTGATTTCCGGGGCTTATTTATTCCCGTGCGGAGCGCTCCACTTCCGGTGACCTCACACAGATAAAGCAGATTTCTCGCGGAGTCGCAGAGGCCATCCGTATTGGAAATCCTTCAACATTCCATCCGGATGGCCTCTGCGTAATCCGCGTAATCTGCGAGACTTTATAATACCGGTTTGATTGGGGACGCGCCATGGCGCGTCCCTACAAGTGAATGGAAGTCGTCCGGCAGGATTCCCCGCCGGATGGCTTTGTGTAATCGGTGTAATCTGTGAGCCCCCTGGAAGAAATTGAAATGGATGGAATGCTCGGAGAGGGAATCAATGGAGGGCGGAGGCGATGACGATGACAGCGAGGGTGAGAGCGAAGGCCGCTATCATCATGTCGGAGGCGGCGATGCGGGTGGTGGTGACGGTGCTGATTTCCCGGAGCAAAGAGGGGGTGGGAGTCAATGAGTCAAGGGTGGCTCCGGGGGTGAGCTGCTTGAGGGTCACGGAGGAGTCATTGATGTCAACACCGCCGTTGATGGTCTCTCCAAGCATCCTGGATGATATGAAACGGGCCGCATAATAGCAGGCGAGACCGAACAGAGAGCCGACCACCGCCCCCACGAACAGATCACCGGGGTAATGCACCCCCAGATAGAGACGCGAATAGGAGTTGAGCAGCGCCCACCCGACTATAAACAATGTGAAGCCCCTGCGGCGCACGAACAGGGCGACGAAAACCGCCAGCGCGAAGGAGTTGGCGGCGTGGCAGGAGGGGAATCCGTAGGAGCCTCCACGATACCCATTGACGATATACGCGTAGTCTGAAAGGGTGTTTTCAAGGTTGGAGGGTCGCAACCGCTCGACGGCGGGACGTATCACCGACGCGCAGGTCTGGTCGGTCAGGAGGATGGCACAAACCAAAGCGACGAGATAAGCCGTGGCGGTCTGCCACCGACAGCTCTTGAAAAGAATCCACAACACCATCGCGTACATCGGTATCCATATGAAGCGGCCTGTGAACATAGTCATGAAGGTGTCGAAAAACGGGCTGTGCGCACCATTTACCGCCAGGAAAATCGAAGTGTCGAGATTGTTGAGGAATTCTATCATCACAAGAGAAAGGGGTAGTGTGTAGTCAGTTTATAACGTGCTGTCTGACTTGTTTATTGCCTTTTACAGAGGTTTTAACAGAATATGTAATCTGATATGTAGACCGCTCACAATGAGCCGAGCGTCGAATACAAATCGCGCAGGAACGCCTTGGCGGCTGGCAGCAGCGGGGAGACCTCCCCGGGATAAGGCTCGCGACCACGGGCCGCCACCACCGCGTCGGCATCGGGATTGTAGACCAAGGTATCCGATGGGGTTATTATCCCTATCAGCGACGGCTCGGTGAACACCGCCACCGGGGCTGTCTCCTCATCAAATATGTCGCGGGAATAGCGCAGTTCGCGGTAGGGAATCCCCATCATAGATAGCAGTGTGGCTCCGAGGTCGGTCTGCGACGCGAGTTTGTCGACACGCTGACCGCCCGCGGCGACTGCCCCTCCGGCCAGCACCAGCGGGATATGATGACGCTCCGGCGCGGACGCGATGTTCTCAGGCCAGCAGCCGTAATGGTCGGGGAGAATCACCAGGAGGGTCTTGTGCCAGTTGGGAAGTGTCCGTAGGGAGTCGACAAACACCGTCAGGCAGGAGTCGGTGTAGGCGAACGCGTTTTTGCGCGGTTCCCCCGCGAAACGGGGATTGTCGTAGGGAACGGCAAACGGCTCATGGGAACTGGAGGTCTGCACCACCGAGAGCCTCGGCACACCGCGCCGCCTCCCTGTCGCCCCCTCCTTTATCCCCTCGAAAGCACGGGCAAACACCTTCTCGTCGTGCGCCCCCCATTTCGATGTGCGGTCGGCCACCGGGAAATCCTTGTCAGAGACTATCGTGTTGAAGCCCGAGGAAACCAGATATGCCTGCATGTTGGTGAAGTTGGCATCCCCACCGTAATAATACGCAGCGTCATATCCCTCATGTCGCAACAGCGAGGGGAATGAGGGGAGCTTCTCGAACTTGTCGACATATTTGAGAAGACTGGTCGACGGAGGAGCGGGGAAGGAGCTGAGAATCGCCGCCAGTCCGCGATCGGTGCGAAACGAGGAGGCGTAGAAGTTTGTGAACAACACCCCCTCACGGGCGAGGGAGTCAAGCCCGGGAGCGACATTCTCCCCACCCAGCGACGGGAGCAGATGGGCCGAGAAACTTTCGAGAATGACCATCACCACGTCGGGTCGCTCGACAGCCAGCAGTTTTCCTGACACGGAATCTGGCACAGCGGCTCCGCCTTCCCCGGAGATGGAGTCATTACCGCCCTTGGCATACAACAGCCCCTCGACAATGCGGGCCGCCTCGTCGTCAGGCATGAAGTCATATTCATCATCGAAATGCCCCTGATGGGTGGCCGAATAGAGCAGGCTGAACACAGGATTGACCGCCGCGTGGTTGAGCCGCTGGTTGGTCGAGAAATATGCCCGGCTGAGGTTCATCGTCGAGACAGTGACACTGCCGCGTATCGGGATGAACAGCAACCCCGTCACGAGCAGCATCACAACCGACTGCCATACACGCCCCTTCCCCGAGGCCGGTGTGACAGTCACCTCCCCGGCTGTATAGCGGTAAAGCGTCCACATACCGCAGCATATCGCCCCCATGCCAATCGCCCCGGCGAACCAGTGCCACCACTCAACGCTGGCCATCGCTGCCGTCGGGGAGGTGGTGAAATAAAACACCGGGGTCATATCGAGCCGGAATCCCCAGCTGCCATACAACCCCAGGTCAAGGCAGTATATCACGGCCACAAGGCCCGTGACGACAGCCATATAGACATCGAGAGCCATTCTTATCCATCGCGCCCGTGAAACCAGTTCACCTATCAGCAGCAGCCCCGGTATGACCGTCAGGTAACCCGCCACACACAGATCCATCGAGAACCCATGACGCACCACCGCCAGCCAGTCGGCCGCCGAAGCCCCGATGACCGACGCGTAAACCGTCAGGAACACAGGCTTCATCAGCATGAACACCACCACAAACAGCAGGTATATCCAAAGAAATTTCAGAAGGGCTTTTTTCATCGGCGGAATCGGGATAAACTCGCGCAGGAGAGAAAACAATATATTTTTTGAAAAAAATCAGCCGGGCGATTAAACCTTCGGCCTCAGGATGGGTCAAAGAGGCATAAAGATAATAAAGCAATTGTCTACATAGCGCCGTGAGCGCCACCCTAACAGCTTCAATAAACAAAATCCGCCGGGCTCTGCCGAGAGAGACCGGCGGCATTTTTTATGCAGGCTGACGCATCAGGCCTCGTTGCCCGAGAACTCCATGAGGTAAGCCTTGATGAAGCCGTCGAGGTCGCCGTCCATCACCCCGTTCACGTCGGAGGTCTGGAAATTGGTGCGGTGGTCCTTCACGCGACGGTCGTCGAAGACATAGCTGCGAATCTGCGAGCCCCACTCGATTTTCATCTTGCCCGCCTCGACCTTGGCCTGCTCCTCCATACGGTGGGCAAGCTCCTTCTCGTAGAGAATCGAGCGCAGATGGCGCAGGGCGTTCTCGCGGTTCTTGGGCTGGTCACGGGTCTCGGTGTTCTCGATGAGGATTTCCTCCTTCTCACCGGTGTAAGGGTCAGTATACTGATAGCGCAGGCGCACACCCGACTCAACCTTGTTGACGTTCTGGCCACCGGCACCACCCGAACGGAATGTGTCCCATGACATCAGCGCAGGCTCGACCTTCACCTCGATCGCGTCGTCGACAAGCGGAGTCACGAACACGGAGGCGAACGAGGTCATACGCTTTCCCTGGGCGTTGTATGGGGAGACGCGCACCAGACGATGCACGCCGTTCTCGCTCTTTAGGTAGCCATAGGCGAAGTCCCCCTCGACATTGATGATGCAGGACTTGATTCCCGCCTCATCCCCTTCGAGAAGGTTGGCGATGGAGGTCTTGTAGCCATGTTTCTCGCAATAACGGAGATACATGCGCATCAGCATCTGGGCCCAGTCCTGGCTCTCGGTGCCTCCGGCTCCGGAGTTGATTTTCAGAACCACACCCATATGGTCCTCCTCGCGGCGGAGCATGTTGCGCAGCTCAAGCGCCTCGATTTTCTCCAGGGCGGCAGCATGCATCGCGTCAAGCTCCTCTTCGCTGACCAGTTCCTCCTTGTAGAAGTCCCAGCCATTCTGAAGCTCGTCGACGGCGGTCTCCACCTCGTGGTAACCGTTTACCCAGGCCTGAAGGTCCTTGATTTTCTTCATCTGCGCCTGCGCCTCCTTGGGATGCTCCCAGAAGTCAGGCACATGGGTGCGGAGTTCCTCCTCCTCGATTTGTATCTTCTTATTGTCGACATCGAGATACCGTTTGAGCGCGTCCTTGCGCTCGACGGCCTCTTTAAGCTGTTCCTGCGTAATCATCGATGATATATTTTTCTGCAAAGTTACGCAAAATCCGCGTAATAGTCAATAGCGCAGGAAAGCATCGTCACAGCATACGCTTGTAATCGCGCATCATCCTCAGATAGAGGGTAAGCCCCACACCAAGGCCGAAAATCAGCCCCACTGTAAGCCCCCATTTCATGGCCTCCTCCCCGAAAGACAGATAATATATGGTCACAATCCCCGCCGCGTAAGGTATCAGCAGCAGCTGGAACAGATGGTGGCGGCGACGGTAGAAACGGGCCTTGCGGGCCACCTCCTCCACCCCGTCGGCCCATAGGTCAATCGAGCGGATGCCCCGGTAAAGATAGACATCCATCATTGCCGCGATGACAAAGAACAGCATTATAAGCGACACCGCCCACCAAGGCAGAAGCCGGAAAAGGGGCATCGCTGTCAGGATGCCCACCGGGGCCACCACGGCGAACATCTTGCGGTAATTGGCCATAAGGCGGTCACGGGCCGAGATGACCCGTCCGGAGGTCACCTTGTCAACCATCGGGTCACGATAGAACGGAGGTTCGGACGACCCTCCGGAACGCATTCCGCGTTTTGTGTCATCGTCAAGGCTATGCCATTTCTCTTTCAATTCTTCAGGTGTCATATTTCTGGAGTCAGGGAGGTCAGTTTCTCTTTTGCTCGTCTCAGGCGTGAGGCGACAGTGTTTCGGGGTTGCCCCATGATGGAGGCGATTTCGTCGTATGAATGTTCGTCGAGCCACAGCAGAATCAACGCCTTGTCTGCAGCCGGGAGACGGTTGATCATCCGGTACATCTCCCGGAGCATCGCCCCCTTCTCGTCATCCTCGGCAATCAGCTCGGGATGCTCATCGACCGGGACGGTATTTCCTCTCCGGCGGTGTTTCCGGAAAAAGGACACACAGCTGTTGAGCGTGACGCGGTAAATCCAGGTCGACATGCTCGCGTCGCCACGGAAGCGGGGGAAGCCGCGCCAGAGGTTGACGAGTGCCTCCTGGCGGAGGTCGTCGAAATCATCGACATCGGTGGCATAGAAGTAACACACCTTGCGGATAACCCCGTCATACTGGCGCACGGTCTCTTCAAAGGCCTGTTTCAGCCCCTGGTCATCCCGGCGGTTGTCTTTGTCTTGAGATCTCATCTATCCCATTTGACGCACGATTACCCGGAAAGTTTCATCCCCCCTGAAAAAAATCACAAACCTACCTGTCAGCCGTTACACAACCGCGATTTCAGATTTTTTAAACATTCGGGGAGAAGTTTTCGGGCTGATATGTTGGTGGTCTTGAAACAAGTATGTAACTTTGCATGGAGAATCGGAAACACAATTGTTCATCATACCACCTAAACACAGAGCCAACGTGGAAGCCAGAAGCGAATCCGTGGTCATCATACCGATGTACAATGAGAAGGAAAACGCCGCTGCGATCATCGACGCGGTGATTGGCCTCCCCAGACGATTCGACGTGCTTGTGGTGGATGACAATTCCCCTGACGGCACCGCCGCCATCGTCAAGGAGAAGATGGCCCAGTATCCGGGCCGCGTCGATATCCTTGAACGCAAGGGGAAACTCGGGCTGGGTACAGCCTACATCGCCGGTTTCCGCCGCGCCCTCGACAACGGCTACCGTTATATCTTCGAGATGGACGCCGATTTCTCCCACAATCCCCAGGACCTGCTGAAACTCCACGACGCGTGCGCATCCGGCAAGATGGATGTAGCCGTAGGCTCGCGCTACCTCACCGGTGTCAATGTGGTCAACTGGCCGATGGGGCGTGTGCTGATGAGCTACTTCGCCTCCAAGTATGTCAGGGCGGTAACCGGCCTGAAAGTGGCCGACACCACTGCAGGCTTCTGCTGCTACCGCCGCGAGGTGCTGGAGACAATGGAGCTTGACAAAATCCGGTTCAAAGGCTACGCCTTCCAGATAGAGATGAAATTCACCGCCTCCAAATGCGGATTCAAGGTCGGTGAAGTCCCCATAGTATTCGTCAACCGCGTCCTCGGGACGAGCAAGATGTCGTCAGGCATCTTCAGCGAGGCATTCTTCGGAGTGATAAAGCTGAAAGTCTCCTCCTGGTCACGCAAATATCCCCAGCCGCCCGTAACGGCTTCCCGTCAGGGATAATCCAATCCGCTTCCTCTGCCATGAAACCGACATTATTCGCCAACGGACTGATATTCAACGATGGATTCCGATTCATCGGCAGTATCGTCGTATCGGGCGGCATGATACAGCGTGTCGACAATGGCCGCATAGACCTGCGCACCGTAGACCGCGAGGCCTACGACATCGTAGACTGCGAGGGGAAGATGGTGTTTCCCGGAGTAATCGACGGGCATGTCCATTTCCGTGACCCGGGCCTGACCGAAAAGGGTGACCTGGAGACGGAAAGCCGCGCGGCAATCGCCGGAGGTGTCACCTCATTCTTCGATATGCCCAACACCAACCCGGCCACCACCACCCTGGAGGCCTGGGAGGAGAAGACACGCCGCGCAGCCGGGGTCTCGGCAGCCAACTACGCCTTCTTCCTGGGGGCCACCAACAACAACCTCGACCAGATACTCGGAGCCGACCCCACCCGCATACCGGGTGTGAAGCTCTTCCTCGGCTCCTCGACAGGCAACATGCTGGTCGACGACGATGACACCATCAGTGCCCTATTCCGCTCATTCAAAGGGGTCATCGCCTGCCACGCCGAGAGCGAGCGGATAATCGCCGCGGCGCGCGAAGCCCTGAGAAAGGAATATCCCGCCGGAATCCCGGTCGGGCTCCACCATATGGTGCGCTCCCGAGAGGCTTGCGTGGAGGCCACCGACCACGCCATACAGCTGGCCCGCAAGACCAACGCCCGGCTCCACCTGCTCCATGTCACCACTGCTGACGAACTGGCATTTCTCGCGCCAGCACCCTTGTCCAACAAGAGGATAACGGCCGAGACATGCCCCCACTACCTGCTGTTTGACCATACCTCCGTCGAGACCACCGGCGGACTGACCAAATGCAACCCTGCGATTAAAACCGCGGCAGACCGCAAGGAGCTGCTGCGGGCGATAAATGACAGCCGTATCGATGTCATAGCCACAGACCATGCCCCCCATCTGCTCGCCCAGAAGCAAGGCGACGCCCTCACAGCCGCCTCGGGGATGCCCTCCGTGCAGTTCTCATTACCCCTCATCCTGCAACTGGCCCGCAAAGGCTACTTCACCTATGAGAAGGTAGTCGAGAAGATGTGTAACAACCCTGCCCTGCTCTACAACGTCGACCGCCGGGGATTCATCAGGCTCCACTACTGGGCCGACCTGGTGATAATCGACCCCGACGTTGACCACACCATCAGCAATGATGATGTCATAAGCTCTTGTGGCTGGACACCTTACGCAGGCCAGACAGTGAACTTCAAAGTCGAACAGACATGGGTCAACGGACGGCTCGCCTACGACAGCCGCCGCCAGAATCCCTTCACCGGGGAACAGACCGCGCTGCCAATCCGTTTCAGCCCATTCTGACAATGTTCACCAGTTAAAATTTGATTCGTTTGCCCGTTCAAGGGAAAATGCATACCTTTGCAGCGGCTAACTAATACCAGCTTTATTCTTACTATTACATTCATTATCTTTCAACCATCATTTTTCATTTTTTACCGACTATCATGAAAAATATGAACCGGTACCTGCTTGGTGGCCTGATGGGTCTGACAGCAGCGACGGCCTCCTCGGCCACTTTCGTCGGTTCGCGCGACGACTTCCGCGACGAGACCATCTATTTCGCCATGACAACACGTTTCTATGACGGCGATCCCGACAACAACGTCTATTGCTGGGACGGTGTCAAGAACATCAATGACCCCGAATGGCGAGGCGACTTCAAAGGACTCATCCAGAAACTTGATTACATCAAGGCCTTGGGATTCACCGCCGTATGGATTACTCCCGTCGTGGAGAACGCCTCCGGTCTTGATTACCACGGATACCACGCGATGGACTTTTCAAAAGTTGACCACCGCTATGTGTCGAAAGACGCCACCGCGGCCGATGCCGATGTCGCCTTCCAGGAACTCATCGACGAGGTCCACAAGCGCGGAATGAAGCTCATCCTCGACATCGTGCTCCAGCATACCGGCAACTTCGGCGAGACCAACCTCTGCCCGATGTTCGAGAAGGACTATACCAAGAACCTCGCTGACATCAACGCCTCGATGAAGCCCCTCACCGTCAGCAACGGCGGACTTCTTCCCGACAACTACCTCTCGCTCCCGGCAAAAGACCAGTATGGCTCCCGCCTGGCGCTGATGAAGAACTCCGACTTCACCAACAAGGATGTCCACAACCTCTACCACCACAAGGCTTGGTTTGACTGGGACGACCCCTCCCGCTGGTGGGGACAGATTGCAGGTGACTGCGTTGACCTCAACACCGAGAACCCCCGCGTGACCAATTACCTGGTGGAATGTTACTCCCGCTTCATCAAGATGGGTGTCGACGGTTTCCGTATCGACACCGCCGGCCATATTCCACGTCTGGCCTTCAACAAGATGTTCATTCCCCAGCTCCACGCCGCCGCTGAAAGCCCCGAGGCAAAGGCAAAGCGTGGCAACACCCCCTTCTTCATGTACGGCGAGGTCTGCGCCCGCTCCATGGAGGTAATCTACCGTGGCGACAACTACAACTGCTCCCCCTGCTACTACACCTGGAAGGAGAACAAGAATTACGACTGGGACATGAACGCCGCTTCATGGGACAACGTGGTGGCCATCCCCACCGAGACCGAAGGCTCTCAGGATTTCTTCACCGTTTCGGGCCATACCAACTGGGAGTCCGTCCACCAGTCGGCAGCCGATGACAAGGGCCATGCAGACGCCATCCTCCGTCGCAGCGACAACGCCAAGCTCAACGGCAACGAATACCACACCCCCGACTACTCCGATGCTTCCGGCCTGAATGTCATCGACTTCGCCATGCACTGGAACTTCAACTCCGCCACCGGAGCCTACGGTGTGCGCAGCCAGGACTGGCTCTACAACGACGCCACCTACAATGTGGTATATGTAGACTCACACGACTACGCTCCCGACAGCAACTACCGTTTCACCGGCACACAGGACACCTGGGCCGAGAACCTCTCCCTGATGTTCACCTTCCGTGGAATCCCCTGTATCTACTACGGTTCGGAGGTTGAGTTCCAGAAAGGAAAAGACATCGACAAGGGTGCGGTAATCGCCCTCAAGGAATCAGGCCGCGCTTACTTCGGCGGTTATATCGAGGGTAACGTCAACGTCACCGACTTCGCAGAATACAACGGCGCGACCGGCAACATTGCCTCCACCCTCTCCTATCCCCTGGCCCTCCACATCCAGCGTCTCAACAAGATTCGTGCGGCTGTCCCCGCCCTCCGCAAAGGTCAGTACAGCAACGAAGGCTGCTCCGGCAAGATGGCTTTCAAGCGCCGCTTCACCAACGCCAACACCGACTCCTACGTTCTGGTAACCATCAGCGGTGACGCCACCTTCACCGGTGTGCTCAACGGACGTTACGTGGACGCCATCACCGGCGATGTGAAGAATGTCACCGACGGCACCCTGACCGCTTCCTGCTCAGGCAAGGGTAACCTCCGCGTCTATGTCCTCGACACCGACAAGACCAAGGCTCCCGGCAAGGTGGGCGTTGACGGCAAATACCTCTACGGCTCCGAGCCCGTCGAAGGCCAGTGGACCGAGTGGCCCGACGAGACAATGCCCGATGAGACCTGGACCGAAAAACCTGGCGGAGGCGGCAATGTCGGCGGCGACCGCGAGGAACCCGAAGTTGTCACCGAACCTGCCATGGCCGAGGGTGAACAGGCTATCTTCTTCGAGCATGACACATGGAACCCCGCCACCGTATGGATCTGGGACGATAACACCAACTACACCGGTGGCACATGGCCCGGCCAGAACATGACCTACCTTGGCAACAATGTCTACAAATGGACATACACCGGCACCGGCAAGATTGCCGACGGCTCGAAGATTATCTTCAGCAACACCGGTAACAACCAGTCTGACAAGAACGGCTTCAAGTTTGTCAACGGCGGTTACTATACCCTCAACGGCTATTTGAAGACCATCGAAGGCGCAGGTGAGATTCCCGATGACCCCCAGCCCCCGGTAGGAGACCCCAACACTTATGTCTACTATTTCGATAACTCCACCGCCAACTGGTCCAAGGTTTACGCATACTTCTGGGATGCCGGCAACGGCGACAAGAACTACCTCGGCGGATGGCCCGGAACAGAGGCTACCCGCGAAGGTGACCTCTACAAGGTATCTTTCACCACCACCGACAACCTTGTCAAGCCGAAGATCATCTTCAACAACGGCAGCGGCACACAGACAAGCGACTTCACCGCCCAGAACTACGGAATCTACAATCAGAACGGTTTCGTGCATTCAGGTGTCGCAGATGTGACAGCAGCTCCCGGCATGAAGATTTACACCCGTGGCGGTTCAATCATCGTTGAGGCTCCCGTGGCAGGCACAGTGACTGTTACCTCCATCGATGGCCGTTCCCTCGTGCGTGAAGTCTCCGAAGGCACTAACGTGCTGACCGACTTCGCTCCCGGCTTCTACATCGTCAACACCACTAAGCTTTATCTCCGCTAATCAGCCGAGGAAATTGCTCCTCACCCCCAAGGAGTAAAGCTCCCTATAACCCCAAAAAAGATGGCCATCCGGATTTTCGCCGGATGGCCATCTTTGCATTATCTATAATCCCTTATTTGGAATCATCTATCAACCTATTTAAATTATCTACTAACCCTGTTTTGGATTATTTGCAACCCTATTTGGATTATCTATCGGCCGCGTATCGCCCCACGATTCCGAAGGAATCACGGGGGGATATCGTGGAGAATCATACCTGGGAATTATGGGGGATTTGGGGGAATCCCGGGAATTTTTGGGAAGATTGGGAGGGATGGGAATTATGGGAACTTTGGGAATCTTGGGATGGGGTTGGGTGAGGGGGATTACTTGGTGGGGAGGGAGTCGCAGCGGGAAACCATATCGAGGGTAGCGGCATCGAGGGGAGGGACTATCTCGGGGATGCGCCATTCGATTTCGGGGGCGGTCTTTTTCAGCTCCTGGCTCTCCTCGGGGGTGATGAAGGTGCAGTCAACGGGGTAAATCTCCATCAGGGAATAGATGTCGAATGGTTCGGAGGTCCCCAATACCCATTTCAGCATCTTTCCTTTGGCTTTCCCGCCAAATGCGACGCTCCGCATGGCAAGGTCATATATGCGGTATTTTCCGGAGGGATTGATGGGATATGTGTCGTTTATCTCCATCTCATAGATGTCGATTGTCATTCCCAGAAGTTTCAGCATGTTCGGCGACCAGACATGGTCTTTATGGTCACGGAGAGGGTCGTTGTTAAAGGTAAGGTTACCGCCACCCTTGAAGACCCGCTGCACATACTTGCTGAGTTTTACAGAGTCTTCTCCGTAGGATACATCCTGGAGGGATTCCGGCTCTTCCAGCACATCCATCGAATCGTAAAGATGTCCCGGCAGAACCCACGCGTAGTCCGACTCCCGGATTTTGCGGCTCACGCTGTCGGTGCCATCCTTGCATTTGAACCGGGAGCTGAACCGGTATCTCAGTTGCCGGGGGGATTCCATCTTCTTGAACCCCTTGGACTTCCTCAGCGGGAGGAGATAGTCGACCATCCTCTCGCTGAAGATAGTCACCGTGTCCCCTTCGACCAGATCGGAAACGAAGGTGCGGATATAGCAGACAAGATGTATCCCCGCCATGTTGTCGGTCACCTCCACCTCAGAGAGGGGGAGCGACACTGGGCTTAGCCGTAACGTGTCGGAGATTTCGGGAAAGGAAGCGGCCTCATAGCCGAGATAACGTATGGTAAGCGGGTAATCCGACGGTGTCGCGCGGTCAAACGACCCGTCATCCTCGGTGATTCCGAGCATCGCGCCACCTTTGCTGAACACTGACGCGGCGGGCAGCGGTGAAGAGCTGTCGGCATCGACAATCACAACCTTGGTCGTGGCAGCCTTGACCGCGAAACAGCCCAAAAGACCACACAGAAACGACACTCCGAGTTTCAGCACACTGTTCTTGTTCATAATGAAATGTGATATGATGATGTTTGTGATATGATGATGTTATGGTCTGTAAAGGTAGTGAATTTCAAGAGGATCACCACGATAAAGATGATTTTTTAAGATTTATTCGCAAACCAACCGCCCCTGCCAGAGGTTTATACTCCAGATTTGAAATATGAAATAACCACAACCTAACAACTACCACTATGACACTGACCAACGAACAGAAAGCCCAGGCTGCCGCCGATGTATCGAAGACCGCCGCACAGATAAGTGCTGAAGCCGCGAAAGCCGCCGTCAAGGACAAAGCCGCCGATTTGAAGGACAAGGCTGCCGACCTCAAGGAGCAGGCTGCTGAAAAGGCTGCCGATCTCAAGGAAGCCGCCGCAGAGAAGGCCGCATGCCTGAAAGACAAGGCCGTCGAGAAGGGAGCTTCCATCCTCGACAAGGTAAAGGATTTCACAGCCAACACCCTCGACAAGGGTGCCGACCTGGCCGGGAACCTCGCCGACAAGCTCCGCGACTAATCCCTGTAACGGGGTCGCTACGCTCCCCCGGGGCCTCACGCAGATTCCGCGGATTTCGCAGATTCCCCGCGGATTTCTCATAGATTTAAGAAGAGGTCTCACAGATTACACGGATTACACAGATGCCATCCGGGTGGAATGTTAGTGGATTTCCATCCGGATGGCATCTGTGTAATCCGTGTAATCTGTGAGACCTCTACTTCAAATCCGTTTTATCCCCTTCTATCTGCGGGGAATCTGCGAAATCCGCGGAATCTGCGTGAGGCCCCTGACGAGCGTAGCGAGCAGGTAAATGTCACTTGATGACGACTTTCTTCACGGAGGTGCCCTTCACGGCGACATAGATGCCGGGGAGGGAGGGGCGTGAGGAGAGAGCCACACCTCCGATGGTGTAGTATCTCTCGGCCTCATCCGTCATTGACTGGTCGGCGTTGATTCCGTCGATTGAGCTGATGGTGCGGCCACCGAACTCGATGGAGGCATCCTTGCTGGCGCGCAAGGTCATCAACGAGAGTCCGGCGGGGATAGCGGCGGTCTCTTCACCCTCCTTTGCCATCACACGGCGGGGAGCTTGAGACCGGCAGTGGAGCTGACAGTGGTATCAAAGCTGTCGACAGTGGTAAGCGCGTTGATAAAGAGGGGAAGATGGCCCTCGGATGCCACATATTTCGACCAGTTGTTGCTGTCGCCGTACTCCATGTCATCGCTGACGGGAATCCAGGGGGTGTCGGAGTATTTGCCCAGGTGATTGGCAAACGGCTCCCGGGAAGCCATCCAGTGGCCGGAGTAGACGAGGATGTTGTCGGTCAGAGCATCCACACCGTCAGTGTTGACCTCCTCAACCGAATAATCGGGATAGTAGACATACAGGGGTCTCTTCCTCCAACTGATAAGGCACCGTGGCCGCACCGCCGACTGTTATGGTGAGTGACTCCTCATCCTGCCTGGAAGCGAAATAGAGGTGCATACTGCCATCCACAGACGCAGTCTGTGGGGAGGGAAGCACAGGCATCGGGGCGGTCAGCTCCTTGTGTTTTTTGCGGGAACAGAATGAACGCCTGGTGTCGGTGTAATACGCCCTTACAGACACGTCGGCAAGCTCTCCGGGAGCCATATATGGAATATCCATCACACCCGATTCGAAGTCGCCATCCTCCGGGATGTCAAGAGTGGCAACAGCCACATCCCCGACATACGCGGTGTAAGCGACCGTGAAATCACGCTCTTTCAGGAAATCGGCGGAGCGACCGGTGACCTCGGCATTGGCTGACAGCACGTTCACTCGGTCGAAGCCCACCTTGCCATTGGCGGCCTCACCTTTGTGAGGATCGGTGTTGTCGAGGCTCAACGCGTAATCATATCCGACTTCAGCCACACTGAACCCCTTGTTGGCGATTTCGGAGGTCGGATTGGGGTCAAAATCCAGCAATGTCAGCGAATGGTCCTCATTATGGAGGTCTATGACGAGCCAATAGTCACCCTCAGTCACCCCGTTCTCTCCGTCGCCAAGTCGCCACGGATACTGGGTGGAGCTGTTGAAATCAACCGACTCGTTGAGCCACAGACGCACCTGGCGGCTCTGACCGTTGCCGGGAGCATAGATATATTTGTCATACCAGTCGGCATCCCCTGGGTCGTTCTGGAATCCGATGATTCCGAGGTTGAATGTGGCCCATCCGCGCTGTTTCTCATAAGTCTTGTCCTCAGTGGAGAAGCCGTGGCGCAAGGCTGCACCCCGGGCATCGAAACGAGACAGCTTGAATGTCGCTATATCCCCCTCAGAGATTGTGAACTTATGTATGTAAACATCGTCATCCGACTCAATCAGGACACTGTTGGCGGGGTCATCGACAGCCATACCCATCACCAACTCGTTACCGGTTAGGAACAATGCCTCAGGTGACTCTTCCCAGCCGGCATTATACTCCTGAGGAGTGAGGTATGACTGATGTACGCAGTCGATACCTATGTCATAGATGAATGTTGCCCATGTCGACGGGTCGTTGTATGCCCCGCGTGAAGCGGGGAACGCGAGATCCTGATAGGTATGCTCTCCCTGGGCATTGATTCTCGAATAATAGAAAATAACATCATTGCAGGCGGTGATGTCATCGATGTCTATGCGGTAAAAACCGTCGCGGATTTTGGTCATCACCTCGGCCTGGTATGCCTCGCTGCCATATTCGGGAAGAAGGCTCTCATAATCCGTGGCCGAATCCTCACGGCGGTAGGCATGGGCGCAAGGTTCATCCCAAAGCCCTGTCTGCATCATCTGGTTGGCGCCCAGGTTGACATACAGAGATACGGGACGCGGGGTGTCATGAGGAATGGCATCCATAAGAACGGGAGCGGTCTCCACCGGGGCACTCTTCTTGTTGCCGGCATAGGCATACATAGCGCCATCCATCTCCTTGTAGTCGGCTGTCGAGAAGTTGTTGCCTTTGAGATGGAACATCACACCCTCCACGACTCCGTCATACAGATAAGTGTACTGATACACCCTCGCCCAGACATCATTGACCAAGGCGTATTTGCCGGTGTCGGTCATCGTGGGGTCGGAGAGGAAGGGGGTAAAATCTCCTGCGCTCCCCCAGATATGAATCTGGGTGTTGTCAGGTCCCCAGTTGCCGGTGTCGGCGAAATAAACCACGGTCTGGGGGAGTTCGGCCTTGTCGATAATCACCGGATCGGTGACAAGAGCGGTCGAGGGATCTCCACCTTTAGCCACGAAAAGATATGTGCCCCCCTCGACAAAACCATAATCCGCTGTCTGGATTCCGGCGGTTGAGTGGAAAATCACTCCGGAAGGCTCCATGTCCCAGTCGAATTCATAGGAATACAAGGGGATGTAACGCCCATCGAGGCTCAAATATTTGTCAGTGGCTGTCATAGACTCATTGGCGTCCCAAGCTTTATAAGGTTTATCCACCCCTTGTTCAGACCTGCTCCATACATGAACCAGGGTATTCTCCGCCTGCCATCCTTGCTGGTCGGCGTAATAGACCGTGTGTGTGGTTGCCGAGAGGGTCAACCCGGTCTGGGGAAGCAATGTCGAGGCTCCCAAAGCCATCAGTCCTGCAATCTTCTTTCTTAATAGCATATAAATATCGGTTAAAGATTATTTCTTATGATTGTGAATAACATTCAAAACAGATCACCGGAAATATTCCCGGCGAACTGTCCGACCCATCTTACTAATCTTACTTTTCTCTCAACTTCTTCTTTTCTCCATCAATTCAGTCTTGGTTTTACAATTCAACGTATCACAGTCTTTGTCACTTTGTCACCCTCGCGGAGAGCATCCTCACGCGGATGGTCGGCAGCGACCGACTCGACACCCGACACCACCGTGTTCTCTATCTTGACCTCGACCGGTGTGGAGCTTGTCACCCTTGACATGGCGTAGCCCGACAGGTCGGCGGGAAGAGTCTCCCCCGGAGAAGCGGAGATGACAGCGGCTGCCGCCGTATTCACCAATAAGGCAGCCTACAGGGCCGACAGCAACCGGCGAATGCTTTTTCTTAGTTTTTCAAACATTGAATATGGTATTAAGAGGTTGTCGTCGTTGAAAAGCAGATGAGATGTTCGACAAAGTTACGTTTTCTTTTAACTTTTTTTACAAGTTCCCAATTACCCCCCCCCATTTTTAAAATAATTTAACACTTATTTCTCGTGTTCTGCGAGAAAATGCCACTTTCACCTCGTCGTAACGGGTCTCACGCAGATTACGCGGATTACGCAGATTGCCATCCGGGCGGTATTCCCTTGGATTAGGGGTCGCTACGCTCCCAAGGCTCTCACAGATTACACAGATTTCACAGATTAAATTCACTGTGTTCACTTAATTCATTGTGTTCATCGAATTCCGCAAATTAAAGCAGATTAAAGTTGATTACACTTAAAATTGATTCCACATATTCCCCCCGGATGGCAATCTGCGTAATCCGCGTAATCTGCGAGACCTTTTCCGAAATTCTCCCCATCAATCCGCGATAAATCTGCGTATCTGCGAAATCTGCGTGAGACTTTTTCATCTGAAGGTTGATGCGGACGCGCCGCGGCGCGTCCCTACAGTAGACGTGGTAAAAGTCAAATAGATGGTAATTATAGTAAGAGGGAGAAACGAAAAGGCAAAAAGAGAAAAGAGAAAAGAGAAAAGGAAAAAATAGAGATGGGATTGTGGAACAAAGATTGTAGCCGGATGGCGGGCGCATTGTGAAAATCGGGAGGGAGCGGTGGCGGAAGCGCGGCACAGCACCGGGGTGTCTGAGCCCCAAGGGGGAGTTCCCGGTGCGCCGCGCGGAGCCACCTGGCCCCCTCCCATGGATTTTCACGCGCCCTTGGCCTTTTGGTTCTTTTGGGCCTGCCAAAAGAACGGAAAAATACAATTCGAAAAAGAACAAAAAAATCGCTTCGCTATTCCAAGCCGGGAAAACCGGCCTGAAATAGCGAAGCGATATTTATGTCAGGAGTGAGGCAACGCCTCACGCTTTATCGGGGATTATTCCACGATGGCAGGGGGTTCAACACCCCACTGGCTCTGCGACAGACGCAGGTAGTTGTTGTAACGCCAGCGTGCATTGGCCTTGGCAGCGTTGAACAGCTCGGCTGCCTCAGCGGGATACTGCTTCTGAACCGAAGCGTAGCGAACCTCGCCCTTGAGGAAGTCCTCGAACTTGTCCCAATCGGGAGCCTTCGAGTCGAGCGAGAAGGGATTCTTGCCCTCCTCTTCGAGAACGGGGTTGTAACGCCAGAGATGCCAGTAACCGCATTCAACGGCCTTTTGCTCCTCAGCCTGCGACTTGCCCATACCTGAACGGAGACCATGGTTGATACAGGGGCTGTAGGCGATGATGATTGAAGGACCGTCGTAAGCCTCGGCCTCGCGGATAGCCTTGAGGGTCTGGGCCTGGTCGGCGCCCATAGCAACCTGGGCGGCGTAGACATAACCGTAGGTGGTGGCAATCAGACCGAGGTCTTTCTTGCGGATGCGTTTTCCGGCAGCGGCGAACTTGGCGATGGCACCGATAGGAGTAGCCTTCGAAGCCTGACCGCCGGTGTTGGAGTAAACCTCGGTGTCGAGGACAAGGATGTTGACATTCTTGCCGGAAGCGAGTACATGGTCGAGACCGCCGAAACCGATATCGTATGCGGCACCGTCACCGGCGATAATCCACTGGCTGCGCTTAACGATGAAGCCCTTGAGGGCAACGATACCCTTGCAGATGTCGCAGTCGCATGCAGCGCAGAGAGGAACGATTGTCTCGTAAACCTCGCGGGTGGCGACAGCGTCGTTGCGGTTGTCGAGCCACTTCTGAGCCTGCTCCTTGATTTCGGCAGAGCAGCAGTCGCAAGTCAGAGCCTGCTCCATCAGGGAGGCAAGACGCAGCTGCATCTTCTCGTTGGCGATGGTCATACCCAGACCGAACTCGGCGAAGTCCTCGAACAGGGAGTTGGCCCATGCGGGACCGTGACCACGGAAGTTGGTGGTGTAGGGAGTCGAGGGCACCGAACCGGAGTAGATAGAGGAGCAACCGGTAGCGTTGGCAACCATCTCATGGTCACCGTAGAGCTGGGAGATGAGCTTGACATAGGGGGTCTCGCCGCAACCCGAGCATGCGCCGGAGAATTCAAACAGCGGAGTGGCGAACTGGGAGTTCTTCACATTGGCTGTGATGTCGATGAGATCCTGCTTGGAGGATACGGACTTCACGCAGTAGTCCCATTCGGCCTGTTTGTCGAGCTGAGTCTCCAAAGGTTTCATCTCCAGAGCCTTCACACCCTTCTTGCCGGGGCAGACATCCACGCAGTTGCCACAACCGAGACAGTCGAGTACATCGACAGACTGGATGAAGCGCATGCCGGCAAACTGCTTGCCGATTGCGGGGAGAGTCTTGTCCTCAGCCACGGGAGCGTTCTTCATCTCCTCGGCGTCGAGCAGGAAGGGACGGATGGCGGCGTGGGGGCAGACATAGGCACACTTGTTACACTGGATACAGTTCTCCTCTTTCCATTCGGGAACGAAGGCGGCCACACCACGCTTCTCATAAGCGGCGGTGCCGTTCTCCCAGGTTCCGTCGGGGATGTTGGCGAAGTCGGAAACCTTCAACAGGTCGCCGTCCTGGGCGTTGATCGGGCGGACAATCTTGTTGATGAACTCGGGATCATCGTTGGGGGCGGGAGCCTCTACCTCGAGGTTGCTCCATGCGGGATCAACATCGAGCTTCTTGTACTCTCCACCACGGTCAACGGCAGCGTAGTTCTTGTCAACCACATCCTGACCCTTCTTGCCGTAGCTCTTGACGATGAACTTCTTCATCTGCTCAACGGCCAGGTCGACGGGGATAACCTCGGTGATGCGGAAGAACGCGCTCTGGAGGATGGTGTTGGTGCGGTTGCCCAGACCGATTTCCTGAGCGATCTTGGTGGCGTTGATATAGTAAACCGAGATGTTGTGGTCGGCGAAATATTTCTTCACCTTTGCAGGGAGGTTCTTGGCAAGCTCCTCACCTTCCCAGATGGTGTTGAGAAGGAAAGTACCGTTGTCACGCAGACCGCGGGTCACATCATACATGTGGAGGTAGGCCTGGACATGGCAAGCGACGAAGTTGGGGGTGTTGACCAGATAGGTCGAACGGATGGGAGCGTCGCCGAAACGGAGGTGTGAGCAGGTGAAACCACCCGACTTCTTGGAATCGTATGCGAAGTAAGCCTGGCAGTACTTGTTGGTGTTGTCACCGATAATCTTCACCGAGTTCTTGTTGGCACCGACAGTACCGTCAGCACCCAGACCGAAGAACTTGGCCTCGTAGGTCGACTTGTCGCCCAGGGCAACCTCCTCGGGGAGAGGAAGCGAAGTGAAAGTCACGTCATCGACGATACCGACGGTGAAGTGGTCTTTGGGCATCGGCAGGGCGAGGTTCTCGAACACACCGATAATCTGGGCGGGAGTGGTATCCTTAGACGCCAGACCGTAACGGCCACCGACGATGAGGGGAGCATTCTCCTGACCGTAGAAACATTCCTTGACATCGAGGAAGAGAGGTTCGCCGGTAGCGCCGGGTTCCTTGGTGCGGTCAAGCACGGCAATACGCTTGGCGGTCTTGGGGACAGCGGCGAGGAAGTGCTTGGCTGAGAAAGGACGGTAGAGATGAACCGACACCAGACCGACCTTCTCGCCCTTTTCGAGCAGGAAGTCGATAGCCTCCTGAGCGGCCTGGGTAACCGAACCCATGGCGATGATCACACGGTCGGCATCCTCGGCACCGTAGTAGTTGAACAGACCATATTTGCGGCCGGTGATTTCGGAAATCTTGTTCATGTATTCCTCAACCACGTCAGCGACGTTGTTGTAGGCAGGGTTGCAGGCCTCACGATGCTGGAAGAACACGTCACCGTTCTCGGCCATACCGCGCGACACGGGAGCCTGGGGGGTCAGCGCGCGCTGACGGAAGCGGTCAAGAGCCTCGCGGTCGAGAAGCGGAGCCAAGTCATCCTGCTCAATCATCTCGATTTTCTGAATCTCATGGCTGGTGCGGAATCCGTCGAAGAAGTTTACGAAGGGGATGGAAGACTTGATGGTTGCCAGATGGGCGACACCGGCGAGATCCATGACCTCCTGTACCGAACCCTCGCAGAGCATGGCGAAACCGGTCTGGCGCACCGACATGACATCCTGATGGTCGCCGAAGATGCTCAGCGCGTGGCTGGCAAGAGTACGGGCCGACACATGGAAGACGCAGGGGAGCTGTTCGCCGGCAATCTTGTACATGTTGGGGATCATCAGCAGCAGACCCTGCGAAGCGGTATAAGTGGAGGTGAGGGCACCGGCCTGGAGCGAACCGTGGACAGCGCCGGCGGCGCCACCCTCCGACTGCATCTCCTGGACAAGAACGGTCTCACCGAAAATGTTCTTTCGGCCTGCGGCAGCCCATTCGTCGACATATTCAGCCATAGTCGATGAGGGGGTGATGGGGTAGATGGCGGCTACCTCCGAGAACATATAGGAGACATGAGCCGCTGCCTGGTTACCATCACAGGTCAGGAATTTTTTTTCTTTACTCATAATGGTTTAGAAAAACAGTTTATGTTGAATTTGACGTATTCTAATCGTCTTCAAGGGGCAAGGACACAATCCGCCCCTATCATCCCGCAAAGTTACAAAAATTCCCCGAAAAACCTCCTTCCCACACCTTAAAATACGCAAAACATCACTAATCTCATCCCCTTTATTTAAATATTTTCCTATCCACCCTCCAGGTTCGTCCCATTAAACTGCTAACTCGTCATCTGTCCTCATCCAACTACTCCAATATTGTCCTATCCCTGCTACAAAATTATCACAAGTATAATTAAAAAAAATGCTTTTGCTAATTAAAAAATGTTCAGTAACTTTGCTACAAAGAATCCAATCTCATTAATAATTTTGTACTTCATTCTACTACCAACATCAACGCTTCTTTTGAAACAGGACACAAGAAACTGTAAGATGTGGAGGGAGCTGTATATTATGGAGGAAAACGAATTTGAGATTGCACTCAATGACAGCCCTTGAAATGTACTAAAAGGCCGGACAATTTGCCTAATTAGACATTCCTATTACTTGATAATGTCAATGGTGATTTTGGCACTTTCTATATCCACAAAATATGTCTATCACTATTAAAAACTAAACCGATGAAAATAACCACCATAGCCCTGTTTTTTAGCATTCTTGCTTGTTCTAATATCTCAGCTAAAAAAATATTTGTGGAAATGGAATTTCACAAAAACTGCATCAAGCTTGATGATGGCACAAACAAAAAGAAACAGACGCTCAAAGATGAAAATGGCAAAGAGTTGAAATTCACATCGCTTATAGGCGCACTGAATTATATGTCGTTGCAAGGGTGGGATTTGGTAGACACCAAATCTGTCACATCTGGAAGTGGATATGTAGGGACTTATGGAGGCGCAAGTTCTACAAGCACTAAAATTTATTACATATTTAGTCGGGATGTTTCAGAGGAAGAGTTAATGCACTTTGTCAAGGATAGTTATATGGAATAATCAAGTTCCTGCATTGGTCGCCACTAAGATTTGTAGTACGGAATGAGCAAGAAGTCGATACGATTTTTCAATGACCGCGAGGTTCGGGCGGTTTGGGATGACGAGAACAGCTGCTGGTGGTTTTCGGCTACGGATGTCGTGCGGGCCATCAATGACGAACCGGACTATACAAAGGCCGGTAATTATTGGCGTTGGCTTAAACGAAAGCTAAGACAGGAGGGCATAGAACTCGTGAGCGCCACTCACGGGTTCAAGTTTGAGGCTCCTGACGGGAAGCAGCGTATCGCAGACGTATTAAACAGCGAAGGTGTCATTCTTATTGCCAAGCATTATCCCAACAATCGGGCGAGCAAGTTTCTTGACTGGTTTACTTACAGCGAGAACACTATTGACGGACAAAGCCGCAAGAAGGCTTACACCCTTTTTGAAAGCGGACTGCTGAACTCTCTTGAACCGGGGAGCATTAAATGTCTGCAACAGATTCACGCATATCTGTTTGGTGGGTTGTATGAGTTTGCCGGGCAAATAAGAAACAAGAACATTTCAAAGGGTGGCTTCACGTTCGCAAACTGCCTGCATTTCCCAACCATTCTTCCAACGATTGAGCGGATGCCGGAAACTACTCTCGATGAAATCACCGACAAGTATGTTGAGATGAACGTCGTGCATCCTTTTATGGAGGGTAATGGCCGAAGCACACGCATATGGCTTGACTTGATGCTCAGACGTTCACTGAAACGATGCGTGGATTGGAGTCGGATTGACAAGAATGAATACTTAGGTGCGATGCGTGAAAGCGTAGTTGACTCCACACATATCAAAGCGTTGTTGAGAGGAGCTTTGACCGACAGAATCAACAACCGCGAGATGTTTATGAAAGGGATTGACTACTCATATTACTATGAGGAGGAATAACTGGCTGGCGCTTGTGGATTTTTGAGTGAAAAACACAACTTTTTTTGCTAATTTTGCAATTCCGTCTTAATTGAGTATTGATATGTCCGAATCTGTGACAGCTTCCTCCGCGGAGGGGGTGTGCCGGCTGGAAACGCTGGCGAAGGGATTTTTGTCACCGGCCAGGGAAAAGGCCATGGCCCGTGCGCTTGAAATCGCACGCGGGGGTAGCGTCGTGACCCTCGGTGGGCTTGCGGGTTCCTCAGTGGCTATGCTATTCGGGGGAATGGCCCTCGCTGCCAATGAAAAGGCCAATGGGAAAGCCACCGGGAAACAGAAGGGGACACCGGAGAATGTGCCGGCGTTGCTTGTCGCCGACTCGATGGATGACGCGGGATATCTCTACAACGACCTTGTCAAGATACTGGGTGACAGTGCGGTGATGATTTTTCCGTCGGGTTACCGCCGCGACATCAAGTATGGCCAGGTAGACCCTCCCCAGCAGATTCTGCGCACCGAGGCCCTGAGCCACTGGACTACTGACCCCGAGCTGCGTTTCGTGGTCTCTTATCCTGAGGCGATGGCCGAGAAGGTGGCGTCGCGTCAGGTAATCACCGACAAGACGGCGACTTTCTCCGTCGGTCAGGAAATCGACCTGGAGAAGACGCGCCGATGGCTTCTCGACAATGGCTTCCTCCCGGTCGACTATGTGTATGAACCGGGACATTTCGCCATCCGTGGCTCAATCATCGATATTTTCGGATATTCGGGGGAACTCCCTTACCGTATCGACCTGTTCGGCGACGAAATCGAGTCGATACGCACTTTCAACATCGAGACACAGCTGTCGGAACAGAAGGTAGACTCGGTTGCCGTGACCGCCAATGTCTCTTCCGATGGTGACGCGGGGGAGAGCCTGCTTGACTTTATCCCCCCCTCCACCGTCATAGCCACCGCCGACTCCTCCAGGCTTCTCGGACGAATCGAGGCCATCGCCAACGACAGTTTCTCATCCTCGGCGGTGATTGCCGGGGAGGGTGATGCCCAGGCCATGAAGCAGCTTGTCGACCCGGCGAAATTCGCCCGGAAATTCGCAGGCTTCACCCGTCTGGAATACACCGCCGCCACCCCGGCCAAGGAGTCGGAGACCTCCCTTGATTTCAGCTGCTCCCCGCAGGGACTTTACCACAAGAATTTCGACCTCATATCAGCCTCTTTCCTGAAATTCCTCGGTGAGGGCTACAAGATTTATATCCTAACCGATTCCCAGAAACAGGCCCAGCGTCTCCACGCCATCTTCGAGGAACGTGCCGACGAGATTCCTTTCACCCCCGCGTCGGCCACCCTCCATGAGGGGTTCGTCGACCACCGGCTGAAACGCTGTCTCTTCACCGACCACCAGATTTTCGACCGTTTCCACAAATACTCCCTCAAGAGCGACCGCGCCCGTTCGGGAAAGCTCGCCCTGTCGCTCAAGGAGCTGTCGGCCATCGAGACCGGAGACTACATCGTCCATGTCGACCACGGTGTCGGTAAATTCGGGGGGCTGCTGCGCACCCAGGTCAACGGCACCACCCAGGAGATGATCAAGCTCATCTACAAGAACAACGACTGCATCTTCGTCTCAATCCACGCCCTCCACAAACTCGCCAAATACCGAGGCAAGGAGGGTGTCGAGCCTACCATCAACAAGCTCGGTTCCGGGGCCTGGAACCGGATGAAAGAGAAGACCAAGAAGAAACTCAAGGACATCGCCCGCGACCTCATCAAGCTCTACGCCGCCCGCAAGGAGGAGAAAGGTTTCAGCTTCTCTCCCGACAGCTACCTGCAACATGAACTTGAGGCATCCTTCATCTATGAGGACACCCCCGACCAGCTGACGGCCACACGCGATGTCAAGGCCGACATGGAGAGCGACCGCCCGATGGACCGCCTGATATGCGGTGATGTCGGTTTCGGCAAGACAGAAATCGCCATCCGCGCGGCGTTCAAGGCGGCCACCGACGGCAAGCAGGTGGCAGTGCTGGTGCCTACCACAGTGCTGGCCTACCAGCATTTCAACACATTCCGCGACCGCCTGAAAGATTTCCCCGTCCGGGTCGACTATCTTTCCCGCGCCCGCACCCCCAAACAAATAAAGGATATCCTCAAAGACCTCGCCGAGGGGAAGATAGACATCCTGGTCGGCACCCACCGCCTTGTCGGGAAGGATGTGAAGTTCAAAGACCTCGGGCTTCTCGTCATCGACGAGGAGCAAAAATTCGGTGTGGCCGTAAAGGAGAAGCTCAAACAGATGAAGGTCAGCGTCGACACCCTCACGATGTCGGCCACCCCCATCCCCCGCACCCTCCAGTTCTCCCTGATGGGTGCCCGCGACTTGTCATCGATAACCACCCCGCCGCCGAACCGCTACCCCATCCTGACCTCGGTCAACACCCTGACCGACGACCTCCTGGCCGAGGCCGTCAACTTCGAGATGTCGCGCAACGGCCAGGTGTTCATCATCAACAACCGTATCGAGGGATTGATGCAGCTCGAGCAGATGGTCAAGCGGGTCGTCCCCGACGCGCGTACCATCGTGGCCCACGGCCAGATGCCCCCCGAGAAACTCGAACAGGCCATCATCGACTTCACCAACCACGACTACGACGTGATGCTGGCGACAACCATCGTGGAGAGCGGCATAGATATGCCCAACGTCAACACCATGATTGTCAACAACGCCCAGAACTTCGGCCTGTCGGAGCTACACCAGCTCCGCGGACGTGTCGGGCGCAGCAACCGCAAGGCGTTCTGCTACCTGATGGTTCCTCCCGGCAATCCCCTTACCCCGGTCGCCCGTCGCCGCCTCCAGGCCATCGAAGGGTTCTCCGACCTGGGGTCGGGCATCCACATCGCCATGCAGGACCTCGACATCCGTGGAGCCGGCAACCTCCTCGGAGCGGAGCAGAGCGGCTTCATCGCCGACCTCGGCTACGAAACCTACCAGAAAATCCTCAAGGAAGCGGTCACCGAGCTTCGAACCGAAGAGTTCGCCGGAACGTTTACCAAAGAGGAGCATGGCAACTCCCCGGAGGAGGAGACCGAATATGTCGCAGACTGCGTCATCGAGAGCGACCTGGAGCTGCTGCTACCCGCCTGGTATGTCCCGCAGGAGAGCGAGAGAATCTCCCTCTACCGCGAACTCGACTCGATGGAGCGAGAGATGGATATCCGCGAGTTCCGCTCCCGCCTGGTCGACCGTTTCGGCAAGATACCCCCCGAGGCGGCAGAGCTTACCCGGGTGCCGCGACTGCGCCGTCTGGCCCGTCAGCTCGGCATCGAGAAGGTGGCCCTCAAGCAGGGGACGATGTATACCTATTTCGTCGACTCCCAGAATGTCGCCTACTACCAGTCGCCGATGTTCGGCCGTATGATAGCCTATCTCCAGAGCCATCTCTCCACGGTCAAAATCCGCGAGAACGGCCAGAAGCGGTCGTTCGCCTTCTCAAATGTCCCCAGCGTCGAGACCGCCGTCTCGATTCTCTCAGAAATCCTCAACCTGGAAACAACCAACTAAAAATATATACAACATCATGGAAAAAATCCAACCCGGCAAATATGTCGAACTCGGCTACGACCTCTACGCTGTCGAGCCTGACGGCACCGAGAAACTCGTCCACCAGACCGATGCCGAAGACCCTGAGAAGATTGTCTTCGGTGTGACCCGTGGGGTTATCGCCCCTCTTGAAAAGGCCATCGAAGGTCTCGAGAAGGACGGGAAGTTCAATGTCACCGCCACCGCCGACGAGGCATTCGGCCCCTACGACCCCGATCAGGTGGTCACCCTCGACAAGGACCTCTTCCTCATCGACGACAAGTTTGACGACGAGGCCATCAAGCCCGGCGCACTCGTGCCGATGATGACCGCCGACGGTTTCCGCATCAACGGTCTCGTAAAGGAGGTGACCGCCGACAAGGTGAAGATGGACTTCAACCATCCCCTGGCAGGAAAGGCCGTGCGTTTCGACGGCAAAATCCTCGCCGTCCGCGACGCCACGCCCGAAGAACTCAAACCCGCCCACGGCTGCGGTTGCGGATGCGACCACGACCATTGTGGCGAAGATCACGACGGCGGATGCTCCGACGGATGCTGCGGCGGAGGCCACTGCCACTGATTCATTGGGAAATAATTTAACTTAATTTGTGGCAATCCTTTTGCCGGATTGCCACAAATTATCGTAACTTCGCGTGTCAAACACAGACGTCTGCAACCGATGAGAAAACTCCCCATACTGCTGCTTGGGGCTTCCGCCGCCGCAATCGTGGCCGGGGCCGCCACCCGCAGCCCGAAGAATGACATATCCCGCAACCTTGACATCTTCACGGCTGTCTACAAGAACCTCCAGACAAGCTACGTCGACTCCATCGACGCGGACAAGTCTATCAACACCGCCATCTCGGCCATGCTCAACGAAATCGACCCCTACACGGAATACATTCCCGAGAGCGAGCAGGAGGAGTTCATGACCATCTCCACGGGCGAATACGGCGGCATCGGCTCATTCATCGGCACCCGTGACGGCAAGACCTTCGTCTCCGAACCCCGCGAGGGAAGTCCGGCCGAACGTGTCGGGCTGAAACCGGGCGATGTCTTCATCACCATCGACGGCGACTCTGTGACAACCCTCTCCTCCGACCTCATATCCAAGAAACTGCGCGGCCAGGCGGGTACCAAGGTGAACGTAACAGTCAACCGTCCCTACGGCTCGGCAGCCCTGTCTGACACCACTCTGGCATTTGAGATTACCCGCGAGAAGATAGATGTCAACCCCGTGCCGTATTACGGTGTCGTGCGCGACGACATCGGCTACATCCAGCTCTCCACCTTCAATGAGAAGAGCTTCCAGGCAGTCAAGGATGCCCTGATTGACCTGAAAAAAGACCCCAGGGTTAAATCGATAGTCCTCGACCTGCGCAACAATGGCGGTGGCCTGCTTGAGAGCGCCGTCCAGATTGTCGGACTGTTTGTCCCCAAGGGCACCGAAGTGTTGCGCACCCGTGGCAAAGGATTGATAAACGAGAAAATCTACAAGACCACCCACAAGCCTGTCGACACCGAGATACCCCTCGCCATACTGGTCAATAGCTCATCGGCCTCCTCCTCGGAGATTGTCACCGGAGCGATACAGGACCTCGACCGTGGTATCATCGTCGGTGAACGCTCCTTCGGCAAAGGGCTTGTGCAGTCTACCCGCGCCCTCCCCTACAACGGCCTGATGAAGGTGACCATCGCCAAATATTACATCCCCTCGGGACGTCTAATCCAGGCCATCGATTACAGCCACCGCAACCCTGACGGCTCGGTGGCCCGCATCCCCGACTCCCTCACCACCGTATGGCACACCCGCGCCGGACGCGAGGTGCGCGACGGCGGCGGCATCACCCCCGACATCAAGGGGGAATACCCCGAAGGGAACCGTCTGGTCTACAACATAGTCCGCGACGGATGGAGCTTCGACTTCGCCAACAAATATGCCGCCCACCATCCCGAAGGTGTTCCGGCTGAGGAGTTCGAGGTTACCGACACCATCTTCTCGGAGTTCAAGAAATTCATCGACCCGGAAAAATTCAAATATGACCGCGCATGCGAGATGGTGCTTGACCAGCTTGAGAAATCAGCCAAGACCGAGGGTTACCTCAACGACTCCGTGCAGGCCCGCATCGATGGCCTGCGCTCGCTGCTCCAGCATGACCTCGAGCATGACCTCAACCTCAACCGCGCCCTCATCGCCTCATATCTCGGCCCGGAGATGGTGATGCGCTGGCATGGCACCCGGGGATCAATCATACAGACCCTGAAGACCGACCAGGATGTCGACTCCGCCGCCAATGTCCTCCACGACCAGGCGCGCTACCGCCGGATTCTCGGGAAGAAATAGGGCTAACACAACTCAATAAACCAATCTGAATGAACACAAACAAAGACTTCAAAGCCGACTTCATGCGCCGCGTAAAGGAAAACAAGCCCACACGGTGGGTGCGCTTCGGCATCGTCTTCCTGATATTCATCCTCTGGGTCATCTGGATGGGCAACCCCTGGCTGCTGCTGGGAGGTGTCCTGCTGTTTGACATCTACATCACCGGCTACATACCTTTCACCTGGTGGAAACGATCAAAGAACCCCGCCGTGAAGAGCGTTATGTCATGGGTCGACGCGATTGTCTACGCCCTGGTGCTTGTCTATTTCGTCTTCGCCTTCGTGGGGCAGAACTACCAGATACCCTCCTCTTCGCTCGAGAAGACCCTGCTGACCGGCGACTACCTCTTCGTCGACAAGACAGTCTACGGGCCGCGTGTTCCCATGACCCCGGTATATTTCCCGCTCGTCCACAACGAGCTCCCCTTCGGCCTTGGCAAGAGCTATCTCGACTCCCCCTCCAACAGCTACAAACGTCTCAAGGGGCGCCGCGACATAGAGGCGGGTGACATCGTGGTATTCAACTTCCCCGCCGGTGACACCGTTATGTCGAAGGTCTCCAACCCCGACTACTACACCCTGAAGAAATGGAAGGGTGAGGCGGTGCTCAACACCGAGACCGCCGAGTTCGGCAAGAAGATATGGCGACCGGTAGACCGCCGCGAGAATTATGTGAAACGCTGCGTGGGGCTCCCCGGACAGCGCATCAAGATTGTCGACGGAGTAATCCACATTGACGGCCAGCCGTTTGAGATTGTGCCTGAGAATGTGCAGTTCAACTATTTCTACCAGGTCAACGGTTCCCCGCTTACCGAAGAGGAATTCGAACAGATGGGCATTCCGATGCTTGACCGTGGCATCGCCGAGCTTGACCAGATTACTCCCCAGCAGCTCGCCATGCTCGGCTACAAGGTCAACGATGACGGGTCGGTGCCCCCGATTTATGTCTCCCCGATGACCGCCGCCATGGTAGAAGCCGCCGAGGCCAGCCCGCGCATCGGCAAAATCGAACGTCAGGAGCCTGCTCCGGAAACCCTCTACTCCCTCTATCCCGAAGCGTTGTCCGCCGACTGGACCCGTGCGAACTATGGCGGCGACAAAGGCCTGCTGATTCCCAAGAAGGGGATGGTGATGGAGATGAGCCAGACCGCCTGGGATATCTATGGGCGCGTCATCCGCGTGTATGAGGGGAATCCGACAGCCGAGTTCCGCGACGGAAAGCTGTATATCGACGGGAAGCCGCAGGACTATTACACCTTCAAGATGGACTACTACTTCATGATGGGTGACAACCGCGACAACTCCCTCGACTCCCGTTACTGGGGATTCGTGCCTGAAGACCATATCGTAGGCACCCCCCTGCGTGTCCTCATATCCTTCGACCAGGACAAGAGCCTGTTTGACGGCAAGATACGCTGGAACCGCATACTCAAGGATGCCAATCCCGACAAGTGATTCATCCCCAATGACCAACAGACCGTCGGATTATGGAAGGTGAACTGCCGAGATATTTCGGATCCGTTGATTACTGGCTTAGACGCGCGGCCGGAATGCCTGTGGTAACCGACGCCCTGTTTGACAAACGGCGCAAGGAAATCCACCGCTACGACATAGCCGATGTCAACGGCCCCCTGACCCTCACCCTCCCCATCGTCAAGCCCCACGGCATACCCAACGCCACCTGGAGGGATGTCCGCGTCAGCGACCACGGCCAGTGGTGGCATGTCCACCGCGTCTCCCTTGAGTCGGCCTACGGGCGTACACCCTTCTTCGAATTCTACATCGACCGCTTCCTCCCCTTCATCTCGCGGGAGACGGTCGACCGCTACCCCTCGGTCATCGACCTCAACCTCGCCATCGACCGGGAGATAGAGAGCCTGCTGCTCCTCCCTCCCAATCCCCCCAAAACTCCCAATCCTCCCATTAATCCCAATCCCCCTCTCCCCTACTGGCAACCCCGCCAGGCCCGCTTCGGCTTCCTGCCGGGTCTCTCCATCCTCGACCTCCTCTTCTGTCTCGGCCCGGAAGCCGCCCTCTGGATTCGCCAATAACCCCATCCCGTATGTTGCCCCTGAGAATCGCCCTGCGCTACCTGCTGTCCCGCAAAAGCCACGGAGCCGTCAATATAATATCGGCGGTATCGATGGCCGGGGTCGCTGTGGCCGCCGCCGCGATGATAGTGGTGCTGTCGGTGTTCAACGGGTTCTCACAGCTTGTCGAGAGGAAGACATCCAATTTCAATCCTCCGCTGCTGGCAAAGATGGTCGACGGTTCAGTGATCGCCAATGCCGACTCCATCGCCTCACTGTTGCAAGGGTTGCCATCCGTGGTGCTGGCCTCACCGATGATAGATGAGCAGGCATTCGCCATATCACAGCAGGGACAGATGCCAGTCAATATCCGGGCTATGGAGCCTGCGGCCATGGATGCCTCCGGACTGGACGGGATTCTGATAGATGGGGAAATCGACCATGACCAAGCAACCCTCTCGGTTGGGGTGGCCGTGAACCTCAATGTCAGGCCGCTTGCCGAAGAACGGCATCTTGTGGATGGCCCCGTGACCGGCTGGATTCAGGTGTTCGAACCGACCCGCACTGGGCGCGTCAATCCCGCCAATCCGACCGGCGCGTTCCGTGGAGACTCCTTACGGGTCACCGGAGTCTACCAAGTGGAGCAGGAAGAACAAGACCGTGACATGCTCGTCATTCCCCTCTCGGTCGGGCGTGACCTCCTCGACTACACAACAGAGGCCACATCGGTGGCCGTCTATCCCCTCTCGGCTAAAAATGACGGAGACATCCGCAAGACGCGGGAAGCCATCACCCCGTTGCTCCCCGCCGGAATGGTCATACTCGACCGGATGGAACAGGAGGCTGATGCCTACCGTATGATTGCCGTGGAAAAATGGATTACCTTCCTGATGCTGCTCTTCATCCTGGCTGTCGCGTCGTTCAACATCATCTCCACCCTCTCGCTTATGGTGGTGGAAAAGGAAAAGAACATGGCGGTGTTTTCAGCTATGGGAGCATCTTCAGGACTGATAAAAGGGATTTTCGCCAACCAGGGATGGCTGATAACCTTTATAGGAGGCTGTGTCGGTCTCGTGATAGGTTCATTGCTGACCCTCGGGCAGGAGCATTTCGGCTGGATCAAGCTCAACTCCTCCAACCCTGCGATGATGGCTGTCGACTATTATCCCGTTTCCCTCCGGCTCTCCGACCTCCTGGCCGTCACCGCCGCCATCCTCCTGACCTCCCTCATCATCGCCGCCGTCGGCGCGTGGCTTGCCCGCCCCGCCCGCGACACAAAACAATGACATCTAAGATGCTTACAGCAGTTCCATATACTCCCGCCTATGCTCCGATATGGGATGACTTTGTGAAGCGTTCCCGCAACGCGACATTCCTCCATATGCGTGATTATATGGACTACCACCGAGACCGCTTCACTGATGCCTCCCTGTTGCTGTATGATGAAAAAAACAAGCTCGCCGCCCTGCTTCCGGCCAACAGTTCGGGAGAGAGGATATGCTCTCATGGAGGACTGACTTACGGAGGGTTGCTGATTGACGACAGGACAAACGTCATGACAGTCTGTGACGCGTTCGAGGCTATCATACATCACTATTCCGCTCTAGGATATAATGAGTTGATTTACAAAGCCATCCCCACCATATACGACAAGTTACCGGCTCAGGAAGACCGTTACGCTCTTTTCCTTAATAGAGCTGAAATCGCGGCAACCAATATAGCGTCTACCGTCCCCCTCTCAACAGCCCCGTCATATAACGAGAACACCCGCCGTAATATCCGTAAAGCCCTGAAGAACGGTATATCCGTGACAGAATCGGATGACCTCGAAAGCTTCTATGAAATACTTTCCGAACTGCTCGCTTCACGTTATGACGCTATTCCCGTCCATTCCCTTGTTGAAATAAAACGTCTCGCATCCCTGTTTCCTGACAATATAAGATTGATGTTGGCAATGAAGGATGACATCCCGGTAGGAGGCGCCCTGCTCTACATCACTGACACAGTAGCTCACACGCAATACATCGCCGCCAACGAAATAGGGAAAGAGTATGATGCGCTAAGTCTCCTGTTTGACAACGCTATCACAATGGCTGCCGCCCAAGGGAAACGTTTTTTCGATTTCGGGACATGCAACGAGCAGGGAGGACGTTATCTCAACACAGGCCTGATTCGTCAGAAAAACGGTTTCGGAGGACGCGGAATTGTCTATCCCTCCTACCGCATAGGGTTGTGACGGTCACTGTTTCGATGTTTCCTGCCATCACAGGACTGTTTTTTTTGGACAATTGGCGGGAAAAGGGTAATTTTGCGGTAACAAAATGACTGTCACCGATGACTAAGGAATATGACTACCTTGTTATAGGCAGCGGCATCGCCGGAATGAGCTTTGCCCTGAAAGTGGCCTCCCCGCAACATAGGGTCGCCTTGGTTTGCAAATCGAAGCTTGAAGAAGCCAACACTGCCCTGGCCCAGGGGGGTGTGGCCTCGGTGACCGACCTGGAGGTTGACAACTTCGACAAACATATCCATGACACGATGGTGGCCGGCGACTGGATCAGCGATCCGGCGGCTGTCGAGAAGGTTGTCAAGGAGGCTCCCGGACAAATCAGGCAGCTGATACAGTGGGGGGTGGACTTCGACAAGAAGGATGACGGCTCGTTCGACCTCCACCGCGAGGGGGGGCACTCCGAGTTCCGCATCCTCCACCACGCCGACAACACCGGTTTCGAGATTCAGGAGAGCCTGATCAAGGCTGTCCGCGAAAATCCATATATCGACATCCTCGAAGACCATTTCGCCGTCGAGATAATAACCCAGCACCATCTGGGGAAATTCGTCACCCGACGCACTCCCGACATCACCTGCTACGGGGCGTATGTGCTGACCCCGGAGGGGAATGTGGACACCTTCCTGGCCAAAGTGACCCTGATGGCCACCGGCGGCACAGGTGCCGTCTACCAGACCACCACCAACCCGCTTGTAGCCACCGGCGACGGCATAGCCATGGTCTACCGCGCCAAAGGTACGGTCAAGGACATGGAGTTCATCCAGTTCCACCCCACCGCCCTCTTCCACCCCGGCGACCGCCCCTCGTTCCTCATCACCGAGGCGATGCGCGGCTACGGCGCGATACTGCGCAACCTCAAGGGTGAGCGCTTCATGGAGCGTTACGACAGTCGTCTCGAGCTTGCCCCGCGCGACGTTGTGGCCCGAGCAATCGACTCCGAGATGAAGCTCCACGGCGATGACCATGTATTCCTCGATGTCACCCATAAAGACCCCGAGGAGACCCGCCGCCATTTCCCCAACATCTACAAGAAATGTCTCTCGTTAGGCATCGACATAACCAAGGACTACATCCCCGTCGCACCCGCCGCCCACTATCTCTGCGGAGGTATCAAGGTAGACCTCAACGGTGAGTCAAGCATCAAGCGTCTCTATGCCGTAGGGGAATGTTCCTGCACCGGACTGCACGGCGGTAATCGGCTGGCCTCCAACTCCCTGATCGAGGCTGTCGTCTATGCCGACACCGCCGCCCGCCACGCTTCGGAGCAGATTTCCGACTACACATTCCGCCACGATGTGCCGGAATGGAACGACGAGGGCACCCGCCACCCCGAGGAGATGGTGCTGATTACCCAGAGCATCCGCGAGGTGAACCAGATAATGGGAAGCTACGTCGGCATTGTCCGCTCCAACCTCCGCCTCGACCGCGCCTGGAACCGTCTCGACATCCTCTACGAGGAGACCGAACGGCTATTCAAATGCTCAAAGGTGTCACGCGAGATTTGCGAGCTCCGCAACATTATCAATGTCGGCTATCTGATAATGCGCCAGGCCAAGGAGCGCAAAGAGTCGCGCGGCTTGCATTACACCCTCGACTACCCCCCTGTAAACCACAACTCCTAATCCATAATCGACCATTGCAGATTCCTCTCTCAATTTCAAGGCTCCTCTTAACCGTTCTCCTGCTGATTTCCGGCGGGATGACCATCTATGCCCTCCCGCAAAAGAAACTCAACGACTTCAAACCGGCCCTCGCCACCGCCGCCGCGAGGGTGATTCTCCCCTCCCAGGCTGTCGCCTCTGACAACAGCGACCTTGTCGACGCACCCGCCTCCGCCCGCGACATCAATAATCCCGGAAGCGGCATGCAGAAGGTGTTCCGGGGGAAATACCATACCGTCACCCCCGAGGGGGACACTGTGCTGGTGGTGATTTTCAATGAGATCACCGTCTTCCCCCCGATGAAGTTCAAGAACAAGAAGCAGGAGGAGTTCTACTGGCGCACAGTGCGCGACGTGAAAAAGACACTCCCCTACGCCAAACTCATATGCGAGACCCTCGTGGAGACCTATGAGTACATCGAGACCTTTCCCGACCAGAAGGAGCGCGAGCGCTACCTGAAAGAGATGGAGGGGGCGGTATTCGAGCAATACAAGCCGGTACTCAAGAAATTCTCCAGGAACCAGGCCAGAATGCTTGTCAAGCTTATCCAGAGGGAGACCAACCAGAGCGGCTACGACATCCTAAAGGCATTCCTCGGCTCGTTCCGCGCCACCTTCTGGCAAGGATTCGGACGACTGTTCGGGGTCAACCTCAAAGGTAAATACTCCCCTGAGACCGACGACAACGATGCCATTATAGAGCGGGTATGCACGATGGTCGAGCAGGGTCAGCTTTGAGAATTGGGGGGAAATTCGTAACTTTGTGGGTTAAACATCCGATTTTTCATTATGTCAGACAATATAAAGGACAACACCCAGGATACACCCCGTAAACCGACCGTGCTCGATGCCGAGGATATCGGCAAGATGGTGCCGTTCCTCGGCCGCCATCCCCGCCTGCTCAACCGGCTTATCAAGCTGCTGCAGATGGACAAGGTCAACAAGCTCCACGCCGACAACTGCAAGACCCCCGGCCCGGGCTTCGTGCGCGGCTGTCTCCATGACCTCGACATAACCGTGGTGGCCGAGAACGGCGAGGTGTTGCGCAACCTCCCCGAAGGAGCCTTCATCACCGTCAGCAACCACCATTTCGGCGCACTCGACGGTATCATCCTCATAGACCTCATCGCCCGGCGCAGGCCGAAATACAAGGTGATGGTCAACATGTTCCTCAACTACATCTGGGCGATGCGTCCCAACTTCATCGCCGTAGACCAGAGCGCGTCGGCCGACCCCAAGAAAAAGGCGGTATCGATGGCCGGAATCAAGGAGGCCATCAAGCTTGTCCGTTCCGGGGAGCCTGTCGGCTTCTTCCCCGCCGGTGCCGTCGCCAAGACCAACTGGCGGTGTCGCCTGAAAGACCGCGAATGGCAGGAGTCGATCATCCGCCTGGCCCAGCAGCTGAAAGTGCCGGTGGTTCCGATTTTCTTCCACGGCAGCCAGTCATGGTTCTTCAACTTCATGGGAGTGGTATGCTGGCAGCTGCGCACCATCCTCCATCCCCGCGAGGTGTTCCGCAAACACCACAAGACCTTCACAGTGACCGTCGGCGACCCGATTTCGGTCGAGGAACAGCAGGCCCATATGGGGTCGCTCAAGGAGTTCGGCGACTTCCTCCGCGCCCAGACCTACGGGCTGCGCGACGACAAGGAGTTCCGGTCACGCGCCAAACTTGTGATTACCCCTGACAACCAGGAGCGCATAGTACCCTGACCATGGATGATTCGCGAATACAGCAGGCAAAAGCCCGGCTTGGCATAATCGGCAACGCCCCCGCCCTGACAAAGGCGGTGGGAAGGGCTTTGCGTGTCGCGCCCATCGACCTGTCGGTGCTGGTCTGCGGTGAAAGCGGCGCGGGAAAGGAGTTTTTCCCCGCCATCATCCACCAGTATTCCCCCCGCAAACACGCCAAATACATAGCCGTCAACTGCGGCGCGATTCCGGAAGGCACCATCGACTCGGAGCTGTTCGGCCATGAGAAAGGGGCATTCACCGGGGCAGTCACCTCCCGCAAAGGATATTTCGAGGAGGCAAACGGCGGCACCATCTTCCTCGACGAAGTGGCCGAACTGCCGCTGACCACACAGGCGCGGTTGCTGCGCGTGCTGGAGACCGGCGAATACCTCAAGGTCGGTTCCTCCGAGGTGCAGAAGACCAACATCCGGGTTGTCGCGGCCACCAACGTCGACATGGCACGCGCCGTGGCCGAGGGTCGTTTCCGCGAAGACCTCTACTACCGTCTGGCGACGGTTCAGATTGTCGTGCCGCCGTTGCGCGAACGCGGCAACGACATCCTGCTGCTGGCGCGGAAGTTCGCCTCCGACTTCTCGGAGAAGAACCGCACCCCCCAGATAACATTCGCCGACGCAGCCCGTGACCGGCTGCTCGCCTACCGCTGGCCGGGAAATGTCCGTCAGCTGAAAAATGTGGTCGAGCAGATGGCACTCTTCGAAGCCGGTTCTGAAATCTCAGCCGAGACTTTGTCCGAATACCTGCCGGAAGCCTCCGCGACCATGATGCCGGTGTTGAGCCAGAACCGCAACCTCCCGGTTTCGACCGGGCGCGGCGAGAGCGACCACACCTATGAGCGCGAACGCGAGATGCTTTTCTCCCTGATTTTCAAGATGAGGAAAGAAATCGAGCAATTGCGGACCGATGTCGACCAGCTGCGTGACAACGGCGTGAAAGGGATTGCCGACAACCCGCTATCGACCTCGCTGGTCAAGATACATCCCCCGATTATCGACGCGCCTGCCGAGATTTTCGACACCGCCGAGGAGATGCCTGCCGACGCTCCCGCCGTGTCGGAGAAGGAGGCCATAAGGCTCTCCCTGGAACGGAACTCAGGGCGACGCAAGGCGGCCGCCCAGGAGCTGAACATCTCGGAGCGCACCCTATACCGCAAAATCAAGGAGTACGGGCTGGAATAATCCAGGCGTGATAACAGAGAGACCACCCCATTTATGAAGAAACTGATATTACTGCTGATGATGATTGTCGCCCTGGGAGTCAACCAGGGATGCCGGATAAGCTACAAGTTCAACGGCGCGGCCCTCGACTACAACCTCTACAAGACGGTGCATATCGGGGAGTTCCCGATACGCGCCGCGCTGGTCTACGCCCCCCTGCAACAGACCTTCGAGAATGAGCTTACCGACTATGTGACCCGCAACACACGCCTGCGCGTGGTCGAGGGGGCCTCAGACCTCGAGATCGAAGGGGAAATCACCGGCTACACCCTGACACCGCAGGCGGTCACCGAGGACGCTTACGCCTCGATGACTCGACTGACCATCACCGTCCGCGTCAAATATACCGACACCAAGAAGGACAACAACGACATCGACCAGAGCTTCTCGGCCTACCGCGATTTCGAGGCGTCTCAGATGCTGATGGATGTCCAGGAGGAACTCTGCAACCAGATTTCAAAGGAACTTGTCGAACTGATTTTCAACGCCACCCTCGGAAACTGGTGACAACTGAAAAACGGAGGACGCAACCCCAAACCGCCTTATGAACAACGACCAGGAAAAACTCGACTCCCTGCTTAAACGGCTCGCAGATCCTGCGGCCTCACCTCTGACACCCGAAGAGAACCGGTGGCTTGAGGATTTCAGGCGGCGTTACCCGTTCTTCACCATTCCGGCGGCTACACGGCAAGGGGAACCGCCCCTGCGCGACATACTCACCTCCCCCTCCCCCGAGGCCTTCGCCCGTATGCAGGGCAACCGGGAGGCATCCCGTTTCGATGACTTCTATCCCGAAAAGAAGAGTACGCCGACCCCCTCGACCTCTGCCGCCATCGATGACTTCCTCAACACCTACGGCCACCAGTCGGAAGAGGAGAACGAGCTGCTCGAACGGCTGATTTTCAATCCGGTAGCCGACTATTCCCAGCAACTCGCCCGCGAGGTGGAAGCGTCGCTCCCCTCCGAGGAGGAGACCGCTTCCGACCCCCAGTCGCCCGAATCGCGCCTTAACCGCTTCATTCTCTCCCACCGCGCCGGTTCCCCGACACCCCTGCCGGACAACACCACGCAGGCTCCCTCCAAGGAGTCCCCGGCCATCCCGGAGGAACCGAAGCCATCCCCTACAAAAACCACCCTCCACTCCAAAAAGGAGAAAACCGAACCGAAAAAAACCGCCGCTCCCGACGGACTTTTATCGGAGTCGCTGGCAAAAATCTACATAAAAACACGCCGTTATGAGCAAGCATATGAAATTCTTAACGGTTTAAGCTTGCGTTTTCCGGAAAAAAGTCGTTACTTTGCAGACCAATTGCGGTTTCTCCGGAAGCTCATCCTCAACGAGCGGAGACACCGGATTGAAAACGAAAGCAAAAACAATCCCAATCCATAATTTTCGTTTGCGAAAACAGTAATTTACGCGATATGTATATCTTAACCATCGTATTGACCGTACTTATCTCAATCCTCCTCATCATCGTGGTGCTGGTTCAGAAATCCAAAGGTGGAGGTCTCTCCTCATCTTTCGCAGGTTCGAACCAGATCATGGGCGTGCGCCGCACCAACGATTTCATCGAGAAGGCAACCTGGACCCTGGCCGGCATCATCTGCCTGCTTTCCATCCTCTCGGTGTTCGTAATGCCCAGCGTGGTCACCGGAGCCCGTGTGAAGCCCACCACTGAGATGCAGGTAATCAAAGGCACCGAGACCTCTGCTCCCGCGCCCGCAGCCGCTCCCGTGGCAGCCGAGACAGAAGCACCCGCCCAGGAAGAGGCTCCGGCTCCTGCCGCAGAATAACAGATTACGACTCACAACGACATACATGGAGCGCTCAAAAGGCGCTCCCTTGATTGCGTGAATGCCATACTGCCACCCCGACCCGTGATGAAACCCGAATTTGAAAAGATGCTCGCCTCGATGGGCGGCCCCCGTTTCTCAACTCTCGCCGAAACTCTGGAGACCACCTCTCCGGAGGTGTCTGTGCGTCTCAACCCTTACAAAGCGGGCGACCAGACCGCAATCGCTAAAGCGGCAGACGGCAATGTCGGATGGTGGGAAAAGGGGCGTTACCTCCCCACACGTCCGCGCTTCACGTCAGACCCGGCGTTGCATCAGGGACGCTACTATGTCCAGGACGCGTCATCGATGATCACCGCCGCGGTTTCCTCCCGGATAGCCGCAATCATCGCCGGGGAAGAGGGTGCGGAGGTTCCTCTCCTATGGCTCGACGCTTGTGCCGCCCCCGGCGGGAAGACCACAGCCGCTCTCGACGGGCTTCCGGAGGGTTCACTCGTGGTTGCCAACGAATATGATTATTCCCGGGCTGAGATTCTGAAGGAGAATGTGGCCAAGTGGGGCAACCCCTCCACCGTCATCACCCGTGGCGACACCTCGCAATACCGTAAGCTCCGGGAGACCTTCGACGTGATTGCCGTCGATGCCCCATGCTCCGGCGAGGGTATGATGCGCAAAGACCGGACGGCCCGCGAACAATGGTCGCCTGCGTTGGTGGAGGAGTGCCGCGAACGTCAATGGGAGATTCTCACCAATCTCTGGGAGGCGTTGCGTCCGGGAGGTTTCCTGGTCTATTCCACCTGCACATTCAATACCGCCGAGAATGAGCTTACCGCCGACCGCTTGCGCCGCGAATTGGGAGCAATCCCGGTCGATACCGGACTTACAGCCATCGATGGAATCGACATCGAGGTGACGGTTCCCGGGGTGGAACCGCTCCACTCCCTGCGATTCATTCCGGGACGCGCGAGAGGGGAAGGGCTGTTCATGACCCTGCTGAGAAAGCCCGGCAATCTGACCCCGGCCATCCGCGACATCCCGGACGGCTCTTCCAGACAGAAGAAAGGGAAGCAGAAGGGACAATCATCCGACAAGCAGAAACTCCCTGCCGAAATGATGAAGACCTGCCGGGAATGGTTGTCAGCCGAGGGGATGGATTCTTACACGCTGACCGCGACTGAAGATGGCGTGAGGGCATTCCCCACCAGCTGGAGCCAACTGCTCCCCGCGATGCTCAAAAACCTCCAGGTAATATCAGCCGGAACCGAGATGGCGGTCATCAAGGGGAGGGACATAATCCCGACCCAACAGCTCGCCCTCAGCCAGATTCTCTCCCCCGGGGCATTCCCGATAGTGGAGACCAGCGAAAAGGATGCTGTTGATTTCCTCGCCCGGGAGGCGGTGACCCTCCCTGACGGGACACCACGGGGAATAGTGCTTCTGACTTTCGGCGGCTGGCCCCTCGGCTTCGTCAAGAATCTCGGCAACCGGTCAAACAACCTTTATCCCAAGGAGTGGCGAATCCGCAACAATATCTGAATCTGACAACCGCCCCATTATCCACAAAACACTCTAACAGACACTGTTATGTCATACCTGAACGATTGTGCAAAAATATTCCGGCTTGGCCTCCCCGTGCTTGTATCCCAGATAGGGATGATCGTGGTCGGATTCGCCGACAATATAATGGTAGGCCATTACAGCACCGACGCGCTGGCCTCCGCCTCGTTTGTCAACAACCTCTTCAACCTCCCGATTTTCGCCGCGTTGGGCTTCTCTTACGGCCTGACACCGCTTGTCGGCGCACTGTTCACCAACGGCCGGCCTGACAAGATAGGACAGGTATTGCGGGCGGGCGTCCTGGTCAACATCGTGGTCAGCCTGCTGCTGATTGCGGTGATGGGTGGTGTCTACCTGAACCTGCCGCGGCTGGGACAGCCCGACCATCTTCTCCCCATCATCCGTCCCTACTTCCTGATATACATGTGCGGGATGCTCCCGATTTGTATTTTCAACGCGTTCGCCCAATGGAGCTACGGCATCCGCAACACAGCCATGCCGATGTGGATAATGCTCGGGGCCAACCTCCTCAACATCCTCGGGAACTACATTCTCATCTACGGAAATTTCGGTGCGCCCGAACTCGGGCTAACCGGCGCAGGGCTGTCCACATTCACAGCCCGAGTGCTGACGGCTGTCATCATCTGCGGAGTATTCTTCCGTTCCCCACGCTACAAGGGATATGCCGACGGCTACCGCAAGCTCAGACCCGAGAAAGGGACCTACGGCAATGTGATAAGGATGTCATGGCCCGTCAGCCTGCAGATGTCATTCGAGACAGCGGCATTCTCGGGATGCGCCGTCATGTGTGGATGGCTGGGGGCAATCGAGATGGCCGCGTTCCAGATTGTTGTCGTGGTCGGCACCCTAGGATTCTGTATCTACTACGCCATGGCCACCGCCGTCACCGTGCTCGTGGCCAATGAGGCGGGACGCAACGACGCGCGTGGAATGCGCCGGAAAGCCTTGGCGGGGTATGGAGTGATACTCGCCGCCTGCATAATGTCGAGCCTGTTTTTCGGACTCGGCTCAAGCCACGTCATGAAAATCTTCACCGATGACGCAGCCGTGCTGGCCGCAGCCGTCGGGGTCATCATCCCCCTGGTGTTGTATCAGGTGGGTGACGCCACCCAGATAAACTTCGCGAGTGCACTGCGAGGCACCGGCAATGTGCGCCCGATGATGTGGATTGCCTTCATTAGCTATATCCTGGTAGGACTGCCGGCTTCCTATCTGCTGGCCTTCACCTTCGGAATGGGGCTTTATGGCATCGTCCTGAGCTTCTCTTGCTCCCTCTTCCTGGCGGCCGCCCTCTTCCTTTACTACTTCCTCCGCACCGTCAACCGGGCAGCGCGCGTGTCACAGCTTTGACGGCCCGGCTGCTCCATCTTACGACCGGTTCTTCCAGGAAACTCGAACGCACCAATTCAATCAGGGCGCAGATGATGAATATAGACAACACGCAAGCAGGCGCGTAAAGCCACAGCCAGGGATCGGAGAAATGTCCCGCGCAGTCAACCACCTCGTTCCAGAGCCACTGGCGCATGGCGTTGGAATTGGCGTGAATCAACAATACCCCGAAGGTGGCTCCTCCAAGGAGGTTGATTGTCTTACTGTAGCCTATTTTAAGTTCTTTGAACCACATAAAGGCACAGAAGGCTGTCGTCATGGCGAAAATCTTGTTTGAGTCGGCAACCCAATAGAATGCGCTGAAAGGCGCATCACTTCCCATACGGGAGAAACGCCATAACATCACCAGCACCGAGGCCGCGCCTAAACCCAAAGAGAGCAACGTAGCCCATCCCCACTGGCGATGACTGATGCCGACCGGGAATCCGTAAAACCTCACATACGAGGCGATGACAAACAGGTTGCTGAAATGTATCACATAATTGACACTGACGCTTATCCCTGTGAATGAAGGCATCGAGCCGCCGACGGTGAAAGTCAACAGTATCAGCCCCACCAATATCAGATGCTGGCGTTGCGTGAGATTCTTTACAAGGATGGTAAGGAAGGGTATTAAGAGGTAAAACATAATGAACCCGCTGGTGAAACCGTCATTCATGTTTTTCACCAACAGAAATTTGTTAATCAACGCCTTTACTCCAAACTCCTCGATTCCTGCCATGATGAAAACAGCGTATATCACCAGATTGTAAAACAAAATCTGCGTCACCAGCTTCAGGAATTTATGCAGGGATATACTCGCCTTGCACATGAAATAACCGGTAATCAACATAAAACAGTTTATCCCGGTCTTTCCCCACGCACCGAAAACAGTCAGGAACATCGAGGCATCCGCGGCAGGATTCTCTTTTATCATCCCCATCACATTGGAATTCACCACATAGTGATGGGCTATGATGAGCAACATGGTCACAATCCTGAACAATTCCAGGTTGGAATCTCTTTTCTTCTTTACATATCCCTGATTATCAGTAACTTGAATTGGGGGGGGTAATTTGGAACCATTGTCAGATAAAGATTTATTTATTTCGCCTGCAAAGTTACGAAATTCCGGCGAAACCTACCAATCTCCATCCCTTAATCACCCCAAATATCCAGCCTGCCAATTTTGTCGACATTCCAACTTTCCCACAAACCCAATAATAGCATAAAGTCATAATAATATAACATCATAATAAAATAATATCATAGTGTAATGTCAGACTGCCCTCAGACGATTCCGAAGGAATCCTTTATCTGAATAGCCGTGGGTTGGCGCGAGGTGAGGCCGACAGGCCGAACCGATGCGGTAACCCCCGGTAACGGCATCAGCCGGGCGATTCCGGAGGAATCTTTCTTGATATTACCCTTTCTGTCAGATATCAGAAAAGATTCCTCCGGAATCCATTTGAGGGCGGAACACAACCGTGGGTTACCGCTCGTGGTCGCCCTCAAGGGGCTTCTCACTCGCGCCAACCCACGGCTATTCAGATAAAGGATTCCTTCGGAATCATCGGGTAACATCGTCAGGTAATTAGGATGTTACAGAACTCCTGAAATTAGAATCCGGTAAGCCGCCAAAATTTTGGCGGCTTGTATGGATTATCGCGTATGGATTATGATGGCTTAAAAAATCACGCGGAGGGGAGCGGAGAGAGTGGGAGCGGAGATGACATACGCGCCGGGGGCGAGGGGAAGGATGTAGCCGTTGGTGACTTCGGGGAGGGTCAGCACGAGACGTCCCTGGAGGTCATACACCTGCACGGCGGTGACCGTTGAGCCATCGGGCATCGTGAGCATCAGGCCGTCGCCGGTGACGCGCCAACCCATCGGCACCCTGCTGTCTTCACCGACACCGTCGATTCCGGCAAGCAGGTCGACATAGACCTCATTGGATGGTGCGGAATAGTAGCCCAGACGGCAGGAACGGACATTGTAGCTCTCACGGCTGCCGGGTTGGCAGTCCTCAAATGTGAAATGCGCCTCCTCGGCCACCTGTTCCTCCCAATAGGTCTCGGCGTTGGCGGGATATACCGTGCGGGTGACCACATAATAGTCGATGACATCATCCTCGGGGACATCCCAGAGGGCGGTGTAGGAGGTGGCGGTCACTCCGGCGGCAGGGAGGGCGTGGATGTCGTGAAGCACAGGCTTCTCCACCGCCTGTCCCAACAGGGCGATACCACGGGATTTCGCTCCGTCGTAGCTCGACACAATCAGTCGGGCGGAATGCTCCCCGATGGCGGTTGGTTTGTAAGTGACTCTCACCCATGTCCCTTCCGGTTTGTTGACATCGGCGGCTGTCACGCTGTTGACCTCCAGCGAGAACATCCCCCGGTCTATGCCGGAGAGTGTCAGCTCGGGATTGGTCTTTATATTCTCACCGCGCACCTGGAGGGAAACCGTGTTCGCGTCATTGACAACGGTCTCGCCGAATTCCAGAGCCATATCCTGGACAGGGGTAATCAGCACGGGATCACCTATAGTTTCACCGCCGGGGACGAATGCTTCGCCGCGCTTGTCACCCCAGAGGTATTCAGCCAGCTCGGGGTAGTCAATGAATGGGTTGCGGTTGGCCTGCACCTTGTATACCTCATCGTTGCGGTCAAGTTCCTTCTGGCTGACCGGGTCTTCGCGGTGCCACTTGAGCAGCAGGTTGACGGCCCAGGTGTTGAGGGTAGGATAGAGGTTATTGCTGACCATCCATGTGTATTTCCAGGTGAGGTTCTGATAACAGGTCACCATGTAGAAGTATGTGCGGGCGAAGTCACCCTTATACTCGTCGGCAGGCTCGAACACCATACGCGCTCCGCCACCCTGCCCTGAGACAGGAGAGCCGACGGTTGTGATGCCATTCTCAAATGAAGGCTTGCCTGTGACTTCCCCGAGGGGATAGTTTGACTTGGCCATGTTGGCGGCTGCCTCCGAAGGATAGAGATGGTTCAGGTCGATATAAGCCGGGGTGGTGGTTGAGCCTCCCCACCAGCTTTTCGGGAAAGAATGCTCGCGGTTCAATCCACGGAACGAGTTGGAATACAGCGGTATGTCGGAATACATATCCCACCACTGGCCGTAACGTTCATTACCGGGAGGATAGACATCGGTCTTGCGGAAATAATTCGGGAGGTTGTTGTATGAGGATATCAGCGTATGATTGTAGAGCAGGTTATGGAGGGCGGTTTTAAGCTCCCCGTCGCGTTTGCCGCTGACCGACGAATAATAACCGGCCGGAATTTCCGCCGATATGGTGAGAATCCCTGCGAATATGCCCAAAAGGCACAGCAGTCTCTTATGGTTGAAACGAGTCTTTTCCATGATACAAATTCAACAAACAAAGTTGAATAAAAGTTAAGGCGTCACAGATGTTTTTCGACGCGGGCGATAATCGACTGCGGAGCTATCCCGCGCAGGCACAGGTAATCGCCACGGTAGCAGGGCTTGTTGCCGAACACCGAGCAAGGGCGGCAGGTCATCGGCAACTGTATGATGTCCTCCTCTTTCTGTCGCCAGCCCTTGAAGCCGCAGTAGGGATGGGTGGCTCCCCAGACACTCACCACAGGGGTGGAGACAAGCGAAGCCAGATGCATGTTGGCAGAGTCCATCGAGACCATCACGTCGAGCCAGCTCGCCAAGGCGAGTTCCACCGGGAAGCCGAGCCGTTTAGCGGCGAGGGAGATGACTCCGGGATAGCGTTCCGCCCATGAGTCGAGTATCTTCCGCTCCTCCTCACCTCCGCCGAAGAGGAAAATACAGGTGTCAGGGCGTGACGAAAGCGCGGCCACGACCTGCTCCATCATCTCGGAAGGATATATCTTACCTTCATGCTTGGCGAAAGGGGCTATCCCTATCCATTTCTCGCCGGGCAGCTTGGGAGCGGCCACTTTGGCGAAATCGGCGGGGTCGGCCTTCCGGCCGGGAAGCCCGGCGAACAGCCCTTCAAAACGTTGGTCGACAGGCAGACCGATCTGGTGGAAAGCCTGGCGATAGCGGGCGCGGGAGGAAATCAGGGGGAGCAGCACCTTGTTGTTGGCGCGGGTCAGCGCCCGTTTCCCTTTGCGTCCCTTGTTGATGACGGAGACAGGGATACGCGCCATGCGACACTGCAAGGCGAGGATTTTGGTGCGCAACACATCGTGCAGGTCGATGAAACCGTCGAAACCGATGTCGCGCCGCAACTGTCGGAACAGCCTGCGCAATCCCGCGAGACCTTCATACTCCTCAAGATTGACTCCCATCACCTTCAGGTTGGCCGGAGGATTGAGGAACACCGAAGTCATCGACTTGCGGGTCAGCATCGTGAACTCCACATCGGGGTAACACAGGCAGGCACTGTAAAGCACCGGCACAGTCATGGCCACATCCCCCAGAGCGGAGAAGCGGGCCACAAGCACCCGCCTCAGACGGCGGGGATTATTGACAGCTATGTCGAGGCTGCGACTCATTTCTTGGCGTACAGGACCGGATTGGTGTCAACGTCGTTGTACATCTTCATCTGGCGGTAGACCTTCATGTATTTGCGGCCCGACGCGATATCCTCCAGGAGGGTGTCGATGGCCGAGGAGAGGTCGGCACGTTGCTCCAGCAGCACGGCCAGCTTGCCGCGACATTTGGCGAGATGTTCCTCCGAAGCGTCTGTACGCTCGGTCTCGGCTTTCATATGGAAAATCTTGACGGCAAGAATCGACAGACGGTCGAGCGCCCAGGCGGGGCTTTCGGTGTTGATTTGCGCGTCGGCGTGGGGAGTGACCCCCTTGTATAGCTCTCGAAAATAAGTGTCGAGATCCTCCACGCGGTCAGTGCGGTCCTGATTCGACGCGTCGATGCGGTGTTTTAGCTTCATACCCTCCGCCGGGTCAATCTGCGGGTCGCGTATGAGGTCTTCCATATGCCACTGCGCCACATCGATCCAGTTCTTAGCGTAAAGCAACGCCTCGATGCTCCCGGCGGGGAAAGGCGCGGGAGCGGCAGCGTCAATCGAGTCGGTGATATGATAGTCGGCGGTAGCGCGGTCGAAGACCACATTACAGCGCCCTGCGAATCCCTTGGCAGCCTCGGGAGCCGCCAGATTCTCTTTATCCTGATCCATCTGTTCCTTGTTTTGAAGTCAAATTGGGTGTCGGCCACAAACCGCCGGGACACACATCCCGCGCCGGTTCCTAACCGATTGCAAATATATGAATATTTATCCACACAGCCAAAATCCCGCCAATCCAACCCCTCCCCCATCCCGATAATCCCCGAAAAATTACTACCTTTGCGTAGTTAAGCCAGCATATGAAACGTATTGACAAGGTGACCCAGCGGAAACTGTATTGGCTGTTCATACCGATGGCCATGGTGGTGGTGTGGGAAATGGCATATCTCTGGTTCGGGATGAATCTGCTTGAAACGTGGTTCGGAGTGGAGGTGGATGTCCTGGCCTGGTGTCAGCCTGCGTTGCTCGGGGCATTGCTTATCGTCTTTGTCGGGTATGCCGTCGCGGCAATCAGACAAAAATGTTGGGGAGAACTGGCCATAGCCCTCATTATCGTCACAGTCACCCTCCTGAACATGAGCAATTTCTTCGTCGAGCTACTACTTCAATAATTCGTCGAGCTACTCATCAATAAAAGACATCCATTATTCCCTGCCATTTACCGTCGCGTTCCCCGCGACATCCACCCTCTGAAAAACACAGACAGACTTAGACACAGGCTTAAATTATCTGAAATATTTGGGGGGATGGAGGGGTTTTGCTAATTTTGCAGGTTGTTAGCGGGTTATGCCCGTGATGCCCCGGGGCCGGGAGCCTCGGACGACGCAATCGATTCATCGAGAAAATGAAGAAATACAGACTTTACAATGATGTGCTTGGCTGGCTCTGCTTCGTGGTGGCGGCCTTCACTTACCTGATGACCGTAGAGCCTACGGCAAGTTTCTGGGACTGCCCGGAGTTCATTTCGCAGGGTGTCAAGCTCGAAGTTGGCCACCCGCCGGGCAACCCTATCTTCATGCTCGCGGCCCGCTTTTTCGTGAACTTCGCCGGTGGCGATATGACAAAGGCGGCGCTGATGGTCAACTCCATGTCGGCATTGCTGTCGGCAGGCACCATACTGTTGCTCTTCTGGACTATAACCCACCTGGTCAAACGTCTGATTGTCAAGGATGACGCGACAGAGATAAGCCTTACCAAGATGCTTGTCATCTTCGGTTCGGGTCTGTGTGGCGCGTTGGTCTATACCTGGAGCGACACCTTCTGGTTCTCAGCCGTCGAGGGTGAGGTCTACGCCTTCTCGTCGTTCTGCACGGCATTGGTTTTCTGGCTGATTCTCAAATGGGAGAACCGTGCCGACCAGCCCCACAGCGACCGTTACCTGATTCTGATAGCCTATATCATCGGTGTGTCAATCGCCGTCCACCTGCTCAACCTGCTCTGTATCCCGGCTATCGTGCTGGTGATATATTACCGCAAGTTCAAGGAGACCACCGCCACCGGCTCACTCATCGCACTGGCGATAGCCGGGGCAATCGTGGCCCTGATACTCTTCGGCCTTGTGCCGGGCTTCATAGAGGTGGCCCAGTATTTCGAGCTGTTCTTCGTCAACACCCTCGGAATGAGCTACAACATCGGTGTGCTTGTCTACACGATACTCTTCATCGCCGTGATGATATGGTCGGTCAGCGCCCTTTACAAGCAGAAATCAGCCAACGCCATCCGCTGGTCGTTCCTGGCCGCCATCCTCCTGTCGGGCATCCCCTTCATCGGCAGCTCCCTGTGGATTCCGGTGGTGCTGCTGGGAGCGCTTGCCGCATGGCTCTGGGGGGCGAAGAAGCTTCCGGTGAGAATCCTGACCATCGCGTCGCTCAGTGTGCTGGTGATTTTCGTCGGCTATTCGAGCTACGCGCTGCTGCTCATCCGTTCCCACGCCAATCCCCCGATGAACCAGAACGCCCCCGACAATGTGTTCTCCCTCGGTTCATACCTCAGCCGCGAGCAATACGGCGAGACCCCGCTGCTCTACGGCCACACCTTCAAGTCATCGGTGATGTACCAGCTGCAGCCCGACGGCTACAACTATGACATCCTGCGCCGCCCCGGCAAGACCGTCTACAAGAAGGGGGTGAAGACCTCCCCCGACCAGGCCGACAGCTATGTGGCCAAGCAGGAGGAATTCAAATACGAGATGACCCCCAAGATGCTCTTCCCGCGCATGTATTCCACCGCCGGTGCCCATCCACAGGCATACCTGGAATGGATCAACGCCACCGAGGATGACCTCCCGTCGGTGGAGACCCCGGTGGTTGTCGACGCTGACGGCAACACCGTGCAGTCCATGGCGATGAAGCGTCCGTCATACCTCCAGAACCTGCGTTATTTCTTCAACTACCAGGTCAACTACATGTACTGGCGTTACTTCATGTGGAACTTCGCGGGCCGTCAGAACGACCTGGCCGGAGAGGGACAGGCCAACCGTGGCAACTGGATTTCAGGCATACCTGTCATCGACAACTACCGTCTGGGTGACCAGAGCCTCCTGCCCGAGGAGTACGGCAAGGGGAACAAGGGCCACAATGTCTTCTACATGCTCCCGCTGCTGATGGGTATCATCGGCCTCTGCTGGCAGGCGTTCCGCTCCAAGAGGGGAATCGAACAGTTCTGGGTGATTTTCTTCTTCTTCTTCATGACCGGACTGGCCATCGTGCTTTACCTCAACCAGCCCCCGTTGCAGCCACGTGAGCGCGACTACGCCTTCGCCGGGTCATTCTATGCCTTCGCCATCTGGGTCGGTATGGGTGTGGCCGGACTCTGGACACTTGTCAACTGGCTGATGGGCAATCCCGAGGCTGTCCGCGACGGGGAAAGCCTTCCCAAAAAAGGCAAGGCTGACCCTGCCAAGAGCCATAAGACAGCACTGGCCATGGCCTGTGTCACACTGGCTGTGGGGCTGCTTGTCCCCTTCCAGATGGTGTCGCAGACATGGGACGACCATGACCGATCGGGCCGTTACACCACCCGTGACTTCGGTATGAACTACCTTTCGAGCATCGCTCCCAACGGCATAATCTTCACCAACGGCGACAACGACACCTTCCCCCTCTGGTACGCCCAGGAGGTGGAGGGCTACCGCACCGATGTCCGCGTGGTCAACCTCTCATACCTGACCACCGACTGGTATGCCAACCAGATGAAGGTGGCCACCGACGGAGCGGCCGGACTCAAGTTCTCGGCTCAGCCGGCCGATTACGCCTACGACCGCCTGCAGTTCAGCTACTACGATCCGGAGAACATGGTGACCGACACGGTGAATGTCTTCACCTCACTCGACGACCTATACCACAACCCCGATGCCACCTGGAAAGGGGCGCGTGTAATGAGGATGCCTTATATGTATATCCCTTCCAACGCGGAGGCAGCCGTCAAGGCGGGTGTGATTTCCGAGCGTGAGCTTCCCGCCGCCGAGGAGACCATCGACATCGCCCTCTACCGCGACCCGAAGAACCCTGTCGGTGGCGCGACACTCAGCCAGGCCCTCTCAATCGACATGATTGCCACCCAGGCCAAGGAGGGATGGAACCGTCCGGCATACTTCGCGATGACCGTCCCCGATGAATATTACCTGTCGCTCTCACCCTATATGCGCAACACCGGTCTGGCCTACCAGGTTTCACCGCTGCTCAACCCCGACGGGAGCAACGAGACCTGGATCGACACCGACAAGATGTATGCCAACGTCACCGAGAAATTCCGCTGGGGAGGTCTCGACAAGTTAGGCAAGGATGGCGACATCTACCTTGACGAGACAGTGCGCCGCATGGTGACCACCCACCGCACAGCGATGGCCGACCTCGCCATGGCCCTCTACACCGAGGGTATAGAGGCGCTTGACTCGGTAGATGGCCGCAAGCCCGACGCCGTATATGCCGCCGACCGCTTCACCAAGGCAGCCCGCATCCTCGACATGATCGAGGAGAAGCTCCCCGTCAGCGCGTCACCCTACTCCATCCAGACCGGCTACCAGATTGCCGATGTCTACCTGCGTCTTGCCGCCGAGACCGGCGACCAGAAACTGTATGACAAGGGTATGAAGATTGTCCTCGGGGAAATCGAGCGATACGCCGCTTACCTCCCCTACTTCAACGAGCTTCGCCGCACCCTCCCGGGCAGCGGGTTCTCAGGGCTTTCCCCCGCCGACCGGTATGTGCCGACCTACCTCTACCTCCTCCTCCAGCTCTACGCCGAGGAGGGTGGCGACCTGAAGGTGGTCAGCGACTCTCTGGCCAAGAAGGGGGTCAACCTCGACGACCTGGAGGCCTACCTCCCCAACCGCTGAGCCATCCCCGGCAGTCCCCAATCCCTAAACACCGCGTAGCGTTATGCTTATAGAGCGTCCGCCGCTGTTCTACCGCCTCCTCTTCCCCGAGGCGATATGGCGAATAAAGAAAAACCGCCAGAAGGTTGTTTTCCTGACCTTTGACGACGGTCCGATACCGGAGGTGACGCCGTGGGTGCTCGACACCCTCGACCGCTACGGCATCAAGGCCACATTCTTCATGGTGGGCGACAATGTCGCCCGCCATCCCGAGTTGTATGAGGAAGTGAAACGGCGCGGCCACAGTGTCGGCAACCACACGATGCACCATCTCCAGGGGATGAAAGTGACCTCATACCGCTACATGCACGACATCACCGAGGCCAACGACCTGATTGACAGCCCCCTGTTCCGTCCCCCCCACGGGTTGCTGCGATGGAAACAGGCCCGCGCCATCAAAGACCGCTACAACATAGTCATGTATGACCTGGTGACCCGCGACTATTCCAAGAAGCTCACCCCCGAGAAGGTTTTCCAGAATGTCAGGCGGTTTGCCCGCAACGGCTCAATCATCGTCTTCCATGACTCCCTCAAGGCGGAGAAAAACATGAAAGCCGTGTTGCCGCAGGCCATCGAGTGGTTGCGCTCGCGAGGCTACACCTTCGAGCGGATTCCGATGTGATGCCCTCATCTGCCGACATACTGAAAGGGAAACTGCGCCAGGCCGGAGCCTTCACCGTCGGTTTCGCCCCCTTGCAGGAGGTTCCGCCGGAAGTGAGGGATGCCTACACCGCCTGGATTGCCGCCGGACATCACGGCGGTATGGATTACCTCGCCAACCATATCGACATCCGCCGCAATCCCGCGTTGCTGCTCGACGGAGGTGAAGACCCGCGTCCCGGCGGAACGGTAATCTCTGTGGCGTTTCCCTATTGTTCCGGCGACCCATACCACCCCGGGCGGCTCAGGATTGCCCGCTACGCGCTTGGCGATGACTACCATGAAGTGCTTCGTCAGCGGCTCCGCCCCATAGCCGCCTGGATTACCGCCGAGACCGGGAAAGAAGCCCGCATATGTGTCGACACAGCCCCCATTCTCGAACGCCACTGGGCACGCGAGGCCGGCCTGGGTTTCATCGGGCGCAATCGCCAGCTCATCATCCCCGGCCACGGGCCATGTTTCTTTCTCGCCGAGATTGTCACCCGCGCGGTATTCCCTCCTGACGCGCCCTGCACCCTTACCTGCGGCGACTGCGACGCCTGTATCAGAAGCTGTCCCGGCCACGCCCTCGGTGCTGACAACTTCGACGGACGCCGCTGCCATTCCTACCTCACCATCGAGCATCGCGGGGAATTCCCCCCGGGGTTCATCCCCCGCAAGGACAGCCTCTACGGATGCGACATCTGCATAGAAGCCTGCCCCCATTATCGCCACGCCGACTCTCCCGCACCCCTGCCGGAATTCCTCCCCCGCGAATCACTGCTCGACCTCACCGTGAAGGATGTCGCGTCCCTCACCCCCGTCACCTTCTCCACCCTCCTCCGCCACTCCCCCATCAAACGTGCCAAACTCGCCGGACTGCTGCGCAACGCCAGTCATCTCTCATCGGCCTATCCCCATACTGACAGGAAAGACTAATCCGGGCTTTTCACTCCAAATTTGCATTTTTTAAAACTATTCCCTACCTTTGCGAATACCTCAGCCAAAACACCATACAGGTTTTACATATATTTAATCAAATTTTATACCCCCATAAACCAATCATTTTATGAAGAAAGCATTTATTGCACTTTGCATCGCAGCCGCCGGCATCTCGGCAGCCAACGCGCAGGAAGGCCAGATGGCCGCAGGCATCAACCTCGGAGTGGCACCCTGTCTCGAAGGTGACGGCGCTCCCACCAACTTCGGTCTCGGAGCCAAATTCCAGTACAACATCACCGACCCCATCCGCGTGGAAGCCGACCTCGAATACTGGTTCAAGGCCAAGAGCATCAGCGTCTTCGACATCTCGGCCAACATCCATTACCTCTTCGACATCACCGACAAGCTCAAAATCTATCCCCTGGCCGGTATCGGCTACGCCAACCTCCACGCCTCCGCTCCCAAAGTGGAAATCATCGTCCCCAATATCCCCGGAATGCCCGACATGAGCGAATACCTTGAAGCACTCGAAGACGCTTCCGGTTCCTCCAACGCCAGCCGCTTCCTCTTCAACATCGGCGTCGGCGCGGACTATGACATCACCGACAACCTGACCGCCAACTTCGAAATCAAATACCAATACCTCAAGGACTTCAACCGCATGCCCATCTCCATCGGCATCGCCTACAAGTTCTGACACGGTCGCTCCGCTCCGGGGGCCTCACGCAGATACCGCAGATACGCAGATTTCTCGCGGATATATTTAAGATTCAGCGAGGAGGCTCGCGGATATTATAAAAGGAAAGTCTCGCAGATTACACAGATTACGCAGAGGCCATCCGGATGGAAATCCAATAACCTTTCGTCCCGATGGCCTCTGCGTAATCTGTGTAATCTGCGAGACTTTATAATACCGGGTTGATTGCGGACGCGCCACGGCGCGTCCCTACAAGCGGATAGAAGCCATCCGTGACAAATGGAAACCATCCAGAGGAATTTTCCTCCGGATGGTTTCTGTGGAATCTGTGTAATCTGTGAGACCCCTCCTGTAATCTGCGGGAAATCTGCGTATCCGCGGAATCTGCGTGAGACCTTTGGGAGGCTTGGGAGATTTGGGAATTATGGGAGAGTGGGAAGGGGAGGGGATATCTGCGGAATCCTGAAGGCGGAATCTTAAACGAGGAAGCTTCAAAAAATTTTTCGGTGGAAATAAATTCGGCCAATCTGTTGTTTATTAAGTTTTTTCTGTATATTTGCAGGACTATTCCTTACTTAGATATATTTCAAACAACTCCAAGAAATGAAAAAACTGGTTTATCCGCTGGTGGCGGCGCTATGCGCGTTGTCCTGCCAGGCGAGAGAGATTGTGTTGCTCCAAGGTCCGTTCGAGGCTGACTGGAGCGACAAGCATTGTGTCGACCCGATGCAGATGGTCGGGGTTGCCCCGGGGGATGTGATTCACGTCCACACCAGCAATGTCAAGGACTACGCCGTTGCTTATATCCGCACAAAAAGCAACGGCTGGGCGGCCATCAGCAGCGACTACGACAATTTCAGAATAACGGGTGATTTCGAATGCCCTCTTGACGAGTCGCTGATTGAAGTGATCGACAACGAGACACTGATGTTCGGCGGTAGCGGCTACACCATCGAGAAGGTGACCTTGCTGACCGACCGCCCCGAAGACACCCGCGTTGGGTATGACGACCTTTCCAACCCCGATGCCTCTGAGCCGACAAAGCTGATTTACAACCTCCTGCGCGACTGCTACGGCAAGAAGAGCATTTCATGCTCGATGGCCGAGGTCAACTGGAACTACAAGGAAGCGGGATATGTCAAGGGATGGACTGGGAAATACCCGGCCATGAACGGCTACGACTATATCCACCTCACCTATGACTGGGAACCTTACACCGACATCTCCCCGGTAAAGGAATGGTGGGACATGGGGGGACTTGTCACCATCTGCTGGCACTGGCGTGCGCCTGACAGCGAGGCTGCATGGGAGGCGTACAAGCAGGACAACAACGACAACACCGTGTTCGAGGGGTTCTATGCCCCCGGCGGTGGCTCCCCCAGCACCACCTTCAGCGCGGCCAACGCCGTCAGGGAGGGGACATGGGAGAATGAGTTTGTCAAGTCAGACATCGCGAAAGTGGCGGAACGCCTGAAACTCCTCCAGGATGAGGGAATCGTGGTTATCTGGCGACCCTTCCACGAAGCCGCCGGCAATTCCACCATATACAGCGACGGCAAAGCCTGGTTCTGGTGGGGCGCAGACGGCGCGGCCCCCTGCGTGACCCTCTGGAAGATGATGTATGACTATTTCAGCGAGGAGGGAATCAACAACCTGATATGGGTCTGGACCTCCCAGACCAAGGACGCGGCATGGTATCCCGGCGACGACTATGTGGACATAATCGGGCGCGACCTCTACAACTACAAGACCGAGGATGCGGCCTACAACTTCAATTACCTGACCGCATATTATCCCCACAAGATGATAGCCTTGTCGGAATGTGGGTATTCCGGCGGCACCAGCCCCTATGTCAGTGAACAGTGGGACGCAGGAGCGAAATGGAGCTTCGCGATGCCCTGGTATCACTACCAGTACACCCCCGGCGGCAACCACCAGTATGCCAACAGCGACTGGTGGCAGGACTGGTTCGCCCAGGACTACGCCATCACAATGGATGAGATGAAGCAGCTAAAGGAGGAATACCTTTCAAGCTCCTCTGTCGCCCCTGTCGTCATCCCCACTCCTGCAAAGGAAAGCGGATGGTATAACCTCCAAGGCATCAGAATCGCCGAACCCACCAGCCCCGGCATCTATATCAGGGATGGCAAGAAGGTGGCAATCCGGCCATGATATCCCCGTTTCCGGGACGCTATCAACGACGATTTTAGGCGCGTTTCCGAAACGATTCCGAAGGAATCCTTTGTCTGAATAGCC
>ENA-UOJC01000200-UOJC01000200.1-human-gut-metagenome-genome-assembly--contig:-C104-NODE-200-length-108089-cov-10.509988_pt1 | contig 108089 bp, 100 predicted proteins | sample MGYA00242339_ERZ723886 | MGnify/ENA metagenome assembly ERZ723886 | reverse complement strand
TCAAATACTTGAAATAATATTTATATATCTCTTGAGCCTCCCTTTCATTGATAAAATTCATTGTACCAAATATTGAAATCAAGTCATATTTTTTATCCGGTTTAAAATCTTTCAATAATACATTATATACATTGACATTAGGTGATTTAATTATAAATTTAGTAAATTCTTTGTAAGCATCAACACAATCAATTCTTTTTATTTTATCATATATTTTATTTACAATAAGTCCTGTTCCGCTACCTAAATCTAAAATTTCACTGTTTTTATCAGCATAATTTAATATGAAATCTGCATCTATATCAGTAAAATCTGATTTATTTGCTAATTTGACACATTGAATATCATTAGCATTATATGCTAGTTGCTGAAAAAAAGCTAAAGACTCTTGATTATTCATAACTTACCCTTTCTAAAATTAAATCCTTCAAAACTTCCAAGGAATCTATATCGGAAGGATTATAATAGTCCACTCTTATGTCAGTACATCCTGATATAACAATTTCTGCCCCTTGCATTTTTAAATAATCGGAAACTTTGTTGAAAATATTTTTAGGTCTTTGTTCAGAGATTTCATCATCAAATCTATGAATGTTCTTTATATTACAAATACCTGTAGTAACTAATTCCTGATGTTTTTTGTCGGGATAAATTATATTTATTTCAGGACAAATTTGCGAAAAATATTTATCATATATCTTATGTTTACAACAACCATCAGATGCCATAAGACCTACAGTACTTATATTCATTAATTTAATTTTTTGTGCTATGCCTTCTATTAAATTTATAAAAGGAATATCAGCATTTTGAGAAATATCATCTATTGCATAATGGGCAGTATTACAGCACATACAGAGTATTGTTGCCCCGCATGCTTTCAGCCTTCTTGCAATTTCAATATAATCCGGAATAAAAGATTCACCTTTACCTTCAAGATACATGCTTCTTGATGGAGCCTGTGTTGCCTGCCAGATAATTATTTCCGGGTGCTGACAGTCTCTAAAAGCCCCCTTTTTAGTTATTTCATATTCAATCAATTCACACAATTTGTTTGTTGCCGCAACGCCATTGCCGCCAATTACACCAATAATATCCATTTACCATTCCTTTATAAACTCCAGAGCTCTTTGATAATCATCATAAGTATCGATATCGCATGCTCTTATTTTAATACCTTTCATCGGCAGATACGGCTCAAGCTGATTAAATACATGGCCCGAGGAATATTTTAATTTATCTTTTTTAATACAACAAGGTCCGGTCCATTCAAAATCACCGTTTTCTCTCGAAAAAGATAAAACATCTCCAATTTCATTGGTTTTAACAAACACAGCATCATCAGACATTTTATCTGCATATGCTATCCATTCACCGTCAATTTCCAGCAACTGTTTCATATCATCAGGATGAACCAGCAAATCCCCGTCAAATTCAATGGCAAATTCATTACCGTCCTTTGCTCCTAAATAGTAACTTGCTCCGGTCTTTGTTTCAAAATAATTATGATTAAATACAAAAATAACATCATCTCTGTATTTTCTCACTTCCTCAACAACGTCATTTGCCTGAAAACCTACGACAATTCTTACATCTTCTATATCTTTAAACAATTCAAGCTGCCATCTTATTAATGATTTTCCGTCAATATTAATAAGAGCCTTTGTTGTTGCAAGGCCTAATCTTGAACCTATTCCGGCACAACTTATAATAACTGATTTAGCTGACGACATAATGCCTCCTCACTGAATACAAGATAATCTGCAATAGATAAAACACCTTTAGCCGGCATATGTGTTAATCCTGATGCAATAGAAATATCGGCAAGCCTCATAGCCTCAACATCATTATTTCCGTCACCGATAAACACAACTTTTTCACCTTCAGACTTAAAACGTTCCACAAGATTTTCTTTTCTTAAAATCCGTGTAAGTTTGACAACTTTATTATCTTCAATAATTCCGTCTGAACAATAACAACAGCATCCGACCTTTTTCGCCAATTTATCAACCCAGCATTCAAGATTTCCGGTCGCTATAATGCAATTTTCTTTATGCTGTAAAATAAAACTGCCGACCTTTTGATATATATCAACAGTTTCAAGTAAATCTGATACTTTATCAATCGGTAACTGACCCAGAATATATACCCGTCTGATAAAAGATTCTATAAAAGGGATATTTCCCTTTACGGTTTCCTCGGTCAGCTTATCTATTTCTGCTTCAATTCCAAAATATTTGGAAATTATAGGCAGAGTTTCCTGTTTGGTAACAGTACCATCCAAATCAAATATAAATTTAGTCACTACACACCTCCCAGGTATTATAACAAACTGTTCTGGCTCCGAAGCCTTCTTTCTGACTGATTAAGCCTTCATTTAAAAATTTTCCGCCGTCTTCCGTTGATATCCCGAAATCAAAATATCTTTTTTCATTTTTATACTCTTCTATTAAGGAACTTATAACTAAATCTAATGCACCTATTTCCCGACCTTTTTCATTTGAAGCCAGATATTGGGTATGAACAATATCTTTATATACAAATAATAACGTTCCTGCAATCATCTGTCCGTTATACATTGCCGCAACAAGTCTTATATTTTCAGGGAATTTTGAATACAAATATTCCAACTCTTTTGCACTATGGACAGCTTTCGTATTATGACGAGAGATTAAGACCGTATTCACCAATTCAATAAAATCATTAAATTGAACGGAATCACCAACTTCAATACCCTCTCTTTTTGCTCTTGAAATATGCGATTTTCTTGCTTTTGAAATTTTAAAAGATTCTTTTAAATCAACCGTGGAAGAAGATTCCACTTTCAATAACTTTGCATTATTTTTAAACAGAGCATAAGAATCTTCTTCTGCAGGCTGGGAATGATAAATATGCGGGATTGTTTTATAAATTAAACTTTCAAAATTATGTTCTTTTAAATAAATTTTTAAAGCATCAAAACAGGAGAGCATTTTAGACTGTTTCATTTTTTCGTTAGTAATAAACCCTCCAAAAGTTAAACCGCCGTGTGAATATAAAATATTATCTTTTTTATTTGCCGGAAGCAAGGCAAGCAATCTGTCTTTATCATCAAAAAACATCAACGAATTATCTTCAAATCTGTCTGCATGATATTCCATAAAATCTCTTTTATGCATAAACAGAGAATTCTTGGCAACATCAATAAAAGAATTCCATAAATTTTTATATTCATCTGTGTATTCTTTTATTATCATGATTTCACCCTGCAGTTTACAAAAATTTCTGCACCGTTATTCGGGAAATAGTCAACCATATCATATAATCCTTCAAGTAAATTTTCATCTAAAATATTCTCATTTAGCAATGTTTGCATTTTTTTATGGTTAAACGGTTTTATGAAATAAGAACCGTTATCAATGATAGAAAAACGGGAATTTTCAACCATCTCTGCAAGAGTTTTCATATTAAATGTTGTATGCTGTTGAAGAACATTTGCAGTAGCTGTTAAATCTCCTATATGTGAAATTAGTCCTGATTTATACGCCCACAAGAGATGAAAACTTTCCGAATTAGGTACATTTATATGCACAACAGTTTTTGAAGTACATAAAGATTTTACACACGCTAATAAATTTTCAGGTTCTGTCACTTCGTGCAAAAGACTGCTCAATATTATAAAATCAAAACTCATTTCTTTTAATTCATAAACCCTATTTTCTAAAAAGTCATTAATTACAGTAATTTTTTCATTATAATTCTCTGATTTTCTAATTCCGGTGCAAAAAGTTTCAGAAGGTTCAACAATAGTAAAATGATTATAATCTTTATAATAGTCGAATATTGATTCTGCTCCGCATCCTATTTCCAGAATATTTTCAGCCCTGTATTTATTCAAGACCTCGAGAACCTTTTTACGGCGAAATTTAACCATAACCGCCTCAAAATCATGGTTTAAATAATCATTTGTATATTTTTCAATATCCCGAGTTTCCATTTTATCTATTCAAACCCTTTAAAAATTCATCATAATCCCTTATATATTCGCTTTCGTCATAATGGGTGCTTGCAAGAATCATTAATTTACAACCATAAGAGAAATGACGCATTTCACGCCACATATTTTTTCCGATATATAACCCTACATCCGGACGGTTAAGCCATACATATTCTCTTTTTTCACCGTCATCAAGAACAAACTGACACGAACCGTCCATCGCAACAATAATTTGTTCAAGCTCCCTATGTGCGTGCTTTCCTCTTTCCTGTTCAGGAAGCGTATCAAAGATATAATAAACTCTTTTTATATCAAAAGGTACATTCATACCACCCTCAAGAGAAACAAGTTTTCCTCTCTCGTCCCCGAAAACTTCCATATTTATAAGCTTATAATTCAAAAGTAACTTCCTTACAGTTTAATAAAAATACTACATTTAGACAGAAATATTATAACACAACCTTATTACCGCTATAAAATTTATTACAATACCTTAAAAAAGAAATACTGCAATAATTGCAAAAATAATCAGAGGAATATTAAAGAATAAGAATGTCGGGATACATGTATCTGTTATATGGTTGTGCTGTCCGTCAGCATTTAAGCCTGCAGTAGGCCCCAGCGTAGTATCGGAAGCCGGCGAACCCGCATCACCGAGAGCTGCTGCAGCAGCAAGTACAACAACACTTGCAGGAATAGAAAATCCCAATTTTATACAAATAGGAATAAACAAAACGGCAAGTATAGGAATTGTACCGAAAGAAGTTCCTATACCCATAGTGATAAATAACCCGAGAACCAGCATAAGAACAGCCGCAAGCAGTTTGCTGTTCTGCATAAAAGGAATCATCGCATTAACAAGAGTATCAACACCTCCGGTTGCCTTAAGCACCATAGCAAACCCTGCAGCCACAAGCATTACAAATGCTACATATCCCATTAAACCAATACCTTCATTTATAAGATTATCCATTTTTCTGTGGCTTACGGCTCCGCCGCCGAATACTATACCAAGCCCGACCAGAGCACCGAGCGGAAGTGATTTTGTTAAAAGCTGGACAATCAAAGTAGCAAAAGCCCCGATAAGAGTTATATAGTGATTTTTATTAAGTTTCAAAGCTTTTTCATCTTCTTTTTCAAGTTCATTTTGCAAAACTTCTTTATCTTCATACTTTCTAGGTTTTCTGTAAGCAATAAAAATTGCAGCAAGAAGTCCCACAATCATTGCTAGACCTAAAATCCATGTTGATTTCCAAACATCATTTTTCAAAACAGTCATACCATTTACTGTCATATTCTCGGCAATAAGCCCCTGGAAAATCAGCCCGAATCCGGCAGGAATCGTTATATATGGAGCCTTCAAGCCAAAAGCCAGCGAACAGGCAACAGCACGTCTGTCAAGTTCAAGCTTATTCATAACATGCAGCAACGGAGGAATAATTATAGGAATAAACGCTATATGAACAGGAATTAGATTCTGAGATAAAACCGCAATTCCGGCAAGTATAAACAATAGCATTATTTTTTTATTTCCTATAATACCTGCTATTTTCTTTGCCAGAATTGTAGCAAGTCCGGTATGCGTCATTGCAGCAGCAAAAGTTCCGAGCAAAATATAACTCAAAGCTGTCTCGGAATTTCCGCCCATACCCGAAATAAAAGTATTCATAACCTCTGTTATATGCAATCCGCCGACTAAACCAGCTGCAATCGCTGAAATTATAATTGCCAGCAGAACGTTAATTCTGCAAAGACATAAAACACATAATAAAATTACTGATACTATTACGGGATTAAATATAATTGTCATAACGCATTTATGGTATCATGAACATGAATTAACTTAAAAATTTTTAAAGCAGGATATCATGAACAATTATTCACAAAAAGCAAAAACATTATTCAGGGAAGGCTATAATTGTGCCCAATCGGTTTTCTGCACTTTTGCGGAAGATTTAGGTATTGATTTTGACTCAGCACTGAAGCTTTCCTCATCTTTCGGCGGAGGAATGGGCAGAATGCGTGAAGTCTGCGGAGCCGTAAGTGCAATGTTTATGATAGCAGGATTAAAATACGGTTATACAGAACCAAACAATAAAGATGTGAAAACCGAGCATTACAAACGGATTCAGGAACTTGCACAACTTTTCAAAGAAAAACACGGCACAATAATCTGCCGCGAACTTCTCGGCCCTCTTGCTGACGACAGTTATATACCATCCGACAGGACAAAAGAATATTATGCAGTCCGCCCGTGTGAAAAAATAATCGGTGACGCCGCAGAAATTATTTCAGAATACATAGCGGAACATGATTCTAAAATGTTTAAAAACTCAAATTAATCTGATATTTATTTAGGAATGTCTTCATTGAATCTTCATCAAATTTCAAAACCGTATGAATTTCACCGTTGAAATTTCTTGTACCGTCTTCAACCATCCCGAGATTTTTGTAGAATTTGATGTTTTCAGGTTTATTAGTTGCAAATTTCAGAATTTTATTACCGGTTTCAAGACAAAAACTTACCATACGTGCAATAACAGCCTTTCCGCAGCCTCGAATTTCAGCCTCAGAACCCTGATTCCAAGGTGCAGTATTAAGGCTTCTGCCCCAAACTTCACCATTATTTTGAATTTCAACATTTGCAACTGCCTGAAGTCTTCCGTCTTCAGTCCGCAATGTAAAGTAATTTGCATCAGGATATAAAGTTACTGACTTATATGCAGGTAAAATATCCGCATCGGCATAAGATTTTTTTAACCATTGATTTTTAATGTCATTTGCAAGTGTAAGGTATTCAGACTTATCACTAAAAGGCAGGATATCTTTTACATCTGCAAATAAAGGCTTGCCTTCTCTGACATTCTGAACATAAACACTCTGCCCGTCTTTTAAAATATTCCACGGTAAATTTATGTCTTTTTGAGGAATAAATTTTGAAAATTTTGAATCCTTATCAGCAAATCTTTGTATAAGTTGAGTTCGTCTTAAAGCCAGAGTTTCCATATATTGAGCAAAATCTCTGTCCTCCTTTGGTATAATCGTATATGAACCGTCTGCCATACTTGCAATTTCTTTTTGAGTTTCCAGAGGCAGTTTACTTTTTGGCACATCAAAACGAATTCCGGCTTTTTCAATTCTTTCAAAACACTTATTAATAGTATTTTCGTCTGCAGACATTACAATACGCACATACCCTTCTCCGTTTGTTCCAAAAACCGTACCGGGAGTAAATGCAACCTGCGATTTATGAAGTACGTATTTAAAAAATTCGTCTGAAGTAAATTCAGGAGGAACTTTAGCCCAGAGATAATACGTTCCGTCTGTCGGTTTAGCATCGCTGCCCAGCTTATTAAGCCATTTTATTGCAGTGTTTTTGCGGCCTCTGTATATTTTATTAATTTTATTGATAAAACCTTCTTCATCTTTTAACGCCGCAACCGCCGCATGTTGAACCGGAACATAAACGCTGCCGCCTGAAAGATATTTCGCATTTAAAAGGTTATCAATATTTTCTTTATCGCTTATTGTAAATGCTACTCTAAATCCCGGCATACTTTGAGCCTTACTCATTGTATGCACTTGAAAAGCAACTTCCTTTGCTCCTGGAATCTGCATAATACCTGCAGGTTTTCGACCTGTGTGAGTAACCTCACTGTTATCCATATCATGTATAATCAGAACTTTATGTTTTTTAGCCCACTCAACTGCTTGTTCAAAAACTTTCTTTGGAGCGAAAGAACCTGTCGGATTATGAGGATAATTGAGTATTAAAATTTTTGCATCATCAGGCATTTTTGAGAAATCCGGAAGATAACCGTTTTCTGGCTTCAAATCAAATTGGACTTTTTTAAGATCATGTCTTGTTATCAAATCATCATACAGTGAGTAGCCCGGATTAGGGACAAGGACTTTGTCGCCGTAGTTTGCATATGCCGTAAAGATATGGTCAACCGCATCTGAGGAACCGGATGTTGCCATAACCTCGGTTCTGGGATTAATTTGCACACCAAATCTTGTTTTCATCCAATTTTCAACTGCATAAAATAAGGCCCCTTCACCTTTAGGATTATTGTATCTGTGCGACCACAGGTCATTAACTTTTTCTTTCAATGCCTGCTTTGCTTTTTCCGGCGGTGTCAAATCAGGATTTCCCATCGATAAATCCACAACTGCCCGATCTCCGTGAAGATAACGGGCTTTACCGATTTCTTTTATATATGCAGAAATCAAGTAATCTGATTTTGTAAGCCTCTTTGCAGGCTGAATTAAACTTCCGAAATAAATTAATGACAAATTTTTCGGAATCCCGCTATTGTATTGTCTGTCAACACTTTTACCGATAACAGTATTATTATTTTTACTGTCGTTTATTTTCAATGGATTTTGACGATACTTTTCCGTCGTGTTTATTGCATAAATTTTCATAATACAAATAAAAAACCACTGAAAATATTTTTTTGCTAGTTATGCAATTTATGGCTCAAAACTTTACACAAAAGAGCAAAAGCACTTTTTACAGCAGGACTATGCTGCAAATCATTGAGCATCATAAAATCATGACAGGTCATGTTTATTCTGACATTCATAACTTTTACTCCTGCAAAATCAAGTTTTCTGGCATACGCTTCGCCTTCATCTCTGAGCACATCGTTTTCCGCCGTAATAATCAGTGCCGGAGGAAGTCCCGCAAGATTTTCCACACATGCTCTTAAAGGAGATACATACATATCGTTTTTATAACTTTTATCAGGCAGATAAGCATTCCAGAAATATTCCATTGCCTTTTTCGTAAGCCATGGACCGTCTTTAAATTCTTTATAAGAATCAGAATCCATATTAGCATCAGTTACAGGATATAAAAGAGCCTGTAATAATATTTGAGGACCGCCTTCCTTTAAAGTTTTTAAAGCAACTACCGTCGCAAGATTACCGCCTGCACTGTCACCTGCTATAGCAATTCTGTCAGAATCCAGATTAAACTTATCAGCATTCTGGTATAAAAATTTCAAAACGCCGTATATTTCGTTAACGGCCTGAGGATAGACGGCTTCAGGCGAACGCGAATAATTTACGAAAACAACAACGGAATTTGTACAAACTGAAAGTTTTCTTATAAGCATATCGTGGGTTTCACTATCACCCATTACCCAGCCGCCGCCGTGAAGATAAATTATTACCGGTAATATATCATTATAATTTTCCGGTCTTACTAATCTAACATTTACAAGTTTGCCGCCTTCTAGGGTAATATCCAAATCTTTAACCGCTGCAGGAATATGTTTATGAGAATTGCGTTGAATCATAAGGAGAAATTCTCTGGCTTCCTCAGGTGTTAATTCATATAGAGGTTTACCGCCGGCTTCACTCATTTGTTCAATAAAATTTCTTGTAACATTATCAAGATGAGGCTTTTTCGGGTACTTTTCAAACATAATATCTCCTTTTTGTCTTTATAGAAAAATTCTTAATAAAACCCCTGTCTTTTACATCCGCCGCAAGGGTAAAATCTCAACAGTTCCAAGGTATCAATTAGCAGCCATAAATAATCTAAATATGGTATAGAAAATAATGTGATTTATGCTAATATTATAGGAATTAATGAAAGGAGAATTTAAATGAATGGCGGATTGATTGAAGGATTAAAGAAAATCTATACCGGCTCTAATGCCTGGAAAATTCATCTATGGATTTTTGGGCTTACACTCGTAATGAGTATTGTACTTTGTTATGCGGGAACTCAAATTGAGGTGCCTGCAGGCAAACATCTGAATGAATTAATGCTTGGAAAATATTTTATTACAGAAGAGCCTGTTTTAGGAATAATATACCTCATTGCGACATTGTTGTTGAGCGGATATTTATTCAACACAGTGCATAATATGGTAAAATTTTTCTCACTTAATTTAACCGACGAAGAAGCAAAACAATATAATATTTTCCCTGCCCTAAATATTACAGAGATTTTGAAAGTTTTACCCAAACTTATTGTAGTCGGACTTCTCTGGATATTTTATATGACGGTTTTCATTACAATATGCATACTTGCAACATCAGTAATAAAAGCTAAACTTTTTAGCGTACTGGTATTATTTGCAAGCATACTTGTTATAATTCCTGTATACGCGATGGTATTTACAAAATTCTGCGAAAATTATGAGATTAAGTCCGTAGTAAATCCATTATGTGCTATTGATATTTTGAAAAAAACATTCATTCCGTTATGGTGGCTTATTGTCAGAACATTATTATTCGTGTTGATTTTGGCAGCTATTACAATACTATTTGCATTTATTCTTGCCATTTTCTTCAGATTTATCGGGGAACCTGTAATCGAAGGTATTCTGACGGTCATAATTTTCTATGCATTAATTATTTGTTATTTTGCGTACTATTACGGCTGTGCAAATATCTATAATAAAAAATTAAAGAATAGTGAAGAAGATTAGCCTAACAGGAGAATTGAAAAGGAAGTATGAACCGATTTAAATATAATTACATTACATAAATCTTTTTCATACTTCCAGCTATTCTTAATTCCAACCGGGCTTTTATTTTTAAAAGCCCTTTTTATTTGGAAAAATTATTTAATCATCATGATGCTCTTCTTTACATTCATTGAAGAGTTTTATCATTTCATCATTAGAATTCATAATAATTGCATCATTGCCCCAGTTGCTGTAAGCTCTGACTGTTCCGTTTGAGAAAACATCATATTCCATACCGTCAATCAAACCTTTTTCTTTAACGTGAACAATGTTTGCCTGCGGAACATATGTTTTTTCGCAATTAGGATTTGCTAACAATTTTCTAAACCATTCAATGCTTTCCGCATTTTTTGGATCTTCTGTTTTGTTTTCCACGAAATCAATCATTTCATTATAATAACGGTCTTTACTTTTACCGTCTTCGTTATATTCCATATGTTCAATCAGATTGCCTGATTTATCAAAACGGAAAGTATGTTTCAGGTCAAAAGTTTTGCCATCGCTGATATCATAGCCGCGAAGTTTGCCGTCATCGTAATAGAATACACGTCTCATAACACCGTCTTTTGCTCCTGCTGGAGTATCATATACACCTTCCGGCTTTCCGTCTTTATTAAAATAAGTAGATTTAACATTGTTACCCTGTGCATCAAACTCATCAATAGAATTTAATTTACCGGTTTCTTTGTCTATATGTATCGAGCGTTTTATTATGTCATTTTCTTTTTCTTCAATGTTACCAAGTTTATTTCCTGTAGGATCCATTGTATAAATTCTTGTGATATTTCCGTCTTTTACCGTAATCGATTCAAGTGTATTATTTGAACGGAATTTCTTTTCACCATTTAATTTACTTACATCCAATTCAACATTGCCGAGAGTTGACGGCTGAATATCAATTTTTGAAAAATCAATATCTGAATTATTGATTACAGGATACAGTTTAGTTTTTACTGTTTTAAGTTCTTTTCCGTCAACAAATCTTGTTGCTTCCATAGTATTACCATCCAGAGGACTTTCTACTTTTTTACTTACAAGTTTTCCGTTTTCAAACTTATAATGAACATCAACACCGCCGTCAATACCTTTATCATGTTCAAATATACGTGATATATTGCCGGTATTGGTATCATAAATAACACTTCTTACACAATTACCACTGCCATCGTATTCAGCAACAGAATTAAGTTTTCCTGTGTCCAAATCAAATGAAGTATATTTATTTACCATACCTGTTTCAGGATTGTACTCCAGCACAGAAAGAGGTTTACCATCCTTATCAAATAAATCTTCTCTTATCATATTGCCGGTTTTATTATTAACTTCATATGCTGTAGAAACTTTATTATCAAAAACAAAGTATATTTTTGAAATATCACCTGACTTTTCTTCATAATATTCGACAATACCATCCGAACCTGTAACTTTATCGCCTTTAAAGTTTGTCATAAAGTTTTGATCTATTTTAATAGGCTCTGCAGGTTTTAAATCGCTATATTTTGCAAGCAGGTCAGCTTCAATATTTTTTTCAGAAGGTAGATTTTTTTGTTCAGGTTTTGAAATTGCCACTCTATTATAATTTGCCAGAGCCTCAGCACCTGTTTGAGCAGAAACTTCAGATTTCTGCGGCTGTACAGGATTTGTTACTGCAGAGGAACTTTGTTTTTCCTTAAACTGCTCTATAAGATTTGTGGAACCCTTAAAATTTACCTGCGAAAAATTAACTGAATCTAACATACATATTACTCCTATTAACTTACCTTTATAAAATTATAAAAAATCAAAAAACTGTTTTATTGCTACTTTTTTAAGTTTTGTGACAAATTTTTGTAATATACTAAAACTATGACAACAGGAAAGCGGCTTTTCAGAAATACTGAGTACTTTTTACAGGAAATAACCCGAAGCAAAATTGTAATTCAGGCACTACTTGTCGGGATTATATCAGGCTTGCTTGTTGTGCTGTTTAAGATAAGTATAAACGAATTATTTATATTTATACAAAAATTATGTGCCCAATTATCCAATATCCATAAATGGATAATTTTTCCGTTAATTACAGCTGCCGGAGGTTTAATATCCGGACTGCTTGTATTCAAAATAGCTCCGGAGACAAAAGGCAGCGGAATTCCATACGTAAAAATGACAATGGCAAGAATGGGAAATATGACCAGAATAAGAAGCATTCTTGTTAAATTTTTTGCCGGTGTAGCCGGAATCGGAACAGGTATGTCACTCGGACGTGAAGGCCCCAGTGTACAACTGGGGGCAGGTGCAGGAGCTCTTGTCGGAAGATTATTTAAAATGAAAGGTGCACAGCAGGATAAACTCATTGCCTCCGGAGCCGGTGCTGCGATTGGTGCAACATTCAATGCTCCTATTGCCGGAACCGTTTTTGTTCTGGAAGAGCTTGTACAAAAATTCACACCGTCACTATTATTTCCGGTGCTTGTTGCAACTGTTAGTGCTGCAACATTTGCAAGACATTTTCTTGGAAGCAATCCTTCATTTACAATTCCGCAAGTTCAGAGTGAAATCAATCTTGAAATAATTACTGTATGTATAATTCTCGGGATTACTGCCGGAATATTTGGCGTTTTGTTTTCAAAAGTTATATTTCTAAATAACGCGTTATTTGACAGGTTAAATAGGATTCCGAACTGGGCAAAACCGGCCATTGCCGGATTTATTACAGGTTGTCTAGGATTAATAATTCCGTATATTCTTGGTTCCGGAAACCTCAGCGTTGATATGCTTTTGGCACATAAATTCCCGATATTAGTTGTTTTTGTTATATTTATAGCAAAATTCTTTATAACCCCGATTTGCTTTGGCTCCGGTGCTGCTGGCGGAATATTTTTACCAATGTTAATGCTCGGCTCATTTCTTGGTTATCTTATCGGAAGCATTGCGAATCTTATAGGATTTCACACAAACCCGCTTATCTTTGCAATTCTTGGGATGGGAGCTTTTCTTTCCGCGGTTGCAAGAACCCCTATTACTGCTGTGGTTATGGTTTTCGAAATGACAGGCGGATACAGTCATATTCTCTTGATTATGCTAAGTGCCGCAATAGCGGATCTAACAGCAGAAAGATTTAACCAAAAGCCAATATACGCCTCACTTATTGTAAACCAGAATACTAAAAGCGGAGATGCAAAAATTCTTACTGATTTGAAAGTAAAAGATTACATGAGCACTGATGTTATCACATTCACACCCGATATGACAATATGTGAAGCGGAAAAAGCTATTGACACCTACCAATATAAAGTTTATCCGATTATCAATAACAACAAAAAATTGCTTGGTATAATTTCAAAATATGATATTGAAGATGCATTTTTTCAAGGGAACCCATCTAATACAACCATTAATAAAATTATGAACCCGTCTCCGGTTGTAATTTCTGACGGGAAAAATCTTTATACGGCTTATTTTAGACTACATTGCAATAATATTGATAAATTACCTGTAGTTGACAAAAACAATAAACTTCAAGGTATAATTTCAAGAGAAGATATTCATAGTGCATTGGAAACAATAAAGAAGGAGGCTATATGAAAGTATTACTGGTTAACGGAAGCTCAAACCAACACGGATGTACATTCACAGCATTAAGCGAAATTGAGAAATCATTAAATGCAGAAGGAATTGAAACAGAAATTTTCCAACTCGGCAATGCAGAATTAAGAGATTGCTGCGGGTGTCAGGGCTGCCGTAAAGAAGGTCACGAAGGGAAATGTATTTTTAAAGACGATCTGGTAAACGAATTCATAGAAAAAGCAAAAAGTGCAGACGGATTCATTTTCGGCTCACCGGTATATTATGCACATCCGTCAGGCAGACTTTTATCATTTATGGATAGAGTATTTTATGCTGCCTCTCCGGTTTTTGCATACAAACCGGCGGCCGCAATAGTTTCTGCAAGAAGAGCAGGCACTACAGCTTCACTGGATGCGATTACAAAACACTTCACAATTACAAACATGCCTGTAATCTCTTCAAATTACTGGCCTATGGTACATGGAGGCCAGAACAAACCTGAGGATGTAAGACAGGATTTGGAAGGATTACAAATTATGAGAGTTCTTGGAACAAACATGGCATGGATACTGAAATGCATTGAAGCAGGTAAAAAAGCCGGAATCAAGAACCCGATATGTGAACAAAAAATTATGACGAACTTTATAAGATAAATAAAGTACTTAATATCCAAAGAGCAGGCTTAATCCAAGTTAGTCTGCTCTTTTTTCACACAGTTTTATTTGTATGCTCTTCAATAGGTATTTCAAAAGTAAAACGATTGTCAGTTGAATTTGCCGTTAAATAAATTTTACCGTTGTGGGCTTCTATAACTTTTCTTGCAAGATATAATCCGAGTCCGCTTCCGGTCCTGTGATAAATATCAGAACCTGATACGTATTTTTCAAATAAATGTTCCTGTATATCCGCAGGAATTTCAGGGCTTGAATTCTCTATTTCAAAAATCAGCCGGTTATTATTTTTCGAAATATTGATTCTTATTTTAGTTCCTTTGAAAGCATAATTAATACTGTTATTCAAAATATTTGATATTACACGCCTTATCTGACAAATATCAGCGAACAGCCACCTTTCATCACTTTCAAGCTCGGAATTTAATTGAATTTCTATATTTTTATCTCCGGCAAGAACCTGAATTTCATTTATACAGTTTTGCATCAAGACTTCAACATCAAAAGAATTTTTATCCAGAACAATAACACCATTATCATACTTATAGGAAGTCATAATTGAATCAAGCAATTCATCTACAAACCGGATTGATTCAAGAGTCACTCCAATAATATTTTTCTGTTTTAAAGATACTTCCCCGTACATTCCATCAGACAACATCTGTAAACTTCGTATCTGAGCCAGAAGCGGATTTTTCAAATCATGTATTAATGTTGCAAGAAATATTTCCTTTTTAGCATCAAGCTGGTTTCTTTCATCAATTATCTCATTAAGTTTTCGATTTTCGCAAATAAGATTTTTAATATCTTGAATATTATAATCGCATAATACGTCCTCTTTATCAGATAAATTTTGCATATCAATCACCCCAAATTATAATTTTCCAAATTAATTTATGCATACTTAAAGCTTATTAAGCTATATTTTGATACTACTCCTTATCTGCACATAAACACAAAAACTTTACAAAAAGTTATATTTTACAACTATAGTGAGAGAATCAGATAAGAATTAGGTAGAATCAGGTCTTTTAAATATCAAAAAAAATTAAATAATAGAAATATAAACAATAGTACAAAATTATTCAGCCGATATAAGGACGAAATATGAAAAAATTATTGTTCACTATAATTCCCGTAATACTTTTAACGGCAGGACTGGTATTTGCAATACCTTCGCCTGAAAAATCTCAATCTGACAATCAAGGAGGTCTCATGGACAAAAAAATATTAGTGGCATACTTTTCCTGGAGCGGAAATACAAAAACGATTGCTGAAAAAATTCATGACTTGGTCGGAGGAGACATCTTCAGCATTGAGCCTGTAACTCCATACCCGAGCGACTATAATGAAACTGCTTACGGTATAGCAAAAGAACAAAAAGAAAAAGGTATTCACCCGCCAATACATAATACTGATATTTCCGCATATAATATTGTATTTGTAGGAACTCCTGCCTGGTGGTACACAATGGCCCCGCCGGTTATGACCTTCTTGTCCGAAAATAACTTTGAAGGCAAAACTATTATACCATTTATAACACACGGCGGCGGTGGCGGCTATACAATAGATAAAGATATGGGCGAACTGGCAAAAGGTTCAACCGTACTCAAACCATTTGTTGTTTACTCAAGAGGTAACGCCGAAACGAATAATGAACTCAAAGAATGGTTAAAATCAATTAAATTAAATAATGGCGTAAAAATGCCGGGATTCGGACTTGGAACATTCATGCTAAATGACGATGACGGGGAAGCCTATAATGCAGTATTAACAGCATTAAAATCCGGCTACCGCCATATCGACACAGCACATGCATATGGCAATGAACGAAGTGTCGGACGTGCGATTAAAGACAGCGGGATTCCGAGAGAAGAAATCTGGGTTACTTCAAAACTTTGGCCGAATGAATACGGTGAAGGAATTACCGAAAAAGCACTGGACAGAATGCTTAACCGGCTCGGACTTGATTATATAGATCTTGTATATCTTCATCAACCGGTAGGTGATGTTGAAGGTGCCTGGAAAGATTTGGAAAAAGCTCAACTTTCTGGTAAAATACGGGCAATAGGAATCTCAAACAAAAGGAATCCTATTTAAAAACAATTTTAATTGACTAACTAAAACCTTCCAATAAATCTCCAAGCTGTCTTAAAAATTAAGACGCTTGGAGCAGGATAAAAATCATGCTGAAAAACTATATCAAATATCTACAATTTCTAAATAATAAACTAAGTAACTTTTTTGAAAAACAAAAGCCTTATATATGCTGTAAAAAAGGCTGCGGATTATGCTGCAAAAATGCGGAATTTCCATATACCGAAATTGAAATTCAGTATTTGATGATAGGTGCCTGGCAGCTGGATTTAGAATCTAAAAAACTTATTGCCCAGAACATTAAAAAAATAAGTCAGGAAAAAGCGGAATTTAAAGGTGAAAACTTCAAATATGATTGTCCGTTTTTAATAAATAATCAATGCTCGGTTTATGACTACAGGGGAATTATCTGCCGCTCATTCGGATTAATGAATATCGGCAGCGACGGAAGAATAAAGGTTCCGTTTTGTTGTTTTAAGGGACTGAATTATGCAAATGTTATGGAAGATGGTAAAAGTATAATATCTGAGGAAAAATTTAAAGCACTGGGCGTAAAAGAAATCCCGTCAGCATTTAATGTTAATTATAATTTTCTGACAGATTCTGACTTTGAAAAATTATTTAACTTTAAATTTGGAGATAAAAAACCGCTTATTGAATGGTTAATAGATAATGGTGAGGTGAAAATGAATGAAACTGACTCAAACCTTCAGGTCTCTTAAATACAGGAATTTTCGTTTATTTTTTCCGGGACTTATCACATCACAGGTTGGAATATGGATTCAAAATGTTGCACTAAGCTGGGTTGTATATGATATGACGCAATCTCCTTTCATGATGGGGACAATAATGTTTTTGAATACAATTCCGCTGTTTATAATAACTCCGTTTGCCGGTGTTATTGTTGACAAATTCAACAGACACAGACTTTTGATGATAATTCAAATTTGTTTTGCTCTACAGGCATTTTTGATGGCCGCAATTACTCTCGGCGGATATTTGAGAATATGGAACATCATTATTCTTGGAGTTTTTTTAAATATTGTTGCGGCAATAGATGCCCCGTTAAGACAATCAACCTATGTTCTTCTTGTTGACGATAAAAACGATTTAGGTAATGCAATTTCACTTAATTCAACCTGCTTTAATATGGCAAGACTCTTGGGTCCTGCTGTCGCAGGAGTATTATTATCGGCAGTCGGAGCCGGATGGTGTTTTGCAATAAACTTTTTATGCATACTTCCCTGTGTATTTTTAGTTGCAATGATGAAATTCAAAGACGAGAAGTCAGAAAAGGTTAAAAATGAAACTATATTTGAAGGGTTAAAGGAAGGACTCGATTACTCTATACATTCACAAAAAATAATATTACTGCTTTTATTTTCAGCAATTTTCAGCTTTATTGCATTAACATATCCTATGCTTATGCCGGTTTATACAAAAGAGATATTGCACGCAAATGCTCAAATACTGGGTTATGTAATGAGCAGTGCAGGAATAGGTGCGGTAACCGCATCAATGTTTCTGGCATCAAAAACCTCATTGCGGGGACTGAAATATATATTATGCTTTGGTGCAATACTTTTAAGCTGCGGATTTATTGAACTCGGATTCAATAATCACATTGCAACAGCCTGCCTGATTATGTTTTGTGTAGGTTTTGGTATGACATCAGCCTTTACATCTGACAGTACCCTTTTACAATCTGTCATTGATGATGATAAAAGAGGCAGAGTAATGAGTATTTATGCGGTATGTTTTATGGAAGCAACTTCAATAAGCAACTTTGTTGCCGGCTCGGTTGCTCAAATGACCGGAATTGCAAATACTTTTATAATATTCGGAATTATTTTGCTGGCTGCAGCTTTTCTATTTCTGCTAAAATTCCATCATCTTAAATTTATATCAAGGTTTTAATTATTTTTAGTTAAGATTTGTAAAAAAAGAGAATTATTAGGACAATTTTTATTTTGAGGGTATTTAATATCTTTACATTACAATACTGAACTAATATCATGAAAGGAAGTGTTTATGCAAATTAACAACATTCAATGTCACTATCCGAAATCAACTTCATTCGGAATGGCTCTTAAAATTACCCCGAAAGCAGAAAAAGCTCTGGAAGAAGCTTCTATGGAAACAATAGAAAAACTCCAAAAAGTAGGTGAAGCACTAAAAGATACAAAATATTATCATCTGGAAATCGGAGAAAATTTAACTCCGAGAATTGATTCACCTTATGCAAACGCCTATGTACCACCATTTAAACCAATAAAACCAGCAAAATACGATGAATTTTTACCTATAGAAACTACATGGGACGGAACAAATATATCCGGAGTATCCAAAGGGAATAAATATCATGTATCAATTCAATTCAATACAGCAGAACAAGCCCAAAAAGCATATGACAAACTTAATAATATGCACTCTGATTTAGACAGAGCTGTAGAAATTACAAAGCTGCTTGATGAGAAAGAAGTAAAAAAAATAGAAAAACAAAACGCGGACAATGAGCTAAAAGCAAAAATCAAAGCGGCCGCACTAGATTTAATAAATAAATTCGGGGCTCCAAGCCACGAAAAATTTTAATCATCTGAATATTTAAAATATAAAAAAGATCCTTTTAAAAAGGGTCTTTTTTATTGTCTAACAAAATATTGACTTTTAGTCATTGACTTTTAGTCAATATTTTGTTATGATTATATTAAGGATGTAAGTATGAATAAAAGACAAATTTCAGCACTTGAAACAAAACATAGATTGATAACAGCAGGGTTAGACCTCCTTAAAAGCAAAGGCTTTGACGCAATAAATGTCGAAGATATAACTCAAAAAGCAGGAGTTGCTAAAGGCACTTTTTATACTTATTTTAAACGTAAAGAAGATATCGTTTTGGAAATAAGCAGAAGCCCTTTTGGAGAAATAGCAAAAGAATTGGAAAATATGGATAATATGCTAATTACAGAAAAATTAACCCACTATTTTCACAGGTTTATGGAATGCGTAGAGTCATGCGGAATTCATATATGCAGACAGTGGACACGCGACGTACTGGATCCGAATAATGTTCCTGATAATAAAGATGGTAAAAAATGGGAATATGATACAGATATGCTTAAAAACATTTTGCGAAACGCCATAGATAACGGAGAACTTAAAAAGGATACCCCGCTTGAAACATTAACCCACATTATCATAAGCCAGCTATATGGTATGATGACATGCTGGTGTATGTCTGACGGAAAATTTGAACCTTTAGAATGGACTGATAAATTTTGCAGATTACAAATTGACGCAGTGATTGGAAAATACATTATTAAGTAAAAAAAGAAAGGATGAGGCAATGAAATACAGAAAATTGAGAGATATTGAAGTTTCCGCAGTTGGAATGGGCTGTATGGGATTCAGTCACGGTTATGGAGCATTACCGCCGGAAGAAGAATCCATAAGACTTATTAGAAAAGCTTATGATCTGGGCTGCACACTATTTGATACAGCAGAAGCTTACGGGCCATACATCAATGAGGAGCTTGTAGGGAAAGCAGTAAAACCATTCAGGGATAAAATTATTTTAACGACTAAATTTTCACCGGTATTTCAGACTGGTCAGGAAATTCCTGAAGGGAAACTAAGTAAAAAAGGGATTACTAATGCATTGAATGATTCATTAAAAAGACTACAGACTGATTACATTGATATTTACTATGAACACAGAGTTCCGCTTGACAGCAATGTTGAAGAAGTTGCCGGCTGGATGGGAGAATTTATAAAAGAAGGGAAAATTCGGGCCTGGGGTCAGTCTCAATCCACTGAAGAACAAATCAGAAAGGCTCATGCTATTACACCGCTTACTGTGATACAAAGTGAATATTCAATGATGGAGAGAATGTTTGAAAAAGATGTTATACCTGCTTGTCAGGAGCTTAATATCGGATTTGTTGCATTTTCGCCTATGGCAAGCGGATTTTTAAGCGGGAAATACAGCAAAAATACTGAATACAAAGGTGATGACGTAAGACGTGTTATTACGAGATTTAATCCGGAAAATGTTGAAAAGAATCAGCCGCTATTGGATTTATTACACGAAGTTGCGGACAAAAAAGGGATAACACCTGCACAAATTTCACTTGCATGGATGCTTCATAAATACCCTCATGTCGTACCGATTCCGGGTATGAGAAAGGATGAAAGAGTCGTCGAAAACCTTGGAGCTGCAGATATAGAACTTACTGATGAAGAATTTAATAATATAGAAAAAGAACTAAATAAAATCACAATTTACGGTAACAGAACAGATAAAGATATTGCCAAACTCGGTTCTGTAAAATCACAGGATTTTAAAGATTAATCAAACAAACCATCAAATAATAAAGCCCTGAAAAATACGTTCAGGGCTTTATTTATATTCTTATTTAAAAATCGTCTGTTCTCTATCAGGTCCGACGCTAACAATAGAAATAGGAACTCCGAGAAGTTCTTCCAGTCTTTCCAGATATTTTCTGCAGTTAAGCGGAAGTTTTCCGTATTCACGAATTCCGGAAATATCAGTATTCCAGCCCTGATGTGTTTCATAAACAGGTTCCAAATACTTATGCATAAATACATCTGTCGGATAAGATTTATAAATTTTTCCGTCCCTTTTATCTTTGTATGCCGTACAAACTTTAATTTCATCAAATGAATCAAATACATCAGCTTTTGTAAGAGCAATCGAAGTTAAACCTCCAACAAGAACGGAATACTTCATAATCACAGCATCAAACCAGCCGCAGCGTCTGGGACGTCCTGTTGTAACCCCGAATTCATGCCCTATCTCTCTGATTTTATCACCGGTTTCATCCTTAAGTTCGGTTACAAATGGGCCTTCTCCAACACGGGTTACATAAGCTTTTGCGACCCCGATAACCTCATCAATCATTGTAGGGCCGTATCCGCTTCCTGTTGCAGCACCGCCGCCGATAGGATTTGACGAGGTTACAAAAGGATATGTTCCGTAATCCACATCAAGCATTACTCCCTGTGCACCTTCAAAAAGGATACTTTTTTGGCGGGAAGTTTCAAGAAGTTCCTGCCACTCAAAACATACATAAGGTTTAAATATTTTTGCATATCTTTCACAAAGAGACAGTATGCAGTCTCTTGAATAAGGCTCAAGGCCATACACTTTTTCCAACATTTTATTTTTTATCGGCAAAATTATGTCTAATTTTTCATTTAATGTTTCAGTGTTATATAAATCGCCTATTTTAAAACCGATTCTTGCAGCTTTATCAGTATAAGTAGGCCCTATTCCTTTTTTGGTTGTACCGATTTTACCTTTTCCGGCATTATTTTCGGAATAGCCGTCAACTTCTGTATGGTAAGGCATAGTAATGGAAGCCAACGGACTAATTTTAAGTCCGGAAACATCAATTCCATGAGCTATAAGTTCCGATACTTCCTGTTCAAATGCCTCCGGTAAAATAACGGTTCCTGCACCAATAAAACAGGTTTTACCTTTATATAAAATTCCGGACGGAATAAGGTGAAATTTATAGGTTTTGTTATCTGCAACAACAGTATGTCCTGCATTACAACCACCCTGATATCTGATAATCAAATCAGCATCATGTGCCAGCAAGTCTGTAATTTTAGCTTTTCCTTCATCGCCCCACTGCGATCCTACAACAACTTTATTAGTCATTTCATATCCCTTCCGTTAATCTTTCAATACTCTTTTATTCTACCACGGAAAATTTTACCGAACACAAATAAAAATATACAATGACTTTATCAAATATCATTATTATCAATTAAAAGGGTATAAACAAATCCGTTTTCTATTTCTATCAGTTTATAATACCTGTTATTATCAAATTTTTTCGTAACTATATTATAAATATTATCTTCAAATTCTTCTCTATTTTGATGATAATGCCCTGATATCACAGCAATTACATTGTTATGTTTTTTTATAACTTTAAGGTAATCGTCTTTGTTATGCAAATTATGGCTTCTTAACGGAGAATCCAATACCGGAAAATGCTGCAGGATTACGACTTTCTTACCGGCATACTTTGTCAACATGGAATCCAGCCATACAAGTTCTTTTTCTTTAAAATAACCGCATGGTCCGGGTATCAACTCACGTACGCCATTCATTGCAATAAAAACAATATCATTCTTTTTAAATACGTAATTTGGTTTTGCACTGTGATATAACCCCAATTTTTTGCGTACAAGCCCCATATAAAATTCACTTGACATATTTTTATTTCTGTACAAATCGTGATTACCAACCAAAACGTAAGTTCTAACGTTTAACTGCTTGATTGTATCCAAAAATATGCCTAAGTCTTTTTGTTCGGGTTTGTCCAAATTGTCACCCGTAAAAACAACGAAATCAATACCGCTATATTTGGCATTAATATCATCAACAAAATCTTTCAGATATTTTGCATTATGCTCGGTTAAATGAACATCCGTAACCTGAATAAATCTTACATTTTTGGAATAAGCCGGAGTAAATAATTCCAACAAAACAAAACATAAAATTAACAATCTTTTCATATATTAAAAATAAAGAAAATTTGTTAGTTTTATGTTAGTATTCATTAGGAATACGAGAAGTTTACAGGGATAGTTTATCTATCCGGAATAATACAGACAGAATAAAATGCAAAATGAAAAAAACCTAAAACCAAATAAAATTCTTGTTCGCGGAGCAAGTGTACATAATTTAAAGAATATCAATGTTGATATTCCTCTTAACAAAATTGTAGGAATAGCCGGAGTTTCAGGTTCGGGGAAATCTTCTCTTGCTTTAGGTGTATTATATGCGGAAGGTTCAAGACGATATCTTGAAGCTTTATCCACTTATACAAGACGCAGAATGACACAGGCTGCAAAAGCTCAGGTTGATGAAATTTTATATGTTCCGGCAGCACTTGCACTGCATCAAAGACCGGGAGTGCCCGGTATTCGCAGTACATTTGGGACCGGCACTGAATTATTAAACAGTTTAAGACTAATGTATTCACGATTGGCAAATCACCGCTGTCCGAACGGGCATTATCTTGAACCTACACTTCTTGTTGCTGCAGGTAAAGAGCTTGTATGTCCTGAATGCGGAGTTCATTTTTACGCTCCGGGGGCAGAAGAACTTGCCTTTAACAGTCAGGGAGCCTGCGAACACTGCGGCGGTGTCGGAACAATCCGAACCGTTGATGAATCAACTCTTGTTCCTGATGAATCTTTAACAATAGATGAAGGTGCCGTACTGCCATGGAATTCATTAATGTGGTCATTGATGACGGATGTCTGCCGTGCAATGGGCGTTCGAACAGATGTTCCGTTTAAAGAACTTACCACAAAAGAAAGAGATATCGTATTCCATGGTCCTGCAGAAAAAAAACATATTTTTTATAAAGCTAAAAATTCCAATCAGGCAGGAGAGATTGATTTTACATATTACAATGCTGTTTACACTGTAGAAAACGCATTGAAAAAAGTAAAAGATGAATCAGGCATGAAACGTGTCGAAAAATTTTTGAAAGAAGATATTTGTCCTAATTGTCACGGAACAAGATTATCAGAAGCAGCCAGAGCACCAAAACTTCAAGGAATTTCACTGGATAAAGCCTGTGAAATGACTTTATCTGAACTGATAAATTGGGTAGAAAAAGTTCCTGCCTCACTACCTGCTAAAATGCGACCTATGGCAGAATCAATTTGCGAATCTTTTCAAACAACAGCAAAAAGATTAATGGATTTAGGATTAGGTTATCTTACACTTGATCGTGCAGCGTCAACACTCTCTACCGGAGAAAGACAGCGAATGCAGCTTGCACGCTCCGTCAGAAATCGTACAACAGGAGTTCTTTATGTACTTGATGAACCGTCTATAGGATTGCACCCTGCAAACATTAAAGGATTGAATTCCGTTATGCATGATCTTATCGCAGATGGTAACTCTATAGTACTTGTAGATCATGATACACAAATATTATCAGAAGCCGATTGGATTATAGAAATGGGACCGGACTCAGGTTCAGATGGAGGAGAAGTCATTACTCAGGGAACAATTCCGGAAGTTATCAAAAATCCTTTATCAAAAATCGGTCCGTTTTTAGCTGAAAATAGTAAAAAACAGATTCGTCCGAAACTAAAAAGTTCCGAAATATTTAAAAATGGCGAAATTTCTCTCTCAACTTCAGAAATACATACTGTGAAACCTCTGGAAGTAAGAATTCCAAAAGGATGTCTTACCGTTATTACAGGAGTTTCCGGTTCCGGTAAAACAACACTAATATTAGAAAGCTTGATTCCTGCACTGGAAAAACATATTGCCGGACAAAAGTTACCCGAACATATAAAACAAATAAATGCTGAAGGCATCAAACATATAAAACTTATAGATGCAACTCCTATAGGAATAAATGTACGCTCTACGGTTGCTACTTATGCAAATGTTCATGATGAACTCAGAAAAGTTTTTGCCAAAACTGAAGCCGCAAAAGATAGGGGGCTTAAAGCCGGAGATTTTTCTTATAATACGGGCAGTCTCCGCTGCCCGACCTGCGATGGAACAGGAAGTATCAGTCTTGATGTACAATTTTTACCTGATGTGGATGTTACATGTCCTGATTGCAGAGGTTCCAGATATTCCAAAAGTGCTGAAAACATAAAATATATTTCAAAAAATAAAGAAAGATTTTCCTTGCCTGAAATTATGGCAATGGATGTAAATCATGCACTGCTTGCCTGTAAGGATATAAATATTGTAAAGCAACGGCTTCAAGTTTTGAAAGATTTAGGGCTCGGCTATCTTACACTTGGAGAAGCCACCCCCAGCCTTTCCGGCGGAGAAGCCCAACGTTTAAAACTAGCCTCAGAAATGGGACGCAGACAGGAAGATTCCGTATTTGTATTTGATGAACCGACAATAGGATTACATCCGCTTGACGTTCAATCGTTACTCGGAGTATTTCAAAAGCTGATTGAAAATAATGCAACAGTTATTGTAATTGAACATGATTTAGATGTGATAAGTAATGCAGACTTCATTATAGATATGGGACCGGGAGGAGGCAATGAAGGGGGTAAAATTGTCATATCCGGAACTCCGGAAGAAATTATGAAATGCTCGGATAGTTTAACCGGTAAATATTTAAAACAAATATAAGAGAAATCATAAATACAGTTTCGAGTATATGCATATTTGCTAATCATCTGTAAGTAATGAAGTACAATTCGGACATCTGGTTGCTTTTATTGAGATTGTGGAAAAACAATAAGGACACTCTTTTGTAGTACTCTCTTTTTCAATTTCTTCTTTCTTACAAACAGAATCTTTCAATTTATTGATAGATTTTATTAAAATAAAAACAGCACAGGCTACAATTAAAAAGCTTATGATATTATTTATAAAAACACCATAGTTAATAGTTACCGCCCCTGCAGCTTTTGCAGATTCCAGTGAATCATAATGAATTCCGTAAGGATAAATCTGAAAATACAAATTCGAGAAATCAACTTTTCCCAATAGTAAACCGATAGGCGGCATTATAATATCTTTAACTAAAGAATCAACAATTTTTCCGAACGATGCTCCAATAATTATCCCGACAGCCATATCCAAAACATTTCCCCTAAGAATAAACTCTCGTAATTCTTTAGATAAATTCTTAAACATAAAAAACTCCTATTTCAGTAAAAATACATACATATAATAACATATAGTTGAACTAATAAAAAATTCATCAATGGAATAATAGATAAGTTGAGAATAAAACTTTGTAATTTACGTTACACTTATTGCCTAAAACTCACAGACTACAAATTTAAGACAAAGAATATTACATTTTATAAAAATAAAAACAATAAGCTAACAAAAATTCTTATTTATAGTTTTAATAATTTATATATGGAAACATACAATATTTTAAATTCAATATCATCAATTAGAAATGATTCTAATTTAAATTTTAAAGGTAAAATAATTGATGCACATGTCCACTGCGGCCAATGGAATTATGACAAATTTCCTTGTAATGATATTATAGAATTTTTCAGCAAAAAATTTAATAACGGAAAAGATTATGTTGACAGAGTCATAATTTCAAATCTTGATTGCATTAAAAACGGAAAAAATAATAAACCGCTGAAAGATGAAATTAACGGCAATTTACTATTATTAAAAGCCGCAATAAAAAATAAAAAATTTATTCCATTTGTTGTATGTCAGCCCGGGCACGGTTCCGCAGAAAATATTGAAATTTTGCTAAAGAAATATCCTGATATTATAAAAGGGCTTAAATTTCACCCTGCTTGTTTGGATTTAGCGGCAAATGATGTACGGTACATACCGTATATGAAGCTGGCTGAAAAATATAACAAACCTTGCCTTTTTCACAGTGAAGTTTTATCTGATGAAACAGGAAATATCCTTAGAAACGGAGTTTCAGATCCTGATTTTATCTATGAAACGGCGAAACAATTTCCAGATGTTCCGGTTATACTAGGACATATGGGGTTAGGCGGGGATAAAGCACACAAAGTTGGAATAAATACCCTTCTTAAATCTATTGAAAACGATGATGCTAAATTATACGCAGATTTAGCGTGGGTAGATTGGGATAATCCTACAAAACCTAATATTATATATGTAATTGATAAACTTCTACATACATCAAAAGGTGATATGACAAACCGTCTTTTATTTGGAACAGATGCCCCTCTGGGTGTATTTGGCGAAAAAGCTCTTAAACAAAATGGTGCTTATGATGCTAATATAAGAAATATTAAAAATGCGATTAAAAATAATTTTGGAGATGACGCAAATAAGCTAATCAGCAGAATTTTCTATAGAAATAGCAAGAAACTGTTAAATAAACAAAATATTAACCAATTAGGTTAATATAAAATATGCAAAACAAGAGCTTTGGAGATTAATCTGATTTTAAATTTTCTTTGATTTTAAAGTAATAGTCTAATTAAAAAAAGTTTTTTAATTCAAGTCATAAGAAAGTCCGATTTAAGATAGTTTAAAAATACAATATCAAGCCACTTTCGACGCCTAATACTTTGTGTTGTTGTGCAAGTATGCCCAACCGACTTTTTATTATTAGGGCAACAAACTGGACGTTAAAGTATATCAACCTGGAGAAAAAACTACAAACTGCTTATTAAACTATTGTAAAAAGACAAATGGTTTGATTTCAATTTACAGATGCTTTGATTATTTTGGTAAGGTTTATTGTAAAAAAATATTGTTTGTGAATAAAAATCTTGTTGAAAAATATAACAAATTTAACTAAAATAACTATGTTAATATGTAGAGGTAATATATGAAGATAAATTCTTGCAATAACACATCATTTTCTGGAATAAGAGTAGTTATGAATAATCGAGAACAAAAAAATTTCGCCAGAGCAATGGGAACAATTCGAGGTATAAATGCAATATTTAAACCCCAGATTCTAGTTATCAACGATATGTATTATGGGATATTTAGCAATCATAATATTAGAGAAGAGTTACTTATTGAAAAAATGTTAAAGAAAAATGACGTGAAGTATGATATATTCTTGCCGATTACAGAAGCAGCACCGGAGAATAATAAGTATCATTGGATATTAACTGGAATCCCAATTAATAGCATTAAGCAAAGATTTAGATCCTTGAAATTATCAGACAATACAATACGCGGAAATATTAGGAAAGAAATATTTAGTAACAAATACAAAATAGAACGTTTTGAAGAAGAAAAAAATAAAATTAGATTGTTAAAAGAAAAAATAAAAAATAAATACAAGTTTCTATAGTTTTTAGATTGGTATTATAGCCTAACAATCAAGGGGATTAATCGGGTTTTAAAATACAATTGGACTTTCCCAAAATAATCATTTTATCCGTACACTTCAAAAATGGTGCGGAATTTAGTTATATTAAGAAAAATCAATCTATCCGTACAGTCCGAAAAAAGTCCATTTCGGCAGTTTGATTTTTTTGGTAAACTTAATTTTTCCGACCCGGAAACTCCCAGACAAAGCCAACTTTACCAAAATAATCTATCTATCCGTACAAATCAATCTGGTCGTTTAATTACAACTATAAACGGAGAGGGTGGGATTCGAACCCACGGAGAGTGTTACCCCTCACAGACTTTCGAGATCCGCACCTTAAACCACTCGGACACCTCTCCTTAATTTAAAAAACAGAGAGGATGGGATTCGAACCCACGGTAGATTTGCACCTACACAACCTTTCCAAGATTGCACCTTAAACCGCTCGGACACCTCTCTATGGTTAGTATATTCCGGCAACTCCGTCACCGGCATGGTTCAAGATATTTCTTTATTATTGTACAGGAACCCGTTTCGATTGTAAATAGCCCCTGATAAGTTCGAATAATTTTCAACCACCATTGTTGCTGTTGTGTAACATTTTATTATGAATTTTAAAGAAATAATATTAATATATTGCAATTATATCAGGTTCGTGTAATCATTATAATCGAAATGATTATGAATACTAATAAACGTTTGAAAGCAATGATAATGGCCGCAGGAGTCGGAAGCAGACTTGATCCGCTTACAAAAGCTGTACCCAAACCCCTTGTTCCGATTGCAAACCGTCCTGTTATGGACATTCTTATTGATAATCTAAAAAGCATAGGGGTAAAAGATATTGTCGCCAATACATATTATCTTGCAGATAAAATTATAAACAGATATAAAAATATTAATTTCGGAGTAAATTTTGAGTTTATTAAAGAACAAACTCTATCCGGAACTGCAGGCGGTTTAAAAAAATGCCAGTTTTTCTTTGATAAAAACGATGAATTCCTTGTATTGTCAGCAGATGGATTAACTAATGCTGATTTACAAAAAGGAATTGACATTCATAGAAAATCAGGTGCTATAGCCACTATCGGAATTAAACGTATTCCGCATGAAGAAGTTTCCCATTTCGGGGTGGTTGTTACAGATGAAAACGGCTTTATTACGGAATTTCAGGAAAAACCATCTATTGAAGAGGCTAAAAGTAATTTTATTAATACCGGAATTTACATATTTGATTACAAAATTTTTGATTATATTCCGGAAAATACTTTTTATGATTTCGCTAAAAATGTGTTTCCAAAATTGTTAAAAGAAAAAAACATAAACACATTTATTATTGAAAATTACTGGACAGATATCGGAACCCTTGAACAATATAAACAATCAACTCAGGATTTATTTGACGGAGCATGTTCTTTTTCTCACGGACAGGTGATACGTACTGCTTACGGTCAATATATTTCAGCTACAAGCACATTGCCTGATGATTTAAAATTCATAGGAAATTCTACAATAGGATGCAACTGTAGTATCGGACGGAATGTTATTATTGAAAATTCAATCATCTGGGATAATGTAAAAATTGCGGATGGCGTTAAAATATCCAATTGTGTTGTAGCAAGCGGAAGTGAAATCAGAGAAAATATTTGCGACAAAATCATCCCGCCCAGTAGTGTTACAGGTGGAATAGAGTTAAAAATCAGATAATCCTCTTGATTTTTTTATACTTTAATGATAAGTTTATAAATGCAAACGCTTGGGCTAGAGATAATTAATAGCACTTAGTTTAAGACGGGAGCGGATTAAATTTCAGAATCAATCTGGAATTTAAGAAAATTAAATATAAAACTTGGGCTTGTGGCGCAGCGGTAGCGCAGAGGACTCATAATCCTTTGGTCGTGGGTTCGAATCCCTCCGGGCCCAGTTTTTGTTTCTATCTTTTTAAAAGTTGGTCTAAATATAATTTAATGTCCAGTTTGTTGCCCTAATAAAATTACAAAGAATGTTTTAAATTAGGCTGAAACTCCAACAATCAAGGTAAATGCCGAGTCCAATTAATGTTCAAATTTACCGGTAGAGCAGCTATGCCCAACCGGCGTGTTCAAAATTAAATGTAAGAAATCACTTGCCAATTTTTGTAAATATTGGATTTTAAATACCTAAAACCTGAAGTAAATAAATGGATTGTAAGTTGAATTTGCGATAGATGCCGCCGAAATAATAAACAACAATAATAACCAAATATTTACTGCAAACTTAATACATTTTTTTTCTTTATATATCATATTTTTGAAAACCGGCATTGCACATAATATCGCAGTAATAAAGATAAAGATTTCGATATAATCACCATAATAAATCATATTATAAGTTACATCATGCACATCAATTAAACCAAACATATTTTTTATATAAGTCAGTGCATACGTCATATCTTCTGACCTAAACATAACCCAGCCTATTACAAAAACAAATATTGTATATATGTGTTTTAAAATGTTTACAAAACGGTTACCGGTCTCATTACACCAGCCTGTAGCTTTTTCCAGTATTATAAAAAATCCGTTCCATATACCCCAGAATACAAAATTCCAGCTTGCACCATGCCAGATACCCGTCAAAAGAAAAACAATAAATAAATTTATATAAGTTCTATTGTTTCCTTTTCTATTTCCGCCTAATGGAATATACACATACTGCTTAAACCAAGTTGAAAGCGAAATATGCCATCTTCTCCAAAACTCTGTGATTGACTTAGATATATAAGGATAATTAAAGTTTTCCATAAATGTAAATCCGAATATCAACCCTAATCCTATTGCCATATCCGAATATCCGGAAAAGTCATAATATAACTGCATTGTATAGGATAAAGCTCCAATCCATGCGGTCAGAGGCGTAAACGAATCAGCAGGCTGCGTAAATATTTTATCTGCAATAGCCCCCATTGTATTTGCTATTAACATCTTTTTTGCCAGGCCTATTATAAAACGTTTAACACCGAGAGTTACCTTATCAAAATTTACCTCCCTGTCATCTATCTGATCTGCAATATCATGATACTTGACAATAGGCCCGGCAATTAATTGAGGAAACAAACAAATAAATAAAGCCAGCTTATATATGTCTTTTTGAGCTTTACATTCTCCTCTGTAAACGTCAATTACATATGAAAGGGCCTGAAATGTATAAAAAGAAATTCCTATTGGCATAATTATATTCAATGGGTCTATATTTGAATGCAAAAGAGCATTTAGGTTATCTAATATAAAATTAAAATACTTGAAATATATCAAAAAACCTAAATTGGATATTATTGTTATTATTAAAGGAATTTTCTTATTTACAGATTTCTCAACAATAATTGCACCATAGTAATTTAATATGATTGTTATAAGCATAATGGCCAAAAACTTTGGCTCACCCCAGGCATAGAACAAAATGCTGGCAACTAGTAAAATAGGATTGTGCAATTCTTTTTTACTGAGAAGATACAACGCACACACAAGCGGCAAAAACATAAATACAAATGTCATTGAACTAAAAAGCACTACTCACCCTCCGATGGATACATATATTCAAGATGCTCCAGCCAACCTGTATTCCATATTAATAAAATTGCATCAGGTTTAACCTTTTGAGCAATATTTTCAAAAGGTTTCATTTCCAGTTTATAAGATCTTTTTGGAGTATCATTTGGAGAATTTAATCTGTATTTTCTTATCTCATTAAAATTTGTATTTAGAAAATATGTCAAATTCTCCTGGAAAGAATCTCCAAGTAGTAATAATTTATAGGAACCTTTTCGGTTGAGTTGCATATAAGGATAACCGCTGTTATTTTTTAATATATTAATATTCTCAGGATATTTGTAGTCATAATACTCATATTCAGTTTTTAAAACATTTTCATCAGAAATACCACTACCAAGATATGACCAACCTTCATTAAAATCTCTACCCCACTCATATCTTGCTAAATTTCTCTTATAAATATTAAAGTCTTTTAATGAAGTAGGTTTTAACATAGGTAACTCATGAGACATTTTAGTCATTAACACCTTATAAACAATATAACTCCCATAATCAGTTAAATGATGATCAGTTTTAAAATAGATATAATTTTCTTTTTCTTCTTGCCTTAATTCTTTTTCCGGATAAATTATATCCAACTTATATTTTTCTTTTGCATAGTTTACTAAGTAAGGGGTAGGATCTTTCGGTGCATTTTTATATCTGGAATAATATTTTCTATAGTAAAATTCTTTAGCTGGAGGGATAAGTATATATAATTTTATATTATGATTAATACAAATTTGATTTAGTGTATTTAAATTAGAAGCTATTTTGATAAGCTCTTCTTGTGTTAATATATTTGGATATTTTTCAAACATCCAACCGTTACTTTTTATTAAATCAACTTTTCGAGTTTCAACAAAATCACTTCTTAAGGTCAAATTAATTTTATTATATAGCGGTATTAAGACATCTCTTAACAAGAATCTATCGGAAAACCAGCTGTCGAAATCTTTGCCGAAATTATAATTTATTTCATTATGCTCGATAAATGGTTTATATGCTGCTAGTCTCCTGTTTTCTTTTGGGGAGATTTCCTCATCTGAAATTTTCATCATTGGTATATACAATAAAATGAAAAATATTGTTAAAAATATAATATCCAGTCTTGATTTATTTTCTGAAACTTTAAAATCTGCAAGATAGGATGTTAACTTATAAGATGCTAAATACGTCAGAATTACTATTATCAGTAAAATTTTTATATCAAATTTTATACTTCCTCTGATATCAAGAGGTTTATTATAACTAATCTCAAATTCCTTATTGTCAGGAATTATAATTAATTGATTTTCCTGAATTCTTAAAGATGCATTTTTAGCGGAAAAATTTTCTAAATCACTTAGCTTGTATTTATGGTTCTTAATACTGATATTGCTAAGAGTTAGGCGTGCCCCCCTCCCGGTGGTGTCAGATACTGCAACGATTTTCAGCCATTTGGGATTCCTCGGCTTTTTAAAGATATACTCAAGGGTTGTTCCGTATAATATATCCTCTGATGATATCCTCGACTTAAACTTTTTAAATTCTGGAGAGTTTTCTTTACTAAGCTGTACCTCTATCTGTTTTATATTATCACCCGATGCATACAGATTGACATCTAAAGGTTTTCTCACCAGCCAGAAATGATTGGTAAAAATAATCGCAAAAACAGTTAATATAACTGAAATGCATACTCTCTTTTTAATAATCATCAGCTCTTATTCCATGACTTTTATTGCTTAATTATAGTATGCATAATATAAAATTACAATATAAAGTTATTACAACAGTCTCAATTTTTTCGCAAAAAAAATTTTGTTCATAGTTTATAATAACCATAATGATAGTAACATTTAATCCGGCAATTACATATAATAAACCAATTACAATCGAACCGAGTTTCTGCGGTCATAAGACAAAACTTTTTAAAGATATTTTTATAAAAAGTAAAATATCCACACTTACAAAAGAACGTGGATTGACTCATATAAGCGGCATCAGCGGTAAAAATGGTCCGGGAACCACCTGTAACGGAGCAATTACAATGAAAAATTTCTGGTCTATGTTTGATCCGGATTCATTTAATGAAATCAGAGCAAAAGGTATTTCTACCAATAAAGACGGATTTCCACATTGTTTTTTAAAAGCAAAATCTGATGTTCCGATATCTACCTCTTTTGTACACGACTGCTCTGTTATGTATCTTTATAATCAAAAAACAGGAACCCACAGTCTATATCACGCCGCATATGACTGTTTACCGGAAAAACTTGATTTTATGATTGAAACACTTATGCCCGAGGGGATAACCCATGGTTCTATAACGCCAGGAGATTCTTACTGGTATGACAGACATGCTGATAACTTAAAAAATATGTTTGCAGCAATGAAAAGATATAATAAAAATTCAATAATTAATGTTTACAGTGAATCAACAAAATATCCTGAAATTGTAGGCTATAAAGGTAAAACATATGAAATTCCCAACCTCACAGTACAAAGACAGGAGAACTGCGGAGATTATATCTCAGATGAAGGACAGGCAAGTTTTAAAATTATGGATATACAGGGCTATAACACTTTTGACCGAATAGAATATCACTGCAGAACCCTAAAAGAGGTCAGTAAATTAAAATATTTTTTCAGAAAACAAGGTTATAATAACGAAATGCTATCAGTTTTAAACAGAATTCTAAACCAAAGAGCCGAAAAAATTAAAGAAATTAAAGCCTGTAATTCGCTTGATACTTCATATAAACTTGAACAGGAATTTGAATTACGTAATCTGGATACTTTCTGGGATGTATTCAGATTAAACAGAGAAAACATATTGCTTAATGAACTCAAAAACATTACAACTAAAGAAGAATTTATAGCATTTTACAAAAAGGTAATGTCAGTACCGTCACATTCGCTTATGGACAAACTCCACACAGAAATGGCAGAAAAACATTATCAGTATATGTCAAAACATTTAGAATAATACCGGTTTATATAAACACGGGTAATGCTTTTTTGTTCCTTTCTTTTTAAATTTAATACCGGAACTTTTAAACAGAAAGGAGTATTTATGTTCTATAACGTTTTGAAAGCAAAAGATATTGTAAATCTTGATGATGGAAAATTTCAAAAAGAAACATTAATGGAAAAGGACAATAGTTGTCTTAGTATAATTGCAATTAAGAAAAATGAAATAATAGATACCCACACTTCAGTCTGTGATGCGGCAGTTTATGTAATTGACGGAGAAATTGAACTCCATTTTGATGCACAGAAATTTACTGTTGATAAAGGTGAAATACTTATGTTTAAAAAAGATGAACAGCACAAAGTTGTCGCATTAAAAGACAGCAAATTTTTCCTTATAAAGATATAAATTAATAATAAAATTTAAATCTGCCTTCAACTCTTATACAAATTAATACCTCCGATATGAAATCGGAGGTATTCCGGTAAATGTATATTCAAGGTGTTATTGGTATTTATGCTGCACGCGTTGCGGTATTTCCGAGTGCGAATTCTTCCAGTTTAATATTATGTTTTGAAAGATGTTTAGCAATTTTTTTCGGGTCAGTAATTACATATTCACCGTTACTGTTCGGAACTGCCGTTCGTATCTGAGTAACCTGCCCGTTTTTAGTAAAGTAAATATTTTTATTGGCCGGATTAAGATGTGCACCGTCTTTAACAGCTTTTGCGGCAGCTTCCGATTTAGCAGCAGCCTGTGCAACACTTTCCAATTTTTCTGCTCCGCGGCTGTTATTTTTTATTGAATTTAATTCTGCCCTTTGAGCAGCATTTTTAGCATCAAGTTGTGCTTTTACCGCTTTCTGTTTAGGGGTTAAAGGCTGATAAGCGATATCCGCATCATATTTTGCCTGCATCTTTGGCGTCACGACATCATCCATATGCTGTTCAACAAGTTTTCTTGAGGCTGAATTTGCATGTTTGGTATCTATATTTTGTATAACTTTAGCTTCCTGAGCATTTGTAATTGGTGAGGCTGCTCCTGTAACGGATGTACCTTTGATACTTTGCTTTTTGCTCTTGGTAACCATTCCGGTAACTCTATTTTTAGCTTTTTGTAAAGCTGTTTTAGCAGTTTTTGCAGTCTTACCGTTTAAAAATTTATTAATATAACCTTTAACAGCTTTCCAGTTTTTACCCAGTAAAAAGGCTCCGATTGCAAGACCACCTGCAACAACGGCAGTACCTAACCCGCTGCCTTCATCTTCTTTCTGCTCTTTTCCGGAAAATGATACGGTATCAACCTGAGGATTTCCCTGAGATGAATAAATTGAAGTATTTTGGTTATTATTACCTAATACCTGTTGTGCCATAAAATCATCATTATATGCAGAATAATTCGGATACATATAATTATAATTGTATGCAGAAATACCATTACCACTCATAACAATACTACCTTTCCACAATTTTGCTACCTATACTTCTATAAAGAAAATTTTCAGAACAAAATTGACAGGATTTAAATTTTTATTAATAAAAGTTTACATATGCAAATAATTTATGTATTGCTCAAATTCCGGAAAAGATATATCAACACAATCAAAATTTCTGACCAAAATCTCATTTTTGCAAAGAAATCCGGCAATATAAGCACTCATGGCAAGTCTGTGATCCCAGAGCGAATCAACATCAACACCACCGCTCAAATTACATTTGCCGTTAATAATAAAGCCATCAGATGTTTCCGTTATATCCGCACCAAGCTTTTTTAAAATACCTGCCACCGCAGAAATTCTATCAGATTCTTTATATCTCAAATCCTGTGCATTTCTTACGATTGTTGTGCCTTCAGCTTGCGTAGCCATAACTGCAATAATTGGAATTTCGTCAATCAGTTTTGGGATTAAATCACCTTCAATAACAGTTCCCTTTAGTTCGGAATATTTAACCCTTAAATCGCCTACAGTTTCGCCACAAACAATACGCTTATCCAGAATTTCAACATTACCGCCCATTTTAGAGACAACCTCAAGTAATCCGGTTCTGGTTGGATTAAGTCCTACATTCTTCAATATAATATCAGAATGCGGCACTATCAGAGCTGCAGCAATAAAAAATGCGGCAGAGGACATATCTCCGGGAATCTCTATAGTTTTTGGCTCCATTTGAGAACGCTTAACAGAAACCGACAATCCGTCAACTTTTATATCCGCATTTAAATAAGACATTAAAAGCTCAGTATGATTTCTGGAAAGAGAAGGCTCTGTAAAAGTTGTCCTGCCTTCTGCATTCAAACCAGCTAAAAGAACACAGGATTTTACCTGTGCAGAAGCAAGCTGGGAATGATAATTGATACTATGAAGATTCCGTCCGCAAATATACAAAGGAGAACAATTATCTATCGTATATATTACAGCACCCATCTTTGTAAGAGGTTCAATAATTCTTCTCATTGGTCTTTTTGAAAGACTCTCATCTCCAATTAGCGTACAATTAATATTTCTTGAAGAAACAATCCCGCTCATAAGACGCATTGTAGTTCCGGAATTTCCGCAATTCAAATATTGAGAATGCTTTTTTAAGATTCCGGAAGAAGTTACAACGATATCACTTTCATTAATACTTTCAATTTCTACACCAAGAGTTTTGCATACATTAACTGTTGATAACGGGTCTTGAGCCTTTGAGAAACCCTTTATTAAAGTTTTTCCTTTAATTAATGAGGCGAACATGACGGCTCTGTGGGATATAGACTTGTCTGCAGGTATTGTTATTTCTCCTTTTAAACCATGCTGACAATATGATATAGTTTGGTTCATAATTTTATTGTATCATATAAACAAAAAACGGAAATAATATTATTAAAATTTATTATTTGTATTTTATAATTGACAACAGGTCTTGACTTTGCTAAAATCATTTTGCATAGATGCTTATAGCGTTTATCTTTGGGCTTATAGCTCAGTTGGTAGAGCAGTTGACTCTTAATCAATTGGTCGAGGGTTCGAGCCCCTCTGAGCCCAGTTTTTTTTACTTTGTACTGGTTTCGCTATTATTGTTTGCTCTCACTCATATTTTTTGGTTCAAAAAATATGATTTGGTTCTACCCGCCGGGTATCCTGACTCGTTAGGCTCGTGTTCCTCGCCTACGATTCAGGCGAGCCCCTCTGAGCCCAGTTTTTTTTCTTTGTACTGTTTTCCCCATATTCTTGCCCCAAAAATATGGATACAAAAATTCCCGACTGTATATCGGGAATTTTATGTATTTATATTTATATTAAGCCTGTTTAATTTCTTTAGGTTTTGAACACAAATCCCTTACGTGAGAAGCAACAAACGCACCAACACCGGCAACCAAAGCTGTTAATATATAAGAAGCAGCCCCTAACCTATTCGATTTAACAACTTTTTTATAATTTTCAGGAGATAAAAGTTGTTTTGCAAGTTTATTGCCGCGTTGTGAAGCTTTCAATTCTTCTGCCACAACCGGTACAAATGCTGCAGTTGTTAAGACGCCGCAATGATTTTTTATAAATGTTGTAGCTTTGTCAACAACATTTTTAGGCTCTTCACCCTCTACCTTTTTACGCTTGAACAAACCAATTATAGGAACTGTACCTGCAAGCAGCATTGAAGGTGTTCTTACTTTCTGCATAACTTTCCAGAATTTACTTGCATTTCTATTCATTGAATGACCAATTTCATGAAAAGCTGAGGTTCCTAATTTTTCAAGGTTTACAACAACTTTATTGGCTTTAGGAAGATAACAAGCATTGTTTCCATTTGTCAACATATCTTCTATTATTGAGATGTAGAGTTTCCCAAACGGTGTTTTACGCAACCAGGCCGGCATTTCTGTAAGTAATGCCTTTTTTAATTTGAAATTCGGCGTAACTTTCGGAGCTATTGTTGAGTTTTCAACTGCATTTTCTACAGCTTCTCCGGTGTTACCCATAGGGAATTTAAAAGTAAAAGAAAATTTAGGCTTCTTTCCTGTACCGGTAACATCAATGAGTTCAACCCCTTTTGCTGTCATACCTGATGATTCAAGGGCACTATCTACTGCTTTTCTTAATTCAACGGTATCTACGCCCTTATTTAATTCTTTCATATGGTTCATTAATTGGGGACCTACACCTTTAGTAAGACCTGACACCATATTACCGGCCATACTGCCGACAATTACGGCTCCGGCTTGAGGCCAAAAACCAGGAGTCTGATATTGTTTCCCATCATTTGTTGAAATTACGGCACACATAAATTTTAACTACCTTTCAAATTTTATAAACTTATACATATTTAATGTATAAACATATAAAATATTGATATAATTTACTAAAAATTTTACAAATTTTAATAAATCAAACATTTATATCGGTATCTTTTAATTCAACCTCAATATTTTCAGCATTAGGTCCAATATAAATATCATTTTTGTTAAGACAGATGCGATTATTATGACTTTTTTGAATTTCTCCTGTGGAAAGACGTCTGTCAGTAACCTGAATCCAGTCACTGTCTATTGCATCATCAGCTTTTACAAGAACATTAGAGCAACCTAGAAGTCTGTAAACATCGTTCTTTGGAGTATCAATAATTTCGGCATCAGCAAATCCGTAAAAGTCAATTCTTCCTTCCAATGTCACTTTTGCTTCAGCTTCCCGCTCATAAGGTTGTTCAGGAAATACCAACACTGTGCCGTCTTTAAACTCAACAGTATATTTATTTGCTTCCGGATTAGCATAAGCTTTTGTCAAACTGTTTTTAGGGAAAGCCGCCCCGCCTATAATTTCAACCTCAACCATATCTTATCTCCTATTTTCGAATTGTAAGCCTCTCCAACTTTCTTGCAAACCTTACTATGGGTTTTTCCACATCAGCAGAAATGGAATCCACAAGAATGGTCATACAACCTAGCCGTTTTCCGCACCATATGTCGGAAAGAGGCCTATCACCCACTATTGCTGTTTCCGATACTTTTAAATTATTATCTTTAAGAAAGTTTTCTGCAGCTTTTGTATCCGGTTTTGCCGCACAAAATACCATCGGGAAATCAGTGATAGGTTTAACTTTTGCTATGTATTCTTCATTATGATTATTAGACAATACAGCTATAAAAAAGTCTTTTCTTACTTTTTTTAGCCATTCAAGAGTCTTTTCCGTATAACTTGCTGTTTTTGACTGCATTATTGTACTGTCCAAATCAAAAAGAATATTCTTGATACCGCGTTGCTTCAACTCTTCCAAATTAATTTCGTAAATATTTTTCAAGTTATAATCCGGTTTAAGAAACATACTCTTTAACTCCCACGGTTCTTGCTATTGCATAGTTATAATCTTTCGGAGCGTGCTCAAACTTAATGAAAATATCATCATTTGTATTTCCGAGTTCTGCAGATTCCCCGTCTTCCTTCATAAAACCGCATACTCTTGTAATAAATTGTTCATCAGGTGTAATAATTTCCACTTCATCACCAGAGAGTATTTTATTTTTAACTTTTACAAGGTAAAAACCGTCTTTTTCAATACCTTTAAATTCACATAAAAAGTCAGCACCGGCAAGTCCTTTCGAAATATCGTAACTGTAACTGTCACCATTATTATTACCGAGAGCAAATCCTGTTGTATAGCCTCTGTTACCGACCTTTTTAAGTTCTATAAAATATTTATGCAAATCAGGATTAGGATTTTTCAGACACTCATCTATCGCCTGACGATAAGTCTTAGCAACAGCAGAAACATAATAAAGGCTTTTTGTTCGGCCTTCAACTTTCAAAGAATCAACACCTGCTTCAATAAGCTGAGGTAAATATTCAACAAGACACAAATCTTTCGGGCTTAAAATATGCGACCCCCTTCCATCCTGATGAATTTCATAATACTGCCCCGGACGGGTTTCTTCAACAAGTTTATAACTCCACCGGCAAGGCTGTGAGCAGTTTCCGTGATTAGCTTTTCGTTCTCCGTCAGTAAAATAATCACTTAAAAGACATCTTCCGGAAAAAGAAACACATTGGGAACCATGGACAAAACATTCCAATTCTATATCCGGAACATTTTCTCTGATTTTTGCAATATCTTTGATTGCGAGTTCTCTTGCCAGAATAACTCTTGTTGCACCTAAATCTCTCCAGAACTTTACACTTTCGTAATTTAAAGTATTAGTTTGCGTACTGATATGAACCGGAGTATCAGGCATATATTTTCGTACGAGATTAAATACACCGAAATCACTCAATATAACAGCATCAGGATTTGCATCTTTAAATACATCAATACACCCTTCCAGCTGCTTGATATCCTCATTAAATGCGAATATATTTAAAGTGAGATATGCCTTTGCCCCGAGGGAATGTGCCAGATTTACCGCCTCTTTAAGATTTTCAAGAGTAATCAATTCACCCTTACGCATAGCCCGCAGACTAAAATCAACGACACCGAGGTAAACTGCATTTGCACCATATCGTACGGCATATTCAAGTTTTTCCAAATTGCCTGCCGGCATCAAAAGTTCAATATCATGCATAACCGTATAATACCCGAAAGATTATAAATAATCAACTGATTGGGTGATGTTAATTTCTCATAAATAAAGACAATAGATAATGTCAGATATGTTTTTGGAGAACAGATATGCAAGTAATTGAAACAGCAGCAGCTACAATAAAAGAAGTTTGGGATTATCAGCATCCGGTTATGCACAGCTGGTTTTTGATAAGTGCAGTTTCATTCTGTGTTATGTTCGCATTTATGTTTTTTATTATTTAATCTGAAAACGACAGCAGGATATTAATATTCACCCCCGAAAACCAAATTTAAAATATACATATATGATTTATTGTGCAATATCAACGAGAGCATAAGCATTAAAATCCATTGAACCGAAAATTATTTTTACCTGATTTTCATTATAATCTTTCATTTTGATAAAATTCAATTCCGGTTCATTAAAATCATCAGCAGTTTCTATGGCCGGAAAATCAGCCATCAGAAACTGAGACTGATACAATTTGATTCTTGGATGACCATCAACCATTTCACCCTTTGCCTGATAATGACCGACAGGAAGAACTGAATCCTCATTCAACTTTAATGGAATTGATATACAAATAATAGGAAGCTCTTCAGCCGTTTCAACAATTTGTTTTGTTTCGTTACTCTGCTGAATACTTTCGCCTTTCATCTGCTTTGGCTTTTTCTGCCTTTTAGACTTTAATTTTTCTAAAATTGAATTAAATTGCTCATCTGTAACCGGTTTTTGCTGTCCTGCCTGAGTTGCAGTATCATCGTTGTAATTATCCCACAAGTCTCCCGTCGTGCCAAAATCATCAGCAAAAACACTCCCTGATGCAAATATTATTATACTTAATAGAATAAAAAACTTCTTCATAATTCTATTTTAATGATTTTTAGAATTTTGTAAACGTACATATAAAGTAAACATAAAAAAAGCGGCATTGCCGCTTTGCTTCACAAGAAATAAAATATACACTTTACGAGGATTAAACACACACCTTTATTCCATATAACTGATTAAAAGCTCCTGCCCTAATGCAGACATTCTAATCTTCTTTAACGCACGAAGTTCAGTCTGTCTTATGCATTCTTTTGTTACACCGTAAAGATTGCCTATTTCCTCTAAAGTCATCCTTGCGGCATCCCCGAGTCCGTAACGCATTCTTACGACCTCCTGCTCCCGCTCTTTTAATGTTGATACGACAATATTAATATCGTTTTGCAGATTTTTATATTCAACATCCCTGGTGACGGAAGCTTTTTCATCTTCCAGAATATCTGCGATATTCATATCTTTACCGTTTTCTCTCTCCAAACCGCTTTCTATTGAAATTGATTTGGAATATGCTGACAAAAAAGTTTCTATCTTATCAGGTTCAATATTCATTTTCTTTGCAACATCCTGAGTTTTTACCTGACAGTTATATTCTTTTTCCATTTGGGATTTAAGTTTCGAAAATTTTGAAAGAGTTTCCTGAATATAAACAGGAATTTTCATACAATGAGACTGTTCTGATATTGCCTTAAACATTGACTGTTTTATCCACCAGCCCGCATATGTAGCAAACTTATATCCAAGCTTATAATTAAATTTTTCAGCAGCTATCATTAAGCCCAGATTTCCTTCCTGTATCAAATCAATCATAGGAAGACCTGACATATGAATTGTCTTTTTGGCAATACCAACAACCAATTTTAAATTTGCCTGAATAAGCTTTTTCTTTGCTTCTTTATCTCCATTCTTTGCAAGTTTTGCAATTTCACGTTCTTCTGCAGCACTCAAAGACGGATAATTTGATATCTCTCTTAAATAACCGGCAAGTACACTGTCATTAGGAACCGGTTCAGTTTTTTTCATATTAACGGGTAAATCTTTGCTCATAAATCTCTACTCCTTGCTTTACCGACCGTATCCGCGGCGGACACACCCCTTAAACCCTGCAGATTAAAGAGGTTAGTAACACGAAACAACACTTGATATATACTTAGTATATACTAAAGTATATAAAAATTCAACCCGTTGTTAAGTTTTATTAAATTTGCAGATACGTTGTACTGTAATAGTGGTATTTAGAAGTATTTGCTATATAATAGTGGTGAGGAGAGTATAATATGAAAAAGAAAATCATTATATCATTAAGCGTTTTACTTTTGGTAATTGCTACATCTGCAATATCTCTTGCAGTAAATAACGCTATTGAAAATAACAAGAAAAAAGTACCGTCTGATTATAAAATAGGAATCCCTTACGAACAGGCTCTTAAATCGGATAAACCGATGCTTGCATTGTTCTATGTTGACTGGTGCGGGTACTGCTTAAGATTTATGCCTAAATACAAAGAGATTCACTCAGCTTACAAAGATAAATTCAGTGTTGTAATGTTAAATGCGGAAGAACCGAAAAATCAATCACTTGTTGCAGACGTCAAACTTACCGGATTTCCGACTTTATACATAATCGACCCTAAGTATGATAACAGACTTTTGTTAAATAATGCTTTATATCTGGATAAACCAAGTCTGCAAAAAGAATTGGACAGATATTTAAGAATAAGATCTCTTCTTGACAAAGGTGCTGAATGCACTCAAGGCAAATAATTGCATAAAAAAAAGACCTTGATTAATCTTTTCAAGGCCTATCCGTTTAAATAAGAAGAGAGAGCTTTATATTTATATAAAGTACAGTCGATAAAAAAAATTGCTAGTTTTGATGCATTTTTTTAATAAATCTTAACATGGATATTTAAATCTTAATGAAAGACATTCAAAACCTTAAAGACACACGAAATGTCGATATTCAAAAAGTAGGAATAAAACACCTTGAACTACCGCTTACAATCCAGAGAAAAAACAAATCAAATCAGGTTGTAAGCGGTAAAGCAAAGGTGAATGTTTCTTTGCCGAAAGATTATAAAGGCACTCATATGTCTCGTTTTGTAGAAGTTTTAAATGAATGGCAGAACAAAAACCTTCTCGGCGTTGATATAAAAGGATGCCTCGAAAAAATAATAGAACATCTCAATGCCCAAAGCGGCGAGGTCCAATTCAAGTTTAAGTATTTTATAGAGAAGAAATCTCCGGTAACAAAACTTCCTGCACAAATGGGTTATGACTGCTCATTTGAAGGCAAAATTGATGAAAACGGATATAAATTTATACTGGGAGTAAAAGTTCCCGTCACGACACTATGTCCTTGTTCAAAAGAGATTTCCGATAACGGAGCCCATAACCAGCGTGCATTTATTACCGTGAAAGTCTCTTATGATGAAGATAAGCATATATGGCTTGAGGATTTAATAGAACTTATTGAAAGCTGTTCATCCTGTCCGGTTTATCCTTTATTAAAACGTGAAGATGAAAAATACGTAACGGAAAAAGCGTGGGATAACCCGAAATTTGTAGAGGATGTTCTGAGGGATGTTGTGGTTAAACTCAGAGAACATGAAATTGTTAAAGAATTTGAAGTAGAATGTGAAGCTTTTGAGAGTATTCATAACCATTCGGCCTGGGCTTATCAAAAAGAGATAAAATAACAAAGGAGTACAAGTATGCTAGAACACAGTCATAGAGATAGTTTCAGACAGGGGGGGGGGCTAAGATCCTTGTCTGTTACCACAAGCGGGACAAATTATTTAAAAATGAAGTTTTAGTTCCAATCCATTGCGGCAGAGCACTTGCCTGTGAAGCATCCAAAGACGGAAAAATGAGTGAGGAAGATTATCAGTGGATGCTTGATAATATGATTGGGGATGACACCGGAGATAATATTTCAAAACTTAACCGTGATGTTAATGAAATGAGTGCAATTTACTGGGCTTGGAAAAATTATGACAAACTCGGGAATCCTGATTATATAGGTCTATGTCATTACAGACGATTTTTTGATTTTTCAGATATATTAAAAATACATAGCCTTAAGTTACTAAATCTACTCGGATTAAATAATAAAAGTTTAAATAAAATATTTTCAAAGTATGAAACAGTTTTTCGGGAAGGAACCCGAGTATTTAAATTACCTCATTCTTTTGACGGCTATCAGGAAATAGTAAATCTTTCAGAAACTTATCATCCGATATTATACAAACAGTATCAGAAATTTCAAAAAGAAAGAATTTATTATTTTAACAATATGTTTATAATGAAAAAGGAAGATTTTTTTGAATACTGTGAAGAAGTTTTCCCGCTTATGTTTGATTTTCTTGCAAAACCTCAAGATGAAGTGAGTACAACTTATTTAAACTGGGTAAAAGAAAATTGGACAGAGAAAATGTATTTAAAATTAAAAAGAGAAACTGACAGCAATAACAATATTTATCCAAGAATAACCGGTTATATGATGGAATACATATCCTCCTTTTATTTTAGCCATTTAAACGAAAAATATAAGGAAAAAGCACTGGGTTGTCCTGTTATAAATCCGCAGATGAAATTCAAGTTTCTTTCACAGAAAATGTTTTCTATCAGAAATTCCTCTGATAAAATTCACAAAAAGATTTATCTTCTTGGTTTTAAGCTGGAAGTTAAACGGAAATAGCTAAAACTTGTAAGTTACAATGGCGTTAACACTCCAGTTTTTGGAAGAATTATCTTTTATATCCTGAAGGTTATAGCGTTGAGCCTCCAGAGATATTGAAGTGTTACTACCGAGTTTTTGGGTTACACCGGCAAAAACACCTGCACTGTTTGTCCATTTATCCGATTTATAATCGTAAGTACCTGAATAATGCGGGTTTACGTAAAGACTTGTTTTATCACCGACAGGAACATTCACGGTCAAAGGCGAATAACGAACCTGTGTAGTACTTTGTTTATTAGTTTTAATATTATTTCTAACCCTGAGATTTTGCCCTATTATGCCATTTTTGTCGTAATTATAGCTGCCTTTAAAATCAACAACGTAAGAAGCATAAGAATCGAAATCAGTACCTATCCCCATAAACACAGAAGCTGTACCTCTTGTACCGAGAATTTTATCCTCAATTCCGGCAACAGTTGTATTGCTGCCGTCTATTCCCTGATATGTACTGACTGAAGCGTTTAATTCCGTTCCTCTTACCGGCATAAAAAATCCTCCTGAATTGTATCCCCTATATTTATATAAAGGAAATTTATTCAGGAGAATTGCCTTTTTGTTAAGAATTATTCAGAAAGGAGTTTTTCCGCAAGCTCAGATTCTGTTCTGCCGTTAAGAGCTTTGTTAACTTTCTGCAGTTTTTGAGCTATAAGCTCCATATTATCCGTCCAGACAAAGTTGTCCTGAACATATTTTTCAGCTTTGTCGAAATCCCCGTCAAGTTGAATTCTTATAATTTCAGACAGCATTTCTTTTGCAATCGGAACAACCTTATCTATATTTACATGAATTTTGCCTTCAGGAGTAATTTCATAACCGCCCCGGTCTGCAAAATACTTGTTCTGCATAACTGTCCGGACTCTGTGAGCCTGACTAAGGGTAGGTTTTGATTTTAGGAAATTATCGGTCATTGTTGTTACGATAATTTGTTTTCTCTGTTCCGGAGTGTACATTCCAAGCTCCGTCAACAAATCAACAAAGGCAAGAGAACCCATATCAGCCTTGTTCTCTTCTACAATATTTCTATACTTGCCGAGTGTTTCACAAGCCTTTTTAGGACCGAGTGAATGAGCATTTTCATGCCCGATGGTAAACCAGTGATCCGCCTCATCAAGATAATATTGATGCTGCTCTTTATCGAGAATAGCATCCAATCTCTCCTGAAGTTTTGCCATATCACTGATAAATCTTATCTGTCTGTGATAAACGTTACGTCTGCCGCCACCTATTTGCAAAGAAAGCTTATCGTCGTTAGGGAGATTTTCTGCAAGAGTAATCCCGCCTCTATAAGCTCCGACATCTCCTGCTACGGCTACAAGATCAACATCAACCATTGTTTGTTTAGTATCGCCTTCTGTTGATATGTTCTGTTCATATTCATCTGCATAAGGCATATTTTTTGCAAGTGTCGGAAGATACTTTTTAATCGCCATAAGAGCTTCCGTTCCGTCTTTATTTACAATACCGACTCTTGCTCCGAGAAAATCTTTAGGAATAGGAGAAATTCCGCGTTCTTCAAGCATTTTGCTCAATTCTTTATTCTCAACAATAGTTCCTGTCATTTCATCTTCATAATTTTCTCTGGTAATTGTAAATTCGAGAGGGGTGTCCTGCAATGTTGCCCACTGTTTATCCGCATAAGCATCAAGCATAGGATTTGCCATTCTTAAAGCCTGAGCCTGCAATATCAAATATTTTGTAAAATTTCTGTCAGTAGAAGTTTCTGCTGCTGCATCCAATTCATCCGCCATGTGAGAAAATTCTTCCTTAAACTTGTCAACGTAGTCAATTCCGACGAGTTCATCTCCATTTCTTTCAACAACAGAACGCTGTGTCAGAATTTTTTTGACTTCATCGTCCTTACCCTCGTTCAACATTTTAATCAAAATCTGATGAAACTCTTCCTTTGACAAATCTTCAGGATAAACACCCTTTCCCGGATGTTCTGTGTATCCCTTTGCAAGATTGATTTTATTTGACATATTATCTATCGCATTTATACCCTTCTGAGCATCAAAAAGTATTTTTGTAAGTTCTGCATTCTTATTTCCTTTTGCAACTTCACTTTTTAAATACTCTCTAAAAGGTATATTATGCGGATTATCAATCTTCATATTAATATCTTCAAGAATATAAGCGGCTTTTACAAGGTGTTTAAGAGCTTCTTTGTCACCTTCTTCCAGATTCAAATACTCAGGAGCATCTGCCTTAAGCATTTTTTTTGTAATCAAGTAGTCTTTATTTGTACGTTTTTCAAGCTCATCAGTAGAAAGATTAAGCTCAAAACTTCCTTTAAAAGAAATATTATTTCTATTCGCCATAATATTCAGCTCCTTCATTAACGCATCACTTCTGTCAATATTGGCAGAAGATACTGCGGTTGTACTCTCTTTTTTTACGGTAAGATAACGTGTATTTACTTTATTTGAGGTAATTTTATTTACTTCCATAGGCTTATTATAGCAGTTTTTTTAACTTTCGCAAGAGCATAAGAAAATTAAATTACTTATGATAGGTTTCACCTTTTATTATTTTAAAAGCTCTGTAAATTTGTTCCACAAGAAGCAGTCTTGCAAATTGATGCAAAAAAGTCATTTTTGACATACTCAATTTAAAATTTGCACGGGCAGAAACATTCTTTGATAATCCGCAGGAAGAACCGATTACAAATACTAACTCGCTAAGCCCTTCATTAGTCAAATCTTCAATTTTTTCAGCAAATTCTTCCGATGAAAGCTGCCTACCTTGAATTTCAAGCGTAATAACATACGATTGAGGCTTGATATGAGATAAAATTTTTTCACCCTCTTCATCCAGAACTTTTTCAATTAAATTTTCGTCTTTTATTTCTATAGGAGAAAGCTCCAAAATCTCAACAGCTGCATATGGGGTAAGACGCTTTAAAAATTCATTTGTTCCATCTTTCAAAAATTTTTCTTTAATTTTACCGAGTGCAATAATCTTAATTTTCATTATTAACCATATAAATAGAGCGTGAAGGAAAGGCGAAATCAATACCTTCATGTCGGTATTGTCTAACTATTTCAAGAATAAGACGTTCTTTAATTTTTCTGAATTTGTTCAAATCTTTTGTTCTTACATAAGCCTGTGCTTTAATATTAATTGAGCTGTCCGCAAGTTCATCCAGAAATACAATATAGTCATTATAAACATCTTCATCCTTTTGAAAAATGTCTTCAATAATTTTTATGGCACGCTCAAGTTTTTGATTATCAGTATCATATGTAATTCCGAAAGTTTCAAAAAATCTCCTTTTATGAATTCTTGAAACATTGACAATATCACCGCCGGCAATATTACCATTAGGAACCGTAATAAGCTTGTTATCAAGAGTGCGGATTTTTGTTGAGCGAAGATTAATATCATCAACGGTTCCTTCAATAGTTCCAACCTCAATATAATCACCCACACGATAAGATTTATCAGACAGTATTGCAATAGTACCAAAAACATTTGCAATCGTAGCATTAGCAGCAAATCCGACAGCCAAACCTGTAATTCCGAATCCGGCAATCAGTGACGAAACGGAATAACCATGGTTTTGTAAAAATGCGGCAAGCATTATAAAAAATACAATAAACTTTAAAATTCTCGACAACCCCGGTATAAATTGAATAATCTGGTCGTTTTTATTTTTGGCGAATTTTGTTTTAAGCTTGACCTCCAAAACATTTATCAGTTTAAAAAGTATTCCGAGGACAATAAGATTAACCAAAACTTCAAGAATCAAATCAAAATGTATTGAAACTAAAACTTTTTTTATATCATCAATATATTCCAAAAATTCTGCAATAACTTCTCTCATCAGCATATCCTCAGTAATTATTACAAAAATAATATCAGGAGCAAAAAGGAAATACAAGTAAAATTAATTAAATATTTTTAGTTTTAGAAACCTCTATTATTTTATCTGTATAATCAAGCATATCATGATAAAGCTTAAGACGGTCTTCACCGGCTGTTATAATTTTATTTACCAGGTATTGTTTATCCTTAGAAATTTTATTTTCTTCAACATTCAACCCGAAATCATCTAATGTCAAATGAAGTATCGATACTAACATTAAAAAATGTTCAAGTTTAGGAAGATACTTTCCGTTTTCAATACGGCACAAATGTTTCTCTGTAAATCCGGCCATTTCTGCAAGTTCATATTGTTTTAGCCTGGCTTTTTTACGAGCTTCACGTATCACAAGTCCTATATTATGTTTATCAATAAGAAACATAAATCTCCTTTTTTATAAGGATAGCTTACAATGCAAATTTCAAAAACCTCCTACTAATCACTTTATATAAAAAAGTGCTTGACAGATTACTTTACAATAAATATAATTATTCACGAAATATGATTAAGTTATTATCCTGTTTAATTCCAATTAAAATATTAAGAATAAAATTTCGACAATTTTGCAACAGCATACAAATAATATTTACAGCAAAAGCTATCGGGAAAAATTTTTACTGCGGGAAATTTTCTACAGTAAACAAAAACACTATTATAAAAAATAACGTTAAATTAAACGGTTTGCATATCAGCGGTTCAGGTAAGGTTGTACTGGGCAATTATTTCGTTGCAGGATTTGATTCACAGATTATCTCGGATAGTCATAACTATGAAGGCGATGACATTCCTTATGACAAAACAGTTATTTCAAAAGATATTGAAATTGGAGATTTTGTTTGGATAGGTGCAAGAGTAATAATTTTACCCGGAACAAAAATCGGAGAAGGGGCAATCATTCAAGCCGGAGCAGTTGTCCATGGCGAAATTCCTGCTTTCGCAATAGCAGGAGGAAACCCTGCAAAAGTATTTAAATACCGAAACATTGATCATTTTCTTGCACTTAAAGAAAAAAAATTGAAATAAAACAGACCCTCATTAATTTTTACGGAACACAAGACAGTATTTATCTTGAATTTGCTCCTCACTCACAAATTATAACCTTCTCACATTATATTCCGGCAAATAAAAAACACCCATCTTAAGATGAGTGTTCTTTATTAGCGGAAGACGAGACTCGAACTCGCGACAGTCTGCTTGGAAGGCAGATACTCTACCAACTGAGCTACTTCCGCATGCAACATCAGCACAAAATTTAATTTAATATAAAAATAAAAAATTTGCAAGAGCAAAATAGTAACAATTTATTCTTATACTAACTTTTTATAAGACAAATATATGACGGAAGATATCAAAAATATTATTTTTGCGAGTAATTCTCATATTTTCTGTTAATATGCTCAGATTAATAAATTCTAAAACAGTCTAATACTTTAGTATTAATTATGAAATGTTAGAACATAATAAAAAGTCCACTCCTTAGAAGGGTGAAAAGGCTTAAAAAATAGGTTATTATTATACTATAAGCTTACTGTATCCAGGCACTTTTTTCGGGGTTGCGACAAGATTTTTCTTTGAGCGGTTTGGTTTAAAATACGGTGGGCTTATTCCCTACAAAAATCCTTCACTCTTTATAATAGATTTCACGTTAGATATACTTAGCCTGTTTGAAGCACACAAACAGGTTTTCTCTTTTGTATATTTTTGCTATAATTTATCTTGTAGAAATTATAAGGAGTAAAATTTATGACAACGGAAGTAAGAGCAAGCCATATTCTCGTAGCAACAGAAGACGAAGCAAATAGATTGCGTGAAGAAATAATTAACGGAAAAGATTTTGCCGCTATCGCCGCTGAATATTCACAATGTCCGTCAGGTTCTGCAGGCGGAGACCTCGGATTTTTCGGTAAAGGAATGATGGTTAAGCCATTTGAAGATGCAGCATTTGAACTTGAAGTAGGAGAAATCTCAAAACCGGTTCAAACTCAATTCGGATGGCACTTAATTGTAGTAACTGATAAAAAGTAAGAATTATGGAAATTTTAAACAATATCCGCAAGTTTATAACTGCAAACAACCTTGACTGCGTGCTGGTTAATTCTACAAATGAATTTTTGGAAGAATATACACCGCTGTCAGAAAATGCCCGTTACATACTGACAGAGTTTTCAGGTTCAACAGGCGATGCTGTTGTGACTGCGGATAATGTTTATTTATTTGTTGACGGAAGATACCATATTCAGGCTGATATGGAAGTTAACCCTGATATAGTAACAGTAGTAAAACTTCAAACCGGTCAGACAATGCTTTCGGAAATGCAAAAATTATTACCTAAAAAAGCAAAACTAGGAATCTGCTCAAAGAAAAATTCCCGGAGCAGGGTGGAAAAATTTTCGGAATATTTTAAAGTACAGCTTTTTGATAATGAATTAATTCCGATAAACAAAGAAATACCTAAAGATAATGCTGAACCTTTAAATATAGCATTTACAGGTCGTCCTACGCCTGATAAACTCAGACAAATTACAAAAAATCTGGCACCTGACGACGCAATTTTAATTACCAATGCAGAGGAAGTTTCTTATCTTTTTAACATTAGAGATTTTTCAAAACCATATACGGCAAAAGTTAAGGCCAAGGCGATTGCAGGTAAAAAACTTTCTGCAATTTATAAGGATATGGAAAAATTTGAACAGGATTTGAAACTTATTAAAGGACAAATTTTTGTTGATAAAAGCTCCATCAGTGCTTATGATTACAAACTGGCCGGTTCAAGAATTGCCGTTTTAAAACAGAGTCCTGTTCAGAAAATGAAATCAGTAAAAAATGAAGCTGAAATTTTCAACTATATAAAAAGTTTTGAAAGAACTGATATGGCAGTATCTGCAATACGGGATTACATAGAAAAAAATGACAACATATCAGAATACGACATTGCTCAAAAACTGGAAGAATATTTCAAAAAATTTGGGGCAAAAAGTCTGAGTTTTAAATCGATAGTCGCAAAGGATAAAAATTCGGCACTTGCACACTATTCAAAATGTTCAAAAGATGAAATAGTAAAAGATGGTTCACTTGTTTTAATTGACTGTGGAGCCTACTACGAAGGGGGGCTTGCCACTGATATCACCCGTGTATTTGTAAAAGGCACTCCTTCGGATTTACAAAAAAGAGTTTACACAACTGTTCTTAAAGCTTTTTTAAATTCTTATAATTTTAATATTCAGGAAAACTCAACCGGCTATGATATTGATAAACTGGCACGAGAAATCTTTGCAAAAAATCAAATAGAAGGCTTTGAGTTTAATCATGGCCTCGGGCACGGAATCGGAATAAGCGTACATGAATATCCGCCGAATCTTTCACCAAATGAACTTGCAAAAGTAAACATAGAGGATAACATGTGCTTTACTATTGAGCCGGGCTTATATAACAAAGAACATTTCGGCGTGAGATTAGAAAATTCATGCTATATGAAAAACAGAAAAATAACATCTTTTGTAAAAATGAATTTTGAAAAAAAGCTCATAGATTTTAACCTGCTCACAGAACAGGAAAAAGAATGGTTGAAAGAGTTTGAGGTTAAATAATGGAAATCACGAGTGTCAACAACAATCTTGTAAAAGAAACTGCAAAACTCTTGCAAAAAAAATACAGGGATGAAACAAACCTATTTCTTCTGGAAGGATTTAAAGCCGTGGAAGAAGCCTTCCGATTCGGTATTGATATAAAAAAAATTTTTGTATTAAAAGAAAAAGCAAACAAATACCGGTTTTTAAATAAAGAATTAATTCTTACAACAGAAGCCGTTTTAAAGAAAATTTCAGCCGCTGATTCCGCACCTGATGCAGTAGCAGTAGCTGAACAAAAGCATTTTTCAATTAATGATATTAAAAACTGCAAAAAAATTGTACTTCTGGAAAATATAAAGGACTTAGGCAATCTCGGAACAATATTAAGGACATCTGCTGCATTTAATTTTGATGCAGTTATTCTTTTCGGGGATTGTGCAGATTTATATAACCCTAAATGTGTCCGTTCATCAGTCGGGAATTTGTGGAAAGTTCCGGTGGTGAATCTAAAAAATATCAACGAAATGCGGGTATTTTCAGACTATCAGAAAATTGCTACGCTGCCAAAAGCGAAGAATTTATTAAAAAATTTTATTGCAAAAGACAGGTGTATCATTATGTTTGGTTCCGAAGCCGACGGATTAAGCCAAACATTGATTGATTTTGCGACAGATTCTGTCAAAATAGAAATGTCACAAAATGTTGAATCCCTAAACCTCAGTATCTCCTGTGCTATTGTTCTTTACGAAATTTTTACTTGTAAATAAAACACTTTTCCTATATAATATGCGTGGTATGAATATGAAGAGAATTAAATTAAACAATTTTGAAATCGGTGGTGATAAATTAACAATTCTTGCCGGTCCATGTGCAATAGAAAGTCAGGAAATTTTAAATAAAACTGCGGAAAAATTAAAAGAAATAACAACAAAACTTGACATTAATTTTGTTTTTAAATCCTCTTTTGACAAGGCAAACCGTTCGTCCATAAATTCTTTTAGAGGTCCGGGACTTGAAAAAGGCCTGACAATGCTTGAAAAAGTAAAAAAAGAGTTTGACATACCAATAGTAACTGATATCCACACTCCGGATCAAGCTGCGGCTACAGCCGAGGTTGCAGATATTTTACAAATTCCGGCATTTTTATGCAGACAGACAGATTTGCTTGTTGCTGCTGCGAAAACCGGTAAAATAGTTAATATTAAAAAAGGACAATTTCTCGCTCCTGAACAAATGGGACCATTAATTAAAAAGGTTGAAGACAGCGGAAATAATAATATACTTGTAACTGACAGAGGTACATCCTTCGGTTACAATAATCTTGTTGTAGATTTCAGAGGAATTCCGATTATGCAAAGTTTCGGATATCCTGTAGTATTTGATGCCACTCACAGTGTGCAGCTTCCCGGAGCAAACGGATGTTCTTCGGGAGGTGACAGAAGATTTGTTCCGGTTTTGGCAAAAGCTGCAATGGCAGCAGGTGCAAATGTTCTTTTCTTTGAAATTCACCCCGATCCGGATAAGGCATTATGCGACGGACCGAATATGGTAGCACTCGATAAAGCTGAAGAATTATTTAAAACTTGTAAAGATATTTTTGAACTTGTAAGGAGATAGGATGCTTATAAATACATATCAGGCAGGACCACTTGATACAAATAACTATCTTGTAATTGATAAACATTCAAAAGAAGCTATGTTGATTGATTGTTCCGGCTACAAACCGGAAATCATTCAAGATGTCAACAGTATGGGGCTAAATGTAAAATATATTTTGATTACGCATGGACATTTTGATCACGTATTGGGCATAAATAAAATGAAAGAAGCTCTCGGAGCAGAAGTTTATGTTCCTACTGAAGATATTATCCTGATTGAAAACATTAATCAGTTTGCAAAACAATTTGCACAAGAAGTAGAGAGTATTCCTAAATATGATAAAACTTATGCTCCTGGCATTGTATTTAAAATCGGGAATCTTGAATTTAATGTTATTAAAACTGCCGGACATACTGAAGGCGGAGCCTGTATCTACGGAAACGGTGTTCTGTTCTCGGGCGATACTCTGTTCTGCAATAGTTTTGGGAGAACTGATTTATACAGCGGAAACTTCCAAAAATTAAAACACAGTATTTTAAATGTGTTGTTCTATCTTCCAGATGAAACAAAAGTTTATCCGGGACATGATATTGCAACAACAATAGGAGCAGAAAAAGCTCACAACGAAATCAACAAATACAGATAAGAGGCTGAAATGAAAGAACAACTGGAAAAAATATACGAAAACGCAACATCTGATTTAACAAAAGCATCTTGCATTAATGACTTAGATGAAATAAGAAGTAAATATTTGAGCAGAAAAGGTGAATTTAATGAAATTAAAAAGAACCTGAAAAATTTATCAGATGAAGACAAACGTATAGTTGGCTCACTGGCAAATGAAATTACTCAAAAATTAGAACAAGCCTTAAAAACAAAACATGAAGAATTTTACAAAAAAGAATTAGATGCAAAACTTGCAAAAGAAAGGCTTGATGTAACTTTACCGGGCAAATATATTCCACGCGGAAAAGTTCATCCGATAACATCTACAACAAACGAAATCGTTGCAAGTTTACAAAGTTTGGGATTTTCTGTTGTCCCTGATGCACAATCTCCGGAAGTAGAAACTGATTACTATAATTTTGATGCATTAAATGTTCCAAAAGACCATCCTGCACGAGATGTACAGGACACTTTCTACACAACAATCGCTCAAAATATTGTACTTAGAAGTCAAACATCAGGTGCTCAAATTCATGCAATGGAAAATCAAAAACCTCCTATAAGAGTTATTTCTCCGGGAAGAGTTTACCGAAATGAAAATATAAATGCACGTAAGAATAACTTCTTCCATCAGATTGAAGGTTTATATGTTGACAAAGACATCACATTCGGTGATTTAAAAGGGGTATTGAACGAATTTATCAGAATATATTTCGGTTCAAGCCGTCCTACAAGATTCAGAAGCAGTTTCTTCCCGTTCACAGAACCTTCAGCTGAAGTCGATGTTCAATGTATTATGTGTGAAGGCAAAGGTTGTCGTACATGCTCCGGCACCGGCTGGCTGGAAGTTCTTGGGTGCGGAATGGTTGACCCTAATGTATTAAAAAATGTAGGAATTGATCCGGACGTATATACAGGGTTTGCCTTTGGCATGGGGGTTGAAAGGCTTGCTATGCTAAAATACGCAATCGACGATATCAGATTATTCTTCAATAATGATGTAAGATTCTTAAAACAATTCTAAATTTTAGAAATATTTATCTTATCCATGGATAATCGTCTCTAATTTCCCATCCGTCATACTCTATTAATCTGGTACAGGAACCGCTACCGCGTTCATCACCGGTATCGGAGGTTTTGCAATACTCCAGCAGAGTATCTCTATCTTGAATTTCATATGTACGCCAGTTTCCGGCACTGAATAAAGTTCCTTTATTATTGACGAATCGTGTCACAAACTTAAAAATATCTTCATTTTCTTTATTCGGATTATCCGCACAGTTATAATCAAACAAATAATGTATCGTTGTAACAATTTTTAAAAAGTCTGGACAAAATCTAAACCTCTCATAAGAATTTCAATATGAGAACCTATTTGAGTGTTAGAAATCCTGTAAAGTTTTTTCTACTTCACAACTTTATGAAGTCCATGCGGTTTATCGACATTTCTATGAAGACACTTCGCTATTTCCAATGCAAGAAGCTGAATAATTACTACAATACAAAAGATTTTGACAATTTCACTTTCGCAGGAAATATTTATATTATAATCAGCCTCAACTTTTTCATTTGAATTACCTATAATACATAAAAGCGGATTATAATCTTCCTGAATTTTATTCAAATTTTTTATTGCTGTATAACTCAAATCATCGACAGATATGTGGATTTGTGCAATATGATTATTTAATACGGCAACATGTCCGTGCATAAATTCACCGAGAATATTTGAATAAACATTTATATAAGAAGTTTCTTTTATTTTTAAAGAAGCTTCCTTTGCAATCGCATAAGAGATTCCATCAGCAGTTACTACAAGATTTTTGAACTTTGAAAGAGGTTTTGCGACCTTTTTAATTTCATTATGAAGCCCGTAAGTATCTAAAACAGCGTTAGAAAGGGCTTTCAAATCTTCAAGATAAGGAGCTATATCAATTCCCTTATGTGCAGCATATTTTAAAACCAAAAGAGTACAGCAGAGCATCTGAGTTGTAAGAGATTTAGTAGCGGCAATACTTTTTTCTTCACCCGCACAGCAATCTATTTTAAAATCTGCTGCCTGCCAAATTGTTGAATCCTTTTTATTAGTAATACAAAGAGTCCGCATTCCGAATTCTTTAGCTTTTGTTAATGCATTGTTGGTGTCAGAAGTTTCTCCCGACTGTGTAATAAATACGTATAAAATATCACTGGCGTGAGGAACAACCGATTTTAATAAAAATTCGCTGGAATACATTGCTCTTGCTTCGATATCAGCAACATTTCCGAACAAATCTGCAGCATATCTGGCACAATGGTAAGAAGAACCGCTTGCGACAATTACTATCTTTTTTATATCAGTAGGAATATCAAAAAGAATATAATTATTGTCATTAACGTGAGTTTTCAGGAGATTATCCAGAACAGCTGCCTGTTCGAAAATTTCCTGTTCCATACTGGATTTTTCATCTTTTTTAAAAAACATAATTTACCTTTAAAATATAACTCCTAAAAAAGGGAAAGCAGGTAAAACCTGCCTATCCCAGAATTTCTTTCATAAGTTCATTAACGGCTTTCGGATTAGCACGTCCCTTGGTTTCTTTCATTACCTGACCGACAAAGAAGCCCAAAAGCTGGACTTTACCGTTTTTGTAAGCAGCAACTTCATTCGGATGAGCCGCAGCAACTTTTTCACACACTTCTTTAATGGCACCTTCATCTGAAATTTGACTCAAACCGCGTTTTTCAACAATTTCAGAAGCCTTAGTACCATCTTTCATCATATCAACGATAATTTGCTTACCTATATTATTAGAAATTGTATTTTTTTCAATTAACGCAATTAATTCAACAAGGTTTTCAGGAGTTAACTTTGTTTCATTTATTTCTTTGTGTTCTTCTTTTAGATAAGCCGCAATTTCACCCATAATAAAGTTTACAGCAATTTTCGGAGTTGCACCTAGTTCAAGGACTTTATCAAAGAAAAGAGCAAGTCCCATTTGTTCAACAATAACACATGCATCATATTCACTCAAGCCAAGCCCCATATATCTTTGGCGTTTTTGTTCCGGAAGTTCAGGCATTTTGTCTTTAATTTCCTGAACCCACTCTCTCGAAATTTCAAGAGGCATTAAATCAGGTTCAGGGAAATATCTATAATCATGAGCATCTTCCTTACCTCTCATTGAGCGGGTTTCTCTTGCGTTATCATCCCAGAGTCTGGTTTCCTGAACAACTTGACCGCCTTCTTCTACAATTTCAATCTGTCTGTCAATTTCATATTCAATAGCTCTCTGTAAAGCTGAAAAACTATTTACGTTTTTGATTTCAGCACGTGTTCCGAAAACTTTTGAACCTTTAGGCATGATAGAAATATTCGCATCACATCTCATTGAACCTTCTTCAAGGTTACCGTCGCAGACACCAATATATCTTACGATATTTCTAAGTTCTTCCATATAAGCTCTTGCTTCATCAGAACTTCTCATATCAGGTTCCGAAACAATTTCTAAAAGAGGAGTTCCGGCTCTGTTCAAGTCAACAAGAGAATAACTGGAACCTGCAATACCTGCTGAACCTGCATGAACAAGTTTTCCGGCATCTTCTTCAAGATGAGCTCTTGTAATACCAATTCTTTTACCTTTAATATCAATATGACCATTTACACAAATAGGCTCATCATATTGCGAAATCTGATATCCTTTCGGCAAGTCTGGATAAAAATATTGTTTTCTGTCAAATTTACATCTTGAAGGAATTTCACAATTCAAAGCAAGGCCTGTCAAAATTCCCATATTAACAACTTCTTTGTTTAAAACCGGCAGAACTCCTGGCATTCCCAGAGTAATTGCACTTGTTTCCGAATTAGGCTCCTTTCCGAACTCGGTTCCGTCAGGGGCAAATATTTTTGATTTGGTTTTTAATTGTGCATGAACTTCCAAACCGATAACAACTTCGTATTTATCTCTTAAACTTTCCATAGCTTCTCCTTATGCAATCAGCTTAACACAAACGTATAAGCTGTGCAAACCTTAATTTCTGTATTCAACTATAACCTTTGCAGGGAAGTTTTGATTTAAAAGACTTTCTGCAACACTCATAGCCTTTTCTTTTGAACCGTAAGAGGCTACCTGCAGAGTATATCCGTTACCCATTTTTCTTATAAAAGGAGTAACTCCCAATCCGGCTTCCTGCAGAATACCTTTAGCAACTTCAGCCTGTTCTGTTGTCGGATAATTACCAACGATTACTCTTGCAGTTATTGTAGGAACCGATGGAGTAGGAGCAGATACAGGAGATGGAGCCGCCGTTTGAGTTTGTGAATTATTTTGAACCTGTGAAGATTGAGGGGTGGTTTGTGGCTGACGGGCCAAACCCTCAGCCGGAGAAGGAACCGGGCCTACAACATCTTTTACGGCCTTTTGTCCGAGAATTTCTTCCGGAAGACGATTTTCCACAGCTTCTGACTTGTTATGTTCTGGTATTGAAACTTTTTCACCATCTTCGACAGATAAATTATCTGAACCGAGAGGAGAAGCGTCATCTTCCATCTGAATAGCTCTTAGGCGATCATCAATTTCACCACGCGGCATGTATTCATCCGTTTCCATAGTTGTTGTTTCTGTATTACTTGAATCATCACCCAGAGTAATTTCAACATCCGGTGACATTGTTTTTGCAATACCGAGAAATATCAAAAGTAAAATGCAAAATGCCCAGAAAAACAGTCTCAATCCATATTTTTTATTGGAGGATTTGAGCATTTTTTTGTAATCTTTATAACTGATATGAGAAGTCTGCTGCATTTGCAGTGAGTCATCTTCATTTTTCATAAGTTTATACTCCTCTAACCTTTGTACTTGCCAATATTATATCATCAATTTCTTCCGAATAATTTTTCATAACATCAAGTGCAAATTTTTCTATATCCGTAATACCTAAATCATTAGTTAATCCGCAAGCTTTAACCGGAGCATCCGTTGAATCAATATTCACACCGGTATGAATCAGAATTGAAGTAAGTGACTTTGTTGCAATAGAGACGGTTAATTTTTTACCGTTTACAAATAAATCATCACCGTTTCTAACAACAAAAATTCCGCGGGATTCTAATGCTTCTTTTATTTTACAAATTAATAAACGTTGTCTGAATACTCCCTCAACAAGGCCGACATTAAATTGTTCCGAAATAAAACTAAGCATTGATTTACTGTAAATAGGTTCATTGTTGATAACATCTTCAATATCAACCATTTCACCCAGTTTTACATCACACTCGCCAATAAATGCAACTGTTACATCACCTTGAATTTTAAAATTTTTATAAATCCAATGCGGCGAAAGCTGCCACCCTTCATATTTAATTTCTTTATCAATCAGTTTTGTTTTCATCATAATACTACTATATCCTAAAAAATTCTATTTATAAAGTCTGTATCCCCGCACCCGCTCAATGCATTCTTTAATCGCATACACGATTCACACCTTCCGCAGTGTTTTTCACCACTATTATAACAACTCCAGACCATATCCAGAGGCATTTTATGCTCTAACGCAACTTTTACCGTCTGAAGTTTATCATATTTTATAAGCGGAACTCTTACATTAGGTTTGACAAGTGTTGAATATTCAAATTCCGAACAAATTCTATGTATAAATTCTTCAGTGTTATCCGAAAAAGTTACAGCTTCCTCCTTGTTTGCACCTATGATAATATCTCTATATCCGTAAGAATCTGCGTAACACGCTGCTATATTCAGAAAAAGTCCGTTTCTATTTGGAACCCAAACAGCCTTCATAGATTTTGTATAATCCTCAATATTCGCAGGAATTTCTTTATCAGCAACCAGTGCAGTATTCGTTATCTTTTTCAGCCAGTCAAGCGTAATAACTTCGCGTTTTAAACCGTAATAATTACAAATTTTTTCCGATGCTTCCGATTCATTATTAAAAGACTTTTGACCATAATTAAAGGTCAACGCAAGCATTTCATCATATTCATCTCTGACAAGTCCGAGACTTACAAGTGAGTCTAAACCTCCGGACAAAAGGATAACTGCACTATTACTACTACTCATCAAGCTCCCTGCGAACCCGCTGTGTCAATTCATCTTCATCATCATGCTCATACTCTTCCAGAATTGAAACAGCTTCCACTTTTAATACATCCGGATAATCAGTTTCTCTTATAACCTCATCAAGAATACGCCTTCCGACCATATTATATAAAGCAATCAAGGCATTTTTCTTAACTTCGTCATTTACATCCTTCAAACATCCCTTAATAGCATCATAAGCTTCAGGATGGTCTGAGTCCATAAGAGCCTCAATGGCATTAATCCTGATCTGAGAAGATTCATCCATCAAAGAACTTTTTAATGCATTAAAAACTCTATCGTTATTATCAAGACGAAGTTTTCCGAGTGCTTCAATAACTCTTTCTTTCAAAAATGTAAATTTATCAATAATCCCTTGTTTTGTTTCAAGAATACTTACAAGCGGGTCAACTGCCCGCAAATCTCCGAGCATGCCAAGAGCAGATGCCGCAGATTCTCTAAGATAAACGGAACGCTCATCCTCATCTTTAACTACATCAATCAAAGGTGCAACAGCATATCTGTCCCCGATTCTGCCGAGTGCATCCGCACATGCAAAACGAACCTTGTAGTTTTCATCCTTATTATTCAAGCAATACAATAGCGGAGTAACAGCAGAAGTATCCTTTATATTGGCTATAGCTTTTGCCGCCATAACCCTTACATTAATAAAATTTTCTTTTTTTAACTCATCGCCGTCAATTTTCCATAAAAGGATATCTAACAGCGGACTTAACGAAGATTTATCTCTAAATCTGTCAATACACTGAATAATTGTCATCAGTATCTCTGGAACTTTGCAAACAGTCAAAAAGTAATTGTATATAAGAACCAGATTATCCCTTTCATATCGTTCGTCAAGAGAGTTAATCTTGCGGATAACATTTTCGAGACCCGAATCCGCACTGACATCAAACAAATTGCATTCTTTTGCTATCGCTTCTAAATCCAATTTACTTTTTATCTTCCACTTATTACCACTGATTTGAATATACTACAAATGCGTTTTTTTAGCAAGTTTACAATAAAGTAACAAGCCTCGATTTATTTTCAAAAACATTAGCGACACCTTCTACAGGGGTAAAACCAACACTTTTTAGGAGATTATGTACTCCGGCAGTTCTGTCATAATTTCCTACAACAATAGTACAATTATTTCTCAACTGTGCGGCTAGTTGTTTTACGAGCATTAATCTGTCAGAATTTGAGCGTAAATACGGCCAGAAATTTCGACACATTACAATAGAATTTTCAGAAGGAATAGTTGAAATACCATGACTGATATTGCCGACAGAATATTGAATATATCTGTTAAAATCCATCATTTTCTTTACCGGAATAGGGTCTTCTCCAAATGCCATATTTGGCATTTTAAAATACTTTTGAAACTTTTGTCCGGTAAACATATTTATCATTGTATAATCATATATTCCTAAAGATATATAACTGCCCCTTGCGGCGTATATTACGGTACTATCAATATCTTTTGCCTGTATAGGAAAAAACTTTGCATTACTATTCGGAAACCGCTCTTTCAATAGCATAACCAACGACATCGGCTCCGACCCGTCTGAACATCCGAAACAATAAGTATTAACTTTGTTTGCATTCCGGTATTTCTTGCGTAAAAAACTGACAAATGCCTCCCAATTCAAATCACTGCGGAAAAAGTTAGTAGTATTTCGATATAAAAGATTGCCAACCTTATCCCGAACAACTCTTGAATTGCTCTGAAAAGAAGGTTTTGTGTTATAATTACAATTTGAGACAGGGGTTATTAGCATATGAATTAGAAAACCTCTAAATTTAAAATTTGCTATTTTGACAAAAAACGGGTTGAATAAACTCAACCCGTTCTTTTATAAATTAAAATTAATCGTCATCTTTTTCTTCATTTTTCTTATGAGCAAGATATTTTTCACAAAGGATGTTTGCAGGTTTTGTAACTGCAACCGGTACAATGTATCTGTAAACAAGTGCAAATACAAGCATTGATTTCAAGAAACTCATACCTTTAATCCTGTCCATAAACAGACTTCTGTCTTTTGCGTCAACAAGATATTTTCCCAGACGATCTTTTATAAAGGCATCTGCTCTTACTGATTTCAAATCTTTCTTATCCGCTGCTGACGCTGTTTTATTAAATGCTTTAATTTTCTTGTTTTCTTCTTTTGCTTCTTTGAACTCTTTCACAAAATCATCTAAAAGTGTTTTATCTTCCAGAGAAGCGGCAGCATATTTTGCTGTCATTTTCTGCCACCAGTCATTTATAGAACCGTCAAGAGCATAAGCTCCTGCTGTTGATAAAACAAACGTTAAGAACTGATTCACTGCAAGCGTATTTTTTCTGTCCTTGTCTAATTTATCATTCTGAAGAGTTTTATACATATACATACCACTCGTAATAGCAGATCCTATTGCCAGAAAATGCTTAAACAAGTTATCACTGTTCTGTAATTTTACAGATAAATTATCCATTAACTTGTTATCAAAAAGTTTAGGAACAAGCCATGCTGAGGCTTGTGTAAGTTTCTTAGGCACTGCTTTACATGTATCTATCGTCTTTTTGAGAAAATTAGATTTTTTTACTACCTTAATAACAACTTCATCGGTGTTTGCACCGAATGACGGCTGCCGGTTAAACTGTTGTTTATTATTATTGAAATTATTATAAGCGTTATACTTTGGAGATACTGTATTCATTAAAACTTGCATTAGTTGTTACCTCCTTTTGCCTGGTTAAACCACTTCGGTTCAAAACGAAAACTGGAATAAAAATCTTTAGACGGCATTCCGGTCATCTTTCTGTAATTTTCGACATTATTTAACACTTCTTCCGAATGTTTTTTTGCCGCTACCGGCTCTGCTTTTTTCTTTTCTACTCCGAATACATATTTCAAAATCGGCGGAATAAGTGCGATTGTAAGAATTGAACGGGGAACTGCGATTGCCCATTCTGTAATGTTTTTCATCATCAAGCCCATATTATCTATTTGTTTTTTCAGAAGTTTCTTTTCAAGAGCCGTTGCTTTTGTACCCTGTTCTTTCGCAATTTCCACAAGTTTTTCATATCGTTTGTTCAATATATTAAACTTGTATTTCAAAGGTTCAGGTTCTTCATTAGTTCCATCTTTTATATTTTTAATTACTGTATCATAGTGCTTTTGATAATTTTGCATAACCGACATAACACCGTTGTCCCAAGGAGTTGTTAATACGGTTGAAACACCGAATCCAATTAATCCGGATGCTATTGAATGTCCTGATGCATAAATTTTGTCTTCCTTATCTTTTTTACCAGGAAGAGCCATAATTGTAAGCGGTCTTAAAACACCTGCCAGGAATAACGCCATCAATGCACTGCCTGAAACATTGTGATCTTTTACAAATTTCAAAAGCCAATCAAGAGCTTTCATCTTTTTTGACTTAATAGCATTAACGGCAGCCCCATTTTGTATTGGTAAGCCGCCGTTAAACGATACATTATATTCCTTATTATTTTTTCCACACAAACCCGCACTCGTATCCTTTGAGTTATGCGGGTCTTTATAGACCTCTAAATAACCCGATTTCAGGGTAAAATCATTTGATATTGAATTAATTTTCATGTCCCACCATTAAATTAACTGTCTGTACATTTATTTTAAATCAAAGCAAAAATTTTTTTGCTAATAATTTTAAGAAAGTTTACAATTATTTTTATAAAAATAAGTAAAATATAAGATACAAAAGAAAACACTAAATCTTAAACCTCTTAACATTTAGTGTTTTTACTACACTTTATATATACACTACATATCTAATGCCAGATCCAATGTCGGAGCTTTTGCAACAATGGCACTTGATGAAATAATATCAACACCGCATGCTGCAATATTATTAACAGTTGCAAGCGTAACATTCCCGCTGGCTTCAATGATAGCTCTGTGATTTATATAATCACAGGCACTTTTCATAGTCTCCAAATCCATATTATCAAGCATTATTATATCCGCACCGACAGCAACGGCTTCCTTAACCTGTTCAAACGTGTCACATTCTACTTCTATTTTATGAGTAAAAGAAATTTTATCTCTCAATTTGTTAACTGCTTTTGTAATACTTCCTGCAAGACGAATGTGATTATCTTTAATCATAGCACAGTCAGAAAGGTTAAATCTGTGCATATGCCCGCCGCCGGTAAAAACAGCATATTTTTCAAAAGCTCTGAAATTAGGGGTAGTTTTTCTGGTATCCACAATTTTAGCAGGATAATTTCCTATTGCATCTTGATATTTTTTTGTTTCTGTAGCAATTCCGCTCATTCGCTGAACATAATTAAGAGCAACACGTTCTCCCATGAGAAGATATTTTGCAGGACCTTCCAAATCGGCAATTTTGTCGCCTTTTTTTATAATATCTCCGTCTTTAAAATAAAATTTAATTTCTATATCATCAGAAAGAATTTTAAAAACAGTCTTGAAAACATCTGTTCCGCATAGAATTCCTTCATTACGTGTATTCAATTCAGCTTTCAGAAAATCGCCGTCCTCTGCAAGATTTTCCGTTGTAATGTCACCAAACCCGATATCTTCCTGCAATGCATCCTTTACATGTTTTTCTATATAAAAATTACTTAACAAAATCTAATTCTCCGTCTTTTTTAGAAATATGGCTGTGAATACATTCCTCATTAGTATTCAAATAATCAAGCCTGTAATGAGCTCCCCTTGATTCTTTACGATTGAGAGCCGAAGTAACAATTATTTTTGCAACAATAAGCATATTTTTAAACTCATATTCTTCTTTGCTCAAACACTTATCCTGTCTCGGGAATTTATTTTTTAACTCTTCCAATTTTTCAAGGGCGGTAATAAGAGATTTTTCACTGCGAAGAATTCCGCAATAAGTCCACATTATATCTTTTAATCCGGCTTTTAAAGCATCAACATCAACAGGTTCAAAATCAAAATCATCTTCAGCGTATCGGTCAATAATAGACTTAATTTCACCGTCAATCTGTTTAGGCGAAACAAGAGGTTCTTTTTTCAAAAACTCTGCGGTTTCATAAGCACAAACAACACATTCCAAAAGTGAGTTGCTAGCGAGTCTGTTACCTCCATGCAGGCCTGTTGACGAGACTTCTCCAATAGCAAATAACCCTTTTATAGTAGTTTCACCTTCAACATTAGTTTTTATTCCGCCCATAAAATAGTGAGCAGCAGGTGCAACAGGAATAAAATCTTTTGAAATATCGATTCCGTGTTCAAGGCATTTATTAGCGATATTAGGAAAACGTTTAAAAAGAACATCTTTATCAATACAAGTTGCATTCAAATATACATTATCAAGGCTATGTTCCTGCATTTCGTTAAAATTAGCACGGGTAACGATATCACGGGGAGCAAGTTCTTTTCTTTCATCGTACTTGTACATAAATTCAATTCCGTCAGCATCAACGAGCTTAGCACCTTCGCCTCTGACGGCTTCTGATATCAAAAATCTGTTCACATCGTCATCAAATGCAAGTGCAGTCGGATGGAACTGAACGAATTCCATATCCTGCATAATTGCACCGGCGTTATAGGCAAGGGCAAGTCCGTCACCTGTTGCACCGGCAGGATTTGTTGTATATTTATATAACTGTCCTATACCGCCAGTTGCAAGAATAACCACCGGAGAATAAATCGCCTCATATTCATGCGTGAAATTATTAAATACAAGAATCCCCTTGCATTCGGATTTACCATTTACAAGAAGTTCAACTGCAGTGCCTTCTTCATAAATATCTATATTATGATTTTCTTTAACTTTTTCACACAGTACTTTTTCAATCATTTTACCGGTAGCATCTCCGCCTGAATGAAGGATTCTTCTTACACTGTGAGCAGCTTCTCTTGTAAAGCATAAATTATTATTTTCATCACGGTCAAATTCAACGCCAAACTTTAGTAAATCCTTCACTACCGTATCAGAATGCTCTGAAATAAATTTTACCGTATTAAAATCACTAAGTCCCGCTCCGGCTTTAATAGTATCACTAATATGAGAGGCAGTAGAATCTGCTTTATTTTCTTTCAAAACTGCAACCATGCCGCCTTGAGCATAGCGTGAATTGCTTTCTCCAAGTTTCGATTTTGTCAGAAGCAAAATGCCGTCAGGAAGGTTTGCCTGCTGCTCAATTTTCAAAGCTGCATATAATCCTGCAATACCGCTTCCTACAATAATGGTTGAATATCTTGAATATTTCATAATAAAACCTTTTTTAAATTACCTTTCACGTAATCCTATCAATGTACATGATAAACCAAAATAAAAAAAATACTACTGTTAAAAGATAAAATTTTTGTTAAGAATAAAAATTAAATACAATCCATCACAATTTATCCTCTCTATTAAGTTTTTAATCCAAATTCATAAAACATTAATATTAGCAAAACAAAATTTTACTGGAGTGATTAAAATGCAAATCCGCAGGGTTATATATATGATAGGAAAACAGTATAAACAGGGGAGAAAACCATGCCGATAACGCCTATCAGAATTCTTTTAGTAGAAGATCATAAACTTATGAGAGTAGGTCTTAAATCTTTGTTTGAAGAGCACAAAGAATTAGAAGTAATTTCAGAAGCCCAGAGCGGAAAAGAAGCTATTGAAAATTATAAAATTTCACATCCTGATGTTGTGCTAATGGACATAGGACTTCCTGATATAAGCGGAATTGAAGCCACAAAAAGAATTATTGAAAACAGCAGCAGTGCCAAAATTATAATACTTACATCGCATTTGTCAGAACAGGAAGTCATTGATTCTCTTCATGCCGGTGCGTGTGCATATGTTATGAAAGATATAAACATTGAAATTCTAAAAATGATTGTACGAACAGTCAAAGACGGTGCAATGTGGCTTGATCCACAGGCCGTTCCTATCTTGAGAGAAAAAAATTGCGGAGTAGTTCCGCCGCGTCAAATGTCCAGAGCAATGTTCAAAGAACAGCACGCAAATCTTACACAACGGGAATACGAAGTTCTAAAACTTGTTGTTGACGGTAAATCCAATAATGAAATCGCACAGGAGCTTACAATCTCCGAACACACAGCAAAAGCCCACGTCTGCAATATTATACAAAAACTTGTTGTAGATGACAGAACGCAGGCTGCAGTAAAAGCTTTAAAGGAAGGTCTAGTTTAACTAACTTACTCAGACACCTCTTTCCCAAAATTTCTTGGCTTAACGCCTTTTAACCAGTTCGATTCTATCTGCTCCAGCGAAATACCCTTGGTCTCCGGAACAAAGAAGTAAACAAATACTATACACAGGAATGAAACAACTGCAAAACCCCAGAAAGTTACGGCACCTCCGACTCTGTGCATAAGTACCGGAAAACTTCCAACGACAAAAAAGTTAAATGCAAAGTTGGCAACCGTACAAATACTCATTGCAATCCCTCGAATTTTCAGAGGAAAAACTTCTGATACAATAATCCATCCGATAGGCCCCAAACTCATTGCAAAACAAATGATATATGTTACAAGACTGCCGACAGCAACCCATTTTAAATTATCACCGAGGAGTGATTCAAAAGCGAAAGCACTGCCCAGTGCAAGCAAACTAAGCATTACACCTGTCAAACCAAAATATAACAAAGGTTTTCTGCCCAATCTGTCAGTAAAATATATTGCAACTATCGTCATTAAGAAATTTACAACACCAATACCTGTTGTTGCATATATTGCATTTAAATTAGAATCAAAACCGGCATTTTTAAATATAGTCGGTGCATAATAAATAATAGTGTTTATACCGGTGCAAATCTGAGCAAACATTATACCAATTCCGACAACAAACGGCATTATCATCCATTTTCTGAATCTGAATTTCTTATTTGATTCACCGCTTTCCGCATTAATAGTCTCCTTTATGTGCTGAATTTCCATTTCCACATCAGCATCAGGTTCAATTTTCTTGAATACCTTTTTGGCTTCATCATCTCTGTTTTTACTTACAAGCCATCGTGGGGTATCCCCCATAAAACACATACCTATTAACAGCACCGTACCAGGCAGAACGCCTGCCAGCAGCATCCAACGCCAGCTATATACCGCCTCTGCAAATGCCGCGTTTATAAAATAAGAAAATAATATACCTGCTGTAATCGCCCATTGATAAAGTGATACCAAGGTTCCCCTCAAAGCTTTCGGTGAAACTTCAGACAAATACAAAGGAACAACAAAATTAACAATACCAACTGCTAATCCGACTAAAATTCTCGATAAAATCAACACATAAATATTCGGAGCCAAACCGCATAGAATAGAACCAACTATAAAAATAATTGCTGTGGCCATAATAATTTTTTTACGTCCGAAAATATCTGCAAGAATTCCGTTTGTAGCTGCACCTATAACCGCACCAATTAAAACGGAACTTACAAGTATGCCCTGCATTGAATCAGACAAATTCCACGATTCATTAATAAAAAGTAAGGCTCCGGATATTACACCCGTATCATAACCTGATAACAATCCGCCCAACGAGGCTACTATTGCAACAATATAAAGCCATAAACATGCAAACTTCTTCATTCTCTAAACTCCCGTAACAATATAATGCCTATAAATATTTTAACGTGTATTTTAAGAAGTTTACAGAGGTTTGTAAATAAATATTAAGCAGTGACAGGTTCTCTTGCAATCAGTTTCACAGCTTCTTTTGCGGTTTCTTTCAATTCACTGTAGTATCTTGCCTCAAGTTTATTTTCAGCAAGATAAAGACCTTCATCTGAAATTTCAGCAATCTGTTTTAATAAATCAGCTGTCATTGTAATTTCCTTAAACAAACTGCCTTCATCTCTAATTGGATTAGCTTTGGAATTTTCAATTAGTTTCGCCCAATTTCCTGTTGAATCCTGATTTTCATTATTCAACGCTGCCCAGTCATAAATATGGTTTGTTGCTTTTGTATCAATTTCGACTTCTCTGAAATCTTCATCAATCTTTGCCATATCATCATTGTATTTTTTCAAAACATTTTCCTGCTTTGTCACAAAATAATCTATTACGTTATTAGGATGTGAAAATTGCGGTTTTTCTCTAATTTGACTGAGAGGATTCTTCGGCTTATATTTTATTTGAATATTAGCCATTGTTCCAACGGCCGCTGCAAGTTCCACAGGACTCATCCCGCCGAATTTTTGCGTAACAACAGCTTCTATAACAGGAATCTGTTCATATCCGTTAAGCTTTGCAAGAAGTTTCCCTTTTGTGGACAAATTGTGAGCGGAATCCAGATAATCAAATTTTCTTAAAACTTTCCGTTTTGTACCGAAATTTTTCAAAAATTCTTTACTTTTCTTTGCCGAAATATCTCCGTTTCTATCGTATGTATAGAAGGATTTATCAGCAATTTCTTTTATAAAATCATCAGTTTTACACGAATCATAATATCCTGCGACAAAAGAATAATCCGGGTTGAATGCACTTTTCAATTCATTCGGTTCGGAATTTATAAGGTAATCAAATTCCGCTTTTTGTGCAGCGTCCATACTCATAGTGTAACAGTAACCGATTTTATCAATACCGCGTCTTCCGGCACGTCCTGCCATCTGATGGAACTCATTTGGAGTAAGTTCCCGCCTTCCGCCTATTGCATCAGGGTCTGAAGTAGGTTTCATATATGAACTTATTATAGTCGTTCGGGCAGGCATATTGATACCTGCAGATAGTGTTTCTGTTGCTATTGCAACTTTAACCAACTTTCTCTGGAAAAGTTCTTCAATCAGTTCTTTTTGTGTCGGCAAAAGCCCTGCGTTATGAATTGCATAACCTTTATAGAGGGCTTTCATATTTAATGTTTCGCCGAGATATTTACCTTCGGATTTATACCGCTCAATAGTTTCCTTAATCTGTTCAATTTCACTGTCACTATTGAGTTTGTCACCGAATTTTGCGAGATGATCGAGAATAGCCTTGCTTCCTTTTTTGTTAAATACAAAAAATATTGCAGGAAGTCTGTCATTCTTTTTCAACATAGTAACCATCCGCTGATAATCTTCATTCTGCGGAACAGGAATTCTTCTATCCTGAATTACGTTACCGTGCTTGTCCTTTTTAGGTTTTGAAATTTGTTTTTTACTTCCGCTCATAAGAACATTTTCAAACTCTAAAGGCACATGTCTGTATTCGGAAGGCACATTAACAAGATTAACTGTCCTGAATGATGTTTTCAAAGGATGGTCAAATGTTGAACTTTTGCCTTGCGGGTTAAGGGAATTTGCAAAATATCTTGAATATCCTAAATCCCGGCAACGAGCCATCCAGCGTGCTACATCCTCATTATTACCTATAGTTGCAGAAAGTGATAATAGTTGTGTTTTCGGGTCTGAAAGGATTATTGATTGCTCCCAGACACCGCCTCTATCCGTATCTCCAAGATAATGAAGCTCATCAAAAACAACCGTTTTCAAATTATCCAAAATCGGATTATGTTCATTAAAACGTTCTCCGAAAATCATATTTCTGTAAACTTCAGTCGTCATAATTACTATCGGAGCATCTTTATTAATCTTTGTATCTCCGGTTATAAGCCCGACATTTTCTTCTCCGTAAATTTTTTGAAAATTCCTAAATTTCTCATTACTTAATGCTTTTAACGGAGTTGTATAAAAAGTTTTTTTACCTTCCTCAAGATTTTTGGTGATTACATAAAGAGCAATAGCAGTTTTGCCAGTTCCTGTCGGAGCTGTCACCAGAACATCATTTCCTGCATACAAATTTGCGGCACTGGCTTTTTGAAAAATGTCAGGCGAGGCTCCCTGTGGAAGTTTAAAGTAATTTTCCTCAAGAGTTTTTTCATAACTTTTGCCGGTAAAAGAAAGCGACTGCAATCTGCTGCGGAAAACAACCCCCATAGTTTTCATAAAATTATCAGGGTTATACTGTGTATATTTAGCATTAGTATTCTGCTTTATATTCTCTGATGTAATCTGCTTATTCTCAAATGATAAAGATAAAATCTTATTAATCATAACACCTCCGTAAATGTGCATATAATTTTAAAACCGCTAAAAAAAAGTTTTGCTGAATTTTCTATGATTTATTAAGAAATATAAAAAATAGCGGCTTATATAGCAAATTTCACTAATAATGGCTAAAATTGTCACCCTGAACTGGCTGCAAAATCCGTTAAGACGAAGTCGAAACGTGATTTTATACACCTACCTGGGATTTCAGGGTCTCGTTGTTGATAGATGCTGAAACAAGTTCAGCATGACATTATTACGCATATTTAGTGCAAACGGCGATATTTTCTCCCTCAAAATAAGACTTGAAAATAAATATTTTTTTGCTAGTATAGAAATGAAGCGGAAATACACCCCGTAATAAGCGCCCGTAGCTCAGCTGGATAGAGCGTTTGGCTACGAACCAAAAGGTCGGGAGTTCGAATCTCTTCGGGCGTAAGATTTGAAAAAAAGTGTTTCTACCAGATAGAAACACTTTTTTATTTTGTTTAACATTTTATGCATCTTGTAAAAATTTAACTATTCTCCTTGAGATATCAAAATAGATTTAGCAGACACCTCCGGCAAAAATAAAAAAATAGTGTCAGGAGAATTTCTAATATTGATAAAGAACATTGCTCTAACAGTCTGTAACTGCAAACTTTTATTCTGTTTTGAATCCAGGTTTGACCCTGTATAATAAATATACAATACAGGGTCAAACATTTTTTAATACAGGATAAAATTTAACATGATGAATCTGCCAATGCCGCCAAATCCATATAATCACAATATTATTCGTACACCTTTCGGATTTATTGATACTGATATAAAAGGACATATTATCATTAATGAAGAATTAAAAATGTATAAAATTATGATATTTGACAACTTTGGCTTTGAGAGTGCAATGTATTTCAGAGGTGAAAATGACAGATATCCGACTTTTATGACAAGCTGGCAAAGATTACAAAATAAGTTTGAAAGATGTACAGGCTGGTTACAAAAACAGGAATTTATCGAGTGGTTTATGTCAACACCTTACTTTGAACATTTTGCTTATAAGTCTGAATTTGCACCATATCCGAATATTCCGGAAGGGCAGGGTTATAAGTTTTGTTTTGACTTTGAGGCTATTGCCCAGCATTATGAATTCCCTACAAATTATCTTGACATAACAACAAAAAGAGAGATTGCCGAATTTTTTGCATATACGCATTATGTAGACGGGAAACTTGTCCCGATTGAAAAATTTACACACAGACACCCTTGTCTTTATTCGTCACTTGGCAGTAATCTTGAAAATCCGCATAACCCGGATGTAAAAATTGTAGGATTTCAGGTATTACCAAGACCGCTACAGCAAAAAGCAATGGCAATTAATTTAGAAAATTACACAACCGACTACAAAAAAGAAATGCATTGTGAAGAATTGCCCCGTGAGAAGAAACGGGCTTTTGAAATTTTTGACAAATTTGAAGGCGGAAAACTTCTAATGCCGGATGATTACGCAGCCGGTGCAGCCAACATTATCAGAACCCGCTACAAAAACGAAAAACTCATTAATGAATCCGCATTTGAAAAATACTGCAAAGAATTTAAACAAAACCCTAAAGACATATTAAAACGACTAAGAAACAAAGGTTACAGTTTAACCTCAGAACATCTGCTCAATACCACAGAATTGAAAGCTGATATGCAAAAAGAAATAGACGAACATATTATTCCATGGATAAATGAATTTGTAAGTTACTCGCCGATTATACACCCCAAAAATTGATTGTTGTAAATATTTATTACAATTTCATTTATACTCTGCAATTTAGCATCGAGAATATACTTTATATATACAACAGTTAAAAATACTGTCTTTATGTTCATCTTGAATGGAAAGGGGCGACGAGCCCCTTTCCGTTTTGTCATTTAAAATTTAAAAGATGTTACCTTTTATGTATGCCTATACGATAGAACCAGTTTATTTTTCTTTTCTTAATTTTGTTCTTATTAAGAACTTTATCTTATCTATCAATGTCGGAGCCTTGTCATTTACGGAATTTTGGAGGATATATTTTTCATCTTGACCGAATAAATCATAGTCGGCAGCTTTCTTTTTCAATTTTTCAAAGGAATAAGGCTTATTTTTTATGCAAGAATCATTAACCAGAAACAAATCCTGAAGATTGGCAGAAATAAATGAGTTATTATCAGGTGCCATATATGGAAAAGAAACATTCAATGCCTGCTCTTTAAAACCTTTATCATTGATGTTTGAAGAACCAAAAAAGCTTTTCATTTTAAGGTACCAATTTTTAAATATTTTATAACCGTCAGCTTTTTCTAAGACATTTTTATCAAGAAAAATAATTGTATCATTTTTTGACCTTGAATGTTTTGTTATATATTTATTAACATTTGCCAAGCCTGTTTCTGTTGCAGTTATTGGTACAAAAATTATAAATTTATCCTTGTTGAGTTTCTTCGCACTTGTGCAGTAATCAGCGGTTCCAATCATGGAATCTCCGCTTCCTATAATATCATCCAATATCAAGAAGGCACTGTTTTTAGGATATTTATTTAAATCTTGAACATCATCTGCCTGAATCATTCTACTTTCAGGAAAATTGAACAAATCCTTATACATCTTCATCAATATATCAAAGCTCTTTACATTTCTCATCCTATGCTGAAGCAGATACAAATTTTCTTTCGGAATATTATGACTCTGTAAATACTCAGCAATCTTATTATTTAATTCTTCAAGAGCCTGTATCATCGACTGTTTTGAATATACTTGAACATTTGAGTTAAAATACTCAGCAATAGATTTACTAAGATTGTTATAAGACCTCTTAGTAATTGAATACCTATCTGCGATAGATTCTATGGTTGTTTTAATCCTTTCTTTTGACGGAACAACCGGTTGAATTTGTTTTAATATACCGGTTTTGGTAGCAGGATTTTCAATACTAACACGAATAGCACTCAATCCAAGCTTTTTCAATTTTGCTTCAATAGGATTATTCAAAACGAACGAAACACATTCCGCAAAATCTGCATCAGGGTATTTAGTCTGAAAAGCTTTAGCTTTTTTCAAAACACTCACTGCCTTTAACGGTAAATTTCTATCATCTCCAAACAAATTGACACCATCGCTGAACCCTTCCAGATTTATCAATGTCAAATTATTAGCCGCTACATTTTCAGTAATTATTTGAAGAGTGTCTTTATTATTAAGATCATTCAAAGTTACAATACTGCCAAGCTTTTCCTCCGAATTACTCAGCTTAAATAGCCCTTTATTTTCGTGAAAATACTCAAAATACTTATTCAATTCTCCAACAGAATCAAACGCAGTAATTCGGTTATGTGTCAACTGTTCTGCAATATCAGAAAGAGATGAATAATTTGCAAACTGGGTAATTTTTTGAATTGTTGTTAAAATCTCAGATAGTGTCGCCTCAGGAACAGCTTTAGATATTTTCGCAATATCATCTTCCAGATTTTTTTCTGAATAGATGTTCAGTTGCCTTGTAATTTTTGCATACAAATCATCAACCAAAGCTGCTATTTTTGTCTGTTTATTAATTCCGGCAAACGCATTCACATCATCATCAAGCTTTACGGTAATTCGTTTATAATTAAGCCACGCAGGCTTTTTATTATCATGAAGTTGCACATCCGCAAGAAAGAAATTTTCACCCTTTGAATTACTGTAAAACTCAATTTCACGTAAATCATCTCCATAATGATTTTTTATTGCTCTTGCTTTGTCAACCGTTTTATCCCAATTTAAATCAGGATATTCAATAATACTTTTTGCACTAAACGGTGTCACATTACACTGCACCAAATTCAATAATGTTGCCTGCTGCTTTTTGTCCAGACATCCGAAATTCAACACATACTCTGCAGGATAATTCCATAGCCCCAGATCATTTTTGGATAACAACAAGGGTTCAATCTCTTTCAATTTATGCATTTCTATCTCGGAAAATTGCGGGAGCTTCTCCAGCTCAATTCTGCAATAACCACTTAGATCAACTTTTGAAGCAAGCGAATATAGATATTTCAAATTCTCAGTTTTCAAATGTTGAACAAATTCAGCCGCTATGGGCTCTCCATATAATTCATTAAACTTCTGCAGCAAGATACTTTTTGACATGTTCGGGATATTTTGGAGGCGTTCATTATTTTTTATAGCCTGTGAGATTTTATTTATATTTGCCGTAAAAGATGGTGAATTGATATTATTAGTTGAAATTATATTCATTATACTTTTTTAAAACAGCTAAATATAAATTTTGCCACCCAAAATATAAAAAATAAAAAATTTTAACATATCATATATAGATTTATATAATTAGAATCAGTGTTATTTTATTAATATAGAACATATAACTTACGATTCTTTTAAATGTTTAACGTGCTTATAAATATAAATAATTCCCAAAATTCCGAAAATTAAAACTATTGCAATGTCAAATTTATGCCATATATGTTTAAAAGCTTCAAGATTCTGCCCCATTTTCAAGCCAACATAAACGAGAGCATAGCTCCAAACAAGAGAACCTAAAAAAGTTAATGTAAAAAATACTCTCTTTCTTGCCCTTAAAATTCCTGCAGGCAATGAAATAAAGGTTCTTACAACAGGAAGCATTCTGCATAAGAAAAAAGCCCAATCTCCGTATTTTTCAACCCATTTATCAGCTTCTTCAAGGTCTTTGTGGGATATGAGAAAATATTTTCCGTATTTTTCAACAAACTTTCTGCCTCCGAAATAACCGAGATAATATGATGGAATTGACCCTAAAACACACCCGAAGGCTCCTGCCAGAGCGGCAACATGAAAATTCATCTCACCTTTACTAACAATATAACCCGCAAAAGGTAAGACAGCCTCACTCGGCAATGGAATATTACAGGATTCTATTGCCATTAAAAGACTTATTCCCCATGGTCCCATTGCTGTAATTACATGTTCAATAAACTTTATAAGTATTCCCAAAATTGAATTAATTAATTCCATGCTCTCATCCTCATTTCATTACCGATTTATTATATCAGAAGCAGGTTAAAAATTCGGTATTTGTAAAGCTTTTGAAATATTATATACAAAATCTGCCGAGTGTTCTCTTGACCGACAGGAAATTTATATTAATTCTGTTTTTATAACCTAAAAACTATTTCGACGATAAACATCCGTTTACGGAAGAAAGGAATGTGAATGACAACGGTAGAACCAATACGAAAAATAGAAGATATACAAAAAGTTGAAAGATTTCTGGCAGAAAAAAGCCAGAGAGATTTATTGCTATTTACAATCGGAACAAACTGCGGGTTAAGGATATCTGATATTGTTGCACTAAATGTAGGTGATGTCAGAGGGAAATCGCATATTCAAATAATTGAAAAAAAGACCGGAAAATTTAAAAAGTTTCCGATTAATTCAAAGCTAATGCCAATGTTTGAAGAATATACAGAGGGAAAAAGTGCAGATGAGGCTCTATTTAAAACCATTTTCAAAAACAGAGTTGATAGATTTGCAGCATATCATATTATAAAAGACGCTTGTAAAGCCGCAGGTTTGATTGAAAAAGTCGGAACCCACACGATGAGAAAAACCTTCGGCTATCATCATTATAAAAAATTCAAAGATGTTGCAATGCTTCAAAAAATATTTAATCATTCAAGCCCGCAAATTACACTCAGATACATTGGAATTGAACAGGATCAAATTGACGAAAGTTATGTAAATTTTATTTTATAAATATAATAAAAGTCTGCCCGGTTTAATAGGACAGACTTTTATGTTAGTTATCCAACTAATTATTCTACATGATGACAATGGTGGTGTCCATGTGTATGTCCGTGACAATGACTGTGTTCTCCGCCACAAGAATTTTCACCTGTAATGAGAGTTGACTCAAGGTAAGATGTTACGACATCATTAACGGGAAGTTCAGGACAGCCTGTTACGACTTTTACGCCGTTTTGGTTGAATATTCCGAGCGGACGCCCTCCCATCCCTCCGGCAAGTATAATATTTGCTCCTTGTTCTGAAATCCAGCTTGCACACTGACAGCTAATACCTTCATCAGGAATTTTTGATTCGATATTCAAAATTTCTTTTGTTTGAGGATTAACATCAACAAAAGTAAAAGACTCACAATGTCCGAAATGTGAACATAACTTTCCGTCTTGAGTCGGAATAACAATTTTCATAATTTTATCTCCTTTTAATTTATCTATATTAGCCTGCAACAAAATAGCACTCTCAAGGGCCTCTGTTTCCGTTATGTTATGAAAATTGGCAAAATCTTTCAATATCTTTAACACATTTTCATTAATTCTCCTGTTAAACGGAACCTTTTTGAGACAAGTACGTTTTCTGCCCGCATTATGTCGTTTTCCACCCCATGTGCTGTTACAGGTCACTTTTCGGTTAAAACATCCTGTTTTCATAACAAAATAATAAAACACTTATTTGATTTTGTCAATACATTTTCAAGTTTAAATCAGACATTTATCCCTTTACTCTATAATTTTCCAACCAACGAATACTTCATTCCCGAAAATTCAACCTTTACAGGCAGGTTATTAATATCTTTATTACGCACTATCAACAAATTATTATTTTTCTCCAATTCATGCTTTAGCCAAAGTTCAGCATCTTGCATTTGAAATTCAACGCATGGTAAATCTGAATAATATAAAAGACTGTATTTTTTACCGGTTTTATATGTAGATATTGTATAACCTTTTTCTTTTGCCAGACGTGCAAAATACATTAAATCATTTTGACCGAATGCATAATCAAATTTATAAATATAAGGAGTTAAAAATCCGGATAAAAAACTTATAAAAACGGCAAGAGATATAAACACTTCCAATCTTTTTCGGTTAAGCAATGCCGTGATATTAATAATAATAAACGCAACCAGTATTATAATTGAAATTATTTGAATTTTGAAAAAGCTGTCATACAATACTTCAGGTATTGCATATTTACTGAAACACAACATTACAACTGATATTACAAATATAAAATTCATAACAAACAATAACTTATCAATATAAATTTCACCGACATCGGCGTACCTAATCCAAATAGCACCAAGAAAAACTGCAATAAACGGATAAACCGGCAATATATATGTCACTAATTTTGTTCCGGAGGCACTAAAAAACAACAAGATAACTGCAACTGCAATAAAATTAAGCATAAGAAATTTTGAATAATTATCTTTCAGCTTAACCACAAAAACTTTAGTCTTTATGATTGACTTAATTTTACCAAATATTGCAGCAATTAAAATGAAGGTATGCGGGAAAAGGCCCCATAACAAAGTTAAAAAATAAAAATAAAAGGGTTGTTTTCTGTTAGCAGAATATTACGCCTTCGGCAAAATAATTGTAAAAACAGTTTCCTTATTCGGTTCAGAAAAAACCGTTATATCTCCGTTATGCAGTTCTACAACATTTTTAACTATTGAAAGCCCCAAACCGGTTCCTCCGGATTCTCGGCTTCTGTTTTTGTCAACTCGGTAAAATCTTTCAAATATTCTGTCTAAATGTTTTTCAGGAATACCTATTCCATAATCTTTTACCTGTAATACAATATGGTTATTTCCCATTAACAGAATAACTTCAATCTTATCCGATTCTGAATACTTTAGTGCATTAATTATAAGATTTGAGAGTGCAGTAGCCAACAATTCTTCGTCAGCAGAAATGTCGGCTATACAGTTCTCAATAAAAATAATTTGAACATCTTTCGGCATCAAATAATTGATTGTATTACGTATCATTTGATTAAGATTAAATTGTTTAAATGATTTTTTTTCACCTGTCTTTTCCAAATCAATTTCAGACAAACAAAGAATATCGTTAACCAGTTTATTAATGGATTGAGTTTGAAATTGGATTATATCAAAGCATTCTTTATCGGTATTTTTTATTGAATTTTTTGTTTGTAAAAGTTCAATAGCAGAATTTATAGCTGTTATAGGTGTTTTAATTTCATGTGAAACATTTTGAAAGAAATCTGACTTATATTCTTCCAATTGTTTAAGTCTTATAATCTGATTTTTTAGTCTTTCTGTCATCTTTTTTATAGACAGCGTAATTTCAATAAGCAGACTCTCATTCGGTATGTCAATTTCTTTATCTAAATTTCCGTTTGCAATCTCAATTACACTGTCTTCCAGCTTGTTAAACGAAACTCTGAGCCTGTGAAATATATGAATAAAAGCGAACAAAAGTACAAATATACAGGCACCAAAAAGTAATTAAACAGGCAAATACAGTCAGAGAATGATATTATACAGATTAATATGTATTCTGTTACGAAATATAAAGTAAAGTAAAAAATTCAAGAAAAAATTTAAATTTAAAAACTTACTAAAACAGGCATTATAAGGGCAACTTAGGCACTAGGATATAAACATAATATATTAAACATATCCGAATGTATATCTTTAGGCAAAAATCCTCTTGAAAAAGGAGTCACAATATGTTATTATTAATATATAATATTTAAAATTGGAACAAGTATAATTTAAAATATTAAACGAGGATGATATTTATCAGCGTTGAAATTAGAGATTAAGAGGTTTGATGGATGCGAAGATTGGCTGATACTGGTAAAAACTGGAAAGAATCTGCATATACATTGGCTGAAATGCTTATTGTAATGGCGATAATTATGTTGATAATCCTATCGTTGCCTATGGCAACCAAAAAGGTTTTCAAGCTGGATGATATGAGAAAAAGCCACGGTAGATACGAATGTTACTGGGAAACTCAGGAGGACGGCAGTAAAAAACTGATGACCTATATGGCGGAAGAAAACGGCAGAGCGATTTCTTCCGAGTCAGCATATGCAGATGAAGGGAAATGCGTCTTTTATCCGCCGCAAAACACCATATACTTTATGATACACGCAGTAGGCGGCGGTGGAGCGGGGGCCAAATTGACGACAGACAAGGCACAACTTGATCCTGTGGAACAAGTATCAGCAGTAAGTTATCTTTATAAATCTTCACCGGGACTGTTTCCGGATTGGGTAAAGTTTGTAATGAGTAAACCTGAATCTGAAAGGCCATGGAAAGATAAAATAAGTGCTACCGGAGACGGTGCGTTTGATGTAAATAAAGTATCATTCCAACAAACAGTTAGATATCGTCTTGGCGGTACTGCGGCAAAAGTAGTTTCATTGTTTGTGCCGCAGCTTCCTGGGAACGTAAAACTTGAACTCACACCTGGAAAAGGAGGTAAAGCTACAACAAATGGCGATGGCAGCGGTGAAGACGGCGGCGATACCATTGTAGAATTTGTTTACGAACCCGGTGAAGAAGGCGGAGCAGAAAAACGGTTTGAAGGTCTTGTTGCACGTGGCGGCGTTGGCGGTAACGGGGGGATTGACGGCAAAATTTCAGAAATGATGATTGGCAGTAATCCCGGAGATTTTGGTTTAAGCAGTTTAGCCTCAATAACAGGTAAAGACGCCGGATTTTCAGATATTACCGAAAGTGCAGAAAAATTTGATGCTTTGAAAACTAAAATTTCGTATGATGCAGGTGCCGGCGGAAACGGAGAAACTCAATTCGTTGATGACACTTCAGGATATATTTTCTATGAATGGGATAACAATGACAGTATTGTAAATGCAAGAAGAATTGGCAGTAAATGGGAAGTTATTACCGATTCCATAGGTTTAAATTTCTACAGAAATTACGGATACACATCAAATTGTACTGATGCGACAGAGTCAAGCGTTGTAATCGAACGAGAAGGATATTGTACACCACAAACAGCCATCAAATTTGATTGTACAATAGGTACAAACACCAGCACCCTTGATACAAGCTGTCCTGATCCTTCAAATTGTTCACATTTTGTAGTTAATTATGATTATGGTACATCTACAGCAACATTTGCGGATGATACACCTAACCCTACAGCATATTCACCTACAACAAAATTTTATAATTGTGAATTTAATGTGAACACTTTTAGAATTAGGTGTAAAACACAATTACAAAATGTAAAGGTTCACAAATGTACTACCCCGTCAGGAACATTTAAATGTGCAAACGGAGAAACGCCGACCGGAAGTGGCAGAAATATGAAATGCGAGGCAAAAGATGGCGGAGATGGAGCAGTTGTAATCTTATGGTAAGAATTATGGATAAAAATTTTAAAAATGGATTTTCATTGATGGAAGCCTGCGTCGTAATGATTATTGTTGCGATTTTTGTTGCGGTAATGGCAAATGTTATTCCACACAAAGCTAAATCAAAAGTAGCATCTGAAGCTCACGGTAGATTTGAATGCTACTATGAAGGCGGTACATTGTATCAGCAAATGTTTACGGAAGGAAGTACTACGGGCAGACAAAAAGCGGCTGATGCCGGCGGAACATCGACATCTTGTTCGTTTGTACCACCTTATTATGCTAAATACATGATTATTGATGCTGTTGGAGGCGGTGCCGGTGGCGGCCCTGCAGGCGGAGGTAGTGAAGGCCAATTTGCAAGTACATTCTTTGCTTCTGTCCACGCAAAATATACGGCAACACCTGGTAGAGGCGGCCTTGCAAACAATCATGGCGGTGATACTGTCGTAATGGGTAACGGAGTTGAACTAATGACTGCAAACGGAGGAAAAGCTCTTGCAACATTAGAAAATACGACCGTCAATGATATATTGACCTGTGTAATTACGGAATACGCTGAAGGTGATGAATATAACTGTAATATTTATCCGACCTGTGAAATAAAAGACGGTAAAATACAAGTAAGCTTCTGTCGTACAAGAGAATTTTATAAAACATCCCAGTTAACATACAAAGATTTTGATAATGATGGGAATTTAATACTTGATAACCCTCGATTTATTGTAAATGATGTATATACAGAACAAAAGCCAGATGACAACAGTGTCTGGATATATCATGATATAAGCTTATGGAGCGACTACAGTGAAGAAACAAATCCGGTTTATCAATACGACTGGGAGCCGAAAGTTGATGATTTATGGACACCTTCACTTTATACAATGGAGCTTGTAATGGATACAAATGCAGAAGGTGACGGAGAAACACCGTCAAATCTCGCAAGATATATCGAAAGTATGCAATACGCATCAAAAATGAAAGATGCAAAAGTTGGAACAGGCGGAGCAAAAAATGCCGCCGGCTATGATGGCGGTGTACTATTCTTATGGTAATTTGAAAGGATTAAGATATGGCATTTAAACACAAAAAAAGAGCGTTTTCATTAGTTGAATTAATGATGCTGCTATTGGTTTCATCACTGATAATAGCAGCACTTGTTCCTGTTGTAACCAAAAAGCATTTCAGATTACCATCAGTGGTAGTTCATGGTGCTTATATGTGTTACTACAAGAACGGTGAACTATACGAAGCAAAATGGTCCGGAAAGAATCAACAAAATGTTGTTTACGACAGACCGACAGACCAGTGTGTATTTTCACCGCCTCAAAAGGCCGCATACTTCCAGATATCCGCAATCGGCGGCGGTGGCGGCGGTGGTGATGCCGGCTACACAGGAGGTAATCCTATTGGCGGATGGAGCGGGGCAAGAGATCTTTCCCCATGGGGTATTACAGAAGAAGCCTTAGAACCTCTTAATATTTCAAAAGAAGGTTTCCTTGCCAATGCAGGGAAATTGTGGGGTTATGCAAAAAGCAGCGGTTCAGGAGCCGGAGGTGATATCGGTATCGCAACCAAAAATGCACTTCCTCTGACCTGTATTGAATATGAAAAAGTAGCTAAAGTCAGATGTACAAACTGGTACACTTCGACAGATGGCTCTGAAGAAGAAAGATGTTATTGTAAAGAAGAAGCTCCCGCTGAAGGCGAAGGCGAAACTGAAGGTGAAGGCGGGGAGACAACCGGTCATAATCCATTCGTAAAAATAGCATCTAAAATCACAAATATTTTCAAAGATACACTTGCTCTAAAACCGTTTAACAAAGGTCCTCTTAATAAAGGAAAGATAACAGGTGCTGCAGGCGGTGAACTTTGTTCAATAACAGTAATTACCCGCGGTGAAGATTGTGACTCACATAAAGTACTGGTTGGAGATTATAAAACCTGCTATGAACCGCAATCTCCTTTAGTAGAATGCACAGGCGGCTATGAACAAAATTGCCATATGGAACCTGTATATAAAGAAGATTGTACAACAAAAACAGAAACAGTCACAAAACCAGGATTCCAGATTACCTGCAGAGGTTCTTCATATTGCAGTCTTACATCTATTACAGGTGACCAATCCAATGGATGCAGAACAACCGGCTCTTGCAATATAGAAGAAACAATAACAAGTCCGCCGGAATGTGAACAGGTAAAGATAGGTGAAGAGGAAGTATGTCAAAGAGGTGAATGTCGCGGATGGACAACGACACCACGACCGGATAAGGCATACGATTGTTCAACCTATGATACTGTTTTAGAGTGTACTCCTACGGAAGACAGAAATACCACAGTTGACAACAACTGTACCTGCGAAACAGAATGTGAAACAGTTACTGGTGATGGCGTTGAGATGTGTACAAATTGGGAAGATTATCTTGAAACAACAAGTAACTGTAATGTTTGGAGTGAACAAACTTATGAGTATCGTGTATCAACAGTATCAGGAGCACCTGGAGCTCCAGGTGCAAGCTGTACGGGCTCGGCAGTTGCAGGTAACTTTAATCTTGGCTATAGTTCCGGTTCTACAGCAACCACCGGAACGGATGGTTCTGATGTAGATACAGGTTCAACTGTTACAGGCGGATATTTTGGAGACAGTTCCTGTGCAGTTGCCGGTTATGCCCCATGTGAAGGCGGAATGGCTCATCAATGTGGAGCTCCGGGTTCAGCAAATGGACCTACTTCATCATTCTTTACCATAAACAAAGATGGTGCTGACGTATCAACAGCAAAAGCCTATAGTGCCTCTAAAGGCGGCGACGCAGCATGCAGAACATGTACACCTAATACTGAAGGTGAATGTGTCGATCAAGGAATACCTGCAGATCAAAATAGTGCAGTTGCAGGTACATGTGAGGGTGATACCGGTCTTGGTGTCTGCGGCACCGATGCTTACGGATACTGTCTAGAACACGTTTACGGTACTGTAACCCCAAATGGTAATTACTCATATGATTATTCATATGACAATAACTACCTGAACTATGGTGAAGCCGGTTCCGCTGGTCAATTTAAGACTGTTATTGTCCGTTCATTAAAAGATGTTGATACCACTATCAAAATCGGAAGAGGCGGTTCTGCTGCAGCATTCAACCTTGGTCAGGATGGTGCAAAAGGTTCAGCTACATCTATGGGTAATATTATATACGCTGAAGGCGGTGAAGGCGGCAGAGGCGGTATAAGCAAGACCGGCTCTGTACTTCCTAAATTCGACAAGGAAATATATGATTTGGAAGAAAGCTGCTACGGCAAAAGCGGAGCTGACAGACCTTCTGAATGTAGCGTATTTGGAAGCGGCAGCGATTATAAGTTCCACATCGTATCAGGCCGTACATTCGGTGACTACCCGACACCGGTTGGATTTGCTTCAAGTATTATGACATTTATATTCAATACTGCAGACAACTCTGAAGCTATCCAGAAATTTATCAAATACGGCAGAGGCGGTGCCGGCGGCGGTGTTGAACACAGATGCTGGGCAGGAAGGTTTGAAGTTGAATTTGAACAGTCAATAATGCTTGATACCAGTGTATTCCCTAGCAAAGAAAAGGCTGAGGAAGCAGGTGCTACACAGGCTATTGCAGAACACAGATATGTACCGGAAGATTGTCGTGATGACTGGGATAACGTTCCGGCCGGTCCTGGAGCTGACGGTGCATTGTTAATCAAATGGTAATAAATCACCTAAAATATAAAAAGGCCTCCTTTACAGGAGGTCTTTTTTACTATGACACAAGTTCTTCTTTTGCTTGAAGAAGTTAGTCATATTACAGCCCCCTTTTTAAAGGGGGTAAGGGGGATTTAATGTAGTAAAGAATAAAACCCACCGACACTTCGTGGCACCTCCCTTAGGAAGGGAGGCAAGGAGGGCCGAAGCTATTAATATTAAAAAGACCTCCTATAAAGGAGGTCTTTTTATATCTTAATTATATTAGTGGTAATCATAAATTTTTACACTGCACACCGGCTCAGGATTAGTTGTTCCATCAAAGGCACAAGAGACATTATCAAATGTAGGCGGAGTTTCGTAATAGTCATTATAATTATCTACTCTAAAATTACTTCCATAAGGAAATACATCCCTAAAATTATATGTATCAATATTACCTGCAACTATAGCATTACCATATGCATTAATTTTAGCTTCGTAATAAGACATAGGATCGGAAACAATCTCTTCGTCACCGGTATATGAATCCGTACCTGTATTATCCGTATAAGTAGTCTCAAGTACAGGATAAACTACATGAGCCGTCAGATATCTGCCGTCAACCTCCGGATAACCAAGAGGAATTACTTTAAACTTATCAGTTACGGCAAAGGCAACAATATCAGCCATTTGTGTTGGTTTCCATTCAGCAGTATTCGGTCCCCTGTCACCGTTTATATCTACAAATACCATATAATATCTTACCGTATCAATCGTAGAAGCATCAATGTGCTGGCTAAGTATAAACGGTGTATTATCAGTATTTGAACCTATCCAGATTTTTGTACCGTTTGAAGCCATCATTCTTACCCTCTCTTCCGGGAATGATGTCGGATTTAAACCGACGTTAGAACCTCGGCAGGTTGTAGCATTATCCGCAGTGTTTATCCATTCAAGTAGGGCCTTACAAAAATCATCCGCAGTTTCCGGAAAAGAATTTTCCTCTGTTGAATTAATCATATGATTGTAAATTGCAAGTGATAACGCATTATACATCCTGGAATATGAGTATTTATATGATTTTTGCCACGGTTTTACCGTACTCATACCTATTGCCGCAATTATACCGATTATGATAAATACCAGTAAAGCTTCAGCCAACGTAAATGCTTTTTTTATTCTCATTCAACCCCCAAATTCAACTCTTTACTTATATATATATTATAACTTTTATTGTGCCAAAAGTCAATATTAGCAAGGAATATATTGCATTTTTGTTCAATATATGTTAAAATAATAATGGTTGTTATTTTTAATTGAGCGAGGATTGTTATGTTAAAAAATAAAAATGCATTCACACTGGCTGAAGTTATGGTAACTCTGGCGGTGTTCGGAATCTTAGCAGCTCTATTACTACCTGCTATTGCAAATGTTCGACCTAATAAAAATAAAGTTATGTTCAGAAAAGCATACTATGTTGCTGAACGTATGGTTTTTGAACTGGTAAATGATGAAGATTTCTATCCGACTCAGGGTGAAACTGTAGGTTTTACAAATACAGTTCTGGCCAGTTATCTCGGACATACTTATGAAGGACAGGATAAATTTTGCGGCTTATTTGCCAGAAAAGTTAACACCACAGATGATGACGAAATAAAATGTGAAACTGTTAATTCAACCCCTGTTGGAAACGGAACCTACTCAACACCGTCTTTCATAACCACAGATGGTGTCGCCTGGTATATGCCTATCAGCGATTTTACAGATACCGAAACTATATATGTTGACGTAAATACTGATAAAGAGCCAAATTGTGAATTTGACTCAAATAATTGTAAAGATCCTGATATATTCGAAATAAAAGTTGAACCTGACGGCAAAATGCTCGTTGAAGGAGAAAAAGAAAAAGAATATCTGAAATCTAATAGCTCTATGAGATAAAATTTATCAATACAGCAATTAATAAAAAAGACTGTTTATAAGGACAGTCTTTTTTATTAACCCCAAAATACCTTATATAAATTTTAAAGCCGGTAAATTTAAAATTTACCGGCTTAGATTTGTAGTTTTATTAATGAATTAATTTTGTCTCAGTGTAACCCCGAAGGTAAGATTATCCGTACCAAGACGCACATCCTGGGTATATGTACCCTCCGGAGAAATTGTATAGCCGGCTTTTGGTGTTACATTAATCTGGTAATCACCGGTCATCAAACCACAGGTAAATAATGAACTGTAATTTGGATCAGCAGTCACCGTGCCATCATCATTTATAATAGGTTTGCCGGCAGTCATTGCTTTTTCAGTTCCCGTACATTTGTATTCATACTTACCTTCAGACATTTCCAGACCTACGTATTGGAAGGTTCCGTCCTCATTAAGAGCATAATGTCCGTTTCCGCTACCGACATCAACATATTGACAGCCAGTTTTAACCTTATAATTAGCACAAGTATTCAGATTAGCCGCATCACAGTTGGCTACATTCAGGATAACACAATAGGTTGATCTTTCATGGAAAACAAGCTTAACTTCAACATCCGAGCTAATAATATTAACTCTCATTTTATTAAGCTGCCAATCTGTATAATACCCCGTTTTAGGGTAAGCTTGAATAATCCATCTCGTATTTCTGTCCAAATCTTTAAAGTACTGTGCACCACTGTTAAATGGCCCGGTAGTACCATTGTCATTTAACCTTGCGATTTTGTAATCTCCACCTTCAGGATTTGTAACATGAACAGTAATCATAAATTTATCATTCAATACGTCAGAAGGCTGCTCTAAAGTAACTGTACCGTTTGGTTTAACGTAATATTTAAATCTGTCGGGATTTTTACAACCGGCACTGCCCTTTAGACAATTCTCACCTTGAGAACCGTTTACGTCAATCATTATTTCAGCACTTCCTTCTTTAAAATCTGTCACAGGTAAAAACCAATCAACATTATCTGTTGACGTAAATGACTTTTTGTCTTCTTCGCAAACGACCTCACCTGGCATTCTATTAAATTTAGTTGCGAAAAGTTCACAAAATTTAGTATCGCCTTCATAATCTATACCATTAACGGTAGCTCTTTCCGTGTTTTGGAATCCTTGAGAAAACAAATCGCTTTTTTTAGCATACATAACATCGTCATCATAAATCTGAGCAACAACTTGTTCAACAATATATGACATCTTTTGATGTATTGTTTCTTCTTTATCCGGTAGTGCATTTTTTAATGCCGGAAGAGTCATTACTGCTATTATACCAATAATGGCCAGTGCTATTAAAATTTCCGCCATTGACATTGCACTTTTAAATCCTTTAAAACTTCCGTTAAATAACATTACAAGAATCTCCTCAATTATGCCTATATAACCCATTATAACCCATTTGCCAGAGAATTTCAATCCTAAATATAAATTATATAACAATATAAAAATAATCAGCTATAAAAGGTCTCCGCATATAATATGCAAAGACCTTTTATAATTAAATTAAATTAAAACTAAATACTATTTCATTATCTCTGATTTAGGTTTCGGCCCTGCAGCGACAATTTCTGCAGGCATATTAGGATATTTTGCGGCAAAATTATCAGCAAACATTTGAGCAAGTTTATTGGCCTGTTCATCATAAGCTGCTTTATCTGCCCACATACCACGTGCATCAAGCTGTTCGTCAGGAACTCCCGGACAAGATGTCGGATAGTCAACATTAAATACATCATGATGTTTAAATTCAATATTATCAAAAGAGCCGTTCAATGCCGCACTAACCATTGCTCGAGTATAGCTTAATTTCATACGCTTTGCACCTGAAGAAGCACTTCCGCCGGCCCATCCGGTATTAACCAGATACACTTTTGTACCGTATTTTTCAAGTTTTTCACCGAGCATTGTTGCATACACAGAAGCATCCATAGGCATAAACGGTTCACCAAATAATGTTGAGAATGTCGGCTGCGGTTCGGTTACCCCGCGTTCTGTTCCTGCAAGCTTTGAAGTAAAACCGGTGACAAAATGATACATTGCTGCATTTTTATCCAATCTGGAAATAGGAGGCAAAACGCCAAACGCATCCGCTGTTAAGAAAATAACAACTTTCGGAATTCCTCCAACACTCGGAATCTGTGCATTATCTATGTAATTTATAGGATAACCTACACGTGTATTTTCAGTTAAACTGCCATCATCAAAATCAAATTCTCTTGTCTCCGGATCCATAACAACATTCTCAACAAGTGAGCCAAATTTAATGGCATTATATATTTCAGGCTCATGCTCCGCAGACAAATGAATACATTTTGCATAGCATCCGCCTTCAAAATTAAATACACCGTCAGGAGACCAACCATGTTCGTCATCACCGATTAATTTACGATTTGGGTCAGCTGAAAGTGTTGTTTTACCTGTTCCGGATAAACCGAAGAATACTGCTGTTTCACCTGATACAGGATCCATATTTGCAGAACAATGCATAGGAAGAACATTTTTCTTTGTCATAATATAATTCATTGTTGCAAATACGGATTTTTTAATTTCTCCGGAGTATTGTGAGCCGCAAATAATAATAGTATGTGCTTCATAGTCAATAATAATTGCGGCTTCACTGTTTACCCCATCAACTTCCGGATCGCATTTAAATCCGGGTGCACAAATAATAGTATAATCAGGCTCACCGTAATTTGCGAGTTCTTCAGCTGTAGGTCGAATAAGAAGCTGATGGATAAAAAGGTTCTGGCTTGCCAGTTCATTAATTACACGGAATTTCTGTGTATATTTCTTATCCGCACCTGCAAAACCATCAAAAATAAACACCTCACGATTTTGTAAATATGCTGTGATTTTACCTTTGATTGCATTAAATTTTTCTCTGCTGATAGGACGATTTACTTTACCCCAGGCAATTTCATTATGAACGCCGTCTGTATCAACAATAAATTTATCCTTTGGAGAACGGCCCGTATATTTGCCGGTTGTAACAACCAAGGCTCCTGTATTACTCAATGAGCCTTCGCCCAAACGCAATGCAGCTTCCGTAAGTTGAGCCGGTGTCAAATTACGATAAACCGCTTTTGGTTCAATAATTCCCAATTTTTCAATTCCATATGTTTCCATAAACAAACTCCCTTTTTATGTAGAATTTCAATCTTATTAAAATAAATGTATTATAAATCGTCTAAAATTGCAACAGCAAATATTTGTTAGCCCCACCCCAAAAATTAATAATTATGAACATAAAAATTTTCAAAATATCGTTACATTTTATACAAAATGTGATTATAAATTTTAATAACCATTTTATATGCATATTATCACAAAAATATACTTTATAGTTTATTTATTAAGTTTTATTTTTCGAGTTTCTTGAAATTTTTCTTATCTGAAACCCTTACCAATAAAGGAATATATAATCTCATCACATTTTGTATAAAAAGTGATGAGATTTCATTTAAGGAATTAACAAGATAGAAACGGAGTAAAAGAGTATGCAAAAAGAAAAAAACGATATTAAGTATGTAATGATAACATGTTGTACATACAAACGCCCCCAAAAACTTGAAACAACTATTAAAAGTCTTTTTGAACTTGAATTACCGGCTGATATAAAAGTTGAAATTCTTATTGTTGACAATGATGAACACTGCTCTGCAAAACCTATTGTTGAAAAAATACAGCCGATATCCGGAATTCCAATACGCTATGCAGTTGAAAAAGCTCCCGGACTGGCAAATGTAAGAAATAAAGCACTGAATACCTCTATAGAATTCGGTGCGACACATATTGCATTTATTGATGATGACGAAATCAGCGATACAAAATGGATTCTGGAACATATTGAATTTTACAACTCACAAAAAGAAATATACGTAAGCAGCGGTCCTACATATGTTAAATTTGATAAACAATACCCGTATTACATAGAAAATAATGACGTATTCAAGAAACCTACAACCAAGAAATTCGGGCAGATTAGAAAAACCTGTGCAAGCGGAAATGTATTTTTCCCTCTGGATATAGTAAAAAATGACAACCTGTATTTTTCGGAAAAATATAATTTTTCTGGAGGTGAGGATTTTGAATTTTTCAAACGTGTAAATGCATTCGGTTATAAAATAGGCTGGAATCCAAAAGCCATAAATTATGAAATTATAACTAAAGAACGGGCAAATATTAAATGGATACTGGCAAGAAAGTATTTTAACGGATTTGCTGTATCACAATTAAAATTCGACGAAAGAACTTTCAATATAAAAAAGACTTTTTATATTGTTGAAAAATTTTTCACGGTTATTCTCAATCTGGTTATATCAATATTTTCGCTATTATTAGGTTTAACCTGCTTTCTAAACTGCTGCGGACTTACTGCGAAAAATACAGGAAAACTTATTGGTACATTATCACCCAAAAGTACAAATTATTATCTTGAAAGGAAAAACTTAAATGCCTAAAATTTCTGTAATTATACCGGTTTATAATATTGAAAAATACCTGAAAAAGTGTCTGGACAGTGTTATAAATCAAACATTCTCCGACATTGACATTATCTGTATCAATGACGGTTCTACGGATAACTCATTAGCTATTCTGGAACAATATGCCAGTAAAGATAATAGAATTACAATAATAAATAAGCCAAACGGAGGCCTTTCTTCTGCATGGAATGCCGGATTACAAGCAGTCAAATCGCCATATTTGACATTTGTTGACGGAGATGACTGGATAGAAAAAAATACACTTGAACTTGCATATAAAGCTATTACAAATAATGACGTTGATTATGTATGCTGGGGGGCAAATATCGTTTCGGAAACATATGATAAAAACACAAAAAATCAAAAGAATTATCACAAAATCAAATATTCCGGAATAAAAGAAGTTGACGACAACTTAATCAGAAAAACCGTTGTTACTGTCTGGAGTAAACTCTATAAAACATCAATAATAAAAGAAAAGGGAATATCATTTCCTACAAGTTCAGGACATGACGATAATGCATTCTGGCTTATGTATGCACCCTGGACCAAAAAAGGATATTATATCCCTGAATATCTATATAACTATGTACAACGAGAAAATTCCATTATGTGGAAAAGACGTTTAAAAAATACTGACAAAATATTTGATAATATTATACTTATACCCCCGCTTATCAACTACTACAAAAATCATAACCTTACTGATATACATTATGAGTTATTAATATTGAATATCAAAAAACTATTCTTAAATGATTTTAGATTTTTGGACGGCAGGTGTAAACATGAAGTTCTGGAAAAATGTTCAAATGATTTAAAAAATATAAACCTGCAGGAATTATATAAATCTGAATTTATCAAAGCCATTATCAGACAAGATATTAAATATATAGAAAAAACTTACAGCTATACCTTATTTGAAAAACTGTTTTCATTCAAAGACCTAGCGGAATATATTGTTATTTGTATTTTAGGATTAAAAATAAAAATCAAATACAATCGTAAAATATACTTCTGCAATATTTCCAAAAAAGAACGGTTGTTAAATATGGAAATAAAAGAAGTGATGGAATCTGGATTATGGGATGCAGAATATTATATGCGAAAGAATCCGGACTTAAACCTGAAAAAACTTTCTGCAGTAAAACATTATTTGACAAAAGGCTGGAAATTTGGTTTTAACCCTTCTGCAGTCTTTGACGGAGAAAACTATATCAAACGCTATCCGAAAATAAAATATAACCCGCTCTTATACTTTTTATATGAAGGGCGTTATGAATACAAAGATGCCTTTTTATATAACAAATTTAAATATGAAGAAACTTCACTCAATGCTTATACCGAATATAAAAAATCAAGGAAATCAAATAAAGTGGTATATACCTGTATTACCGGCAATTATGATGATTTGGAAGAAATCAAAGGTTATACTTATATAAATTTTGACTGGGATTACGTATGTTTTACAGACAATCAAAACCTTATTAATCAAAAACAATTCGGTATTTGGGAAATCAGACCGCTACAGTTCACTGAACTTGATGACACTAGAAATAACCGCTGGCATAAAATTAATCCGCACTTGATACTTTCCGAATATGGTGAAAGTATCTATATTGATGCAAATATTAATATTTTGACTAATAAGCTTTTTGAAATACTTAACAATAATAATAAAGATATAATACTGGCCTCACATGCTAATACAATTTGCCTGTATAAAGAATTTGAATGGGTCTTGCGTGCAAAAATTGACAAACCTGAAATTATGCAGGCTCATTTAAAACTTTTACAAGACAGCGGTTTTCCTAAAAATTACGGAATGCCTGAAAATAATCTTATTTACCGTCAACATAACAAACCCAAAGTTATTTCACTTATGGAAGACTGGTGGTATATGGTTGAAAATTATACTAAGAGAGACCAGCTTTCTCTGCCGTATGTTTTATGGAAACATAATATAAACTGCAATGATGTTATTGCTTTTCCTAACACAAGAATTGATTATAAAAACTTTTGCACATTTGTACATAAAGGGAAAAGATTATTTTAATCAATAAGTTCAAATGACGGATATTCCGACCCTTGCGGATATTTGCCGTATGCATCTTTTAAGCCGTTCATAAGAATTTCATTAATTTTTATCGGTCTTCCGTTAATTATAACATCTGACTTACTGGCATTTTTTAGAGTTTCAAATCCCTGACCGCCATCAGCAATAAAAGAATCAATTACGCATTTATACCGTCTGGAAGATTTTATCGGAATGCCGTGATTATCAAGAATAGGAGTGCCGTTAATATATATTTGTCTTACTTGAAATTGTCCTGCAGCAAGATTATTTCTGCCGATAATTTTGATATTATTTGAACACTGCAAAAATCGAGGATTACTATAACCGTAGCCATGTGTTCGTAAAGCATTATCAAATACTGATTTGAGTTCTTCGGCAGAAAGATTAACCGTTTTTACCGGGGTATCCGCTATCATGGTTTTCCTGAACAAATAGTTTGTAATATAAGTATGAGGTTTGTAATACATCGGTTTCATTAAAAAACCGGTTGAAATAAATGCAGCATCAGCATTTGCAGTATGCTGCATACAATCTGCCATAAAGCTTCCTAAAGGACATGGTGCAGAATATTTTTTTGGAAGATTCAGTGTATAAGGTACTATATTATCCAGAAGTCCGGATTCTTCTTCATACTTTTCTATATCTTTAGCAAAAATCGGATCCGGTTCAGGTTTTCTGCTCTGCCTGATTTCTTCAACATCTCTTAGCTTTGGAATCTCAGAATTTACCAAACTCATCCTGTACATAGAGTCACTAAAAGACTGCGGGTAATAAATATTAAGTCTCTTATCAGGCGGAACGTAATCATGGTCATGCCCGCCTATTACCAAATCAATATTTATGCCGTTTTCTTTTGAAGTTTTCACTATATTCTGACTGGAAGGCATATAGTCATGGTTTAGAATAATAACATTGTCAGGGTTTTCCCTTTTGATTGCATCATTAATCTCCGGGAGCACCTCTTTTTGCTTTTTAGGAATTATGCCGAAATCTTTGATATTTATATTATCAATACAGAAACCTGTAACAAAATTTCTGTCCCCGTCTCTTTCAACGATTGTATATGGTTTGAGCCATTCCGGGCGTTTGCCTGTTGTGTCAAATATATTTGCACATACGGTATGAATTCCTTTTGAGGCAAATTTTTTCACTGTTTCTATAAGGAAATCCACACTTTCTTTATTGAACCCGAAATCATTATTACCGAGCGTCATCACCATTTCCAAATCTGGTTTTGCCTCTTTCATTTTTATGTAGCAGTCTTTCTCAAGCTGTTTCGGATAAATACCTTTAAAAATATCACCACAGTTAAGAAGAAGAACATTATTTTCATCTTTACTTTCATGTAAAATTTTTGAAAGAAATGTAGAAGTTTTTCTTGTCTCCTGATGAGAATCAGCTATGGCATATATTTTAGTAATCCCGCCGAAAGAAGAGGTTGATTTATTCTTAATTTGCATTTTACTTCCTTTAATAACGTAATAATAATAATAAACCCCAAAAACGATTTTTTTGCCATATTAAATAAAAAAAGACTGCAATTTGCATTGCAGTCGTAAGCTTCATCTATTTTGATATTAGACATTTAAAAGTGATTTGTCGGTTTGTTTACCGATTTGTGTGTATTCAAAACCTCTTTCCAGAAGACGTTTTGCATTGTACTGATTTCTGCCGTCGAATATAACAGGATTTTTCAGTAAAGATTTAATCTTATCAAAATCAGGTCTTCTGAATTCGTTCCATTCTGTTAACAAAAGCAGTGCATCTGCATTTTGAAGTGCTTCGTATGAAGATTTTGCATATTCGATTTTGTCACCAAAAATAAATCTTGCACTGTCAAAAGCTTTCGGATCGTATGCTTTAACTTTTGCACCTCTTTCCAGTAAAGCGTTTATAATTGTAATTGCAGGAGCCTCTCTCATATCGTTAGTTTTAGGTTTAAAAGCAAGCCCCCAGATTGCAAAAGTCTTACCGGAAAGGTCATTTCCAAATCTTTTGAGAATTTTGTTAATAAAGATTTTTCTTTGTCTTTTATTAACATCATCGGCAGCCTGTAAAAGCTGGTAATCGCAGTCGTTATCTTTAGCGGTTTTCAAAAGAGCTTTCACGTCTTTAGGGAAACAGCTTCCGCCATATCCTAAACCAGGGAACAAGAATTGTGAACCGATACGTTTATCGGAACACATACCAATTCTTACCATTTCGGCATCAGCACCCACTTTTTCACAAATATTTGCAATTTCGTTTGCGTAAGAAATTTTTACGGCGAGAAATGAATTTGCCGCATATTTAGTCATTTCTGCAGATTTAACATCCATTATGATAACCGGATTGCCTGTTCTCAAAAACGGAGCATACAATTCCTGCATAATTTCAGTTGCTTTTTGGGAGTTAGAACCGATTACAACTCTGTCAGGTTTCAAAAAGTCATCAACAGCAGCACCCTGTTTTAAGAATTCAGGGTTTGAAACAACATCAAAGTCTTCACTTGAAACTGACTTGATAATAGAAGTAACCTTATCAGCAGTTCCTACAGGTACTGTTGACTTATCAACAATAACTTTGTAGCCGTTTAAAGCTTTACCTATACCTTCGGCAACCTGATAAACATATTGTAAATCGGCAGAACCGTCCTCCCCTTGAGGAGTACCTACCGCAATAAAGCAAACAAGTGATTTTTGGACTGAATCAGCAAGGTCTGAAGAAAATTTCAAACGGCCTTCTGCAACATTAACCTTAATAAGTTCCTCCAAACCAGGTTCATAAATCGGCACAATACCTTCTTCAAGCTTTGCCAATTTTTTCAAATCCTTATCGACACAGATAACATTGTTACCCATTTCGGCAAGGCAAGTACCGACTACAAGACCTACATAACCTGTTCCTACTACGCATACTTTCATTATTTATTCTCCTTTATTTTTCTGTCAAAATACTCAATAGTTTTTTGCAAACCTTCTCTGATATCAACTTTAGGCTCCCAACCGAGTTCTTTTTTCGCAAGAGAAATATCAGGTTTTCTCTGAGTAGGGTCATCACCAGGCAGAGGTCTGTAAACTATTTTGGAATTTGAATTTGTCATTTCAATAATAAGTTTTGCAAAATCAAGAATTGTTCTTTCTGATGGATTACCCAAATTTACAGGACCGATAAATTTTTGAGGATTATTCATCATTTTTACGATACCGTCAACAAGATCCGATACATAACAGAAAGAACGGGTTTGTGAACCGTCACCGTAAATTGTAATATCATGCCCCTGCAGAGCCTGAACAATAAAGTTAGAAACAACCCTGCCATCATTCGGATCCATATTCGGACCATACGTATTAAAAATACGAATAATTCGAGTATCTACACCGTTTTGCCTGTGATAATCCATCATTAGTGTTTCAGCACAACGCTTACCTTCATCATAGCAGCTTCTGACACCTATAGGATTAACATTACCCCAGTAATCTTCACGCTGCGGATGAACTTTCGGATCCCCGTAAACTTCACTTGTAGATGCCTGTAAAATTGTTGCCTTACACCGTTTCGCAAGTCCTAACATGTGTGTTACACCAAGAATTGAGGTTTTAATTGTTTTAATTGCGTTATATTGATAATGAGGAGGACTTGCAGGACATGCCATATTATATATCTGATCAACTTCGGCAAAATATTCTTTTGTTATGTCATGACGGACCAGTTCAAAATGATCATTTGACAATAGATGTCTTATATTATCTTTTGAACCTGTAAAAAAATTGTCCAGACAGATTACGTCATTACCTTCATTTAACAGTCTTTCACATAAATGGCTTCCTATAAAGCCTGCACCGCCTGTTACTAAAATTCTCTTCATTACTTATTCCTCATTTACTTCTGCTACAAGCATTGTTTCAGCATTAACCACATTATATATCAAAGGTTTTACTATTTTAAATTTATACCCCAGATTCCAACTCTCTATCATTGGTTTTATTTCAAAATAGTCTGAAGCTTTATGGTATAAACTTATCAATAAAATCGGACGTTGTGTTTTGATAGTGTGTTCAGCCCCTTGTAAAAACTCCTGTTCAAACCCTTCCAAATCCGTTTTTATTAAACCAACATTCAACTTATGCTGTCTTACATAATCATCAAGTCTGACAACATATGCATCCTGGACTTCATAATCGTCTTGTGAATGTTCATCTTCAAGTAAAGTAGAACCTGATCCGCAAAGCTGTAATTTTTTAACAGTTGAGTCATTTCCTAAAGCTAAACATACCGGTACAACCTTACTCAACATATTTATTTTAATCGTTGAATTCAGTAAGTCAAACGTTTCATTATTTGGTTCAAACGAATAGATTCTATCACAATCAAGCTCAGAAAAGATTAAAGCGGAGTCCCCGACACTTGCACCGGCATCAATGATGCATTTTCCTTTAATAGCATCTATGTTATTAATGTATTCTATACAATGTTTATAGTAAAATACACTCGGTCCAAAGTAATTTGCAGGAAGAAAATAATTTTTATATCTGAACAAATTTTCATTAACTGTAAGTGTTTTAGAAAAGAATTCTTTATCAAGTTTTTTAAACATTGACTTTTCATATTGTGAATACAAATCAACGCTGGAAACTCCATCTGATAAACGTTTTGTCCTGTTTATCTGCTTTATAGTCGTATCTATAGTTTTAATACTCTCTTCATCAAGATTCCTAATTAATGCACTATATTTATCTTGAAAATCTTTACGGGCAAAATATTTATGAAAATCCTGCAAAAAAGCCTGTTCATGAATATTATCATAATAATATTTCTCACTCTTATCTCTTATTTTCTTTCCGAAAATATATGCAATGTTTGTTTTCAAATTTAAAGAAAACAATTTCTTAACTTTTTCTTTTTCTGAAATATCATATCTATCCTTTATTATTTTTTTCTGTAAGTCATATCGTACAAATTTCGGAAGTTTTGAAACATAACCCCAATAAATATCAGTATAAGGTTTATGCATCTCTTTCCAGTTCTGCGATACGTAATGTATAATATTAGCAAACATCAAGTTGTTTTTATATTCATTATGAATTCTGTCTGAAACATGAGAGGGAAAATGTTCGGCAATCCAATCAGTATTGGTAACAACATCCCATACCTGATTAATATACTTAACTCTGTTAAAACATATAATATTAAATATATCCTGATCTGCAAAATACAACGGCGGGGTTATTGATTTTGCAGTATTAATAAACTTTTTAAAAAAATTCTCTTCCCTCATTTTTTCTAAATTCATTAACATAACACCGTTTTGAAAATATTTTTTCATATCAGGTATTTTTAAATTATTATCCATGTAATCTTTTATATCATCTTTTCCCCAGTAAAGCATAATTGTGCCTACATCTCTTGTTACCCCGGCGAGATTTTCCCCGAGCTCCGTGTTGTACAGCAGAGCGACATCATTCATAACCATTACATCAGAATCCAGATATATAACTTTTTCATAGTCGAGAAAAACCTCAGGTATCAAAATTCTGAAATAAGCGGCAAGACTAAAATAATCATTAGTAAATAAATAATTATCATATCTTTCAATATATTTTTTTATATTAAAAAACCTTATCGATATATTATCATAATCTTTTGTAAAACTTGTAATAAGTTTTTTATACGCAAAATTAAGCCCATCTTCAAGGATAACGATGTCGTAATTATTATTTATTCCTGTATTTTCAATTAAAGACTTTACCGCAACCGTCATGCAGGGTGCATAGTTTTTATCACAGGCAAACACTACATTTATACAATCCTTGCCAAAAATAGATTTTATTTTTTTCATATTTGAAACTCCATAAAATTTTTCATAAATAATTTATTTTCACCATTATCTAAGATATTGCCTGTATTTCATTAACAAGAGCTCTAAAACGGGAACACTTTTCCCGATAACGTTTTGCCGTTTTACCAAATGTTAAATTTTTCAATACCCTGTATTTCTTATATTTAAAATTTATAACATTTTGCTGTTTCAAAAGCCCGAGACTTCCATGAATATCTGACAGCTCATATTTATAAGCATTTTTTACCATATTCAAAATACCGGCTTCATAATATGGAGTTTTTCGCAAATATTCCCAGTAAACATCTGCCCACGGAAGACTTGAATCAAGCCAGGCTTTATATTTTTGGTCAGCAGCGTAATGTATTATTGCAGGATTCGCGAAAATCAAGTCTCTTTGCTCAATACTGTCATATGCACCCGGAGGTTGTTGAATATATCCCAAAAGCGGACAAGCATTCCACCTGCCATCCAACTGTTTAATCTTATCCTTTAAAACCATATTTAATGTTGATTGATCAGGCCAGCATTGATCATAGTTTGCAGAAAACCATTTTATTCCATGCAAAAGTTTCTCTTCTATATCATCCTCTCTCCACTTTTTCAGATTTAATAATATAACACCGGTATTATACATTAACGTAGGGAATTTATCTATAAATTTTGACCTTACAACCTGAAATTGATATATTTGACATGGATCCGGAACCGCTGCCATATAATAATCGCTTATATCTGTATTCCACAAATTTGCAATATCATCCAACACAATTAAATCAACATCCAAAAATAAAATTTTATCCGCTTCAGGAATGAGAGAAGCTACTTTCAACCTGTAATTCGTTGACATATGTACTCCGGGAGAATATTCTCTGAAATCTTCTTTTTTTACAGTTATGTATTTAATATTAAAATCATGAATATTTTTTAACAGGCTAATTCTTCTTTTTGTTTCAAAAGTAATATCTCCCTCATTCATTACATAAAAATTGAATTTCGTATCTTTGGATGTATTACTTAATATGGAAGACATAGTTGCTGCCAAATGTTGTGCATAACTGTCTGTAACAGTAAATCCGATGTTAATTGTTTCCATCATAAATCCTTTCTTTTTTTACCCGCATACATTATTTATAATTTTTATATTTTCAATATTTTATAACCTGATTTAAATTACCTGTTTTACATTGCTTAAGGCTTATCCTGTTCATTTTTGACAACTCAAGTCTTTTAGCGTTACGAGGCAGTGGAATACTGATACCTAAAATCGTTAAAAGTTTTATTCTGTCTGATTTATTGGTTAATGAAAATATCTGCTGGAGAAATGTCAGCTTTGTTTTACGATTCAAATAAACCTGTGCTTTTTTTAGATTTCCCTCTCTTACAGTATCTATAAATTTATTTTTTTCGAAAAAATCAATATCTTTTAGCTGACCATGCAAAACAGCAAGCATTGCGAACTGTTCCCGACTTGTTAGGAATTGCCCGAAATAAACCAGTTGATTAACATACAGATGCTTAAACCCCTCTAAAATTTCTTTTCTGACAGGATTATGTAGGACAAACAACATCACGTCATAATAAGCATAAAGGAAATCAAGTTTCTTACCGTAATTATTTCTTTTATACACCTTAGCCATAAGTGACTCAGGATTGCAAATATTATAATTATACAACGGTTCATCAAGCCCGTAGTACAATGTACTAACTGCAAGATATTTCAGGATAAAACACGCATCATCATGTTCATAACCATCAGGAAACTTGATATTATATTTTTTAATTAAAGATATTTTTAAGATTTTATTCCATAAAACTACGTTTATCAAATTATATATCTTTGCGTCTATAAAACAGTATCCTGCGAGTTTAAGTTTATGATATAAAATATCCTTTTCCTTACGGAAATTAGCCGAAACTGTTGTATTAATATTACAATCACACATAACTAAATCTACATTATGTATAAGCATCGCATTGTACATTTTTTCACACATTTCGGGTTCAAATGAATCATCTGCATCACAAAACATAACGTATTTACCAGTAGCGGCTTCAAGGCCTTTATTTCTTGCAGAGGCCGGACCGGAATTTACCTGAGATATAACCTTTATTCTGGAATCTAACAAAGCAAATCGTTCTAAAATTTCTGCACTGTGATCGGTAGAGCCGTCGTTTACGCATATAATCTCAATAAAACCAAATGTTTGTGCACGCAAACTGCTAAGACATCTATATAAATAATTTTCGGCATTATAAACCGGCACTATAATTGATATAACTTTATCCACTACTAATCAGTCTCCTCTTTATACAGGCTTAAATTTTATTTTACAGCCCAATAACACTAAAACCTTATATCTTACTCCAAAACAAGTTTCATTTTTCAATGAGAAAATACGTTCCAGAGGTTTGAATTTCCCAAATTTAAATTTTTGATATTCTTTATACTGTTTATCTGTTAGAAAAGCTCTGCATTTTTGTTCATAAAGACTTTTGCACCCCTCAGGCACAGAAGCATATTGCCTTGCAAGTGTAAATTCAAAATAAGAATCGAACTCTTTGCGATTATATTTGTTACGCACACCTTGTTCGTTAAAGAAAGCATTTACATCTTTCAATATATCAATAACCCTCAATGTTTCAGGAGAGATACTGTTAACCGCGGAATCCCGACGTACCCGATAATTATAATAAGGTTTATTGATAAAATTGATTTTCTCTGCAAGGACTTTGCTTTTCAAAGTGAAAATATGATCTTCAGCCAGTTTTGCCTCTGCAAACCTAATTTTGTGCTGATTAACAAAAGTTTTTTTGTAAATTTTATTCCAAACTGCAAGAATTGAACTTTTAAATAAGTAATCCTTATGAATTTTCCACGTAAAAACCTGATTTTCCGGAAGAGTTACAGGACTTTTGCGAATCTTGGTTTTTCCAGAGCATTCGAAAAACTCGCTATACATAGCCTCTACAATCATAGCATCCGACAGCTTAGCCTTAGAATACATTTCCTCATACATATTCAACTCTATCCAGTCATCCGGATCCACGAAGCCAAGATATTCGCCTGTTGACATCTCTATTCCTCTGTTACGGGCAACTCCCTGACCTTGATTTTCCTGACTAATTAGTCGAATTCTTTTATCTTTTGATGCATAGTCTTCTAATATTGCTAATGAACCATCTGTTGAGCCGTCATTTATACAGATTATTTCTATATCAGTTAATGTTTGATTAACAAGACTATCAAGACATTGTCTTAAATATTTTTCTACATTATATACCGGAACTATAACCGATACTTTAGCCATAACCATCTCCAAATAATATTTTTCAAGCTTTACTTCAAATTTTATTAAGAATTTGAAAATCAACTTAAACATTATTCTGGTTAAAAAAAATTTCTTAAACAATCACCCGACCGGGTATAAATAAAGTGCCCAAGCGGGTAATTGACAAACGCAACACACATAACAGCAAAACGAACTACACTAAACTTTACAAATATATCAATTATAGTTTATTTGTATTAGACTAAGAAAGTGATGATAAATCAAAGTTTTGAGCATTAAGTTGAGTGTCTATAAATTAATGTTTGAAAGAATTTCAAGACATAATATAGGAAGTAGGAGAAAGCAGTATGCCAAAAGTATCGGTTATAGTTCCGGTATATAATGTAGAAAAATATTTAAGACAATGTCTTGATAGTCTTGTTAATCAAACATTAACTGATATAGAAATAATCTGTATAAATGACGGCTCAACAGATGGTTCATTAGCAATATTAGAAGACTATGCATCAAAAGATAAAAGAATTCGACTAATTAGTCAGGAAAATCAAGGTCAGGGAGTTGCCCGTAACAGAGGAATAGAACTGTCAAGCGGTGAATATATAGGTTTTGTAGATCCGGATGATTGGGTTGAGTTAAATACATATGAAGAATTATATTCAAAAGCAAAAGAACAATCTCTTGATATTGTTGAATATACCTATAAAGAATATAATTTACACTCTGGCACAACAAAAATTTGGAACAATAAAATTAAAATACCTGAAAATGAGATATTTACATTTAAAAAATGCCCTCTATATACATTTTTCAGCACAATGCTCGGACCTTGTAACAAAATATACAGAACAAATTTTATTAAAAATAATAATATAAAATTTTCGAACAGTAAATTAGCTGAGGATCATATATTTACAATAAAAAGCAGAATTTTTGCAAACAAAATAATTTTTATTAATAAACCTTTTTACAATTATCGTGTATATAAAGGTTCTTCGTGCAAACGAATAACAAATCAAGTCTTAAATGTCATAGATATAGTTAAAGAGGTAGAAAACTTACTCATATCTCTAAATAAATATAACGACTTGAAAAATGAATATAAAAAATATGCAGGATTAACTTTAGCCAGACAAATACCATATATACCTCAAGCCCAAAAGACGGCATATGAAGAAAAAATTAAAAAAGAGTTCACTAAAGAGATTTATAAACAATACAAATACTATAAATACGGTGAATATAAATTTATCGAAAAAATATTTTCATTAAAAAATGAAGAAAATTTTGGCAAACGTTACAAAATACTAATGCTATTCGGGTTAAAACTTAAAATAAAGAGAGGGAAAAAAGAAACTGTATAATGGAAAATTTACTTTCTGTAATTATACCTGTTTATAATGCTGAAAACTATTTAAACGAATGTTTAAATAGTTTGTTAAAACAAACATATAAAAATATTGAAATTATTTGTGTTAATGATGGTTCTAAAGACAAATCAAGAGACATACTCGATAATTTTGCCCAAAAGGATAACCGAATTAAAGTTTTAGAACAAGAAAATCAAGGCCCGGCAGCTGCAAGAAATTTAGGACTTAAAAATGTTAAAGGTAAATTCATAATGTTTTGTGATGCTGATGATTCTTATGAACCTAGCATGTGCGAACAAATGGTAAAAACTTTAATATCTCAAAATGTTGATATCGTTATGTGCGATTGCAATATAAATGACAAATTTAATGGTACAATTAGAAAAAGTAAAGAATTAGAATATTATCGACTAAAAATAAAAAATTATAATCATTTAACATCAGATAAAATTAAACAAATTAATTGTGTTATAGTTGCTTCAATCTTCAAAACTGAACTGATAAACAAATATAACATCTCATTTAACGAAAAATGCCAATATCACGAAGATGAAGGATTCTTTCTTAAATATTTATCATTATGCAAAACTTATTTTGGGCTGGAGAAATGTTTATATAACTATAATATATGTAATGCATTGTCTTTAATGGCTAAATATAAAAATGCACAAAACAATCTGAACATTAAATATGCATTTTTATATGCCTTTTATGATGTTCTTGAATTTATTGTAAAGAATCAGTCCAGTATTCCTGGTGAAAATATCAAAGGATTTGAATACCGCTTTGTAAACCAAATTAGGTATTGTTCGAGCATAATGTTAACAACTGATGAAAAAATAGAAGTAATTTCTATATTACGAGAACAACTGAAAAATATTACTTTGTTTGATGATAATAAATTTATTAGAGCAATCAAAAAAAATAACAGAAAAAAAGCTTTAAAATTTATGAAATTAAGAGAAAAATACACATTATTAGAAAAAATATTTTCTCTTAAAAATGAATCAAAATATACAAAAGTTATAACTATCCTAGGTTTTAAATTTAGACTACAAAGAAAACATAGAAACACTGAAAGGAGTAACCTTGGCTAAAGTTTCAGTAATTATTCCAGTTTATAATATTGAAAAATATTTGAGAAAGTGTCTGGATAGTGTTACCAATCAAACATTAAACGATATCGAAATCATTTGTGTTAATGACGGCTCTACAGATAACTCTTTATCTATTTTAGAGGAATATGCTAAAAAAGATAACCGAATAAAAATTATAAACAAAGAAAACGGAGGTTTATCTTCAGCATGGAATGCTGGATTAAATGAAGTATCTTCAGAATACGTAACATTTGTTGACGGTGATGACTGGATAGACACAAAAACATTTAAACTTGCTTACGAGGCAATGATTAATAATAAGGTTGATTATGTATGTTGGGGAGCCAATATCGTACCGGAATATTATGACGATAAAATAAATGAACAGATAAAATACCATAAAATTAAATATTCCGGAATTCAAGAAGTTGATGATAAATTAATTAGTAATACTGTTGTAACCGTATGGAGTAAATTATACAAAACTGCAATCATAAAGGATAAACATATCTATTTCCCGACAAATTCCGGACACGATGATAATGCATTCTGGTTAATGTATTCACCATGGGCTCAAAAAGGATATTACATTCCGGAATACTTATACAATTATGTCCAACGAAAAAATTCTATTATGGGACAAAGATTATTACAAACTACAAAAAATATTTTTGATAATATAATATTAATCCCACCCGTTATTAAATATTACAACCAATATAATTTGTCCAAAACACATTACAATTTATTAATTGAAAACATAAAAACATTTTTCTTTAATGATTACAATTTTATGAATGGCAAATATAAAAAAGAAGTTTTGGATAAAATTGCCAAAGAGTTAAAAAATACAGACTTAGGTATATTAAATAAAGATAAATTTATAAAAGCTTTAATATCAAAAAATATTAACCGTTTAAAAAACAAAAAAAATTATACTTTAATCGAAAAAATTTTTTCGATTAAAAATGAAAATTCAACTCATAAAGTTGTTTGTATTTTGGGTATTAAAATGAAGATTAAAAGGAAAAAATAATGAATAACATAATAATAGCATTAACTATAGACAACAATTTTGCACAATACTTACGAGTAACGTTACAGTCACTAGTTGCACATTCAAGTAACA
>ENA-UOJC01000197-UOJC01000197.1-human-gut-metagenome-genome-assembly--contig:-C104-NODE-197-length-108755-cov-8.128583_pt1 | contig 108755 bp, 124 predicted proteins | sample MGYA00242339_ERZ723886 | MGnify/ENA metagenome assembly ERZ723886 | reverse complement strand
CGGAACGCGGATAACGGATATCCAGTGGAAATCCTGCTTGTTTTTATCATCGACACCCTCCACGCTGGGCTGCCACCAGAAGCCCTCCAGCGGCGGCACGACATAATCAAAATATCCTTCGATCTGGTGCGAGCCTTTTTTGCTCATCTTCAGCGTGAACGCGATGCCGTAGAGCTGCCCGATGGCCGCCTTGTACGCGCCGCCCGCCTCGTTCGGGTCGCCAACGCCGCGCACGGCGATGTAATTCATCGGCGGTATCTCGATGATCTCTGGCTTTGCCTTGGGCATATAGTATTCTTTATATTCCTTTTTGTAATCAAACGCCATATATCTCTCCTCCACTTTGTGCCCATAGTATCATACATGTTATTTACCGGTCAAGCCGCAGTATTTTTCTCCGCCCCGTGATGATTGACAGCTAACATGCGTTAGCTGTATAATAGCGGTATCAACGCAGCCAGGAGGAACGCGCCATGAGAAACACCGACACCAAAACACGGATACTTACCGAGGCGCTGCGGCTCTTCGCCGTCAGCGGCTACGAGGCCGTCACCGTGGAGCAGATATCCGCAGCTGTCGGGATAAAAGCCCCATCGCTCTACAAGCACTACAAGAGCAAGCGGGATATCTTTGACCACATCGTCCTGCGTATGCAGGAGGGCGATGCCGATAAGGCCGGCGAGCACAGGATGCCCGGCAGCAATGAGCGCGCCGCGGAAGAGCTTACCCCGCTTGAACGCATACGGCAGTACAGCATCGCCATGTTCAGGTACTGGACGGAGGAGGAATTCCCGTCTTGCTTCAGGAGGATGCTGACGCTGGAGCAGTACCGCAGCGCCGAGATGAGCGCACTGTATCAGCAGTACCTCGCGGCGGGGCCGCTTGAATATATGCGTGAGATTTTCCTGCCGCTCTGCGGCGATTCGCGCACGGCGCGGCTGCGAGCTCTGGAGTTTTATGCGCCCATGCATCTGCTGTACAGCATGTATGACGGAGCCGCCGAAAAGTGTGCCGTTCTGCCGCTGCTTGAGGACTATATCGACGGCTTCTGCTCGCGGTTTTCGGCCCCGTGAGCCGGTCATAAAATATTAACATTTTGCCTCTTGACAAGTAACTGCGGTAAAGCTATAATCACAGCTCTTCCGGAGTAAAGCCATGAGTTTCCGGAAGCATAATTATCAGAGAAAAGTCAGGGATTCCAATGAAAAAAGCGTTTGATCTCAAAGCCATTTTTCATCCTGTGCAGCTAACACGCGGCTCCTGTTGGAAAACCATCCTGCTGTTTTCGCTGCCCATAATAGTCTCCTATCTTCTGCAGCAGGTCTACTCCATAAGCGACGCGGCGATAGTCGGCCAGACACTGACCGCCGACGAGGTAGCAGGCGTTACCGACACTACCCCGCTCGTCTTCGTTTTCCTGCAATTCGCCTTCGGTTCCAGCGCCGGTTTCTGCGCCGTGACCTCCTGCCGCGTCGGTACGCATGACGATCAGGGCGTGCGCCGCTCACTTGCGACGCAGTTTGTGCTCTCCACCGTGCTGACCGTCGTCCTCACCGCGCTCGCGCTTGCGCTTCTGAACCCGATGCTCGCGTGGATAAACGTCACGCCGGACAGCCCCGCGGTCTATAACGCAGCGCACACCTACTGCATGATCATCTTCTCCGGTATCGGCGCGCAGCTTTTTTATAACTTCATCTGCTCGTTCCTGCGCAGCATGGGCGACTCGGCAACGCCGCTGCTCTTCCTGCTGTTCTCGACCGTCCTGAACGTCGGGCTTGACCTGCTGTTCATCCTCGCATTCCATTGGGGCGTCGCGGGTGCCGCGATAGCGACCGTCGCCGCGCAGCTGATAAGCACCTTTGCCTGTTTCTTCTACGCGTTCTCAAAATATCCGCAGCTCCGCCTCGGCCGCGAGGACTGGCGCATCACATGGCGCGACGTCTCGCGTCACCTGATACAGGGCGTGCCGCTCGGCCTCCAGTTCTCCGTGCTGTCAATCGGCATCATCGTGATGCAGGGCGTTGTGGTGCAGTTCGATATACTCGACGGTGTCATGGTCTCGAACGCGGCGCAGAACGGCTTCGGCGCAGCGCACAAGCTCAACAACCTGCTTATGACACCGTTCAACGGCCTCGGCTCCGCCATGACGAGCTTCGCCGCGCAGAACCTCGGCGCCGGCGACTACGCACGCATCCGCAAGGGCACGCTGCAGGCGCTCATCATCGCCGCCGTCATAACCGCCGTTATGGTCGGTACCGGCCTGCTGCTGACGATAAACGGCGCGTATCTGCACATCTTCCTCAGCGCCGACAAGGTCACGCCAGAGACCATCCGCTATGGCAACGCATATCTGCATATTGACCTTGCGATGTACCCCTTCCTCGCGTTCATCTTCGTCATGCGAAACTGCGTACAAGGCATAGGCCGCCCGCAGTTCATCCTCGGCGCTGGCACCGCGGAGCTTGTCGCACGCGTCACCGTGTGCCTGCTGCTGCCCCCTGCGATAGCGGGCGGAGCCGTCAGCGCGGCCGCGCCCATGCTCGCTTTCTACGCGATGTGCGCCGCCGACCCCGTGGCGTGGATGTCCGCGGACGCGGTGCTGTCCGTCCCGTTCATACGGAACATCCTGCGTTCGGATTACCGGTACTTCTATCGCTTAGATAAATCAGATTTGTAAGATAAGCAAAAAGCTCCCGCTGGATCTGAAATGCCCTGCGGGAGCTTTTTAGTTTACTGTTAACAAAATTTTCATTATTTCATAATTTTTGTTGAATTCTCACAATCCCGATGTTATAATCTATTACATCCTAGGGATCCATAGCCAATATGACGATCCCACGAAGTATAAATTTTACAGGAGGAAACCAAATGAAGAAGCTCTTCGCACTGCTTCTGGCTCTGTGCATGGTGTTCGCGCTGTGCGCTTGCGGCCAGCAGGCCGCTTCCCAGCCTGAGGAATCCAAGGCTCCCGAAGCAGAGACCCCCGCAGAAAACACTCCCGCAGAGAACACCGAGAAAGCTCCGGAAGATTACACCGGCAAGCTCGTTGTCTACTCTCCCCACGATGCCGATCCTCTGAACGCAGGCGTTGCCCAGTTCATGGAGAAGTATCCCAACATCCAAGTTGAAGTCATCGCCGCCGGTACCGGCGAGCTGTGCCAGCGTCTCGTTGCCGAGGCTGCCAATCCTCAGGGCGACGTTCTGTGGGGCGGCGGTGCTGACACCCTCGCGGCCTACAACGATTACTTTGAGCCGTACGTCTGCGCAAACGATGAGTTCATCGGCGCAGCATACAAGGATCCCAACGGCTACTGGATAGGCGAGTCCCCGCTGCCCATGGTCTTCATCTACAACAAGACCATGCTCTCCGAGGATGAAGTCCCCACCACCTGGGAAGGCCTCTGCGACGAGAACCTGAAGGGCAAGATCGCTTACTGCTCTCCCTCCAAGTCCGGCTCCGCTTACACACAGCTCTGCACCATGCTGTTCAGCCAGCCCACCATCGATGAAGGCTGGGCTCTCGTTGAGAAGTTCATCGCCAACCTCGACGGCAAGCTTCAGGACAGCTCCGGCAACTGCCACAAGCTCGTTGCTTCCGGTGAGTACGCCCTCGGCGTGACCATCGAGAAGTCCGCAGTCCTCTACAACGACAACCCCGACATCGGCTATGTCTATCCTGAGAAGAACTCCGCCGTTCCCGACGGTGTTGCTCTCATCAAGGGCTGCCCCAATGAAGAGAACGCAAAGCTGTTCATCGACTTCGTCACCAGCGCTGAGTGTCAGACCGCTCAGAACGCCGACTGGGCACGCCGCCCCGTCCGCTCTGACGTCGCTCCTCAGGGTCTCTGCTCTCTCGACGACTGCAACGTCGGCAACTACAACTTTGACTACGCCGCCGCCAACAGAGATTCCATCAAGGAGAAGTTCAACGACCTCGTTGCAGGCTGATTTTCTTTGATCCAAGCTTACCCGGAGGGCACCTTCCAATGGTGCCCTCTTGCGGTATTATGCGCGGACTGAAAAATGCTACGGCACGGCTCCGGAATATTTTTGAATCTGCGTAATATAAAACTTTACACATATACGGAGGAGACCACATGAGCAATCAGGTAATCATCAAGGACGCCGTCAAGCGCTACGGCGACTTCACCGCACTCAACGGCGTTTCGCTGGACATCCGCGAGGGCGAATTCTTCACGCTGCTCGGCCCGTCCGGCTGCGGCAAGACCACGCTTCTGCGCATGATAGCGGGCTTTAACTCCATCGAGGGCGGCGACTTCTATTTCGGCGACAAGCGCATCAACGACGTGCCCGCTCATAAGCGCGACATCGGCATGGTGTTCCAGAACTACGCCATCTTCCCGCACCTGAGCGTGCGCGATAACGTCGCCTACGGTCTCAAGGCGCGCAAGGTTCCGGCCAGAGAGATAAAGCCCCGTGTGGACGAGGCGCTGGAGCTGGTGCAGATATCCCACCTTGCCGACCGCAAGCCGAACGAGCTGTCCGGCGGCCAGCAGCAGCGCGTCGCGCTGGCGCGCGCCTTCGTCATCGAGCCGAGCGTCCTGCTGATGGACGAGCCGCTGAGCAACCTTGACGCGAAGCTGCGCGTGCAGATGCGCTCCGTCATCAAGAAGCTCCAGCGCCGCCTCGGCATCACCACCATATACGTCACGCACGATCAGGAGGAGGCACTCGCCATCTCCGACCGTATCGCCGTTATGAAGGACGGCCACATCATGCAGATCGGCACCCCGAACGAGATATACGCCAAGCCGCAGAATCCGTTCGTCGCAGGCTTCATCGGCGTCAGCAACTTCCTCGACTGCGAGGTCTCCGCTCCCGGAGGCGGCGTCGCGGACGTCAGCATCAAGGGCGAGCTGAATATTCAGGTTCCCGTCCGCCGCGAGTATTCCGGCAATGGCAAGATATCCGCGCGGCCGGAGCAGCTGTTCTTCTCCGCCGACGGTATGCCCGGAACTATTCTGTTCTCCACCTTCCTCGGCGACTTCATCGAGTACGAAGTGCAGCTTGACGACGGGCAGAACCTCATCGTCAACGAGTACACCAAGGATACCGCCGAGGTGCACACCGACGGCGAGAAGGTGCATCTCAGCTTCGACCCGCTGCGCGTCAGCCTGTACGACGTGAACGAGGAGGTGCTCAGCCTGTGAACAAACGTCTCGGTTCCCGCTGGAGACCGGATTTCTGGTTTTTCACAAAGGTATTCGTGATCCTCGCCATGTGCATGTTCATCGTGTACCCGTTCTACACGATACTCACGAAGAGCGTGTTCTCCAACAAGGTCGACGGCATAACGCTCTATAACTTCAAGCGCTTCTTCTCGAAGCCCTACTACTATCAGGCCCTCATCCGCTCCATGGTCGTGTGCTTCGCCACCGTCCTTACAACCACCATCGTCGGCGTTCCCATCGCGTATCTTATGACGCGCTACAACATCCCCGGCAAAAAGGTCCTGCACATCTTCATTATAATGAGCCTTATGAGTCCCCCGTTCATTGGCGCGTACTCATGGATAATCCTGCTCGGCCGCGCCGGTCTGCTTGCGAAGCTGTTTGCAAAGATCGGCCTTGTCGCGCCGACGATATACGGCCGCGGCGGCATAATCTTCGTCTTTACGCTGCACCTGTTCCCGTACATCTACCTCTACACCTCGGGTGCGATGAACAGCATCGACTCCTCGCTTGAGGAAGCGTCCGAGAACCTCGGCATGAGCAAGCTCCGCCGCATCTGGACGGTCACTCTGCCGGTCATCCTTCCGTCGATACTCGCGGGCTGCATCATGGTGTTCATGACCTGCCTTGCCGACTTCGGCACCCCGATGCTCCTCGGCGAGGGCTACACCGTGCTGCCGGTGCTTGTCTACAACGAGTACATGTCCGAAAGTGCGACAGACCCCTACATGGCCTCGGCGCTGTCGGTCATCATCGTCGTCTGCTCGCTGACGATGCTCGCTTTCCAGAAGCTCGTCGTAGACAAGCGCAACTACATGATGAGCTCGCTCCGTCCCCCTCAGGAGACGAAGCTCCGCGGCCGGAAGCGCTTCTTCGCCTCGCTGCCGATATACATTGTCGTCGCACTGGCGTTCCTGCCGCAGATAGTCGTCGTGTGCCAGTCCTTCGTTGAGCGCAGCTTCTCCGGCATGATCAAGGGCATCAACTTCAACAACTACCGTACGATAATGTCCCGCCTCGGCCGCAACATCCGCAACACCTACGTGTTCTCGATAATCGCCATCGTGTTTATCATCATTATCGGCATCCTTGTGTCGTACATCCTTGTGCGCAAGAAGGGCAAGGTCGCAAACCTCATCGACACGCTCATCATGTTCCCCTACGTTATCCCCGGCTCCGTCCTTGGTATCGGCCTTATTGTCGCGTTTAACCGCAAGCCTATCATCCTTGTCGGCACCGCGGCCATAATGATAATCTCCTACATCATCAGAAAATTGCCATACACGGTGCGCTCCGGCAGCGCATTCCTGTATCAGATGGATCCGTTTATTGAGGAGGCGTCGATAAACCTCGGCGTGTCCCCGATGAAGACCTTCTTCACCGTGACGGCGCGCATGATGCTGCCGGGCATCATGTCCGGCGCAGTGCTCAGCTGGATCACCTGCATCAACGAGCTGTCCAGTTCCATCATGCTCTACTCAGGCAAGACCTCGACCATTGCCGTTGCGATCTATCAGGAGGTCGTCCGCATGAGCGATGGCACCGCCGCCGCGCTCGCGACTATCCTCACGCTCACGACGATAATCTCGCTCGTCATCGTGTTCCGCGCCACAAAGGGCAAGGTGAAGATAGTCTGATGATAAAAAACATTATTTTCGACATGGGCAATGTCCTGCTGAAGTTCGACAGGAACTATTTCCTTGACGCAGTCGGCGTGAAGCCCGCGGACAGGCGGACGATTATGAACAACGTCTATCCCTCGCTCGAAGGTGCGAAGTTGTATCGCGGCTCCCTGACCTAGTAGGAAGCCGCCGCGAGCATGTGCAGCCGCCTCCCCGAGCGGCTGCACGAGCAGGCGCACCTGTTGGTCGACCGCTGGGACAGGCCGATCCTGCCCGTCCCCGGCATGGCGGAGCTTGTACGTGAGCTGAAGGAAGCGGGCTACGGCGTATACCTGCTCTCCAACGCAAGCTACCGGCAGCGTGAGTACTGGCCGCGCGTCCCTGGCAGCGAGTATTTTGACGGAACGCTGATATCGGCGAATGTCAAGCTCGTCAAGCCCTGCGCAGAGATATACGAGCTGCTGTATTCGACCTTCGGTCTCATCCCCGGCGAATGCCTGTTTATCGATGACTCCGCTCCGAACATCGAGAGCGCGGAGCGCACCGGTATGCCGGGCATAGTCTTTCACGGTGACGCGGACGAGCTTCGCAGCGAAATGAACGCCTTCGGAGTCAATATCTGAGTCTGCAAAAATAAACCGGAACACCTATTGGTGTTCCGGTTTGTTTTTGTCCTCGCAGCGGCCGCACCGCGCGGTACAATGTGTGCAGTCGCCGCTGCATCCGCAGCAGTTTCCGCTCTTCATCGAGCGCCGCCAGACTCCAAACGCCCTCGCGGCGCATATGGCAACCAGCGCCAGCAGCACATAATCCGGCCAGCTCATCACACGAATCCCCCTGCCGCAGCGTAGGCGACGAACGCCGCGCACCACGCCACCGCGCACTGCATCAGCACAACACCAGCCGTTTTCACTGTCGAGTTAAGCTCACGGCGTATCGTCGCCATGGCAGCGACGCAGGGAGTATAAAGCAACGTAAAGACGAGGAAGCCGATGGCCGCGCGCGTTGAGAGCATGGACGATATGGCGGCACCGCCAAGCAGAACTTCAAGCGTACTCACAACCGACTCCTTTGCAATCAAGCCGGAAATGAGCGCGGTTGCGCAGCGCCAATCCGCAAAGCCCAGCGGTGCAAACAGCGGGGCTATCCAGCGGCCTATGAGCGCCAGCAGGCTTGCCGAGCTGTCCGCCACAACGTTCAGCCGTGTGTCAAAGCTCTGGAGGAACCAGATTATGATAGTTGCAAGGAAGATTACCGTAAACGCACGCTGCAGGAAGTCGCGCGCCTTTTCCCACAGCAGCAGCGCGACACTTTTCAGACTTGGCATACGGTAATTCGGCAGCTCCATTACAAATGGTACGGGCTTACCGCGAAAGACTGTTTTATTCATAATGAGCGCCGCCGCAATGCCGACAAGGATGCCCAGCAGATAGAGCGATATCATAACCAGCGCGCGGTATTTTGGGAAAAAGGCCGCGGTAAAGAACGCATATATTGATATTTTTGCCGAGCAGCTCATATACGGCGTAAGCAGAATGGTCATCTTGCGGTCACGGTCGGACGAGACTGTGCGCGTCGCCATAATGGCCGGTACAGAGCAGCCGAAGCCGATGAGCATCGGAACTATGCTGCGCCCGGACAGGCCGATCTTTCGCAACGGCTTATCCATCACGAAGGCCACGCGCGCCATATAGCCGGTATCCTCCAGGATGGAGAGGAAGAAAAACAGCGTTACGATTATCGGCAGGAACACAAGCACGCTGCCGACACCCGCAAAAATGCCGTCGATTATCAGGCTATGTACCACGGGGTTGATGCCGTAAGCCGTAAGCCCCGCGTCAACGATCCGCGTCAGTGCGTCGATCCCAAGCTCAAGCCAGTCTGACAGTCTCTGGCCTATAACGTTGAAGGTCAGATAAAAGGTCAGCAGCATTATGCCGAGAAAGACGGGTATGGCTGTGTAGCGCCCAGTGAGTACCTTATCTATACGTATGGAGCGCGCATGTTCTTTGCTCTCATGGCATTTGATGACGGAATGCTCCACAACGTTCTCAATGAACGTATAGCGCATGTCCGCAAGCGCCGCATTTCTGTCCAGCCCTGCCTCATTCTCCATCTGCACGACGCAGTGCTCAAGCAGCTCCTTTTCGTTCTGGTCAAGCCCCAGTTCGTCTGCAAGACCGTCCCCGCCCTCGATAAGCTTCGCCGCGCAGAAGCGGGCGGGAACGCCTATGCGATCCGCATGGTCGGCAATAAGATGAACAACGGCGTGGATGCAGCGGTGAACAGCCGAATCCTCCCCGCAGAAGTCTGTTACCTTCGGCATGACTTTGCCGCGCGCAGTCGCCATAGCCTGATCCACGAGCTCCGACACGCCCTCGCCCTTCGCCGCCACGATAGGCACCACTGGGATGCCCAGCGCGGCACTCATTTTCCGAACGTCGATCGCCCCGCCGTTGGCGCGCACCTCGTCCATCATATTCAGCGCCAGCACCATCGGTACGCGAAGCTCAAGCAGTTGGAGCGTCAGATAGAGATTACGCTCAATATTCGTCGCATCAACAATGTTGATTATCCCGTCCGGCTTCTGGTTGATTATAAAGTCGCGCGAGACGATCTCCTCCTGCGTATACGGACGGAGCGAATATATACCGGGCAGGTCAACGACGGAGCAGTCCTTCTCCCCGCGTATATCGCCGATCTTCTGATCGACCGTTACACCGGGAAAATTCCCGACGTGCTGATTGGAGCCGGTGAGCGCGTTAAAAAGCGTGGTCTTACCGCAATTCTGGTTGCCGACAAGCGCAAATATCATTCCGCACCGACCTCCACCTCTATCTTCTCCGCTTCTTCCACGCGCAGCGTCAATTCATAGCCGCGCACGCGGATCTCTATCGGATCGCCCATCGGCGCGACCTTCTGAAGCGTAACACGCGTTTTCGGAATGATCCCCATGTCAAGCAGGCGGCAGCGCAGTGCTCCGTCGCCGCCTACGGCGGTGATAACGGCCGCAGCTCCTATTTTCAACTCGTTGAGCGTCATATTTCTATCCTCTCTAAAGTTAGTTTCTTCTAACCTTTATATACATATAAGTTAGCATTTACAAACATATATGTCAAGAGAAAAGATTCAGAACGCGGCACAATTAGTTTACATATTATTATTCACATAATGTTGTTGGAGTGTAAATAAAGACCGTGCCGGTGGCACGGTCTTGGTTAGGTTACACGTTTATCCACTGCGGCATGGCGATCAGCGCAATGACCGCCAGCGCGAGAGCTATCGCCGAAAGCTTGCCGAGCAGCATTTTAACGGCGTTCATTTTATCACTCAGCGAGCTGCTTGCCCATGGCCTTGCAGGACGCAAGCGCGCCGTTGTCGGGCGCTTCGTTGCAGATCACGCTCTCGCAGGCGAGGGTGATGCCGGCATCGCCGCAGTCGTCTTCCCAGATGCGCATCCAGTCGCCGTCGCCCCAGCCGTAGGAACCGAAGAGCGCGATCTTCTTGCCGCCGAGGCTGCCCTTTACGGACGAGAACATCGGCTCGAACTCGCTCTCTTCCAGCATCTCGGAACCCATTGCCGGGCAGCCGAACGCTATTGCGTCGTACTTGCCGACGGAAGCCGCGTCAACCTGATCGGGGGTGAGAATGACTGCATCCGCTCCGGCGTCCTTCATACCGGCGAGGACTGCCTCTGCCATTGCCTCGGTGTTGCCGGTGCCGCTCCAATAAATAACAGCTGTTTTCTTCATGTTTTTTACTTCCTTTCAAATCAATTTCATGCCGATACCGCAAGCCTGTCCAGACTGACTCCGGCCTGCCACATGCGGCAATATATGTCCGTACACTTTTTGAATTTCTCGAACATCGCTTTCGCGCGCTTCTCGTCGCCGTACACCTTCCAGAGTCCGGAATACTTGAAGTTTGCGGCGTTATTGTCGATAAATCCTTTCACGTCTTCGGGAGGATAGCTCAGGAACAGGCCGATCTCGTGCGGAAAATCCTTGTTGCCGCGCAGCCTCTGAATAAGCTTCACAACGCAGCGGTCGCAGTCGGTGCAGGAATATCCTGCGGCGTCAAGAATCTCAGCCGCCTTGTCGTCGTTGAGGTCTCGCCACAGCTCCGTCGGTCTGTACAGGTACAGCAGCACTCTCTTTTCGGAATAGCGCAGCGGCAGCAGCCGAAGCCCCTTCGGCACGAGCACACGGTTGAGCCTTCTGACGTCCTCGGTCATTCCCTCCCTTGTGTCATACGGACATGAAAACAGGCTGCCTGTCTTGACCCCGGCGAGGGTGGGCGCGCACTGGCGCACAAACATTTCCTCCGACATGGCTGTCCTCCTTTTTATTATTGGATATTATTTTATCCGGTGTGCTTTTCCAGTATTCCCCGCAGTGCGGAGAGAGAGCTGGTGTGGCAGCGCTCGATTATCGTATTGTGTCCCTTCAGCTCGCTCAACGCGCCCTGAACCATCTTGTGGGACATGGTGCTGGTGAAAAATATCGTCAGATCCGGACGGCCGAGTTTATTTTTAAGCCCTCCACCGGGCTTGGTAAACACCTTTGCGTCACAGCTATATGCCTTGCAGAGGTCCATATATCTGCGCTCCATACACTCATTTCCGCCTAAAATTACAACGCTCACTGGTCGCTCCTTTCTTATTCTGGTTAGAGTCATTTAACTTATGCTTTATAAATAACAGCGTTCCAGACGCTGTGTATTTTCAATGTTTATCTCGATCCGCTCCCCCCTGAGGGGGAGACGGGATTGATTACCGTCTTCCGAAGAGGCCGTGCTTCTCAGGTGCGGCGCCGGATGTGACGTCCTTGACCTCGTAGCCCGTCGCGTTTATCGCGGAGCGCAGCGCGCTCTCATCTATGGGCTGCTCGGAGAGGATCACGCAGCGTCCCTTGCTGTGGGAAGAACTGACCTTCTTGACATCGAAGTTCTTACGCACGACATCGTTTATATGCGACTCGCACATTCCGCACATCATTCCGTCTATCATTACAACAGTTTCAGTCATTTTGTGCTCCCTTCTGTGTCGCAAGCTGCGGCATCTGATCGGCCACCTGCTCAAGCGCCGCGCAGGCGGCATTGCGGCAGGCCGTATCGTCAACGCTGACGACCTTTTTTATCTGTATGAACAAAGCGTCATAGCAGGTTCTGTAAAGCGCCGCCGCTTCTCTGCCCTCATTGGTGAGATACACAGCGCCATAGCGCTCGCGCTCGGCAAGTCCTGCATCGCACAGGCTCTGTATCATGTGATGAGCGCTCGGCTTGGTAACGTTCAGCTCCGTTGAAACATCAACGCAGCGCACACCCTTGCCGTCCTTGCAAAGGCCCGAGATGGCAAGCAGATACTTAATTGCCGACGCCGACAACCTGTTTTCTTGATATGGCATCCCTGACCTCCGTTTCTTTTTAAATTGGAGGGGCGAAGCACGCCCCGCCCCTCCATACCTGTGTTACGAGTGGTTATGGCAGTTGCCATGCATTGCGCAGTGTGCACAATTTGCTCCGCAGGAGGATTTACCCTGTTTCTTCTGCTTGATGAGATACACGCTGATACCAACAACTATGGCTATCAAAACCAGCGTTATGAGTATCGTGCCAATATTCGCTGATAACCATGCCAACATTGAAAATCTCTCCTTTCAGCGGGATTGCGATATTATTATAGGTAAATTACTTGACGCTGCTGAGCTTGGTTGCTTCCTTGTAGGGCTTAGCGAGCATGTAGATGATGAGTGCCAGAGCCGCGATCGCGAAGATCAGGCCGATGACGTTGACGCTGCCGGTGAACAGGCCGCCGAACTGGTTGATCATCAGAGCGACGAGGTAAGCGAAGCCGCACTGGTAGCCGATTGCAAACCAAGTCCACTTTGCGTTGTTCATCTCGCGCTTGATTGCGCCGATAGCCGCGAAGCAGGGAGCGCAAAGAAGGTTGAAGACGAGGAAGGAGTAGCCGGTGATGCCGGTGAACGCGCTGGCGATGTTCTGGTAAACAGTGCCGTCGCCGCCGCCATAGAGGATACCGAGAGTACCAACAATGTTCTCCTTAGCGACAAGGCCGGTGATGGAAGCGACAGTTGCCTGCCAGTTGCCCCAGCCAAGCGGAGTGAAGATCCAGGCGATTGCGTTGCCGATGGTTGCGAGGATGGAGGAGTCGATCTGATCCTCAGAGAGCATCTGGAACTGACCCTCGACCCAGCCGAAGTAAGTGGTGAACCATACGAAGATGGTGGACAGCAGGATGATGGTACCGGCCTTCTTGATGAAGCTCCAGCCGCGCTCCCACATGCTGCGGAGGACGTTGCCGAGAGTCGGCCAGTGGTATGCGGGCAGCTCCATAACGAAGGGAGCAGGCTCGCCGGAGAACATCTTGGTCTTCTTCAGCATGATACCGGAAATGATGATAGCGGCCATGCCGATGAAGTATGCGGAGGTGGAAACAATTGCGCTGCCGCCGAAGAGGGCGCCTGCGATCATTGCGATGAACGGGACCTTTGCGCCGCAGGGGATAAAGGTGGTGGTCATGATCGTCATACGGCGGTCACGCTCATTTTCGATGGTACGGGAAGCCATGATACCGGGAACGCCGCAGCCGACACCGATGAGCATCGGGATGAAGGACTTACCGGAAAGGCCGAACTTGCGGAAGATACGGTCAAGAACGAAGGCGATACGAGCCATGTAGCCGCAGGCTTCGAGGAAAGCCAGCATCAGGAACAGAACGAGCATCTGGGGGACAAAGCCAAGGACCGCGCCGACACCGGCTACGATACCGTCAAGGATAAGTCCGCTCAGCCAGTCAGCTGCGCCTGCAGCCTCAAGGCCGTCACCGATGAGAACAGGGATACCGGGGACCCATACGCCGTAGTCAGCGGGGTCGGGAGCGTCAAAGCCGTTCTCCTTGAGGTAAGCGACTGCATCGACATAGGTCATAGCTACAGTGGAATCCTCGTCGGCATCCTCAGGGATGGCGTCATAGTAAGCGGTCATGTCGTTGATCGCGAGGGTCTCTTCATCCTCAACGCCGATGACAGCTTCCTTGGACTCAGGCTGGAACGCTTCTGCCTCAGCGAGGAGAGCGTCGCCGTCGAAGTCGTCTGCTTCAACGTCGGTCTCAGTGCCGAGGAACGCATCTACAGCGGTGAGAGCCGCGGTGTACTCGTCGTTGACATCATTGTACTCGGAAGAGCCGATGCCGAACAGGTGCCAGCCGTCGCCGAACACGCCGTCATTTGCCCAGTCGGTAGCGGGAGCGCCGACAGCGACCATTGCGACCCAGTAAACGAGGAACATTACGACCGCGAATATCGGCAGGCCGAGCCAGCGGTTAGTGACGATCTTATCGATCTTATCGGAAGCGGAGAGGCCGCCCTTGTTTTTCTTCTTGTAGCAGCCCTTGATAATGCTTGCTATGTAGACGTAGCGCTCGTTGGTGATGATGCTCTCTGCGTCGTCATCCAGCTCCTTCTCGGCGGCCTTGATGTCCTCCTCGATGTGAGCCATAACGTCGGCGGGGATGCTGAGCTTCTCAAGCACCTTGTCATCACGCTCGAAGATCTTTATTGCGTACCAGCGCTGCTGCTCCTCGGGCATGTTGTGAACTGCGGCTTCCTCGATGTGAGCTATAGCATGCTCAACAGCACCGGAGAAGGTGTGCATCGGAACGGTCTTGGTGTTCTTGGCGGCCTTTATTGCAGCCTCGGCTGCGGTCATGACGCCGTCACCCTTCAGAGCGGAGATCTCATAGACCTCGCAGCCCAGCTCGCGGGACAGTTCCTTTATGTTTATCTGGTCGCCGTTCTTGCGGACGACGTCCATCATGTTTATCGCAACGACCACGGGGATGCCAAGCTCAGTGAGCTGAGTGGTCAGGTAGAGGTTACGCTCAAGGTTGGTACCGTCAACAATGTTGAGTATCGCGTCAGGGCGCTCACTTATCAGGTAGTTACGGGCAACAACTTCCTCCAGCGTGTATGGGGACAGGGAGTAGATGCCGGGAAGATCCATGATGACCACGTCGTCATGCTTCTTGAGCTTGCCTTCCTTCTTCTCGACGGTGACGCCGGGCCAGTTACCAACAAACTGGTTGGAACCGGTCAGCGCATTGAACAGCGTTGTTTTACCGCAGTTCGGATTACCCGCAAGGGCAATTTTGATCTGTTTTTCCATCATTAAGCTCCTTTGAAGTTAAACTAAATTAACTGCCGACCAAAAATTTTACTCGACTTCGATCATTTCCGCGTCGGCTTTTCTGAGACTCAGCTCATAACCGCGGACAGTGACCTCAACGGGGTCTCCCAGAGGGGCGACCTTGCGGACGTAAACTTCGACGCCCTTGGTAATGCCCATGTCCATGATCCTGCGCTTGACAGGACCCTCGCCGTGGAGCTTGACGACCTTGACAGTTTCGCCTATCTTGGTCTCCTTCAGTGTCTTCATAGTCCTCTCTCCTTTTTTGGTTTATACCATGATCTTGTTTGCCATCTCTTTGCTGATGGCGATTCTGGCTTCCTTGACCTTGACGATGACGTTGCCGCCGATGGTCGAAATGACCGTAACGGTTCCGCCCGCGACAATGCCGAGATCCTCCAGATGTTTTTTTACTTCAGGACTGCCGCCGACTTTTCGGATCATGTTCTCCTCACCGGCGTCTGTCAGAGTAAGCGGCATCATATATATCCCTCCGTATCTTAGCTCTGTGGTCGGTTAACAGCATCTAACCCAAAGTCGAAAGAAAAAGGTTAAGTGCCTTTAACCGTGGCATAGTTTAACACGACTAACCTTGTGTGTCAATAGCTTTTTTTAATATTTTTTTCGACCTTGCATTTTTGGTTAATTTGTGTTAACCTATATATTACAAAACAGCAAAGGATGGTGCAGATTGGCATGGAGATATTGAGAGCTTCCGAGGATTACCTCGAGGCAATGCTGATGATGAAGGAAAAACATGGCTATGTCCGTTCCATCGATGTGGCCGAGTTCTTAGGCGTGACAAAGCCCAGCGTAAGCTATGCGACCAAACGGCTCAGAGAAAGCGGGCATATCACGATGGACAAAGACGGCCTGATAACCCTGACCGACACCGGTATGGCGGTCGCTTCGAGCATGCTTGACCGGCACAAGACGCTGACGGCGTTTCTTATCGACATCGGCGTCGATAAAGAGACAGCCGAGGCAGACGCCTGCAAGATCGAGCACGACATAAGCCAGCAGACCTTTGAGGCCATATGCCGCCACGCGAAGATCCACATCGGCAGCGAGGGCTGAGTCAGCTACCTATTTATATTATGAAGACAGCGCCGGAAATTTTTGGTCAACGTGCCGAAATTTCCGGCGCTAAACAATGCATTGTGCCGATTATTGCAATTTACACAAAATTCACTTCTTTTCTGTCGTTCATTGTGATATAATGAACACATAAAGAGGGGCTTTTCCCCTCAAGGTACCAGTGGATATCGAAAGGAGTTGGCACTAATGAAGTTCACTTTTACCGAGAAGAAGATGGATTCCTCCGAGGATCTGAGAGCCTATGCCACAAAGAAGATCAGCAAGCTCGACCGTCTGTTCAAGACCGAGGCCGAAGCCTATGTCACCTTCAGCATTGAGCGCGGGCGCTTCCTCGCCGAGATCACGATCCATAACAACGGCCTGTACTATCGGGCAAGCGAACTGACGAACGACATGTACGCCTCGGTTGACTCCGGCGTAGCGGCCATTGAGCGCCAGATACGCAGAAACAAGAAGCGGCTCGAAAAGCGGCTTCGCGAGGGCGCGCTCGAGCATGAGAGCTCTCCGGCATTTGTCCCTGCGGAGGATGATGCCGATGAGGAATTCAAAATCGTACGCAGCAAGCATTTTTCCATCAAGCCTATGTCGGCGGAGGAGGCTATTCTGCAGATGAATCTGCTCGGCCATGAGTTCTTCGTGTTCCGTAATATGGACGCGGATGACGCCATCTCCGTTGTCTATCAGCGCAAGCAGGGCGGTTACGGCCTGATCTGCGATGATGGGCTTCTGGACGATTGATATATAGGAAGTCAGCAGTCAGACAGTTCGAAAAGGCGGTCATATGACCGCCTTTTCCATAAGCGCCCCGAATATTCATTCCACAGCGCGGATTTGCATCAAAATGTTGTTATTTTGTAGATTATTCTTGCATATTGTGTTTACCTGGATTAACATTGTATAAGTATTTCGCGCATAAATATTATACATAAACGGAGGTATGAACCATGAAATGTCCGCGCTGCGGAAACGAGATGGTGCTTGACACCCATCGCAAATATCCGCTCAACATGTGCTACGAATGCGGTTATATGGAGGGGCGTCCCGTCGGGGATACCACCAGCAAGACCAACTACGAGCATATGAAAACTCTCAACTTCAATGAGATGGTAGTTTTCCTCTCCAAGGGACTCGGCCTCGAAGAATCCGTTGTGAGCAACTGGCTGAACGATCCCCTCGACTGAGATAAAAATTCTGCGCCGGTGCAGCTTTGCACCGGCGCAGTTTTTATATTTTCCTTACCATGCCTCGGAATCGTCAAAATCGATGAGCGTGGGGTCGACCGGCTCCTCGCGCAGCACGGAGGACATGTAGGCGCTCACCTGGCGGCGCATGTCGCGTCTGGATATCGTGCGGCAGTCCATCAGATCCTGCTGCACCCAGATGAAGTTTATCTTCCGCTCGCGCGCCTGATCGTCGAATATGCCCTGCAGACCGTCCATGCCCTTGCAGGATATCTGGTCATACATGATTATCGTGTCGACTCCGTATTCCTCCGCGACGCGCCACATCTCGTCCACAGCGTTCTTATAGCCTCCCTTGGTGTGCTTGCGCATGGTCGTGCGCTGGAAGGTCAGCGCCAGCCCCTCGAGTGCGCGGCGGCGGGTCGAGGTGTCGATGATCTGCTGGGAGATATGCGTCTCCATATCCATGACGCAGACTATGCCCCAGCACAGCTCCAGCCAGTTGGCGAAATTGGTGTAGTAGTTCGCCGGACACGACCAGACCAGCGCCTTGTGGCGCATCTCGCGCGAGCACGGCAGGCGCCTGGCGTAGCCGTCCTGCATGATGCGGCGCACCTTGCTGTCGGCCTTTATGAACCGGTCATCCATGCCGCCGTGCAGGTGGAAGGAGTACATCCTGTACAGCCACGGCGTCGGCCCCGTGACCTGCGGGTACTTCGTCCGGTTTATCTCCCACAGGTCGAGATGGAAGCGCGTGACCTCGTTGTAGTTCTCCATGCCCTTATAAAATTCGTCCCAGTCGAACTTCTCCCCCGTCTGCTGCTCGATGAATTCGATGCAGCCCATGATCTCCTCGACCGCGTAGTCCTGCGCATCGACATCGTCGTTGTATCTCAGCGGTACGCCCAGCTCGTATGTCGGCAGCTTGAAATATCTGTCCTGATACTCGCTCGTCATAACGCTGCCGTCACAGGGCATGTTGCAGGAGATGAAGCATTTGCCGAATATCGGGTAGTCCCCTTCTATGGCGACGCCCGCCTCAGCCGACGGCAGCGGGCAGACGTCGGCGGGTACGCCGTAGTTCTCCACGCTGTCGAGATACACCGGCGGAAGCTGCTGGTTTATCATCGAGGCGAGGAAGATCGGTATCGTCTGCACCGGAAGCCCGATAAGATTCGGGAAGCCGGACATTATCTCCGTCGGCACCAGCTCGTCAAGGCAGACTATCCTGTCCGAGAGCGACTTTTTGCCGCCGATGGACATGTCCGCGTCGAACATTGTGCCGATGATATCCGTCGTATGCTTGATTATCACGTCGTACAGCAGATGACCGGAGCGGAGCTGCACGCCGCGGTTGCCCTCAAGCTGGCGGTCAATGAAGGCCGGAACGGTGAGATACGTCGCCATCCAGCGGTATTTCCACAGCCCTTTCACGACCTGAAGCGGGCTTTTCAGCACGAAGGCTATCATGTCCTTCCATGTCGTGAGCCACCAGCGGAAATCGTACAACGTGTCCCGCAGGCCGCGCCATTCGCGGGTCTTGCGCAGGCCGCTCACGGCCTGATATGTATCGCCGAGGCCGGTTTTCCTTTGCGGCATTACAAGCCCTCCTTTGCCATATTTATATTCTTTATCTCAAGGCTCTCCACAAACGCCTGAACGCGCGTGCGCAGCTGGCCGGATGCGCTGCCGGTATACTGCCGGTCAACGCAGACGGTCGGCACGCCCATCTCCTCGGTCAGGATATGCGAGGCGAGCGGGCGCTCATAGCCCCAGAACTCACAGAACTTCAGCGCCTCGTACAGTACGCCGTCGGCATGATATTCCTTCACAAGCCGGTAGACAAATTCGCGCCGGTCGAGCACCTTGTCGCGCGCCATGTAGCGCGGACACTGGCTGGACTGCTGATAGAAGCGGCATATCTGGCGCAGCGCGGGTTCGCCCTCGCGCAGCGGTATCTCCTGCCGCCCCGGCAGCGCGCCGAAGCAGAAGCGGTCGGCGACGACGAGCGCGCCGGACTGCTCAACGGTCTTTATAAACTCCGGATCGTCTATCTCGGAGCCTACGATGACGATACGCGCGCGGTACGGGCTTTTCTCGTCCGGCTCGCGGGTCTTCAGCTCCTCGAGCGTCTCGCGCAGATGCGGCAGTATCAGCTTTTTCGGACAGCAGTAGGACACCAGACAGAGCACATGGTATTCATAGCCCGTCACGGGCGGGTTCTTCAGCTTGCGCATATTCCCTATCTCGGTCAGTATGCGGCAGACCTCGTTGTGCTCGGCGACGGCGGCTCGTATCGCGGCGTCGGATATGTCGGTGCCGAATTTCGCGTTCATCGGTTCGAGTATCTTCCGCATTATCTGGTTCTCATAATGCTTCAGCCCGTGCTCGGTTATCTTGAACGGCACGTCGATGAACGAGACGAAGAAGTCCGGCTTGTCCACAAGGCGCAGCAGCTCGAAATGCTCCAGCGCGCGGTTCATCTCCGAGCAGGTCTCGCCGCCTGCGATGGCGTCAAGAAAGCTGTACCCGCCCTCGATGCCGCGCTCCACCAGCGCCTTCGAGTAGCCGCAGAGATAGTTTGTAAGGTAGTAGGTCGAGATGTCCATCGACCCTGTGCGCGGCGCGCGCATACGCACGGAAAAGCAGTTGTCAAGATTCAGCAGCACCTCCGGCACATGATAACATGTGTAGCCGATCGGGTGCGCCCCGCTCTCCGCCGCGCGCAGAACAAGCTCGTTCGCTGCGTCGTCGAGCAGATGCTCGAAGTATATGAGATGTTTCAGATCCCTCATTGCCGTCCCCCTATAATTATTTTGTTTTGGCAGATTTCCCTGACGTGATTATACATTATGCAAAAAGTCTTTTCAACACTTGACTTGGTGATAAATAGTAATTAAAATAGAAAAAAGCGTATGCGAGGTTCAGATATGATAGATGACAGCGCCGTTTACGGCTTTCTCGACGAGTACAAGCTCCGCTGCGGGATAACCGAGCGGTATATTGACCTGTCGTCCGAGGTCGGCGAGCTCGGCAAGGAGCTGCTGAAAGCGACGGATTACGGCAAGGTTGATTTCAGAATGACGGCGGACACAGAGCAGGAGCTTGGCGACTGCCTGTTTTCCCTCATCGCGCTGAGCCGTGAGCTTGGCATAGACCCCGCAGCCGCTCTTGACTCCACATTGGCAAAATACAAGCGCAGATTCGACGCAAAGGGCCGCATAGGCTCTGATGATAACTGAAAATCTATACAACGGAGGCAATTATGCGATTTATTGATAAGGCATGGTACAGAAGCTTTCAGATGGGCATGAACATCGGCAGCCGCGCGCTCTACTGGCGCAAGCCCATCCTCGTCTCCGGCGAGGGCAGCTCGAAGAATATCGCTCCCCTGCTCAAGGAGCATGACGTCAGCCGCGTCATGGTCGTCACCGGCCGGCACGTCGGCAAGTCTCTCGCTCCGGCGATACTCGAAAGCCTGAAGGCCGCCGGTATCGAATATTACCATTTCAGCGAGGTCGAGGCGAACCCCTCCACGACCACTGTGTTCAAGATCCGCGAAGCATACCGTGACAATTACTGCAACGGCTTTCTCGCAATCGGCGGCGGCTCGCCGATGGACGCCGCGAAGGCCGCGTCCGCGCTTATCGTCCGTCCGGACAAACAGATAGGCGACATGGCGGGTCTTTTCAAAGTCGGCCGCAGGCTGCCGCCCTTCGTCGCCGTGCCGACGACCGCGGGCACCGGCTCGGAGACGACGATCGCCGCCGTCATTACCGACGCCGCAACGCATCACAAATACGCAATCATGGATCTGAACCTCGTCCCGCTGTACGCGGTCATGGATCCGGAGTTGACGCGCGACCTCCCGCAGAAAACCACGTCCACGACCGGTATGGACGCTCTGACCCACGCGGTCGAGGCCTATCTCTGCTGGACGAACAACACCGCCGAGAGCATCCGGCTCGCCGAGGAAGCGGTCATCGCGATCTTCAAATATCTTGAGCGCGCATATAACAACGGCAGCGACATGGAAGCGCGCGAGGAGATGCTGAAGGCATCGTTCAAAGCGGGCTTCGCGTTCACGCGGGCGGGCGTCGGCAACGTTCACGCCATCGCGCACACGATGGGCGGCATATACGGCACCCCGCACGGGCTTGCGAACGCCGTCATTCTCCCGATAGTCCTTGAGGACTACGGCGAGGTCGTTTATAAAAAGCTCGCGCATCTTGCGGAGATATCCGGTGTCGCCAGAACCGGCAGCGACGAAGAGAAGGCCAAGGCCTTCATCGCCGAGATATACGCCATGAACAAGCGCATGGGCATCCCCGAGGGGCTGCACGTTGAGGAGAAGGACATCCCCCAGATGGTCGAATGGGCGCTTGCCGAAGCGAACCCGACCTATCCCGTACCCGTACTGTATGACGAGGCGCGCTGCGCCGCGGTCATCCGCCGCATAAATGAGAGGGCCTGATGCAGCTAGAAGAACTCCGGCTTATAACAGCCAGCAACATAATCAAGCTCCGCACAGGAGCGGGCATGACGCAGGCCGGGCTTGGCCAGCGGCTTAACTACTCCGATAAGAGCATATCGAAATGGGAGCGCGGCGAGGCGATACCTGACGCGTTTGTCCTCACTCAGATGGCCGCGCTCTTCGGCGTGACGGTGGACTATCTCCTCTCGTCGCACGACGCATGGGAAAAGCCGAAGGACGAGGACGAAGAGGAGCCACCGAGCTACAGTGTGGACACCATTATCGCGTTGGCGCTGGTCAGCGTGATGACCGTGGCGCTCACCGTGTTCGTAACGCTGTGGATAATCGGCATCGTCGAATGGCGCATCTTTCTCATCGGCATTTCCGTCACGCTGCTCACCTATATGGTGCTCGACTGCGTGTTCAAAGGCGCCCGCCGGCTGCTGTACATTCTCTCAGCCTTTGTGTTCAGCCTCATCGTGCTGGTCTATTTCTTCATTCCGGTGGAGCGTCCGTGGCAGCTTTTCCTGCTGGCGATACCGGCGGAGATCATAGTTTACCTCGGCTGCAACATCCGCAAAAGTCCGCATCATCACCGCAGGCCGAAGTCTGGCAGCGGCTCTTAAAGCATTGATAATACTGGATTTCTACTGTGCGTAGAGAGCGGATCAACCGCTCTCTATGCGCTTTTTCATCCGGTAGACCCCGCACCGTGCCGCGTAGCTTGAATATTGGAGAAACACGTAGTATATTTTACAGTGTAATTTTACGATTAGGATGGTATAACTATGGCCAACTATGTTTTGAGCTGCTGCTCCACCGCCGATCTTTCCAAGGAGCATTTCCAGAGCCGTGATATTCACTATGTCTGCTTCCATTATGCCATGAATGGCAAGGAGTATTTGGACGATTTAGGCGAGAGCATGAGCTTTGAGGATTTTTACAAGGCCATGGCCGACGGCGCGGACACCCGCACCTCGCAGGTCAACATCTCCGAATACGTTGAGTTCTTCTCAAAGTTCCTTGAGCAGGGGCTTGACGTCGTCCATGTCTGCCTCTCCTCCGGTATCTCCGGCACCATCAACTCCGCCCGCAACGCCGCGCTCGTCGTCAAGGAGCGCTTCCCTGAGCGCAATGTCTACATCGTCGATTCTCTCGGCGCATCCTCCGGCTACGGCCTGCTGATGGACACCGCCGCCACTAAGCGCGACGAGGGTCTCAGCGCCGAGGAACTCGTGCAGTGGCTTGAGGAAAACAAGCTCAAGCTCCACCACTGGTTTTTCTCCACCGACCTGACGAGCTATGTCCGCGGCGGCAGAATTTCAAAGACCGCGGCTGTGTTCGGCGGCCTGCTTGAGATCTGCCCGCTGCTGAATATGGACAACCTCGGCCGCCTCATCCCCCGCTCCAAGATCCGCACCAAGAAGCGCGTTATAAAAGAGATCGTGAGCCGCATGGAACAGCATGCGCAGGACGGCCACGACTACTCCGGCAAGTGCTACATCTCCAACTCCGCCTGCTATGACGACGCGCGCGCCGTCGCCGATCTCGTAGAAGAGAAGTTCCCCAAGCTCAACGGCAAGGTCGAGATAAATCACGTCGGCACCACCATCGGCAGTCACACCGGTCCCGGCACCGTCGCACTGTTCTTCTGGGGCGACGAACGCACCGAGTAAGGCAGATTGACACATTCAGCGGAAATTCGCACAAATCCCCGCCAACGCCTAAAATTTGTACGCCGGCGGGGTTCTGCCGCTTTTATATTGACCCGCGAAGGGTTAATATAAAGTCAAGGGCGAAGCGAATGCCCACCCATTAAATTTGTTTCCACCCGGCACAGCCGGTTTGGAATAATACTTTCTTCTCCCCCCAACGAACCCCGCCGCTCCCCCCGGCGGGGTTTTCCACGTTTCCACACCGCTTTTCACATTATTCGTGCGAAATATGTAGCATCGGGGGATATTTTGTGGTAGAATTTAGATATCTATTGTTTGTCAGGGGGCATTTTTGTGACGGATAAAAATATGGCTCCGTGCCCGAATTTCCGCAAATGCGGCGGATGTCAGCTTCAGAATCTCCCATATTCCGAGCAACTGCTGCATAAGCAGAGGCAGCTCGTAAGCCTTCTGGGCGAGTTCTGCCATGTGAACGATATCATCGGCATGGTCGAGCCGACGCACTATCGCAACAAGGTGTGCGCCGCCTTCGGCCTCGACCGGCAGCGCCATATCATATCCGGTATATACCAGACCGGAAGCCACAGCATAATACCGGTGGATGAATGCATGATAGAGGATAAGATCGCCGACGGCATCATCGTCGATATCCGCAATATGCTGCGCAGCTTCAAAATTCAGGCTTTCGACGAGCGAACCGGCACCGGATGGCTGCGCCATGTACTCGTCCGCAGAGGCTTCCAGAGCGGTCAGGTCATGGTCGTCCTCGTCGCAGTGTCCCCGATATTCAAGCTTCAGAAGCCGTTCTTGAAAAAGCTGACCGAGCTGCACCCCGAGATAACGACCGTTGTGCTGAACATCAACGACCGTTTCGGCCCCGTGGTGCTCGGCTCCCGCGAGAAGGTGCTCCTCGGCGACGGGTATATCGAAGATTCCCTGCTGGGGCTTTGCTTCCGCATATCCCCGCGCTCGTTTTATCAGATAAACCCCGTCCAGACCGAGAAGCTCTATTCCATCGCCATCGAAATGGCAGGGCTGACGGGCAAAGAGCTTGTACTGGACGCCTACTGCGGCGTCGGAACTATCGGACTGTGCGCCGCCGGCAAGGCCGGTCAGGTGCTCGGGGTCGAGCTGAACCGCGACGCGGTGAAGGACGCGATCATCAACGCCAAGCTCAACGGTATCAAAAACTGCTGGTTCACAGCCGGCGACGCGGGAAAGTATATGGAAGAGATGTCTACCGGCGGCAAGCGGCCTGACGTCGTATTCATGGATCCGCCCCGCTCCGGCAGCAGTCCGCAGTTCCTGTCCTCGCTCCTGCGCGCCGCGCCGAAGCGTATCGTCTATATCTCCTGTGGGCCGGACTCCCTGCGCCGCGACCTCGACGTCCTCGTCTCCGGCGGCTACCGCGTATCACGCATCCAGCCCGTGGACATGTTCCCGTATACAAATCATGTAGAATCCGTGTGTCTGCTGACTAAATCGAAATAAACGCCAAAGCGTCCGCTGAAAACAGCGGACGCTTTGGCGTTCCAAATATTCCAGATGAAAGCGCGGAGGGAATTCCTCTGCGCTTTTATTGCCGTATCAGACGATGCGGTTGCGCAGCTCTTCGCCGCGTCTCATGCGCATGATATTGTCATATCCTACGCCGAAGCAGCGGACGACGGTCTCGCGGGTTGCAGCGCCGAGGTGAGAGGTAGTGATGACCTTCTCCATCTTGACCAGCGGGTCGTTGGGATCGAGAGGCTCCTTCTCCCAGGTGTCAATCGCGGCACCCCAAATCTTACCCTCTTCGAGAGCCTTGACCAGAGCCTTGTCATCGATGACAGCGCCGCGCGCCTCATTGACGATGATGGCGTTGGGCTTCATCATGTTGAACTGCTCCTCGCCGATAAGACCGCGGGTATCCTTGGTCAGCGGGCAGTGCAGGGAGACGACGTCGGACTCGCGCAGCAGAGTCTCGAGATCAACGCGTCTGCAGTGCAGCTTCTCTTCAAGCTCCTTGGGCATCGGGTACGGATCGTAGTACAGGAAGTCCTTGCACTCCCAGCCCTGAAGGCGCTGGAGAACCATGCGGCCGATGTTTCCGCCGCCGACGATGCCGATGACCTTGTCGCGCAGCTCGTAGGAGTCGTGGCGCCAGGTCCAGCTGTGCCACTCGCCCTGCTTGCAGCGGCGGTCGATCATGGAGAGGCGGCGCATGCAGGCCAGCATCAGTGCGATGGTGAACTCTGCGGTGGTAGTGGCGTTCTCGCCGTTGGAGTTGCAGACGGGGATGCCCTTCTGCTTTGCATACTCGAGGTCAACATGGTTGTAACCGGTTGCGGGGACATGGATGAGCTTCAGGTTCTTTGCTCTGTCCATCTCGTCCTTGCCGATCTTATGGATGGAGGCGAGAATGTAATCCGCATCCTCGAAGTCGCCCTTCTTGCCGTTCTTGACAGGGTAGAGGAAGCGCAGGTCGAGCTCAGGCGGGCAAAGCTCTGCAATGAGGGTCTCCATACCCTCGGTAGGAAGGTTTTCGCAATAAAGTACAACATTATCGCTCATGTTTTCTCTCTCCTTTTTAATTTTTTATTCTTTCATTGTGCCGGTTTCAAGATAACGCTGGTGCCAGGAAAGCGCTTTGGTGAGATCGTGCGGGGTGTGCTTGCCTGCGGAAGTCGCCAGAGCGTGCTCGTAATACTCGCGCAGCATCGGGCGGTAATCCGGATGAGCGCAGTTCTCGATAAGCAGCTCGGCGCGCTCCTTCGGAGTCTTCCAGCGCAGGTCGGCAATACCCTGCTCGGTTATAATAACGGCCACATCGTGCTCTGTCTGGTCAACGTGGGAAACCATGGGCACGATGCAGGATATCAAGCCGTCTTTTGCGGTGGATTCGGTGGCGAAGATGCTGATGCGGGCGTTGCGGGCAAAGTCGCCGCTGCCGCCGATGCCGTTGAGCATCTTGCTGCCCATCTGGTGCGTGGAGTTTACGTTGCCGTAGATATCGACCTCGACGGGCGTGTTCAGCGCGATGATGCCGAGACGGCGGATGACCTCCGGATGGTTGGATATCTCCTGCGGGCGGATGACCATCTTGTCGCGGTACTGGTCGATATTCTCGAAGAAGCGTTCGCGGCTGTCGGCGGCAAGCGCGATGGAGCTTGCGGAGACAAAGTCAATAACGCCCTGGTCGATGAGCGAGAAGGCCGCGTCCTGCATGACCTCGGTGTACATCGTGAGTCCCTTGAAGCCGGATGCAGACAGAACGCTCAGAACAGCGTTGCCGACGGAGCCGACGCCGGACTGTATCGGGCCGGGATCGGCGGGGAGCCGTCCGGCGGCGATCTCGTCCTTGAGGAACTTTACGACGTTTTCGCCGACCTTCTGCGTCGCGGGAGTGACGGGCTTGAACTTCTGGGGCGGGTCAAGCTTATCGGTCATTACAATGGCCGCGATCTTCTCCGGCGGGCAGGGCACGTAGGGTGTGCCAATGCGGTCGCGCGGGTCGGTGATGTTTATGATGCGGGCGTGGGGCGGGATGCCGACCTCGAAGATGTCGTGCATGCCCATAAGTCCCATAGGGACGGAGGTGTTGACCTCGGCGATGACGAAACGCGCGTTGTGCACGGCGGCGTCGGTGCTGCCCGCGGAGGCGCAGAGGTACAGGCCGTCCTCGGTGATGGCGACGCACTCGACGATTGCAACATCAACGCCCTGAAGGGTCTGCTGGTTGAGATTCATCGGGAAGTGCGAAATGTGAATGTCGCTGAAGGATACGCTGCCGTTATTGATCGCGGTGCGCAGATCCTTGTTGGTCTGGTGGCCGAAGCGCTTTTTCACGCATCCCGCGCGGACGAGCGCGCCGTCGCAGTCGTCACCGACCGCGGCGCCGACCAGAATGGTCAGATCCTTGGCGTGCCCGGACGCGGCGAGCGCGCTGGGCACGGCCTTCGGATAGCCGACGCTGGTGAAGCCGCTGAGGCCGATGGACATGCCGCTCTTGACGAGCTGCGCGGCCTCTTCGGCGGACATTATCTTGCTTTTAAGGGAAGCTGCTACTCTTTCCATTGATCAAACTCCGTTCAGCCGTTGAGACCCTTTTCGTAACCGAACATAAAGGCCTTCAGGTTGAGATCGACGACCTTGGGGTTCATAACCTCTTTGATGGCTTCGAGCGCGTTTTCCTTGGTGAGCTCGGGGTTCTTGGCCACGAAGAAGCCCATCATGACGATGTTGGTGCAGACGACGCGGAAATTCTCCTCGGCGTACTGGGTGGCGGGGAACATGTATATCTCCTTCGCACCGCAGTCCTTGACATCATCCTCGGGAACGAAGGTGCTGTCAACGAAAACGCGGGTGTTGGGGTTGATATCGCCCTTGAACTTATCAAAGCTGGGTTTGTTGAAGGCCACGAAGCAGTCGAGCACGTCGGCCTTGACGTAATCAATTCTCTCATCGGAGACTACAAGCTCCGCCTTGCACGCGCCGCCGCGAGCCGCGGGGCCGTAGCTCTGGGTCTGGGCGACCTCATAATTATTCTGTACGCCGTAGGCGTTTGCAAGCAGCACGGCGAGGGAGATAACGCCCTGTCCGCCGGAGCCGCCGAATCTGAAATCTTTACGCATAGCTGATCTCCTCCTTATTCCTTGGTGACGCTGATGCAGACATCCGGACAGGTGCGCTCGCACATCCGGCAGCCGATGCAGGCTTCGGGGTTTTTGGCGTAGGGCATGAGGTAGCCGCCGCGGCTGCGCTCATGGCCGATCTCAAGCACGCCCTTCTTGCAGGCTCTGACGCAGAGGGCGCAGCCCTTGCACCATGCGGAATCTATTGTGATCTTCATTTCTTCGCTTCCTCCTTCTTTTCTGCCTGAACGTCGCACAGCTCTTCCTTGGTGTCATCGACGTAGAGAATGCCGAGACCGATCTTGCCGTCGGGAGCCTCGGTCTGGCCGGGCTTGAGAACGGCGACCTGCTGCTCGTACCAGTCGTACATTTCGGTCGGGGTCTTGAAGCTGAATATGTTTCTGCCTGCGGTGGTCGGGCAGGGGGAGAGAACCTCGATGAAGGAGAAGCCCTTGTGCTTGATGCCCTCTTCTATGGCCTTCTCGAGCTGGATGGGATGAGTGACGCTGGCTCTGGCGTAGTAGGTAGCGCCTGCGCCGGTGACGAGCTTGTACATGTCGAAGGGGTGCTCCTCGTTGCCGAGAGGAGAGGTCTTGGTGATGGCGCCGTAGGGAGTGGTAGGGGCGCGCTGGCCGCCGGTCATGCCGTAGATGTAGTTGCTCATCATGATAACGGTGATGTCAACGTTGCGCTTCGCGGCGTGGATGAGGTGGTTGCCGCCGATACCGGCGCAGTCGCCGTCGCCGGAGAAGACAACAACCTTCTTGTCGGGGTTGACGGCCTTCAGACCCTCGGCCTGAGCAAGAGCGCGGCCGTGCAGGGTGTGCAGGCAGTCCATGTCGATATATACGGGAGCCCAGGAGGAGCAGCCGATGCCGCTGACAAGACCCATTTCGTTCTCGCCGATGTTCAGCTTGTCAAGGACGCGCAGGAAGGCGTTGACGACTATGCCGTGGCCGCAGCCGGGGCAGAATATGAAAGGAAGGGTCTCCTTACGGATGTATTTCTCTGCGATACTGTTCATATTACTTCACTTCACCTCAACGATCTTTTCGTAAATTGCTTTCGGAGCGGGGAACGCGCCGCCGATGGAGTTGAAGCCCTCGACCTTGTCGTAACCCGCTATGCGCTGCACCTCGCGCTTGTATTCGCCGACGTTCATTTCGGGAACGATGACGCGCTTTGCCTTTTCGCATGCGGCGCGGATCTGCTTTTCGGGGACAGGCCATACGGTATTAAGCTTCAGCATGCCGACCTTGCGGCCTTCGCCGCGTGCACGGCGAACCGCGGAGAGCGCGCTGCGGCTGACGGAGCCGTAGGCAACGAGAACGGTCTCGGCGTCCTCAAGGAAGAATTCCTCGACGGAGGTGATATCGTCGATGTTGCGGAGTATCTTGTCGCAGTAGTGGTGGATGGCTGCGGAACATACCGCGGGATCGGTACCGGCACGGATGCCGCGCTCGTCGTGGAGCTGGCCGTCAACGAGAACATGCTGTCCCTCAAAGAAGCGGACTCTTGCGGGGATGCCGTTTTCGTCGGGTCTGTAGATGGCGTCGCACTTGCCTTCGTACTTGTCGTCGAATATCTCAACGGTCTCGGGGATGACGAGCTTCTCGCGGGTGTGGCCGACGGTCTCATCGGACAGCACGAACACGGGTACTCTGTACTTCTCTGCGAGGTTGAAGGCGCGGACGGTGAAGTCAAAGGCTTCCTGAACGGAGGACGGGGTGAGGGCAATTATCTCGTAGTCGCCGTGTCCGCCGTAGCGGGTCTGCATGATCGCGTCCTGCGAGGTGCAGGTGGGCTGGCCGGTCGCAGGGCCGCCGCGCATGACGTTGACAACGACGAGCGGGGTCTCGGTCTCGGCAGCGTAGCCGATGCCTTCGATCATCAGGGAGTAGCCCGGGCCGGAGGTGGCGGTCATTGCGCGCGCACCGCCCCAGCTTGCGCCGATGACGGCGTTGATGGATGCGAGCTCGTCTTCCATCTGCATGAATACGCCGCCGGCTTCAAACATCTTACTGGAGAGGTATTCGGGGATCTCAGTGGCCGGGGTTATAGGATAACCGGCCATGAACCGACAGTCGGCCGCCAGAGCGCCGGCTGCACATGCTTCGTTGCCCTGCATAAGCTTAGGGCCGCTGTTTTCAAGCTTTTTAACTCTCATGGTCAAAACCTCAATTCTATAAAATATAAAGCCGGCAGGGGCGCAACAGGAGATGAAATGGTCACGCCCACTCGCCGGCTGCATACGCTTTCTGCCTTACGGGGATGCCGTTAAGACCGGTATATGCACAGCTGATGCTGTATTTATAATTGGATCACAGAGCCGTGAATGCCGGCCAGTACCGCACGAAGAGCCAGCCCATCACGCTGACAAGCAGGATCATGCATCCGGTGACAACAACGCCTTTGCGGAACATGAACCGTGTGTCGAGTCCGTAGCCCACGGGGATGGAACGGATGGAGGTGGGCAGGGTGAAGGACAGGTTGTAGGATACGGTGGCTATCCAGAGGTAGGGGATCACGGGCAGGCCGAGTCCCTGTGCAATGCTGATGACTATCGGAATCGTAACCGCGGCACAGGCCGTGTTGTTGACGACGTCCGACAGGATAACGTTAAGGGTGACTATCGCTATGATAAGGGTGAATTCGCTGTGGAAATTGATTCCGGAGATGATCTCTGCGAGGGTATCCGCCGCTCCGCTGCCGTTGACGAGCGCGCCGAGCGCCGTGCCGCCGGAGAAGAGGAAGAACAGACCCCACATCAGATTTTTCTCGGCCTTCTCCCAGGTGACGACCGCTTCGCCATGCTCATCCTTGAGGAAGAACATCAGCAGACCGCCGATGAGAAAAATGTAGCCGGGCTTGAGAGCGGGTAGCAGCTGCTGATAAAGCCCACGCGTAAATGCAAGTATCGCCGCAGCGAAGAAGATCACCATCGACGCTTTGCCCGCGCGGTCGAGCTTCGGGAAGCTGCGGCACAGCTCACGGAAATGCTCTCTCGAGCAGTCAAAATGCTTTTTGCCGCAGTCTCCGCCGACAAGGAACAGCGCAGTGACCGCGGTCGCAAGCAAGGTGAACGGGAGCATACGCACCACCCAGTCGGAATAGAGGAACTCGGTGCCGGTGAAGCCCTCAATGTAGGACACCGTTACGAGATTCATCGCTCCGCCGAGCGGGGTCAGCATACCGCCGTTATTCGCGCCGTAGACGATGGCAAGCAGGATAAGCGAGGCGCTCTTGCTGTTTTTGACGTCGCCCTCTCCTACCGCCTTGAGCATGGACATTGCTATGGAGCACATCACCGCCGCCACGACCGTATTTGGCAGGACGGACGAGAGCAGCGTTGCGATGATGAACCAGACAAGGATCTGCTGCTTGATAGAGGTGCCGACAAGGGCGAGCGAGCGCGCCGCTATGCGCTGGTCAACGCCTGTGGCCTCCCATGCCATGCTTATGATATCAGAACCCGCCAGAAGGAAAACCAGCTCCGCCGAATAGCAGCTTATTACGCTCTGCATATCGGTGAGTGAGAAAATGGCATTTATCGCTACAGGCAGGAATGCGGTTATTGCTGCCGGTACCGGAAGGGTAACCCACCATACTCCCATCCAGAGCACCGTTCCCAGCGCCAGGCGGATCTTGAGATCCAGCCCGGCGTAAGGAATAAATGCGAGCAGGAAGAGAGCGGGACCCAGTAACAGACATATCTTCTTTTTTATATCGATCCCTCCCTGCGTTCAGTGCTTATCAAAGAATACCGATCACGGGGAACCAGACGTTCACGAGGAACACAAAGCCGATGATGACGAGCACCGCTATGACTATTGCGCCCTTGAGCTGCTGAGCCGTGGAGAATCTGTCGGTGGAAGCGTAGATGAGGTTCGGAGCGCTGTTGAAGGGCAGGAAGTTTGCACTCGGGGCAATGGCCATAACGGTCAGCAGACCCATGGTGTAAACGTCGAAGCCAAGAGCCGCGGCCATCGTCATGCTGACGGGAACCAGAACGGCTTCCATAGCGTTCATGCCGGCGAAGATGATGTGGCTGACAACAACGAACGCGAGCCAGATCGTGATGAACAGAGTGGGATCCATTGCGGAGAAAGCAGGGTTGGTGGTAAACATGGCATCAACGAGCCACTGGAAGCCGCCGGTCTTATTGACGCAGGAGGCCAGGGACATCGCGAAGCCGAGCTGGATGAATGCAGGCCAGGCAAAGTTCGGGCCGACATCCTTGAAGGAGCAGACGCCGATGCCGGGGCAGAGCATCAGGAAGATGGTGACAAAAACGACGTAGTCGGGAGCGACATGGTGGATGCCGTTGGTGCAGAACGCAAGCAGAGTCAGGGCGAAGTAGATAGCGGCCTTCTTTTCCTTGACGGTCAGGGGGCCCATCTCTTCGAGCTTCTTCTTTGCAAACTCGATGTCGATGCTGCGCTTCTCGCCCTTGCGGGTGCCGAAGAGGAAGTTTGTGATGAGGGGGATGAGCAGGACGATGATTCCGGCGGGGATGCAGGTGGCCTTGAGCCAGCCCGTCCAGGAGATGGACTGTCCGGTCATTTCCTCAACGAGTGCCATACCGATGGCGTTCGCGCCGACTGCGGTGTAGAACAGCCAGGTGTTGGTGGTGTTGGTGTAGAGGTTGGAGAGCATGATGGCGGCGTCGCCCTTATGTTCTCCGCGCTTGTAGCCCATGCCCTCGCAGATGTTGTCGCAGATGGGGCTCATAACGGCGCCGCGTGCGGTGTTGGAGGGGATCATCAGGGACAGGACGGTGTTTGCAAGGCTGGTCGCGTAGTTTGCGCTCAGCTCGCTCTTGGTGAGCTTGACAAGTATCCAGTATGCGACGCGTTCGCCGAGACCGGAGAACTTGATGACGGAGCCGATGAAGCCGGCCCACAGACACAGCCACCAGCCGGAGGTCGCAAAGCCGGAGACGACGTTTGCCTTCTGGCCGAAGAATATTGCGAGGATGGCGGCGGCGAGTACGCCGACGAGGTATTCGGGGATGGGTCTGACGATCCACATGAGGATAGCCCACAGGAACACCAGAAGAACGCCCTTGCCGGCAGGGTCAAGGCCGCTCATCGGTACAAATGCGAGCACCGCACAAAGGATAGTCAGGATCGCTGCAGTGATCAGACGTTTCTTTTGCATCTCTTTTTCTCTCTCCTTAAAAATGTGCTTGCCCTGAATATTGAAGAAGTGCGCATCCTGTTTATTTGTACCCCTCGGGGAAAAACAAAACCAACTACGCCTCCGAAGCGCTGTGCATGCAGAACAATAAATACAGCATATCGGAAGTGCAGTTGGCATTCTATGTCGAGCCCCGCTTTTGGGATAAGCGGCAGACATCAAATCAACCGGATATTCACTTTGTTCAGGTTATATAAATTATATATCACCTTTTGTTTTTACTGTAAATATCGCTAAATCAACAAAAATTTGTTGTGAATTCTGGCCATATCTTTTTTTTAACAGCCGGTTCATACGCCGCCGATACTGCATTTTTTTCCGCTTTCAGTCAGGTTCCGAGCAGGTTCTACCGTCGGAATATGTATGGGCATAACTGATGTAATTCTGCTGAATATCGGTGTATGCCTTGATTATTGCCTTTACGGCGTTGCCGCGATGGCGCATATTTATCTCTTCGATTATCTGTGCCGAATCTTTAACAACACGCTTTCCGACGAAATATTCCTTGACTATGCATCTCGCTAAATCAGAATTCAGCGAAACGGACACATCTTCAATCCGTTCCGATGCAAGATCGATCAGCAGCCCCAGCGTCAGGCAGCCGTTTACGACGGGCGTTGCGACCTGCGTGGACAATTTTGCGTTTGCGCAGAAATACGCGGTCTTATACTTGAACATTAGCTATACCTCCTGTTTCGATTTTTACTCATTGTATTTGACTTTGGTTTTTAAAAAAATATAAGTCGCACTTAACCAGATTGCAAACTGTCGAAACTTGTGGTAGTATACAGTATAATTACTGTGAGGAGGAAGTGCCGTGAATCTGCTCCCGATGAAATATTATATAGTTGTCGCCGATCAAAAAAGCATCACCCGCGCCGCCGAGGAACTGCACATAACGCAGCAGACGCTCAGCGCGCACATGGCCGCGCTCGAAAAAGAGCTGAAATGTCAACTGTTTCAGCGCCGCCCGAAATTCGAGCTGACCTACGAGGGGCGTGTTTTTTACCGCTACTGTCAGAGCTTTCAGCGGCTCAGCGCCTCGATGGAGGACGAGTTCCGCGACATCAATTCCGGTCAGGGCGGCCTGCTGCGTCTCGGCATTGCGTATACGCGAGGCCGCGTGCTGCTGCCGCGCATCATCCCCGCGTTCAACAAGCTGTATCCGAAGGTGCAGGTGCGCGTCAAGGAGCGCAGCAACGAAGAGATGGTGAACATGCTCATCGAAGATGAGCTGGATGTTGTCATCGGCCGCGTGATGAGCGACGTTCCGGAGCTGAGCTACAAGGAGCTCTACCATGCGCAGACGATGCTGTATCTGTGCGGGGGACTGATAAACCCGTTCAAGCTGGATGCCTTTGTGCATACGCGCGATCTGCGTCTGCTGGCCGACTGTCCTTTCCTGCTGGGTCAGCCGGCGGATATCATCGGGCGAATGAGCCAGACGCTGCTTGAAAAGGCGAACATCCAGCCGCCGATCATATTCCGCTGCGGCAATATCCAGACGCTGCTGGATCTGTGCGCCGACGGCATGGGCGCGTGCTTCAGCCCCGACGTGCTGGCCACGACACTGCCGGAGGAGAAGCGCAGGCGCCTGACCGCTGTGCCGATGGGCGAGCCGTTCACGATAAGCATCGCGTGGAAGAATAAGCCGTACGTGTCAAAGCTCGTCACCACCTTCCGCGACGTCTGCGCCGCCGAGACCGTAAATCTCCGCCGCAAGCTGCATCTGGATTGAGACGCCGCACGGTTCTACTTATTATAATAAAGCACCCCTGCATCCGCGCTCTTCAGCGGCTGCAGGGGTGCTTTATATTCTGCTTCTTATTTCCGACCGGTGAGGAGGCGCACGACGGCCATCACCGCCGCGTAGAGCACTCCGCCGACCGCCCATATGATCCATGTCTCGTTCGGCAGCATCGGCGAACTGGGGCTGAACATCATCACGAGGAACACTGCCGTCACTATGAGCCAATACACGGCGCTGATCGTGCCGACGACCTTTCTGCGGCCCTTATTGTCACGGCTGTAATCTCCCTCCTCCAGCAGCTTTTCCATCGCGCCGTGATATGTTCCCGAATACACGAAGGCTATGCAGCCAAGCCCCACCATGAGCAGCAGCACGCAGACTGCGGCGATATAGACGACGTCATCCGCCGCGGGCATCACGCTGAGCACCGCAAACAGCGGCAGCACGGAGAGGATGCAGAGCACCGTACCGATAACGGTCAGGCGGGAATTCTTCTCGCGGAATTCCCGCTCCCGCTCGCGCACCATGCCGCTCACACCGTACTCGGTCTCGAACGGCTCATTCCCGATGAACTCGAAGTCCTTCACCTTCGCGGCGCTGGTTATAAATAATGTGACCCCAATCGCCACGAGAATCATCAGCGTGCACAGGCCGATGCCCGCCGCAGCCGTTTCCGTGATCGGGACGAACCCGCCGCTGCTCAACCCGGCCAGAAATATCAGACACACAGGCGATATGACACATAGAAACGTCGCAAGCGCCAGCTTCGGCGCGGTCTCGCGGCTCAGCGCGAGATAACGCGATGCCTCCTCCATGCTCACGCGGCGCAGCACCGGCGTGCTGTCCGCCGCCGCGGGCTCCTCCGCCGGAAGCTCTATTTCATCCTTGAGCAGGTAATCCGTGCTCACGCCGAAAATGCGGCTCATCTGCAATATCTTATCAATGTCGGGTATGGACTGCGCGCCCTCCCATTTTGAGACCGACTGCCGCGAAACGCCAAGCTGCTGCGCCAGCTCCTCCTGTGACCATCCCGCTTTCTTGCGCAGGTCGATTATCTTGTCTGCCAGAATCATATTGCTGCCTCCATCGGGGAAGCTCCCCTGTTTTTTACGAGCCGAGTATAATAAATTTCGCTGTTGCGGACAAGAAAGCGCACCGTCAAATCTGTCAACCGGCGGTTGCGCGGGCACTTTTTCAAACGTTTTTTTCTATTATAATATAGCCACAGCTCAATTACGAGCGTATTTCCGAAAAAATATTTTCTGATTTTACAATTTTGAAACAACTTTCTGCTTATCTACGAAACATCTTTCCTGTATCTTAATACTCGCAAGAAACTTTTTCATTTTGTCCTCTTTCACCTATACAAAAAAGCTCAGGGTTCTCCCCCTGAGCTTTTTGTATTTTAGAGGCAGTATAGTATAATCGAATGGGAAGAGAGATTCTTAAAAAGTTTTAAGATATTATTAGACTGTAAAGTATCGCCGCACCTCTTCCATTTTCCGTGAATTTGTCGTATACTATATTTACCCTTAACAGACAGGAGGTCTGACCATTTGAAGAAGCCTGTAAAAATAGCGCTTATTGTTCTCTGCGTTATATTTCTCTCGATATTCGTGTACAGCGGATATAAACTGATATCAACGCTGCATGAATACAAGGTTGCAGAGGATACATATAACAAGATAAGCAACGATTACGTTTCGCCGAAAAGCGACAAGAATAAAGACAAGGACAACAGCGACGGCAATCAGATAACCGAAAGCTCGCCCGTTGACGTCGATTTTGACGCACTGCTCAACCAGTGTCAGGATGTTGTCGGCTGGCTGTATTCGGAGAACACCGTTATTAACTACCCCGTTGTGCAGGCGGAGGACAACTTCTATTATCTGCACCGGTTCATCGACGGGCAGTATAACGCCTCCGGCTCGCTCTTCCTCGACTGCACCTGCTACGGCGACTTTTCCGGCAAGAACACCGTTCTCTACGGGCACAACATGAACGACGGCTCGATGCTCGCCTCGATACGCAATTATAAGGATCAGGAATATTACAACGAGCACCCCGTCATGTACCTCAACACTCCGACCCAGAACTACAAGATCGAGATATTCAGCGCCTACACCACCGACGCCGAATCCGACACCTACAAGATGTTCTTCGAATCCGAGGCGGATTTCGCCCGCAATCTTGACGACTGGCGCGTGCAGTCTCTCGTCTCGACGAACGTTGACGTCTCGGTAGACGACCGCGTTATCACCCTTTCGACCTGCACCTACGAATTCTACAACGCGCGCTTTGTAATTCAGGGCAAGCTCACTCCCGTAAATTGACAAAGTTATACAGTGAAGTTACAAAATGTAAATTTCACATTTTAATTCTTAAAAAACATAAGAAGTCCGTTCCTTAAGAAATATTATGTAAATACCCCTTGCAATTCTAATATAATTTAGATATAATGCAATCGTAGTAAGTTACAGTATGGTTAAAAAATAGTTACATCTGTTTGTAACCCCTTGACGCTTTTCACAGCAATGCCGAAAAGTTGTAACAGTTTCAATTCAGCAAAAACTTTTTGAGGTGATTTTTATGAAGAAGACAGTTAAAGTACTGTTCAGTCTGGTTCTGGTCTGCCTGTTCGCAGTTCAGTTCGCAGGTGCAATGCCCGCCAGCGCAAGCGCTGACCGTGTCGACTCCAAGTGGGACAATGTACAGCTGGACACCAGCGTATATGTCTACGGCGACGACGGCGCTGTAAAGCAGGACGGCGATTTCGGCGTCAAGGCCGGCTTCTCCGGCGCTGATGCCTCCGGCAAGTCCACTCTCGGTGAGTTCCTTAACGGCGACTACACGATAACTCCTCCGGATGGCTACTACGTCTCCGAGCTGTATATCTGCGCTGCGTCCAAGGCCGATGCCGATATTGAATCCGTCAACCTCGTCGGATACGCCACCGCGAGCAAGGATTCCGCGAAGCTCACCATCACCCGCGGCTCCCTCGCCACCAATGACAACGGACTGAACACCAGCCTGTTCGTCACCGATGACGAGAGCAGCAGCTATGTCGCCCAGATCTATCTCAAGGCGATCGACACCGAGACCAAACCCACCGTCAAGTATAACGACGGCTGGCTCAACGGCAAGGTCGGCGGCACCGTGGACGGCAATGTCAGCCTTGAGAACGACGTCTATACTCACACCGTTGTTAATGACTATGCGGAATACAGCGGCAGCGAGACTTACGTCGGTATGACTCTTAAATACGCAAACGGTGCAACCATGGCAGTCCAGCCGGGCGATACCCTCACCCTTTACGCCGACGCTACCATCACTGCGAAGTATGTTGTCAAGGCCTCCGTTACCGCGGACAATCAGTCCATCACTTACGGCGACGCGATCCCAGAACTCACCTACACTCCCGTTGTTCCCGAAGGCTACACTCTCGTTGCTCCCATCGCATCCCTCGGCGATTACAACGCTGAGACCGGCACCCGAGCGATCATCCTGAGCAACGCATGGGTCGCGGACGGCAATGGTACCGCTCTCGATGCATCCCAGCTTGAGCTGACCGTCAACAACGGCACTCTGACCGTTGCAAAGCGCAACATCACCATCTCCGCGAAGCCCGTCACCAGCGAGTACACCGGCTCCGCCATCAACGCGACCGAATATGTGATCACTTCCGGTTCCCTCGTTGAGGGCGACACCGTCAAGTCCGTTGAGTACACCGGCGGCCCCGTGAACGTCGGCACCGGCACCAGCACTCCGAGCGCCGCAGTCATCGTTGACGCAAACGGCAACGATGTCACCGCAAACTACAACATCACCTACTCCGGCGCAGAAGTCACCGTCAGCAAGTACTCCGGCGAGGTTGTCATCACCGCGAAGGACGCCACCAAGCCCTACGACGGCTCCGCTCTCACCGCTTCCAATGACGTGACCGTCTCCGGTCTGCTCGGCTCCGACACCGTTGATGCGACTGTCTCCGGCGAGGCCACCGTGCCCGGCAAGGACGGCACCGCAAAGATCGGTGACTACGTCATCAAGAACGCCGCAGGCGAAAAGGTAAACGACAACTATGCAAACATCAAGCTCGTGGACGGCAAACTGAGCGTCACCAAGCGCGACATCACCGTCACCACCGGCTCCGCCAGCAAGACTTACGATAAGACCGCACTTACCACCAAGGCCGATGATTACAGCATCACCTCCGGTTCTCTGGTCTCCGGCCAGAAGCTCACCCTCGCCCTCTCCGGCACCCAGACCGAGCCGGGTTCCTCCAAGAACACCGTCAAGGAAGGCAGCCTGAAGATCTCCGATGAGCAGGGCAGAGATTACACCGCATACTACAATGTCACCATCAAGGAAGGCACTCTTGAAGTCACCGGCGTGAAGGTCATTGAAATCTCCATCAAGGCCACCTCCGCAAAGAAGGTCTACGACGGCACCGAGCTTACCGCGAACTCCTACGACGTTATCTCTGGCGAGCTTGAGAGCGGCGATACTCTCGTAGTAGAGTACTCCGGCAGCATCACCAACGCCGGCACCACGGCGAACAAGATCGTCAAGGTCACTGCGAAGGACGCAAACGGCAAGGACGTCACCGCAAAGTACAAGATCTCCACTCAGGACGGCACCCTTGAGATAACTAAGGCTCCCCTCACTGTCACCGCGAAGAGCGCCGAGAAGGTCTACGACGGCAAGGCTCTTACCGCCAACACCTGCGAGGTCAAGGGTTCCCTTGCGAAGGGTCACAAGATCTCCGCTACCGTTACCGGCAGCCAGACTCAGATAGGCTCCTCCAAGAACAAGGCCTCCAACGTCAAGATCGTTGACGCAAACGGCAACGACGTCACCAGCAACTACGAGATCACCTATGTTGAAGGCACTCTCACCGTCAAGGCCGCGAACGCGAAGCCCAAGACCGGAGACGATGCAAACATGGGTCTGTGGATCGGCCTGATGGCAGTTTCCGCAGTCATCATCGCAGGCGGCGTGGTGTTCTTCGTCAAGAAGAATAAGAAAAAGAACGAGCAGTAAGTTCGATTCTGAAACACAGTAATTAAACAAATATCCGGCCTGTCAAACAGGCCGGATATTTTTATGCCTTAACTGCTATCCTCTTCCGTATAAATTAATAGCCGCCCGCCTGCGGTCGATGCAGGCGGGCGGCTCTATAATATCCCTGATACAAATGTTTCCTGTGCGGCGGCATATACCTGCCATCGCGTAACCCCAGATATCGGCAAGCGCGGAGCGCTCGCTCATACCGCGCTCACGGCAGTCAGTCTATGCCTTCATCATTCCAGTGGTTCAGCACATGTCCATATTCAACAGCCGCCTCCGGTATCATTGTCATCCAGTTCTTCTGGATGTTCTCTCCTGATAGCCTAAAAAGGCGTATCACGGCTACGGGAAGTCCCATGAATCCTCCCCCCCTTTTCTCATATGCGTGCGCCGCAGGGCGCAAAAACGGTCACAGCTGAGAGAGCAGCTGTGACCGTTATCTTTTTCGTTCTTCCGGCTATGCGCCGGTGATATGTGATTTTACGCCTTGCAGCTCACCGGAACATAGAGCACCGTTCCGGCATATATCATGTCAAAGCTGTCCTTGCCGTTAACGAGTTTCATCATGTTCAGAACCTTACTGTACTCAAGGCCATAGCTCTCCGTGACGCTCTGCGCAGTCTCGCCGTAGACGAGCTTATGCGCGACTACCTTGTAGTAGCTGCCGCTCTCCGGAGCCTTGGGGCTGGGGATCAGGAGCACCTTGCCGCTGCCGATGCTGCGGTAGTCCTTGATGGAGTTGAGCTTCATGATGAGGTCGGAGTTCTTCTCGAAATCCACACCCATGCCGAGGCAGACATTATATACGGTGTCGCCTGACTGGAAGGTGTAGGGGATTATGTAGTACGCCACGCTCTCGCCCGCTTCGGAGCTGCTGCCGGTGGATGTGCCGCCCGTGGTACCGGTGCCGCTGCCGGAGGGCTTCGTGGTCGTTGTGGAAGAGCTCATAACAAGCTTCGCATCATTTTCGCTGGCGGGCAGTTTTATGACCTGACCCGTGCGCAGAATGTCAAGCTGGCGCTCGCTGGTGAAACCGTTGAGCTTCATGATGGCATATTTCACGGTATAGAAGTTCATCCCGTAGCTGCCGCAGACCTTGACCAGCGTGTCCCACTCGCCTACCGTGTGGCTTATCGTTTTGTAATCGACAGACGGAGCCGGAGTGTCCGGAGTAGTGGTCTCGCCGCCGGTGCTCGGAGTGGAGGGCTTATCGGGCGTAGAAGGCTTGTCGGGAGTTTCGGGAGTGCTCGGCGCGGAGCTGCTGCCGGGGAGCTTCACAGTCTGGCCGACACGCAGGGAATCGAGCTGGCTTGCGTTCTTGAAGCCGTTGAGCTTCATAAGCTGGCTCTTTATGGCGAAGAAGTTCAGCCCGTGCGCCTCGCAGATCGTAATGAAAGTGTCCCCCGCCTTGACAACGTAGCTGATGCCGCTGCCGGAATCGGTGCTGCCGCCGGATGTTGAACCGCCGGTGGACGTGCCGCCGGAGGCGGAGCCGCTCGAGGTGACGTTCTTCGCGTCAGCCTCGCTGGCCGGAAGCTTTATGATCTGGCCGGGTCTCAGCGAATCAAGCTGCTTCTCGCTGGTGAAGCCGTTGAGCTTCATAATGGCGGACTTGACATTATAGAAGTTCATCCCATAGCTGCCGCAGACCTTGACAAGCGTGTCCCACTCGCCGATGGTGTGCTTGATGATGTTCGCCTCGCCGGAGCCGCTGTCCGCGGGCTTATCCTCCGCCGGCGCGGGAGTCTCCGCGGGCTTCGCCTCGGGAACGGTGCCGTCGGGATTAAGCTCACCGCTCATTATCTTCGCGGACACTTCGACGCTGGCCGGCAGCTTAATGGTCTGCCCCGGATAGATCATCCCGAGCTGGCTCTCGCTGTAGAAGCCGTTGATCTTTATTATGCACCAGCGGCACGAGTAATAGTCAAGGCCGGCGTCCTCGCAGATTGTCAGCATCGTGTCGCCGCTTTTTACCGTGTAGCTGACGATATTTCCTTCGGCAAAAGCCGCCGGCATCAGTCCGACTAGCAATGTTACCATAAGGAGCAAACATAAGAGTCTTTTCTTCATCTTTATTCTCCCCTGCTGTCCATGTATTTCCGGAAAAGTATTACATTACATTTACAATTGTACAACAACTCTGCACAAAACGCAATAACATATTGTCTGAAATTTTCTTAATTTTTGGCATTAATGCCAAGTAGCGGCACAATTTTGCAAGTCTTTCGCCTTGACTATTGCCCCGAAAGCACATATAATCATGTTACCGGAACAAAGGCCGCCGTTATGCGGCTTTTTGTTATAACTATTTGGAGGTTTACCATGAAAGTCATCATTGCCAGAGATTATTCCGAGCAGTGCTCTGCCGCCGCAGATATTATAGAAGGCATCGTCCGCGCCAAGCCCGACTGCTGCCTTGGTCTGGCCACAGGCTCCAGCCCCGTCGGGATGTACAATGAGCTGGCACGCCGCTGTGCCGAGGAGGGTCTGGACTTCTCCCGCGTACACAGCGTGAATCTTGACGAGTACATCGGCCTTGCCCCTGAACACGACCAGAGCTACCGTTATTTCATGAACAGCAATCTCTTTGACCATATTAACATCGACAAGGCGAACACCTATGTCGCGGGCGGCATCGGTGATGTGGACGCGGGCATCGCTGAGTTTAACGCCGTCATCGAGCGCAGCGACGTTGACGTACAGGTGCTCGGCGTCGGCCCCGACGGCCATCTCGGCTTCAACGAGCCGGGCTCCGCCCTCCACGCGGACGCGCACCGCGAGAAGCTCGACGAGAGCACGATTGACGCAAACGCCCGCTTCTTCGCGAGCCGCGACGATGTGCCCCGCTACGCCGTCACGATGGGCATGGGCGGGATAATGAAGGCCCGCAAGCTGCTGCTCATAATCAGTGGCAGCAAGGACGACGCGGCGAAGAAACTGCTCCTCTCCGACGAGATCACGACGGAGTGCCCCGTCACCTTCATGAAGCTGCACCGCGACGCCGTCGTTATCATCGAGCAGGCGCTGGCGGATCGCATAGGCTACAAAGGCTGAATTTTATAAGCATAAAAAAAGCTTTGACGTGTTTGTCAAAGCCTTTTTTGTTATTATTTTGTGTCAGTTATAAATATCGTTCGTGTCCATCAGCACGACATCGACCTCGAAGGTCTCACCGTCGCGCCAGATCTTGAAGTGGATGCTGTCGCCCACGCTCAGGCCGCTCTTTATCTCGGCGACGTCGTCCGTCGTCTTGACCTCGACCCCGTTGCACTCAAGCAGGATATCGCCGACCTTAATGCCCTTGGCCTCGGCGTCCGAGCCCTTGGTGACATCGGAGATATAGAGTCCGCTTGGGATATCGTAATGCGACGACGCGTTGTCGGGTATCGCGCCGACGGTTATTCCGATCGACGGGCGGCCTCTGACCTCACCGTCCTTGACGAGCGCGTTCACGATGTCGCGCATAGTTGTGCTCGGGATCGCGAAGCCGATGCCCTCGATGCTTGAATAGGACGACATCATCTTCATATTCGTGATGCCGATCACCTGACCGTACATGTTGTACAGCGGGCCGCCGGAGTTGCCCTCGTTTATGGCGGCGTTGGTCTGCATCAGGGTCATACTGCGGCCGTTATAGCTTACGCCGCGGTTTATCGCGGAGATAACGCCGTTTGTCAGCGTCATGCGGAACTGCTCGCCCAGCGGGTTGCCTATCGCAGCGACCGCGTCGCCGACGGCAAGCTCTGAGCTGTCGCCAATCACGGCGGGGGTGAGCCCGATGCCCTTGACCTTCAGCAGCGCAATGTCGCTTATCGAGTCGGCGCCGACCAAGGTTGCGTTGAGGACGGTGTCGTCATACAGGGTGACAGTCGCGCTGTCCGCGCCGTTTATGACGTGCGTATTCGTCACGATCAGGCCGTCCGCCGTGAGCACGAAGCCGGTGCCCCAGTTATAGCCGCTCTGGCCGTCCGTGTATGCCGAGATGCCGACGACAGACTTATAGTTCTCTTCGTACAGCTCGCCCAGAGTCAGTTCACTGCCGGACGGCTTTTCCTCAAGCTTCAGTTCATAGTCTATCGGCAGCTTCGCGCGCGGGATGTTTATCTCCGCGACGTCGGTAGTCGTCTTGGTGTAATACTGGTCGAAAAAGTCCTGCCAGTTCTCCGGCATGTCGCCGCTCTCGCCGTCGGAGGGAATAACACTGGAGCCGAAGCCGCTCTGGCCGCCGCTGCGCTCCGCGAAGATAAGCGACGTTGCCACCAGCAGCACGAGCAGCAGGCATATCCCGCCGATTATCCGCACCTTTTTATTTTTCTTTTTCTCCTTCGGCGTCACCGCGTTCACGGTCGGCACGCTCTGCAGCGGGGAATACCAGTCGTCCTTGCTGTACCAATTGTTTGCCATAAAAATGACCTCTTTTTATACTTAAAACAGATTTGTTTTCTTTTCGCCGACTTCGTTTTTCGCAAGAGCCAGAGTGAACACGAACTCCGTCATGCCGTCGCGGCTCGTGACGGCGATGTCCTCATCATGGCTGTTGATGATGGATTTTACCAGATACAGCCCTAGTCCGACGCCGTCCTTATCCAGACTGCGCGAGCGATCCGACTTGTGGAAACGGTCGAAGATGAACGGGAGATCGTCCGGCGGAATCGTCTCGCCGTAGTCGCGCACGGAGACGTACGCCTTGCCGTTATCCTTATATATGCGCACGGTGATGCAGCTTCCGGGCGAGGCGAACTTCACGGCGTTATCCAACAGGTTATATATTACCTGGGTTATGGCGTCTTTATCCGCGTGCACCATGATATGATTATCCGGCAGCTGAGGGTCGACGTCAAGATTTTTCTTCGTCGCGCGGCTCTCGAAGCTCAGCAGCGTCTGAAGCGTAAGCTCCGTCAGGTCAAAGTCGATCCTTTTCGTAGGGTCGGCGGCGCGGTTTCTGAGCTGCGACACATCGAGCATATCGCGCACCAGACGCGAGAGGCGCTTCGTCTCATCGCTTATCGCGCGGAGATATTTTTTCTCGTCCTCCGGCGGGATCGTACCGTCGAGCAGCCCCTCCGCAAAGCCGGATATCGTGGTCATCGGCGTCCGCAGCTCGTGCGAGATATTGGCTATGAACTCGCTGCGGCGCTCCTCGGCGTTTTCCAGCGAATCGGCCATTTTATTGAACGAATCTATCAGCGCGCCCATCTCATCCGTGGGATCCTCACGCTGGCGCACGCGCACCGAGAAGTCCCCGCGCGCGAACCGGCGCGACGCCGCCGCCATCTCGTCCAGCGGCTTTGCCATGTGCTTGGAGTACATGAGGGAGACTATCATCGCCGCGGCAAAAACGCCGATGGTCACGATCGCGGTTATTCCGGTCAGGGACGACCACGTCTTCAGTATGTTGTCCACGACGTTTGTGATGAACACATAGCCGATGATATCTTTCCCGTCGCCAGACGTTTTTATCGGCCGCGCCACAGCGTAGCGGTTCTTTTCGTACAGGCCGCCGAGCGTGCTCATCTGGTCGTACTCCCCCGTCGTCTCAAGGGTCTGCATGACGTCGGCAGGTATCTGGTGGCCGAGATGCTCGCACATCGGCGCGCGGTCGGAGCAGGAGACGATCTTGCCGGTCTCGTCGGTTATAAAGACCTGATTGCCGGTGGTGCGCGAGATAGAAGAGAGCGTCATGCTCAGGCTCCAGCTCGTGAGCGAATCCCCGTCGGCAATGGCGGAAGCGGTCCTCGCGACCTCGGAGGCGTTATTGTCCATGCGCTCGCGGTAGTCGTTTATGATATAGCCGCGGCCGATGCCGACGAAGCTCACCGCGACGAGCAGGAAGCACATGAACACCAGCGTCGCCGTGGCCACAAAGTTGCGCAGGTATACGTTTTTCATTACTCTGTCACTTCAAACTTGTAGCCTACGCCCCAGACGTTCTTGAGGCACCATTTGTCGCTGACGCCTTCAAGCTTTTCGCGCAGGCGCTTTATGTGTACGTCAACGGTGCGGGAGTCGCCGAAATAGTCGAAGCCCCACACCTCGTCGAGGAGCTGGTTGCGGGTGAAAACGCGGTTGGGGGACGCCGCGAGGTGGTACAGCAGCTCCATCTCTTTCGGCGGCGTATCGACCTTGACGCCGTTCACCACCAGCTCGTAGGAATCGAGATTTATTATCAGCTTGTCGAAGGTCAGCTTCTTCTCCGCGGGGCCGTCGTTGTCGCTGCGGCGCATGACGGCGTGGACGCGGGCGATAAGCTCCTTGACGTCAAAGGGTTTGGTCACGTAATCGTCGGCACCCATGTCAAGACCGGTTATCTTATCCGTGGTCTCTCCCTTAGCGGTGAGCATGATGATCGGCACGGCGGACTTTGCCCGTATATCACGGCAGACCTGCCAGCCGTCCTTGACCGGAAGCATGATGTCCAGCAGGACAACGTCTGGCGTGAACAGGTCAAACATTGATTCGGCCTTGCCGCCGTCAGGAGCGATCATCACCTCAAACCCATCCTTGCCGAGATAAAGCCGCAGCAGTTCTGCGATGTTGCTGTCGTCCTCTACGATAAGCGCGCGTTTAGCCATAATTCTGCCTCCTGAACTTGTATCTATGATTATGATTATGATTATACACTGATTATACAACACATTAAATATGAAAAGTTAAAAATGTGTAAAAGGTAGACGGGCAAATCGCGACGATTGCCCATGGTATAAAACAGGCAGGAGATAAATATCTCCCGCCTGTAAAAATCGCTATGCAAAGGATCAGAAATCCAGCTTCTCCAGCTCGATCAGCGCGAGGATATAGACCTTCAGCGCCTCCATGAGGAAGTCTATGCTCGCGGCCTCGTCAACGCCGTGGATAGGCCCTGCGAATTCGGGCTGCGGGCGCTCCGGATGCTCCGGCCCGAAGGACACCGCATTCGGGAAGTCGCGCGCGTAAGTGCCGCCGCCGATGGTATAAGGCTTGGCGTTCTCGCCCGTCACGTCGTTGTAGGCGTTGATGCACACCTGCACCGACGGATTATCCAGAGCCATGTAGAACGGCTCCGCGTCGCGCTCTATCGTTATCTCCGCCGCGTCTCCCGCCGTGCGCTGGATGGCGCGGGCGATCTTCGACCCGCTCATATTGGTCGGGTAGCGGCTGTCTATTGTCTGGAACACATGGCCGTCCTCGATGCCTATAACGCCGCCCACGATGGTCAGCGGCTCGAACAGGCCGTCATCCGCCGCAACGTTCAGCGCGGCGCCCGTCCAGTCGTTATTCAGCAGGCTCACCAGCTCGTAGAAGCGCTTCTCCTCGGCGGCTGCAATGCCGTTATCCAGAATGTAGTCCACGAGCACTCCGATCGCGTTGACGGTTCCCTCCGGCAGAGATGCATGGCCGCCGACACCGGTGGCCGTGAGGTGCCAAAGCTCGCCCTCTTTCACAGCCTCAACGCGCCCGGCGGATTCAAGCGCTTCGGCCTTGACCCATGCCTCGGCCTTGTCGGGCACGGCGTTCGCCGCGAAGCCGCCCTTGATGTCTACAACGTTCACCATCGGCAGCTTGGAGATCATGCAGCCGTGGTAAATGCCCTTTTCGCCGTTGCACAGCGGGAAGTTCGCGTCCGGACTGAAGCAGAACAGCGGAGCGGGGTAATTTGCCAGATAATACTCGACGTCCTTCATGCCGGTCTCTTCGTTTGCGCCGAGCAGCGCGCGGACAGGATAGCGCAGGGCTATTCCCTTGTCCTTGAGATACTTCAGCGCGTAGAGGCAGAGGACGCTCGGCCCCTTGTCGTCCATGACGCCGCGGCCGATTATGTACCCCTCGCGCTCGCGCATGGTGAACGGATCCTGAGTCCAGCCTTCGCCGACAGGCACCACATCGAGGTGAGTTATCGTAGCGAGGTAGCGATCGCTGTCTCCGCCGAGGCAGGCATAGCCGATTTTGCCCTCGCAGTCTACCGCGTCGAGCCCCAGCTCGCGGGCGATCTCAAGTCCCTTGTCAAGTGCCTCGCGCGGGCCGCGGCCGAAGGGGGCATTGGGCTCCGCCTCGCCCTCGACACTGTTTATCGCCACAAGGCGTGCTATATCGCGCAGTATCGCACCGCGGTTTGATTCCACATATTTGTCTATATCATGCCGAAGCTCGCTATCCATAGGTTCAGTTCCTTTCACAAAAGCTTAATTCCCTCTGTTTTTATACGGGAACACTTCCGGCTTTCGCCGAGAATCGGTTTTACTATATCACCATTTTCTGTTCTTTTCAACACTCTTCTTTGCGTTTCGTCCCCGGCCGCTTTGCAGGCTTGAAATCCGGCTCCGTGCCGTTTATGAGCCGCACGATGTTATCGCGATGCCGCGCGATGACAATCAGCATTCCGGCCGCCGCCAGTATCAGCCGCGGAGTCGATACACCGAGCACCGCCGCGCTTATGAATATCGCCAGCGCCCCGCATATGCTGCCGAACGAGACCTTTTTCGTCAGGAACGCCCCGGCGAGAAACACGCCGACGACGCAGAGAAATACGCGCCAGTCTATCATCAGCGCGATCATCGCGCCGGAGGATACGCCCTTGCCGCCCTTGAAGCCATGCAGCACGGGGAAGAAGTGCCCCAGCAGGCACGCGACGCCGCCGAGAGCCATCCCCGTATCGCCCAGCAGCCAGAAGCCGAGCAGCATCGCCGCCGCGGCCTTGAGCATGTCGCCTGCGAGCGTCAGCAGTCCGGCGTGCATCCCGAATACACGCGCCATATTCGTCGCTCCGGCGTTGCCGCTGCCGTGTCTGCGCACATCGCGCCCCAGCAGATTTTTCGACAGCAGGATTGATATGCTCAGCGAGCCGAGAAGATATCCGGCGACTACAACTATTGCAATATATATTACGTTCATTCTTATCTCCGTATTCGCACTTGGCGTATAATATTTAAAAAATTTTAAGTGTTTATATTATACACGGCTTATTTGCAGTTTGCAATAGATTATAGCCGTTTATATTTTAATTTATTATAAACAAAGGCCGCGGATTTTGCCGCGGCCTGAATAGATCTCTGTAAACTATACTCTATATTCTGTGTATGTCTTATGTCAGTTCAGCACGACCGAAACTTTCTCAAGCAGTCGTTTGGTGAAGCCCACTATTCTGCGGCTCAGCTCCGGAATTTTCATTGCCTTCGCAAGCCGGCTGCGTATGAATTCAACGGTCAGGCCCGCCGTGAATATCAATGCCGCGATGCCGAAAACATACGCGACACCGGCAAGAACGCCCACATGTGCCGCAAACGCGGTGCTTCCTCTCAGATTCCTCCAGAGTATCGGGTTGAGATGGAACAGGTAGATTCCGAAAGCCAGCGGTGAGAGCTTGGAAATGATCGTCCCCTTCAATTTGAGCCTTGAGAACATGACCACCATGATAAAGCCGCTTGCCAGTATCGTGGGCGACACATAGCTGGTCAGCCTGTCGCTGCCCCGAACGCCCTGAACGTACCATGTCAGGAATATACAGGCCATCCACATAACGGCCAACGTGACCGTACGCTTTCGTTCAAATACCCTTCCCCGCTTTGCCAAGGCGCCCATGCAGTACAGCACCATAAGCCAGAACACGGAATATCCCCTGTCCATTTTGAACACTCCGGTCTGCAGCTCTATGCACGAGAACAGCACGACCATCACTATCAGCGCGATCCGCGCCGTCCGCTCATCGACGGCAAACACAAAGCGGTTCAGAACCGGTATCGCGAAAAACAGAGCGAAAAATGCGGTAAAGTACCAGAACGTCCCGAACGTGACCGGCATGGCTCTCTTTATCAGGCTCTTTACGCTCCAGCTCGGATTCAGCCCCGCTATCGTCAGTATAACAGTCACCACAAACGAATAGAAGAACGCCTGGAACCACATATCCGCCAGCTTTTCGAATCTGCGCGGCTTGTCCACCGCTGTATAGCCGCTGATAATTGCAAAGCCGTCCACCGCACAATACGACAATATTTCTATGAGCCAGAAGGTTCTGTATTCCGCTGTCCCTAGCTCGCAGGCTTCCAGGATACCGCCCTGCCCCAGAGTGTGCAGGATGCACACCATGTACATCAGCACCAGACGGAGCAGGTCTATCCCATAGTTCCGTTCATTTTTCATATTCTCTGTCTCCGCTCGGCTTCACCGCTGCGTTATATCGCATCGCCTCATCAGTCGACTGCGCGGTGAATGCGTGTGAATGCGTTATGATTAAAATATTATACTGCATTTAACATAAATTGCAAGCGGGTACGCCGCGAAAAAGCATGACACATTCAAAAACTTGGTTTTTCCTCTTGATAATCCGGTTTTTCTGTGGTATTCTTGTAAGGCTATGAACGGGAAAATAGCGCTGTACGTTCCGGGCAGAGAATGGAGGTCATCGGCTGTAAGCCTCCTGCGGTGCAGGCGCTTGGTTCGCCCGGGAGCACCGGCCAATCCCCGGCGTGTGGAGCGCGTTACTGCTCCTTGAGTGCGGCGCAGTGCGCCGAACGTGGGTGGTACCGCGGAGGCTATGCTTTCGTCCCTATTTGGGACGGGGGCTTATTTTTTTGCTTTCCAAAGTTATTTCAAGTATTTTTCAAGGAGAATCGTGATGAAAGAGTTAATGCAGGGACTTAGAGACAGTTCCATCAAGGCCATTCTCGAAGCCGACGACATCGAGCTTCTGGAGAGCCTGCGCGTCAAGTATCTGGGCAAGAAGGGCGAACTCACCGGCATCCTGCGCCAGATGGGCAAGCTTTCCGCCGAGGAGCGCCCCGTCATGGGTCAGCTGGCAAACCAACTGCGCGGCGACATTGAGGCCGCCATCGAGCAGCGCAAGGCCGAGCTTGGCTCCAAGCTCATGGAGCTGAAGCTTGAGCGCGAGACCGTTGACGTCACGCTGCCGGGCGAGACCAGTACGCTGGGGCACAAGCACCCGATGTACAACGTCCTCGACCAGATCAAGGACATCTTCATAGGCATGGGTTTTGAAATTCTCGACGGCCCCGAGGTCGAGAAGGCGGAATATAACTTCACCAAGCTCAACATCGACGAAGGCCACCCCTCCCGCGAATGGACGGACACCTTCTATTTCAAGGACGACAGCAGCATCCTGCTGCGCACCCAGACCTCTCCGATGCAGATCCACGCGATGGAGACCCGCCCCCTGCCCATCCGCATCGTCGCCCCCGGACGTGTCTACCGTAAGGACGAGGTCGATGCAACGCACTCCCCGATGTTCCACCAGATTGAGGGCATGGTCATCGACAAGGGCGTCACGATGTCCGACCTGAAAGCCACGCTGAACCTCGTCGTCGAAAAGATATACGGCAAGGGCACCGTCACCCGCTTCCGCCCGCACCACTTCCCATTCACCGAACCGAGCTGCGAGCTGGACATCCAGTGCCACAAGTGCGGCGGCAAGGGCTGCCCCACCTGCAAGGGCGAGGGCTGGATCGAAGTCCTCGGTGCCGGCATGGTGCACCCCAAGGTTCTCGCCGGTTGCGGCATTGATCCGGACGTGTACTCCGGCTGGGCCTTCGGCATGGGTCTTGAGCGTCTCGCAATGGGCGAATACAAGATCACCGACCTGCGCCTGATATTTGAGAACGACGTGCGCTTCCTCGAACAGTTCTGATATATTTAAAGGAGAACAACATGAATCTTTCAAGAAAATGGCTCAATGAATTCGTCGACCTGAGCTTTGATGAATATGACGACAAGCGCTTCGCCGAGGCCATGACCGTCTCCGGCTCCAAGGTCGAAGTGACCGAGAACCTGAGCGAGACGATAAAGAACGTCAAGGTCGGCCGCATTCTCTCCATCGAGAAGCACCCCAACTCCGACCACATGCTCGTCACGCAGATAGACATCGGCGAAGCGGAACCGGTGCAGATATGCACCGGCGCGTGGAACGTCCACTGCGGCGATCTCGTCCCCGCGGCGCTGCACAATTCCCTGCTGCCCGGCGGCGTGAAGATAACGAAGGGCAAGCTGCGCGGCGTGGAGTCCGCCGGTATGCTCTGCTCGCTCAAGGAGCTGGACTGCGACCTGCACGATTTCCCCTACGCGGAGATAAAGCCCGCCGCCATCCTCGGCGACTACCATCCGATCGATCCCGCAAAGCCCTCCATCCCCGCCGACATCAAGGCCGGTGACAAGATTTTCGGCAGCGTTGTTGCAGCTAAGGTGCTCGACGTGCAGAACAAGGGCTACGGCCTGTGGCAGGTCGCGCTCGACCTCGGCGATGCTGCGGCCGATCCCGTGACCGACTGCCAGAATGTCCACGCTGGCGATCTCGTGGCCTATGACACCAAGAAGAATGCGATACTTTCGCTGGATGATCTCCGTGCGAAGCAGGAGGAGTTCCCGCACTGCATTTCCGACGGTATCCTCATTCTCAACGAGGACTGCAAGCCCGGCGACGATATGGCCGTTATCCTCGGCCGTGACGACCATGTAGTCGAATTTGAGATAACCCCGAACCGCCCCGACTGTCTGTGCGTCATCGGTCTCGCGCGCGAGGCCGCCGTGACCTTCGGCAAGGAGCTGAAACTGCATGAGCCGGTTGTCGAGGCGAAGGCCGGCGGCGACATCAACGACATGGCGAAGATCATCGTCGAGGACGCCGCGCTCTGCCCGCGCTACACCGCGCGCATGGTCAGGAACGTCAAGATCGCGCCGTCCCCGCGCTGGATGCGTGAGCGTATCCGCAACGCCGGTATGCGCCCGATAAACAACATCGTCGACATCACAAACTACGTCATGCTTGAGTACGGCCAACCGATGCATGCGTTTGACTTTGCCTGCGTCGGCAACAACGAGATACACGTCCGCACCGCGCGCGAGGGTGAGAGCATCCGCACGCTGGACGGCACCGAGCGCAAGCTGACCCCCTCCATGCTCTGCATCTGCGACACCGACAAGCCCGTCGCGGTCGCGGGCGTCATGGGCGGTGAGAACAGCGAGATCGTCGGCGACACGGCGATGGTTCTCTTCGAGAGCGCGAACTTCAACGGCACCTCCGTGCGCCGCACCGCTACCGCACTCGGCATGCGCACCGACGCATCCGCCCGCTTTGAGAAGGGGCTTGACCCGCAGGGCACGCTGCGCGCCGTGAACCGCGCCTGCGAGCTTATAGAACTGCTCGGCTGCGGCGAGGTCGTCGATGGCGTCATCGACGTAGTGCCGAAGCCCATCGAGGAAAAGACCGTTCTGCTTGAGCCGGACAAGATAAACTCCCTGCTCGGCACCGATATCGACAAGGACAGCATGAAGAAAATTCTGCTCGACCTCGGCTTCACGCTTGACGGCGACGTCATCCACGTTCCGTCTTGGCGCGGCGACGTTGAGCACTACTCCGACATTGCCGAGGAGGTCGCCCGTTTCTACGGCTACAATAACATCCCCACCCGCTTCACCGGCGCAATAAGCACCTGCGGCGGCTTCACCCCCGTGCAGCAGAGCGAGCGCCGCGTCGGCGAGCTGTGCCGCGCAATGGGTCTGGACGAGATAATCACCTACTCGTTCATCAGCCCCGGCTACTATGACAAGATCCGTATGCCGGCGGATTCCCCGCTGCGCGACAGTCTGCGCATCCTCAACCCCCTTGGCGAGGACACCTCGATAATGCGCACGACCATTCTTCCCTCCATGCTGGAGATTCTGACCCGCAACTACAACTACCGCAACAAGTCCGCCGCGCTCTACGAGATAGGCCGCATCTACCTCAAGCGCGCCGACGGTCTGGCCGACGAGCCGAAGATAGTCTCCATGGGCGCATACGGCCCTGAGATGAACTTCTTCCGCATCAAGGGCTGGGTCGAGGAGCTGTGCAGCGGCCTCGGTATTGACAAGCTGCACTTCGCCGCTGAGCGCGAGAACCAGTCCTACCACCCCGGCCGCTGCGCCAAGGTCTGGTGCGGCGAGACCTACATCGGCATACTCGGTCAGATCCACCCCGCCGTCGCCGCCAATTACGGCGTGGACGCGGAGATGTACTGCGCGGAGCTGAGCTTTGACGCGCTGCACTCCCTGCGCGGCGGTATCCCCGTGTATAAGCCGCTGCCGCGCTTCCCTGCGGTCACGCGCGACATCGCCGTCGTCTGCGGCGCTGAGATTCCTGTGGGCGACATGGTGGATCACATCATGGCCGAGGGCGGCCAGTACCTCAAGGGCTGCCGTATCTTCGACGTGTACACCGGCCACCACATCGCCGAGGGCAAGAAGTCCGTCGCCTTCTCGCTGACCATGCGCGCCGACGACCAGACTCTCACCGACGACCATGCCGAGGAAACCGTGAAGAAGGTTCTCGCCGCGCTTGAGCGGAAATTCGGTGCCAGCATTCGGTAAAATTATACCACCTTAAGAAAAATTAACCTTTTGTTTAGTTTTTTCGACTTTACTTGACAAACTAATATGCTATAATGTAGCCAATAAATAAGTGAAGAGGAGGGACATCATGGAGGATGTAACAAGAAAGTTCACAGCGCTGGACAGCAAAGCCGAGATGAGAGAGATCCTGTCATCCGTGTATAACTCCCTCATGGTAAAGGGCTACAATCCGATCAACCAGATAGTGGGGTATATTCTTTCGGAGGATCCGACCTATATCACCAACTACAACAACGCACGCACGCTGATATGCCGTCTCGACAGAGACGAGCTGCTGCAGGAGTTGCTGAAGAATTATCTGGATAAGTAAGCACAACCAAACCGATCCCCGGCCGGAATTCCGGCCGGGGATCAATTTTTATGCGCGTGCGGGACGGCCTTTGTGCCGTCCCCTACGATGTGATTTTCGGTAGGCGATTTCTTTTGCCCATTGGCAATAGTCAATAGACTGGCGACCCCTTCGGCGCTCACGCGCCACTTCCCCTAAAAGGGGCAGCGCTTCGCGGCATAATTAGGAGCTGGCGCGCCAGATGCGCCGCACCCTTGGCGCCCCTTATAGGGGAGCTGGCGGTCGCAAGGCCGACTGAGGGGTCGCCAGGGTTGTGATAAGAGCAGGAAATAAAAGAAAAAGCGCCCCCCTATTGCGCCCGTAGGGGACGGCCTCTGTGCCGTTCCGCGTTCTATATAAAATCACCGCGCCCGACTCATAAATGAGTCAGGCGCGGTTCCAGCATTGCCTGTCATTCAAGGCTGCGGCAGGTGAAGAGTATTACCTGACGCTTCTCGGCAAGCTTTCTCAGCAGATTCATGGCCTGTGCGGTGCGCTCCGCGTCCATGTTCACGAGCGCGTCGTCTATGATTAGCGGGCAGGACTCCCCTTCCGGCAGCGCCAGCTCGCACACCGCGAGCCGAACCGCCAGATACATCAGGTCGAGCGTCCCAAGGCTCAGGTACTCCGCCTCGTGCGCTACCGCTCCGTCCTCCGCTTTCGCCGCCGCCGTGAAATCGCGGTTGAGCGTCACGCCGTTCCAGCGCCCGCCGGTCATCTCCGCCATGTATTCCGACGCAAGGCGGCTCAGCTCCGGCGAGAAGCGCAGCTGCATCTCGGTGTCCGCCGCCTTCAGCGTCTCTATCGCCATGTCGAGCGCAGCACACTCGTTTTTAAGCTCCTCGCGCTCGTCCTCCATGCTGCTCAACTCACTCCTGATGACCATCGGGTCGCCCATGGCGGCAAGCCTGCCGCGCACGGATGCGAGCTGCGAGGCAAGGCGTTCGGTCTGGGCGCGCTTCTCGTTCAGTTCCCGGCCAAGCTGCGCGGCCTCGGAGCTGCCGCCGGAGAAATCCAGCTCGGATATCGTGATCTCCTCCAGCTTCGCCTGCCGCTCCTTGGCGGATTCATACGCGCTGCGGCTGCGGCGCTCGTCGGCCTCGGCCTCTTCCGCAGCTTCCCAAAGCTCGCGATGGCGCGCCGCTGCGGCTCTTATATCGTCCGGCGACGCGGCATGATAGCTTTTCAATAGCTGCCTTCGCGCTTCACCGGCCTGCACTGCGGCCTGCTTCGCCTTTGTCCAGCGGAAGATGAACACCATTGCCGCGGCCATCATGACTATCGCCATGACGATGAACGCCACGCTGCCGTGCGCCACATACAGCGCCGCGCCGACTGCCGCCAGCACGAAGAATATCAGCGCCAGCAGGGGCGAGGCTTTCTTTTCCGCAGCCGATTTCAACTGCGCCATCCGGTCTATATCCGCGTCTATACGCTCCTCCAGCTCGTCCGGCTCCGTGAGGCCGAAGCTGCTGTTATGCAGCTGCTCGCGTCTGGCCGAAAGCTCCGTGAGCGCGGCATCATGCTCGTCGCTGCGCTGCTTCAGCTCCGCGCGGCTGCGGTTGAGACGCTCAAGCGACTCCTTGCGCTGACGGCGGCGGCTCTCGTTCACCTCCGTCTCAAGCGATGAGCAGCGCTGACGCGCCTGCGCGAGCTGCTCCTCGAGGCGCTCCTCCTCATCCACAGTGTCCTGCAGTTGCTCAAGCTTCGCCCGATCGTCATCTATGCGCAGCTCAAGCTCCGGCAGTGCGCCGCGGCGGTTATATTTTCTCTTGCGCTTCCACGCCTGAAGCCGCTCATCGGCCTCGGAATACGAGCTGTGCTCGTCTCCGGCCGCGACGATGGCGTTTATGCGCTTTTCAAGCTCCTTGCTCCCCGTGACGGCCACTGCGCCCTGCGCGACGAATGCGCTGCGGCAGAACACGTCCTTCGACACTCCGGTGAGCATCTCGCCGCAGTTGGCGCCCGTGAGCTTTTCCACCGCGACGTTGCTGCCGGTATAGGCAGCCGAAAAGTCGCGCATGGGCGCGCTCTTTGTCTTTGTACGGCGCATTATGGTGATGTCGCAGTTGTCCGCCGTCAGCTCCATGGAGCCTTCCATCGGCGCGCCAGACCACGGGGCATAGCGCATCTTGTCCGGCAGATAGCCGATCTTCGCGCGCTCCGAGCTGTCAACGCCGTAGAGCATGGATTTTATGAACGCGCACCATGTCGATTTGCCGCTCTCGTTTGGGGCGCAGACCACGTTCAACCCGTCGTGAAACGCGATGCTCTCGTTTTCAAGTTTGCCGAAGGAAGCCGTCATTTTATTTATCTTCATGGCGAACGACCTCCTCCATGTTGTCAAGTGCAGCAAGCCCCCAGCGCGCGGCCTGCTCTATCAGTTCCCGCTCTTCGGACTGCGCGGAGTTATATTTTTCGCGGAGCTTACGCAGGAATATGCCGCACAGGCTGTCCTCCTCCGCACGCTCCCAAACGTCCTGCCGCAGGCGGGTCTCGTCCCGAAGCTGCAGTGAGAAGAAGCAGTCGTCCAGATTTCGCCGCAAACGGCTCAGGTCAGGCGGAGTATCCACCTCGCCCGTCAGCACGATTCTGTACACGTCCCGCGCCGTATTCTCCGGCAGCACCGTATGCACGGCGAGCAACGGGTCGCAGCCCGTCACCTCAACGGGCAGTATCTCATATCTGCGCGAGGCGATGCACACCGGCGTGAGCCTGCAGCCGGAATCCGACAGCTCGACGATGCTCACGGTCTTTTCGCCCGTTTCGTCAAAGCCGCGCCCCTCCGGGCAGCCAGGCCATGAATACCATGTACCGCCCGACCGGCGCAGCCCGCTCGCCTTATGTATGTGGCCGAGCGCGGCATAGTCAAGGCCGCTTGCGGACAGTGCCTGCTCATTGACGGGGTCAAAGCCGACCTCGCCGTGCGCACAGAGAATGTTCCACGTCCCCTCTGCGCGCTCCGTGCGGATATTCGTGATGTCGGGGCCGTCGGTGCTGCCGGTGAACGCCGCGCCGTAAACGCGCACGCCCAGCTCCGGAAGCTCCGCACACTCGACGTCTCTTTCGGTGAAGATACGCACGTTCTGGGGGATATCCAGCTTCGCGTACGGCGAGCGCGCGTCGTACGGGTCATGATTTCCCGGCGCGATGAACACCGGCACGCTCATATCCCGCAGGCAGCGCACAAACTCCGCTCCGGTCTCGAAATACGTTCCGCCGCCGTCGAAGATATCACCGGCGAGCAGGACGATGTCTGCCCGCTCGCTGCGCGCCAGCTCCGCCAACCGTGACAGCAGCTCCCGCTGCTCCGCACGGCGAATCGCGGCCTTACCCGCGGGCAGCGCCTCGAACGCGGAGTCGAGGTGCAGGTCAGCGGTATGAAGTATCTTTATATTTTTCATGTCAGTCTAACACTTTCCGCCCGCAGGCAGCGCCCGCTCTGCGGGTCAATTTCAAAAATGCAGCCCTCCAGCTTTACAGGCCCTTTCGCGGATTCATAGCGCCGCGGCGGGTCTCCCATGAACTTGCCTATGCTCTGCTCAGGATCGATGCCCAGCACCGAGTTGACAGCGCCGGTCATACCGAGGTCGGTTATATAGCCCGTCCCCTTGGGCAGCACGCAGGCATCCGAGGTCTGGACATGGGTGTGCGTTCCCCATACGGCGCTCGCCCTGCCGTCAAGCATGAAGCCCATCGCGCGCTTCTCGCTGGTGCCCTCGGCGTGGAAATCCACAAGGATTATTTTCTCCTTGATCTCCTCCATATAGCCGTCGGCGATGACGAAGGGATTGTCGGTATTACTGTCCAGCGTGAAGCGGCCTATCAGGTTAAGCACGCACACGTCGCCGAACGCCGTTTTGAACACGCCGATACCGCGGCCGGGGCACTGCGGCGCGAAGTTTGCCGGACGGAGTATGCGGCTCCGCTCGTCAAGATACGGTCTCAGCTCCGTGCGCGTCCAGGTGTGATTGCCTAGGGTGATGACGTCCGCGCCCGCGCGGAATATCGCGTCTGCCTGGCGCGGCGTCACGCCGACGACGTTCGCGTTCTCGCCGTTCACAACGACAAAATCTATGCCGTTTTCCTTACGGTAATTCCGCAGGTTCTTCTCAAGATAGTCAAGGCCGGGTTCGCCGCAGACATCGCCCACGGCAAGTATTTTTACGCTCATGGCGTTTGCCTCCGAAAATTTTGTTTTTCTCTTTTATTTCTTTTTTTATATTGTACCACAATTTGCATGCGTGTAGCAATCTAAAATATGCGCATAATACCATTGGTTAACAAAAGCTGTTAACGGAATTTTGGGAGGTATGAGTATGAATAAAAAGAATTTTCTCATCGGTATGGGCATCGGTCTTGTCGTAGGCGACGCGGTCGGCATGATAACTCGCCCGAAAAAGTGCGCTTCCAAGAACACTCTCGGTAAGGCTCTGCGCACCATGAGCGACGTTGCAGACACGATCTCCGGCTACATGGGCTGGTAAAAAAGTAAGAAAAAAAATATTTTTTCAAAAAACCTCTTGCATTTTCGCCGAAGCTGTGCTAATATAATCAAGCTGTCGAGAGACATGCGCCGTTAGCTCAGCTGGATAGAGCGTCTGGCTACGGACCAGAAGGTCAGGGGTTCGAATCCCTTACGGCGTGCCAGCACCCCGAATTTATTCGGGGTGTTTTTTTATGCGATACGCAAAACTGAGCCAAAGGATATAAAAATCTTTCGGCTCAGTTTTTAATTTTCTCGCGCCGCGGCGAACAGCGTCCACGGATATGTCTCCGGCGGCTGCACAGCGAAATCCATCTGCTCCCCCGTCACGGGGTGCGCAAAGCGCAGCCGATGCGACCACAGCGCGATCGGGCAGTTATCGTCGTTGACATCATACTTCCGCTCGCCGACCAGAGGCCAGCCGTGGGACGCGAACTGGCAGCGTATCTGGTGCGTCCGCCCCGTGATGAGCCGCACGCGGACAAGGCTCAGTCCGGCAGTGCTCTCCAGCGTATCGTATTCGAGCCGCGCCTCCTGCACACCCACGGCTGGCATATCCGTAACGAAGCTCATGCGCCGCGCCTTATCGCGGTACATGAGGTCGCGCAGTTCTCCGGAAGCCGCCGTCACGCCGTGCACAACGGCGAGGTATTCCTTATGGAACTCCCCTTCCCGTATCTGGCGCGACAGCTCGGAGGCGCAGGCAGAGGAGCGCGCCAGCAGCATCAGGCCGGAAACTACTCTGTCCAACCTGTGCACCGTGCGTATCTCATCCGTATTCAGCTCCGCTCTCAGCAGCTCCGGCATTCCGCCCGGCTCGTCGGTGCTGAGCACTCCGGCGGGCTTTATGGCCAGAATCACCGCGCCGTCCTTATATATGACATTCATTTCGTCGTCTCCCCGCGCCGGTCAATTCACAAAATTTTCATCCTTAGTTTGCAGATTCTTCAGCACAATCGCGCGCCGGTCTGCTACTATATAACCACATCAACCGTATGCCAATGCGGTGCAGAGATCATATGCGGCGAGCGACGCCTCGGCAGAGCCAAGGATAAAGCCTGCGTTCTCCGCATGTTTGGCAATGATCTTGAAATTTTACATATAATCACTTGAGCGTAGTTCAAAACGGCGGACTGCGCTCAAGACAATTTTACGCCTGATTTTTCCCTTCTATCTCGTCACAGAGCCTCGATATCTCGCGGTCAAGCGCGGCATAGAAACGCCCGATGTGCAGCCCGTCCACCAGCGCATGGTGGCAAAGCACGGAAACCGGCAGGTACACGTTCCCGCAGCGCTCGAAGTATTTGCCCCATGTGATGCGCGGGTTTGAGTCTGCCGGCGATGGCACCGGCTGCACGACAGCTGTCTGCGACACCCACGGGATGCAGCTTATGAACAGCAGCGAATCGGCTTCGTCCTGCTCCTCGATGCTCGGCTCCTCGACCGCGCGGCGCTGCGCCTCGCGCGTATAGTCCAGAAACTCGCCGAAGGGCAGGTCGGTTTTCGGTACACAGTAGCAGTAGCTCTCATCCGGCAGGGCGACGGTATACGAGCCTTCGCAGTAGTCATACTCGACGACGGAGTCCCCATGGATGCGCTGCCTGAACTCCGGCACGGAGTTTGCCGCGCGCACCGCGCAGTACAGCACCGGCAGGAAAAATGGCAGGCTGTGCATCTTCAGCGTAGGCACAAGGCGTGAAATGTCGATCTCAACGGTCACTCCGGCATACGGATATGCCAGCGACCTGAAATAATCAAAATGTGCGCGGCGCTTGTACGCCGCCATGTCAATCTCTTTGCAGCTCATATACTCTCCTCATTTTCCGACGCAGAAGCGCTGGAATATTCTATTCGTAACATCCTCGCGCACTGTGCGGCCGCTCAGCTCGCCGAGCGCCGACATTGCGCCCTCCGTCTCCGTCAGGACGATATCCGGCGTCATACCGGCGCGCATCGCGTCCAGCGCGCTGCGCATGTATTCTATCGCTCGCTTCACCGCGTCCGCCTGACGGACGTTCGTGAGTATCTCGCCCGCCGGAACCTCCGGCAACGGGAACCGCTCGGCGATGACGCGCTCCAGCTCGTCCATGCCGTCTCCGGTGACGGAGCTGAGCGAGACCACCGGCAGCGCCGTCGTGATCTCCGCGTCCGGCTCCGCGATATCGCGCTTTGAGAGAACGACAATGCCCTTCGGCGCAGCCTCGGCCTGCGCGATGACCTCGCGGTCCTCGTCCGTTATCTCGCCGCTGCCGTCCACGACGGCAATGACAAGCTCCGCCTTGCTCATCGCCGTGCGGCTGCGTTCAACGCCTAGGCGCTCTACCTCGTCGTCAGTGTCGCGGATGCCCGCGGTGTCAATAAGGCGCAGCGTCAGGCGGCCTATGCGCAGCTTCTCCTCGATTGTGTCGCGCGTGGTGCCTGGGATCGCAGTGACTATCGCGCGGTCATAACCCAGAAGGGCGTTCAGGAGCGAGCTTTTACCGGCGTTGGGTCGGCCGGCTATCGCAGCTGGGATACCGCCGGTCATAAGCTTGCCGCGCTCATGGCTCTGCAGCAGCCGCTCAAGCTCCGTGAGCGCGGACGTCAGGCTCCCTTCATAGCTTTCAAGCTGGAAGTCTTCGATATCCTCGTCGGGGTAATCCAGCACCGCGTGATAGTGCGAGCTGATGTCGGTCAGCGCGGAATATATCCCGTCCACCTTGCGGCTTATCGCGCCGGAGAGCTGCCCTGCGGCGTTCTTGGCGCACTCGACGGTCTCCGCATCGATGATATCGGCCACGGCCTCCGCCGCGCACAGCTCCATGCGCCCGTTCAAAAAGGCGCGCTTCGTGAACTCGCCCGGTGCCGCCTGCCGCGCACCGAGCGCGAACAGCTCATCCAGCGCCGCACGAAGGACTGTCGGCGAGCCATGACACTGAAGCTCCGCGGTGTTCTCTCCGGTATAGCTGTGCGGCGCGCGGCTTATCGTGCACAGGCACACGTCCAGCAGCTCGCCCCCGCGGTCGCGCAGCTCGCCAAAGATCAGCCTGCGATCCGCGCTTTCGGACATTTTTTTGCCGCTGTACGGGAAAAAGAGCCGGTCTATCACCCGAAAAGTTTCGTCTCCGGAGAGGCGGATTATACCGATCGCGGATACCTGCGTCCCCGTCGCAATGGCGGCAATAGTGTCAGCCATATGAACCTCCTAATTTAGCAAATCATGCAGGAGCGTTTGCTCCTGCATGATTTGATCGTCTCGATTTTCGAAGCTTACTGCTGGCGATCGACTCTCGCCGCGCGGGCGCGCTTCTCGTCGTTGCGCTCAGACACAAAGTAGCTCAGAGAAAGCAGACTGTCCGAGAAATGGATGTTCTCCACGATGGTGGGGCTGTTCGGCTCGGTAAGCTCAACGTTCGTGAAGTTCCAGATAGCCTCGATGCCGTTGTCGGTGAGGATCTTGGTCACGGGAATGGCAGCCTCCTTGGGGACGGTCAGAACCGCGACGTCAATACTGTTGTGCTCCAGATAGCCGATAAGCTCATCCATGCCGTGTATCTCGACATCGTTGAACTTCGTACCGATAAGCTCGGGCTTGACATCAAACGCAGCGGCGAGGTGGAAGCCCCACTCGCTGAAGCAAAAGTTGTCCATTAGCGCGCGGCCGATGTTGCCAACACCGACTAGCACGGCCTTATAGCCGCGATCCATGCCGAGTATGCCTGCGATCTGGTCGCGGAGAGCCGCGACGTTATAACCATAGCCCTGCTGTCCGAACTCACCGAAGCAGCTGAAATCCTGACGTATCTGTGACGGCGTCAGTCCAAGCTGCTGCCCCAGCTCGCCGGAAGAAATGCGGCTGATGCCGCTTTTTTCTAGTTCGTCGAGCTTGCGGAGATATCTCGGAAGACGGCGAATTACATTATTGGAAACTTTCCCACGTTTCAAAAACAATCTCTCCTTGCGCTTTTTCAGGTATCCCTGCCTGAAAACAATATCTTACGTATTGATTATACCATAACAATCACGGCATTTCAAGGCATAACGCGCAGGAAAATTTCTATTATCCAGCAAAAAATGCCAGAATTTCGTTTACCCCCTCGACAGAAACCGCACTTTCGTACACGGTCTCCCCGCCGTCGGTGGAATATAACACGCGGCCGCCGTATATATAAACACACACATTGTTATACTCTGACCCGACAACGCAGCTCTCGTCCGCCGCGGCTTCGGGCATCGCCGACTCCGACGCGCCGTCGGAGAGCATCTCGACAAAGCGGCCAAGCTCATCGTCGCTGACGTTGTACGAGGCCGCGCCAGCTTCGCTCGCGCTCTCCATGGTGTACAGCATCGACCCGTCCGCCTTCGCGCGCTGCTCTGCGGCGCTCTCCGGTTCTTCCGCCGGTGCGGCATCAGCGGGCATAGCGGCATCTGCGCCGCTTCCGTCAGTCTCATTGGCGGTGTCCGCCGACTGCGCCGCCGCTGTCGACGCGTTCGAACGCGCGAGCATCGGCAGAGCCGTGGCCGCAGCCGCGCAGATAAGCGCGAAGCACGCCGCCGTTGCGAGCAGGCTGCGCCATGTGCGCTTCGAGCCGCGCTTGTTGGTCTTTCTGATATTTTCACGGCGGATCTCGCCCATCACGTTTTCGCAGAGATCTGCGGGCGCATCCTCCGCACTGTCGGCACAGCCCTCTGACAGCGCTCGGAACGCCGCATCGACCGCGCGGCAGTCCGCACAGCGGCTCAGGTGTTCCGCCAGTTCATGCTCCTGCGCGGCAGTCAGCTCGCCGTCCAGCCGCTGGCTTATGAGCTGCTGATAGTATTCACATTCAGTCATGGCAGTTCACCCCCTCTGTATTGCTTGACGGAGCAAAGCCGGAAATGTTCCCGTCGCGCAGCAGAAACGCGCAAAGTTTTTTCCGCGCGCGGAAAATGCGGGATTTCACCGTCCCGCTCTCCAGCCCCAGCACCTCCGCGATCTCCTCATAGCTCATGCCCTGAAGCTCGCGGAGGATAAGTATCTGCCTGTATTCCGGCGTCAGCGCCGCAAGGCCGCGGCGAACCGCGTCCCGTGTCATGGCGCGCTCAAATATCCGCTCCGGCGACTTGCTCTCGTCCGCGATGTCAAGCTCCGTGTCCTCGCCGTCATCATCGGTCACGCTGAGAGACACCGTCTGCCGGCGCTTCTTCGCGCGCAGGAAATCCAGACAGACGTTTGAAACTATGCGGTAGAGCCAGACGGAGAATTTGCTGTCCCCCCTGTAACCGGAGAGGGAACTATACGCCTTTATAAATGCCTCCTGCGCCATGTCCGCCGCGTCCTCCGGATCGCCGGTCATGCGCAGGGCAAGATTATACACATTTTTCTGGTACTCCAGCACCAGCTTTTCGTATTCGTCCGCGTTGCCGTCCAGCACCCGCTGAACGGTCAGTGCCTCCTGCTCACGGGTCACAACTTCACCTCCATGACCTGCATATTGATAATTTATGCCAAATCGTGCTTTATCCCTGCGATTATCCGCTCAACGTCTTCAAGCGTCTCGACATGGACAAGCTGCTGCTTGTAATACCCCGAATGCGCGACGCCGTGCAGATACCACGGGAGATGATGCCGCGCCTCAAGGCAGGCGATGCGCTCGCCGCTGAATTCAGCCAGCGCCTTTATCTGGCGGTACGCAGTGTCCATCCGCTCGTCAAGCGGCGGGAGCGGCGGCTCCGGCTGTCCGGCAGCCGCGGCGTTCGCCTGCGCGAACAGCCACGGATTGCCGAAGCTGCCGCGGCCTATCATTGCAAGGTCGCAGCCGGTATAGCGCAGGATGTGCTCCGCGTCCGCGCCGGTGAATATATCTCCGTTCGCGGTGACGGGGATACCGACGGCGCGCTTCACGTCGCGGATGATGTCCCAGTCGGCGCGTCCTGCGTACATCTGCGCGCGGGTACGGCCGTGAACCGCGATGGCCGACGCTCCGGCCTGCTCGCAGATCTTCGCAAACTCAACTGCGTTGACGCTTCCGTTATCCCAGCCCTTGCGGAATTTGACCGTGACGGGCTTATCCACCGCGGCCACGACGGCCTCGATTATCCGCCCCGCAAGCTCCGGCGACTTCATCAGCGCCGAGCCGTCTCCGGATTTGACGACCTTCCCGACAGGGCAGCCCATATTTATATCGAGGATATCCGCGCCGGAATACCCCAGCGCCATGCCCGCGGCCTCGGCCATTATCTCCGGCTCGTGGCCGAAGATCTGCACGGCGCAGGGGTGTTCCTCCGGCGGGACATACAGGAGTGATTTTGTCTTTTCGTCTTTATAAACCAGCGCCTTCGCGCTGACCATCTCCGTCGTCGTCAGCGCCGCGCCCTGCTCCCTGCACACGGCGCGGAACGCGAAATCCGACACTCCGGCCATGGGAGCAAGCGTGAAGCGGCCGGTTATCTCAACACTGCCTATCTTCACCATGTAACATCCAGCCCTACGGGGCAGTGGTCGGAGCCGGTTATCTCAGGCAGGATATACGCGTCCTTTATCTTCTCTCTCAACCGGTCGGACACGACGAAATAGTCGATACGCCAGCCGACATTGCGCTCGCGCGCGGCGGCGCGGTAGCTCCACCATGAATACGCGTCGGTCTTGTCCGGATAGAGATAGCGGAAGCTGTCGGTAAATCCCGCGTCCAGAAGTTCGGTGAATTTGCCGCGCTCCTCAAACGAGAAGCCGGGGTTGCCGATATTGGTCTTGGGGTTCTTCAAATCGATCTCGTTGTGGGCGACGTTCATGTCCCCGCAGACTATCACAGGTTTCTTCGCGTCAAGCCCTACGAGATAATCCCTGAACGCGTCCTCCCAGCTCATGCGGTAGTCGATGCGCTTCAGACCGTCCTGCGCGTTCGGTGTGTAAACGCAGACAAGGTAGAAGTTATCGTATTCCAGCGTGATGACGCGCCCCTCGGTGTCATGCTCCGGCAGGCCGAGATTATAGCTGACGGAGAGCGGCGTGTGCTTTGTGAATATCGCGGTGCCGGAATAGCCCTTGCGCTCGGCGTAGCACCAATAGCTCTCATAGCCGGGGAGGTCAAGCTCTACCTGTCCTGCCTGAAGCTTTGTCTCCTGAAGGCAGAAAAAGTCTGCGTCGAGGCTCCAGAAAATGTCCTCAAAACCTTTTTTCAGCACGGCGCGCAGGCCGTTGACGTTCCATGAAATAAATCTCATACTCGCTCCGTTCCCGCCGCCGCATTGTCCGCGGCGCTGCTGGCATAGCCACGCGCGTCGATGAGCGACGCGTTGCGCAGTCTGGCAACGACGCCGTCCACACCGTTTTTGGTGCTCTCCGTGCAGCGCGCGACGAGCCGGTTGATCTTCTGCCCGGCCTCATAGAACTTTGCCTCGTAATCGGTCATCACGCCGACCGCGCCGTTCGTGTGCAGGTCGTGCGTCAGTTCGTGCAGCTCCCAGCCCTCGGCGGAAAGCTGCTCCGCCGACCAGTCGAACAGCGGCGTGTTGTCGGTCTTGAAATGTATCTCCCCGCCCACGCCCAGCACATCCGCGTACATGCGCAGGAAATTCGGCGCGGTGAGGCGCAGCTTTGCGTCACGGCTTTTCGGCCACGGGTCGCAGAAGTTTATATATATGCGGCGCACTCCGTCCTCCGGCGCGAACATTTCGCGCAGGCCGGCAACGTCGGCGCTGATGAAGCGGACATTTTTAAGCTCCTGATTTTTCACGCGCTCCATGGCGATTATCATCGCGTCGGGAACCTTCTCAATGGCGATAAGCTCCACATCCGGCGCTGCCGCCGCGGTACCGGCGGTAAAGCGCCCCTTGCCGCAGCCGAGCTCAATGTGCAGCTCCGCGCAGTCGGGCATGAGCTCGCGCCAATGGCCGCGCATGGTCTCCGGTTCGTTTATCATAAGCTCCGCGCACTTTTCCATGCGTGGGGCAAGATTCGGTCTTTTTCTCATTCTCATGTGTTATCACACTCCTGTCCGAAAGTTTAACACAGATACGCCGAAACATCAATCTATAAATAAATTGCCCGATTGACGTCCTCCGGCGCAAAAAAACGGGATGGCCGATGCCATCCCGTTTAAATAAAATATATTCCGATCAGAACGGATATTCCGGAGCCTCCTCAAGGCATTCCGGATGCTCCTCGAGGTACTCAAGCTCCTCATGCGTATGCTCGCGGTTGTTCTCCTCTTCCCTGCCGACATGGAACATCAGGCTGAAGCCGATCATCGTCACGAACGCGACCACGACCGCCGCGTATGTCTCCGTGAACCACGGCGCTAGCGGGTAGCTCCCCGACTTCATCTTCCACACGACCCAGAACACCGCCGCGAAGCAGGTGCAGATCATGCTGAAGCACGCGCCTTTTTCGGACGCCTTGTTCCAGTAAATGCCAAGCAGTATGATGATGAATATCGCGCCGCGCAGCGAGTACGCGGAATACACGATGTCCAGCACAGCGCTGGCGTCCACCAGCAGGATAGCGCCGACGCAGCAGACGACGCCGGACAGCGCGGTGGTTATGCGGCTTACGCGCAGTATCTGCTTGTCTGTTGCGTTGGGGTTCATGTCGCGCTGGTAGATGTCCTTGGTGAGCATCGTTCCGGCCGCGAGAATGATCGGCGATACCGTCGAGAGGATTGCGGCGAGGATGGCCGCGAGGATCAGTCCGCCCGCGATGGGGTGCATGTTCATCATCAGCGACGGGAGCGCGAGCTTCGCGCCCTCCGCGAGGTTATCAACGTCCGCAAGCAGCGTCCCCTGATTGTACATGACGCGGCCTATCATTCCGAGCAGCGCGCTGAAAAAGCCGAACGGCGCGACAACAAACGCCGTGAGTATGCAGGCTTTCTTCGCCGTCTTGATATCCTTTGCCGCCAGAACAGGCTGGATGCCGGCCTGCGCGGTGCATGCGCCGAGAAGGCTCGCGATTATCCATGAGCTGACCTTTGAAAGGCCGATTGAGCCCATGCTGAAGAAGCTGCCGCCGTCCGCGGCCTCGACCTGCGCCATGCCCTCCTTGAACGCCGCCATGCCGCCTACCTTGTGCAGCGCCACGAACATCGCCAGGATCATGCCGCCGTACATGGCGAACAGGTGCACCTCGCTCGTCGCCGCGACGGCTCTCATGCCGCCCGCAAGCGTGTACACGATGAATATGACGGCAAAAACGATGCAGGTCGCCGTAAAGTCATAGCCCATCAGGCTCTGCCCCAGCTTTCCCGCCGCGACCATCTGCGACAGGCCGACCGCCAGCATCACGATCGTGAGAAGGATGCTGGACACGGTTCTCGCGCGGACGCCGAAGAATTTTTCGACGATGCCCGGAATCGTCACCTGTTCAAGGCTGCGGTATAGCTTTGCAAAGCACAGCGCCAGAAACATCACTCCGACGCCGTTTGCGATCGTGTACCACGCACCGGAAAGGCCGTACAGGAAGCCGTATTCCGCGACACCGCTCGTCGCCGTTCCGCCGAGCCATTCGCCGGTCGAGGCGCAGACTATGGCAAACAGCCCCATTTCCGCGCCGTGGAAATCGCTTGCCGTTTTCGACCTTCTCGCCGCGAGCAGGCCGACGACGACAGTTAGTGCAAAATACAACACGATCACGATCAGCTGCACAGAAGTCAAAACAAATCTCCCCTTTTCTCAAGCATTAAGTGTTATTTAGTATAACATTTTGCTTTTACTTCTGTCAATTTAAAGCAGAAATTTATCAATGATCTTCACACGATCTATACGCGGGGATATTGTCATAGGTCGATGTGTAAGCTGAAGAAAAGGAAACCCGCAATTCACATGAATTGCAGGTTCAAAGCGGACAGTATGAGACTTAAATGGGTCACAAGTTTGAGTCTTGTATACTTCAGATATAAAGAAAACCTGCAACTCATAAGAATTGCAGGTTTATGGTGGACGATACAAGACTCGAACTTGTATAAAAACGTCCAAAACCATTGAAAACACTGGACTTTTATTTTTCGTTAGTAATCGTGTTAGTAAAATCAGTGTTTTCGACCAACTTTTCAAAGCGAGCATTTATCTTTTTGTCAGCCTCAAGACGACTCGCTGTGAAGGTGTGCGTGTACACCCGTTTCATGGTTGAGTCAGTCTTCCAACCGCCTCGCTCCTGCGCAATAACGGTCGGAATATCCTCCTCGGCCATCACCGAAGCGTTAACGTGTCTCAAGGCATGAAACCTCATCTTCGGCAAACCAGCATTAACGAGAAGCCTCTGAAAGCGCATGTAGACGGCATGGCTGCTGCGCGGCTCAATAACGTCGCCCTCGACCTTATCAATCAGTTTGCCGATGTATGGCGGAATGTCATAGACGCGAGGACGTGTTTCTTCTTTGCCGCCATCGCGGCGTTCGGCTTTGCCATGAACATCGACAACAGTTTCGACGATATAGAGCTTACTGCCGCGCACCGACTTTGACTTCGTAAGTCCTCGTATCTCGGATATCGTCAGCGAGAGCCACATGGCCAGCAAGCAGTCAAGCTCTATATCAGTTCCCTTAACTGCGGGATAGATTTCTTCTGGTGTGAGAATAACAGGAAATCTCCGCTGTATCTCAGGCAGGGAAACATCTATCTCTGAGTTCTTCGCATACTTGCGTAGCACAGATGCCACAAGTCCATATGCATCAATCACGGTTTTGGCAGACACGGTTCCGCCTTTCCGTGATTTTTTTCTAAGCTCTTGTTCGATTGCCGCATCAACGTCGTCAGATGTGATGTCATATATTCGCATCGACATAAGGCTTTTAAAACGCTTATCGCGTATGTACTCGTACTGCTCAATCGACTTGTTGCGCAGCCTGCTGCGTTTGCTCTCGATATAGCGTGTGATTGCATCAGAAAGCAGAAGTTTTTCTCGCTCCTCACGATGCAGGCCAGCAGCTTCATCAGCCAACCACTGCTTTCTTGCCGCAAGTGCAGCTGAACGGCATTCCTCCGCAGTTGGCCTTGTAATATTCAGGTTTTCTCTGCGAAGTTGAATGAACCAGCTCCCGGACGGCAAAAGCCTCGGCGTCGGAACGGTAACAGCTCTCTTGCGCTCACGTAACTGCTGCGCACCGCACCAATTGCAGAAAATGGAGTTTGGCTCAATCTCCCGCCCACAGCCACGGCATTTCATTTCGCGCCTCCCTTGGCCTCGCGTTCAAGACTTTCTATCGGCGCATTGGAGTAAAAATGGTCGTGTTCGATATGGATAAGCTCATGCCGGAGTTCCCGCGCAAGCCGCACATCGTCGAAAAGCGTGTTGAGGTAAATGTCGAATGTCCCGTCGTCATTAACAACGGTCATTGCAGGATTAGCACGGTTTGCGAAGGGAATACGGTACACAAAGTAATCCGCCCCTTCAATCATCATGCCCGTACCCCCTCATTGCTTCAATGACGCGTATGTTAGCCTCAACCTGCTCACGAGTTGCGCCCTTGGCGGTAGACAGCAGTATACGGCACTCCGGCCTCATACGCAGCATGTCAAGCAGCTCCAAAAGCTCCTCGTCGGCCTCGACCGGAGTCTGAACCTTGTCGGAAAGAAGCTCGTTCACAGATACGCCGAAGTATCTGCTGATTTGCTTCATAATGTCAGTGCTCGGCGCAGTGTTAGGGTACTTCTTCCACTTTGACGGCAAAGACCGAGAAATACCGGCTTCCTGTGCAGCTCTCGACGGAGTAACACCCCTCCGATTGCACAGGTCGAGAAACTTGTCGTAAAAAGACATCGTAAAATCCCCCAAACTTTTTTGCATTTTTTGTTCACGTTTTTCATAATATTGCCGATTGACATGACGAAAATCGTGAACTATAATTACGCCCGAATAGATGAATTTCGTGAACACGCTGGCGAACATGTTCACCACAGGCTACACACATGATAGCACACTTGTTCATGATTTTCAACTATTTTTTAAAGGAGGTGAAAATCATGCTCGATAAGTGGACAGGCGAGGTAGTCGGGACAATGCACATCTACGGCATCAGCTTCACAAAGCTGGCCAATCAGATGGGCATATCAAACCGGTATCTCAGTGAGCTGCTCAACAGCAAAAGAAAGCCTAAAGGCTGCGAATCGCGCGTCCGGGCAGCTCTTATGGAGCTGATTGGCGAGGGCGGTGAAGACTATGCCGAGGCTGAGGTCGTCTGAACCGCCAAAAGACCCGATAAAGGCGCTCATACTTGAGCGCAAAAACGCAATGCGCCTCAGTGATGAGGAACTGTCAAAACGTCTTGGCATCTGCCGTCAGACATGCTCTCGGCTTATGAACGCAAAGCACACTGACGACTGGAGCCTTGGCGAAATCAAGAAAATCTGCCGCAGCCTCAATATCCCCGTAGAGGAACTGAAGGACGCGGTCAGATATCGTTGAAAGGAGATGAAGTATGCGCGACCGTGACCTTGAACACCCAGACATAAGCAACGCACTGAGAACCGGTTATCCGCGTGAGCAGCACCAGTTGGTCTGCGATAAATGCGGTGAGCCGATAGACGACGACTACTACGCCATGGACGACGGCTGGCTGCTGTGCCAAGACTGTATGCTCGATGAAGCCGTTGACTTTCTCAAGGGCGAGCCGGAAACAGCAGCAAAAATCTTAAACGCAGAAAGGAGAATTGCCTGATGAAGAAATACAGGCTGGAAACACTCGTAGACGGTCAGTGGCGTATGCACGGCCTCTACACGGGGAAATTCATTTCACAGATGGCGCAGGCAGTGTCAGACCTTCGCGCCAAAGGCTTCGAGATGTACAAAACCATGCGTCTCGTAGAGGTAGACGACGATGGCAAATCTCGTATTCTTTGAGAAAAACCATCGGTACACGGTAGACGGGGAAGAGGTTCCAAGCGTGTCGGAGCTTACGCGCTTCATCGCCAGAGAGATTTACGGCGAGATACAGCAGACCGTTCTCGACACTGCCGCAGCTCGCGGCACGAAAGTCCATAAGGCTGCCGAAGCGCTGGATAAATTCGGCTCGGTCGAAATCGACGACGACCTGTCAGGGTACATAAAGGCATACGTCAGGTTCCTGCACGAGCATGAAGTGACGTGGGAAAAGATAGAGTGGGCAGTAAACAACGGCCTTCTCTACGCCGGTACTCTCGACAGATACGGAACCGTAGACGGAGTTCGTGCCATTGTTGACCTGAAGTCAACCGCAAAAATCGACCGCGGGCATAAAACGCTATACACCGCAGCCCAGAACCTGTACAGGCTCGCAATAGAGCCTGACCACCATGTTGAAAAGCTGCTAATTCTTCAGCTAGCAAAGGATGGCAGCTATAAGCTCATTGAGCTTGAAGTGCAGAACGAGCTTGCTGAGGCGTGTATCACGCTTCATCAGGCTCTGGAGAAGAAAAAACGTACAAGAAAGGACGAAAAAAATGATTGAAACCAAACTCGGTAACAGCACTATTCTCGGCTCCGCAGAGGAACTTTGCGCAGATTACTCCTGCATCACCAAGGCGCTCAACACCGCTTTCTCCAGCAAGCTCGGCGCAGACGTTTCAAAGGAGCTGCTTGAAACCGCTCATAAGGACGGCTTCAAATCCGACGATGAAATCGTGTCGGAAATTACAGCAGAACTTGACAAACTCGGCGATAAGCATGAGGAAATCGACAAGATAGTCGCAGAAATCAAGAAGCTGCTTCTGGAGGGCGAATAATGGACGACACAAGAACCGAGAATACCGAGCTTCAGGTAGCCTCAACCGAGGCCGTAGCAGCGGCGGCATACGAAGACGGACAGACGATTTGGAATAACCCAGCCCTGTATCAGACGGCGGTGAAGATGGCAAAGATACTCGCTTCTTCCGAGCTTGTTCCCGAAGGAAGCTATCGTGGTAAGCCCGCAAACTGCCTGATTGCCCTCGACATGGCGAACCGCATGAACATGTCCCCGCTCAACATCATGCAGAACCTTTACGTCGTCAAAGGCCGCCCTTCGTGGTCAGGCCAGTATTGCATATCCGCGATAAACGGCTGCGGTCGCTTCAGCCCACTGGAGTTTGTGCAGCTCGTCAACGAGGACGGCAGTACCCGCGGCTATTACGCGCAGGCAACGATGATTTCCTCCGGAAAGATCTGCACCGGCGCGCCTGTCACTTGGGACATGGTCAAAGCCGAGGGCTGGTACGATAAGTCCGGCTCCAAGTGGAAGACGATGCCTGACCAGATGTTCCGATATCGTGCGGCTGCGTTCTTCGCACGTGCATTCTGCCCCGACGTTCTCATGGGCTTGCAGACGGTAGAGGAGACACGCGATGTACGCGGCTACGACGATGAGCCGAAGAAAACCACCGTCATAACACTCGACTGAAAGGAGACTCATGGTACGCATAGAACAGGGCGGTGAATACACCGCAAAACGCTTTCGTTCCGGCACGGGAAATAAGGGAGACTGGGAGCTTGCCGTCGTCAAAGCCGAGGGCAAAGCCCGTCAGGAGCTTGTAATCTTCCCGACAAACATACCGTCAGGCATAACAGAGGGCGGAACATTTCGAGTGGATAATATCAGCTCCGTTGAAATCCGCGTCCAGAAAAACCCCGACGGCACATGGGGAGCTGAGAAGACCCGCGTGGAGGCGGAGGTCACAGCCATCGTATATGACGACCTTGACGACCTTTACTCAGGCGACTTCGACCTCTGATTATGGCGACGCGCAGAATGTTTTCGCTTGAAGTCGTAGACACGGACAGATTTCTCGACATGCCCGCTTCGACTCAGGCGTTGTACTTCCACCTTGGCATGAGGGCGGACGACGATGGTTTCGTCGCCGCCCCCAGAAAAATAATCGCCATGTGCAACTGCTCGGCAGACGACCTTCGCATCCTCATTTCCAAGAACTACGTCATTCCGTTCAAGAGCGGTGTATGCGTAGTTACAGACTGGCTCAAGAATAACCACTTGGCCAGCAACAGAAAAACCCCTACGGAGCACCAGCGAGAACTAAGGACGCTCGGAGTCGTGCAAAACGCATACGTCGTCAAAAACAGCGAAATATGCGAAAGTGGGAAAAACTGGTTTGAAAATGAGGGGGGAGGGGGGGAGTCTATCCTCTATGTTGAGAGTGAGGGTAAATCTTTAAGCAATAAACAGGTGTATGAGACAGGAGACTACTCCCCTGACACCCCTCTCGACTCCTCCCCCAACCTCACCTCTATATACCCCCCTATAATCCCCCCTCTTTCCTCCTCTCCTGCCCCCTCCTCTTCTCCCCCCTCTACCCCCTCTCCTAAAGAGACAGTGCTATCGGTTTTAAGCTCCTTCAGCTTCGGCGAGGAGTTGGAGGAAACGGTACGCGACTGGCTGGAGTACAAACGCGAGAAGAGGCAGAACTACAAAGCCGTCGGGCTGAAAACTCTACTCGGCCAGATAAAACGCTACGCCGAGCGCTACGGTGACGACGCCATGATAGAGCTTATCCGCGACAGCATGGCAAGCAATTATCAGGGCATAACGTTCGATAGGCTCAAAAGAGCGCCGGTACGCTCCGGTGACAGACTAAGCTGGATAGATGAGGTGAAACTGGATTGACCCACGATGAATTTAAGCTGCTTGCCAAAGGGATGAAAGCAGCATACCATTCGCAGAACTTTCTTCCCGACGATTACTCAATGCGCCTATGGTACACGCTCCTCAAGGACGTGGACTACTCGCTCGCCTCGACAGCCGCGTATAAGCACATGTGCTCCTCACGCTTCCCTCCGACTATTGCCGACCTGCGTGAGCAGTGCAGTCAGGTCACTCAGCCAAAGCCAAAAAGCTGGCTTGACGGCTGGGGCTTGGTGCAGAAGCTGATAGGCAAGTACGGTTTCTACCGCCAGCGTGAGGCTCTGACCGAGCTTGACGAGTTTGACCCGCTTGCCGCGTCCGTCGTTGAACGTCTCGGCTGGCGAAGCCTCTGTATGTCAGAGTCGCCAACAGTAGACCGCGCGAACTTCCGTCAGTGCTACGAAACGGCTCAGAGCCGAGAACACGAAAACGATAAGCTCCCGCCGGCTGTCAGCAACAGACTTCAGGAGCTTACACAAGGCTTTATAAAAAAATCCATGATGATAGGAGATGCACATGAATAACAAGACATACGATGTCGTCCTCGACGACGGCGCAATCATGCCAGCCCGCGCTCACGACGCCGACGCAGGCTACGATTTGTTCTCACCACGCACCGGGGTTGTCCCGGCTCATAACGCCGCCGTATTCGATACCGGCGTACATATCGCAATCCCTGAAGGCTATTGCGGCCTCATTTGCGCCAAGAGCGGTTTGAACATCAAGGGAGGGATTCTATCCACCGGCTTGATTGACAGCGCTTACACAGGCTCTGTGCGCGTTAAACTGTACAATCTCTCGGACACTCCGTACTTCGTCCGCGCCGGAGACAAGATTTCGCAGATAGTCTTCCTCCCGATAGACTCCCCTACCCTGAAACTCGTCAGAGAACTCAAGCCGACGGAGCGTGGTGACAACGGTTTCGGCTCCACAGGGCGATGAGAAAGGATAACCCATGCGTGAGAGAGTGTCCGCACCGCTCCGGTGAGTGTCACTCCTCATGCTCGGATTACAAGACCTATCGTGAAACGATAGACCATGAGAATAAGCTGCGCCGTGACGACCAGCTCAAAGATGAGATGTCAATCATTCGGACGTACCGAGTGAAGAAGCGGCTCCGCCGCGAGGGAAAGAAGAAGGGTGAACAGTAATGTCAGGAAAGAAACCCGTCAAGAAGAACCGAAAGAGCGCAGCGTCGTATGCTCAGGAGCTTGAGCGCCGCAAAGAGCTTTGGACGATAAAAGTCCTCGCTTATACTCAGCAGGAGATGCTCGACGCAGCAGCCCTCACACTCAACGAGGAATTCGGCTTTGGCGAAGACAGGCTCAAGCGCTTCCATGAAGCCTTCGAACGCAAGTACGCCGAGCTGCGCGACCTAGAGCACGACGACCTTCCGGATTATGAGTACGCCACGGCAGTTCAGGAAGAAGCGCTTCGTCGGGCGTGGGGCAAGTATTATACGCCGCGCGATGAACGATATCAGCTTCACATAGTAAACGAGAAGGGCGAGGAGCTTATGCTTTAAGCCCTTCACAGACAAGAAAAGGAGAAAACATGTCAGATTATGTCCGCTACCGGGACTCGAAGGGGCTGACAAACAGCCAGATGGTCAAAGCCGTCAGCACATCCTACCCCGGCTACACGAAGATACAGCATACAATGGTCAACAATCCAGATAAATACGGCGTGTGCCTTTTGCCGGAGGCCGAGCGGCTCATCGTTGAGGCATACGGCGAGGGTGAGGGCATCAAGCTCCCCGGCGCAAAGAGCCGTGACTGCAAGCGCAAAAAGAGAAATCGTCTCGTCGTGCGCCTGAACGATGAGATGTATAACCGAGTCCGCGACCTTATGCTCAGGCTGCATTACGACACAGTTCAGAGTTTTTTGGAAGCCGCACTCAGCTCCATGGTGGAGCAGGAGCTTGCGGCAAAGGAGGAATGATATGTTATATATCGGCATTGACCCCGGCAAGAAAGGCGGCCTCGCCATCATAGATACTGACGGCAGCGCAGAGCCACTTGCAGTTTCGTTCAGTGAGAGCAATTACCTCTCAGTCTTGTGGGACATAGACCCACGCAAAAGCATCGTCGCCCTTGAGAAGGTCGCCGCAATGCCCGGTCAGGGCGTAACGAGCATGTTTAACTTCGGCGCGAACTTCGGGTGGATACAGGGCATACTTGAGGCGCTTCGTTTCCCATACGAGCTTGTAGCGCCGCAGAAGTGGAAGAAGGAATTCAGCCTCACGTCAGACAAGAAAGCCAGCATAAGAACTGCGCAGCGGCTTTTCCCCGGCGTGTCGCTGCTCGCTGATAAGCATTGCAGAGTAGAGTCTGACGGCATGGCGGAAGCGCTGCTCCTCGCCGAGTACGCCAGACGCAAGTTGAGCGGAGAGGAGGCGTAACATGGTATATCTTGTAGCGGCGCTTTTCGTTATGGCAGCGGTCGAGGCGTACATAATAGGCTGCCAGAGCCTCCAGCTCGACCAGCTTTCAGACAAATACCTTGAGGCCATACAGGAGCTTGAGCCGGTAGATACCGTTTGGTGGCAGTACAATGAGTAAGTTCATAGACCTGACCGGCCAGCGCTATGGACGTCTGACCGTCATAAAAAGAGCAGGGACATATACCCCTGCTGACGGCTTCGGTAAAACTGCAACGTGGCTATGCCGTTGCGACTGCGGCTCCGAGGTCGTCGTTCTCTCGCGCAATCTCCGTAGCGGAAATACACAGTCCTGCGGCTGCTACTGCTCCGAACGCACAAAGCAGCGCTGGGCAAAATACAGAGCTGAGAAAGGCGGGGTTGACATCTGCTCGCAGTGATTTTTTGTATAATAATCCCCATTGCAGCTGTAATTGCCCTCGTTATCAAGCACTACATAGAACCAGATGAAGATAACGACGGCAGCCAACCCACAATGGCGTTTTCTCGCTTTCGCAAATTCTATGATTTAGCGCCGGAAAGGTTTGAGTTTTTCTGCCGCGGCTTTATATATCACACCCGTTCTGGACGCATAACATTCTATTTCCCGACGCTGGCAGACACTCGCAGATATCAACATTGGCGAAAACACACCGAAGCAAATATTCGCGAGCGTGAAAAGAACAAGCGCGACGCCATTGCTTTGCAAGTGTTCTGCGAGGACATGGAACAAGTAATTCGCGCGAAGCGGGAGGAAGCAATTGCAACTGCGAAAGCAGAGCAGGACAAGATAATGCAACGGCTTGAAGAAGAAAGGAGAAACACATGATACCTACATGCCTATGTGAGCTACCGCTGTTTCCTAATGAGCGCGCAAAGCAAGGCTGCCGTGAAGACGTATGCCCACGGTGCGGTTGGAACACGGAAGAACATAAACGAAGACTCGATAAGCTGCAAGACGGAAAAGGTCTTGTGAAATGTCAGGATGGCCTGAAAAGGTTGGAAATACCTGACAGGCATATTTTGTTTGACTGAGGCAATAAGTAAAATTAAAAGGGGCTGTCTCAAAAAGAGATAGCCCCTTTTAATATTCAGGCAACTGAATGTACATTGGTACGCAGTTTGAATTTGAACCGTCACGCGGCACTTGGTACAAGTCTTCAATGCGGCCAAACCCAAGTCTTTCGTAAAACCCTACTGCTTTAGGGTCTGCGCATAAGACAACATATTTTATGCCGAGGTGTTCTTGCCTCAGCATGTCGGCAGTAAGAAGCGCAAATTCGACCATCTTTGTGCCAACCTGTTTGCGCTCATATTCTTTTGCAACAGCAAGCTCCGCTATCTCCAGCGACGGGTGAACTATATGCTCCCCTGATTGTCCCTCATTTATAAGTGAGGTGGCGCGTAAAGCAATATAACCGGCAAGTTTATGCTGGCTTTCGTCGATAAATATATGCGTAAGAGCTTGTCCAGCTTTGTTGTCGGAAATAGCCGAGAACTTTATGTACTGCATGTAATGGTCAGGATTATCGCAAGAAGCAGGGCTGACATTAAAATTAAATGCCAGCCCATAGAAATCATTACTCATTACATGAACATCTAATTCCAGACGGTTCATTTCTTTTTGTCAGCAAGGTACTTGCCCGCGGCCTTTTTGATTTCTTCCATGCGTTCCTTGCTGATAACCTGTGGCTTTTTGCCTTCACGCTGCTGTCCATAATTGTAGACATAGTTCTGAGAAGAAGCAGACACTGTACCATCTCCTTTCGGTATTCTGTGCTCAAGTACCTCTCATTAGGCAGCAATATCGCAACCTACACATATCTTATACACTACATGCGGAAAAAATGCAAGTGGTTCAGGTGAATAAATTGAACTTTTTTAACATTAAGCCGGAGCTTTTAGCTCCGGCTTTTTTTATTTGATTACGCCGTACTTCTTGCTCGAACTCAGCCACTGGTCGTAGCTATACCCGATGGTACGGTACTTGTCAGCTTCCTTCCTCGCGGCGTCGGTCGCAATGGTGTAGAAAGCCGCCCACTTCTGCTCATCGTCAAGATAGCCGGCGTCCATGATGGCGGCGTACTTCTGATTGTTCGTTACGCCGCTTTTACCTGCCAGAACCGGCAAAGCTCGCATGTCGTCGCGCAGCTTGTTCGCCTTACCATCAGGTATACCGGCATCAACGAGCTTGTCGTAGCTGTCAGTGTCTATCGGCATGTGCTGCCAGAGCTTCAGATTGTCGCTCAACCACGCGGCCTGCTCCTTCTTCAGCCCAAGGGCGCCTATCTCTGTCTTCAAATCTTCGGCGCGTACCGTACCGGAGCCTGAAGACTCATCGTACTTCTTGTAAAGCTTGTAGGCGGCGTCGTACTCCTTGCTGCTTATGCCCTGATACAGCGCCTGATACATATCGTCAATCCGCGACATGCCGCTCTTGCCAAGCAGTTCCTTCTGCTGCGCGTCGAGTGTTCCGTAGCTTTCTCTGAGCCACTTGTCCATCGCCGCATAGTCGGTGATGTTGCCGTCGCCGTCATACAAGGCTTTTGCCTGTTCTCTGGCGGTAAGGTACTGCACCATTTTACGTTCGGGCAAGTCATACCAGCTCTGCCTGTAAAGTTCTCTGTCGTCGCCGCGCTCATCGAGGATTGCCTGCTTCGCCTTATAATCCGAGTAGCTGCGCATTGCTTTGAAAACGCTCTTGAGCTGCCGCTCATTAAGGCTAGAAAATCCCGGCATTCCTGCATAGTCGGCTGAAAAGCGCTCTTCTGACTCGTCGAATATGCGCTTATACTCGTGCCGCTCACTCGCGGTCAGCTCAACCTTCTCCTCGTCTACGTTGAAGCCGGATATATTGCCGCCAGCCTCATTATGCAGCCACTTCAGCACGTCGTCATAACTGCCGTCGTTGTTGTGCGTAAAATCGAGCGACCACATGACAACGGAGTTCAGCATGGCGTAGACGTTGTTTGCCGGAATACCGAAGGCCGTACTTACCGCGCCAACAACCCTCTTCCCGTTGTAAACGGAGGGGTTTTCGCTGAAAGTCGTGAGTGACTCCAGTGCATCATTGACGGAGTCAAGACCACCAAGCGAGAACCCGTAATACTTCTCGTCGCCGCGCGTGATGGCAGAGAGAATAGCAGACGAAATCTCGTCGCCGAACCACACCATACCGGCAAGCGACTTTGCCGAGTCGAAACCGACGTTGCGCAGTATCAGCTTGGGGTCGAGATTTCCGTCGTCGTCCTCATAGTCGCGGCGCTTATGCAGCAGCAAACGCGAAATGAGCGTCATAATGCCAAGACTCACGGAACTCGCCACCGAGCCGGTCACGCTCGCTCTGAGCGTACTGGCTGCGGCAGCTTTTGCCTCTTTGTTCGTCGCGTTCCTGTACTCGTTTATGGCCTTTACGGTGCGGCTGAAATCCTGCGTCTGCTGGGTGCGGAACATCGAGAGGCTTTTCAGCAGCTCGCTGTCGCTTCTCTGCATTTCAGCGCTTACGGTAGGAGCGAATATGCTCTGTGTCCGCAGCGCAACGAGGTTGAACTTGTCGTCAACAAGCTTCCGGTACTCGTCAGACTTCACGTCAATTTTGGGGTTCTCCTGCCGAACCGCTCTCTCGCAGGCCGTGTAGATGTTATCAAGCACCTTGTAGTCCATGCGGGATATGCCCTCGGCAAGCCAGTTGACCACCTTATTCTTCGAACGCAGCCTGCCAATGGCGGTTTCATTGTTCTTCATAATGTCGGCATACGTCGGGTCTATGCTGCCCCTGCGCCTGCTGCGCATAACGGGGTTCTGCATACTGTGCCCCTTTGCAGGAGTAAGTATCTTGAAACGATAAGACAGCAGCAGATTGCCCATGCCAACCACATCAGCAGCCGACCAGTAAGATGCGAGCTGCTTGAGCGGCACGGTGGGGCTGAGGCCGAGTGCGCCCTGATACAGATTCATTCTGAGCTGTTTCAGAAATTTTGAACCTGCGCTTTGCTCGCTGCTCTTGCTTGCCCTGCCGAGGCCGTCAACATACTTGTCCATCCACTGACTGCCGTTTTCGCCAAAATACTGGCTCATAACGTCAGCGGCGCTGGGAGAATAGGCAGTGCTGCGGTTGAGCGCTGCCAGCCTTTCACTGAAACCGGAGTATGCTATGTAGTTCGAGGCGTTCCGCATATACCAGTCTGCCACCTGAGTGGCAGGCTCTATAAGCAGATACCCGCTATTGGCGTTGCCTCTGCTCTGCATTATACGCAGGCTGTCATAGCCGAGATTTGCATCGTCCGCGATGTTCTGCGCGCGGGCTTTACCGTCAGCCGAGGCATAGCGCAGCGGCATGTACTTGCCTTTTGCATACATGCCCTTGTCCCCGCCGTAAACCTCGCTGTGCGTTTCGCGCAGAGGCTTCGCGTAGTAGTCGAGCATGTCGGTAAACGCTTTCATGTACGCTCTGCCTGCCGGAGTAAGCTGACTCTCAATAGCATCTACCAGCGAGTATATCTTAAAGCCGTCGTCAAAGCGTATGGCTCTATCACCGACATACAGGCCGGAGAGCTTATCCGCCCTTGCTTCGCCTCCGCTGGAATTGATGGTTTCTATGTCCTTCAGCAGCGTTATGGCTTCCAGCTCGCTTATCTTATAGGCTTTCTTGCCGATAATGAAGTGTACGCCGGTTTCGCCCTTCACAAACTTGTCGAAATCCTTTGCCTCATCAACGCCTACGAAGCAGTCCTCACCCTTGGCGTATTCCTCAGTCTGCCGCACAAAGGCTTTTTCAGCCTCGTCAGCAAGCTGATAGCCTATGCCACCCTCGTTCTTCCAGCCGTCGATAGAGCGGAAAACATTCGGCGCGCTCTGCTGTATACGCACAAACCAGTCGCGGAGTCTGTCTGCCGTGAGCTGCTCTCTGCCATTTACGACCTTGGTCTTTATTGGCTTCAGGTTCTCGCTCGCCGCTCTGCTGAACTCAGCCTTGTCAGTCTGCGCCTGCGCTCCCCGTTCAAAGCTCTTAGCTGTCATGGCCATCGCTTTCGACGCATCCCAGCGAAAACGATTAACGGAATACGGGGTGCTTTCCGCGTCCGCTTCCTTCAGGCTGTCCCGCGCTCTGGAAATAGCCTTCGCAGTCGCTTCATTGTAGAAGTCCGCCATGAACCTGTCGTCCTTGAGCGACTCGTATGCTTCGTACAGCTCTTCTACATTGCGTATTCCGTGAGCCACATCATCAGCCAGCCCTTTGAACTGCCTGACTCGGTCACGGGCTACCTCAGTAAAGTCCTTGCCATATAGCGCTTCAAAATCCTCGGTATCGTATACGGTCTGTCTGCCGGCAAGCTCCTTTGCACTTGCCTGAACAGAATCGAGCTGATTGCCATATGTCTGCTGCGCATATCTCACGGCCTCCGAAGGATAGCTGAGTCTTACGCCGTTTGCATCGCGATTTTCGGAAAGGCTGGCTTTCCAACGCACATTAAGCTCGGTATCAGACCTCGCCGGTTCTGCACTTTTTGCGGGAGCTTCATCCTCACTCTCACCGAAGGTGAAAGGCATGTCTTCATATTCGTCACCGGTATTACGGCTCTCCGCTTCTGGTTCGGTGCTAACCTCTGAGTTGAAAGCATCTTTCGGAAAAGCTCCGCGCTCTGCAAAGTCATTGCGGACAGTCTGCGTCAGCTTACTTATATCTGTGCCTTCAGGGAAGGCTCTCGGTATGCCGGACACGATGTCACATATCATTTCCTCGTAAACTCTGTTAAGTACGTGCTTGTATTCAGGCGTTCCTTCTCCAAGCTCGCTAAACTTAACACCGTAGTCTTCGACGGCATAGCGATTTGCATAGGGGTAGTAATGATTTGCAACGTTTTTCGCTTCATCCTAAGTGAAGCCATTATTGAGCAAAAGATATTTGGCATACTGATGCGCATTCGACTTGATACCTTCGGGCATACGAATATGCGCTGCCTCATGTACCGCAACATCTTCCATACGATAACGGGAGTTCGGCTTTCTGACAAGGAAAATAGTTCTTCTACCATCGCTTTCGGTGTGAGCAAGCCCGATGTCAATGCCTTCTCCAGCGAGAATAACAACATTCACATCATCGCCAACAAGGTCATTTACAATCTTGCTGGCTTTTACTTCTTCGCTGCTGCGCTCTCTTTCATTGATGATTTTATATCCTGCTTCTTCGAGGCGCTGCCCCCGTTCTGCCGGGTCTGCGTGTCTAACCACTTCTGAAAGTCTTCCCAACTCTCGTGAGCCGGCGTCTCGTCGAACATTTTCGATATTGCCTCTATCGCCGCTTTCGAGTCCGGGTCGTCCTCGAACTTCGTCATATCGTATTCTATGAACATCGTTTTCCCCTCCGTTTTTTGCGGCAAGGTTAGCCGCTTCATTATCTTTGAATTTCTTATATTCCTCTTGCGCCGAAGCCCGTTCTTCCTCGGTCTTTGCTTCTACCACTTTTCTGAGCAGCTTGTTCTCCGCGGCCATACGCTCCATACGCTCCGTTGCGTTTTCGGTAACGGCGGCTCGCGCAGCTTCTCGCTTCTCAATAGAGTCAGCGCGCTCTTTCCCCATAAGCTTGGCGTATCGCCTCTCGGCAGCGGTTACAGGAGGCGCTTCTGCGTCAGACCGGAAAGTTCCTCTGGAAATACTTCGTGTACCGTACACATCGACCTTGTTGCCTGAAATGTCGGTTCTCCGCGAATTAGTATCCCAGTCCTCATCGACGTTGTCCTTATATGCCTCATCATCGCGCCGATAGTCGTCTTGCCGAGTTTCCTGATGGGTTTCCTCGGTTTTACCAAGGTTCCTATCGCGGAACTGGGCTTTGCTGATAAGCTCATTGGCTTTTTTGTGCTCGGCAAGCTCAATGCGGCTGAGTCTTCTCACATATTCCGATACGTACGCGCCTTTGTCACTTAGCCAAGAGTCGGGGTCAGGCTCAGACTCGTTCGGATGCTCTTCGTACCAACGCTTGAGTTCAAGGTCATAGGCTTTTTCGGCCTTTTTTCTTGCGGCATCATAATCGAACTTGAATCTGGTATCATCATACTCCGAATTTTCTGCTGTGGCAACAGATTTTTTCTTGTCCTGATACTTTGCTTCTTTACGTGCTGCAACACGTTTTTCCGCAATGTCAAGAGCGTCTTCGTCATATGTGGGTTTGAAAACCTCTATGCCTTTTTCACGTGCTTCCGCTTCTCTCGCAGTGCGGGCAGCTTCTCTGTTCACTTTCGCCTCAAAGCTGGTAGGAGCTTTGCCCTCGACTACTTTCCGGTACTCCTCGATTATATCGTTGCGAGTCTGTTCATCGTAGCCTTTCAAGGCTTTATCAAGCGCGGCCAATTCGTCGCCAGTGACATTTTTGGCCTTGGGCGTGGCTGGCTTATTTGCAGCTTCTTCAGCTGCTTTCCTCTTAGCACGATAGTTGTTATACGCCTCTATCTGCTTGGGTGAAAGCAGCTTCATCGCACTTTCTGTGGAACCTCCCGCTCTTGTCACGGCTCCAATCGTCTCAAGCGCCGCGTTTAACGCGCCAGAATCGGCTGTGCGCATGTTTTCGGTCTTGGGTGCGGCAGGGATATCCCTCTGCACATTCTGCGCCTCCTGCGCCGTCTGTGCACCGTTTGCGTTCTGTACCCTGCCGCTGTTGATAGCGGACTGTATGGCCATCTGCCCGCCGCCGAGTACACCGCCGACGATGAGTCCGCCGAGGGCTTCCTCCTTGGCGCGCTTCGGGTTTATTACCGCGTTCTCGTCGGTCGCCGAGTAAAGCGGGACGTCGTTCGTGTAGAGTCCGCGCAGCCCCTTCTCGGCCATACCCTGAAGGACTTCTTCTTTAGCTTCGCCCGCCGTGCTCTTTACCCACTGCATAACGGCGCTCTTGTTGCCCTTTTCAAGCGCGTCTCGGAGCTGCTGCGGCAGCTTCTGAATACCGCCCATCGCTTCGTCGGAGCCGCCGACTTCAATCGTAGCGTTCGCAAAGCCGTTGAGGAGCGCGTAGAGGTTCGCCTGCGCCTCTGTCGCGCCGTCAGCCAGTGCCTCCTCGTAGCTTCCGCCCGCGGACTGCGCAAAGGCGCTCATCCACGCGGGAGACTTCATCATGTTCTTTGTAGCGTCCGCAATTGGGATGAGCTTTTGCGCCGCGCTGCTGCCCTGTGCTATGGCCGAGGCTGCCTCTAGCCCCGCTCTCGTCGCCGTCGCGCCGGCGCTTGCGCCGCCCGTAAAATAGGCCAGCACCACGTCAGGGATAGCGGCCACGACTTCGGGCGCATATTTCCAAGCGGTCTTGTTGAGCCTGCCTTCCTCAATGCGCTGCTGGGCTATGGCGTCGTTCTGCGCCAGCACCTCCGCCCCGCGCTTGTTGCGTCTCGTTATCCACGGGTCTTCATCCTCGAAGCCCCAGTTCGGGTTTATTGTCTGAAGGGTAGCGTTCACGAGCGCCTTGCCATGCTTGGCAACGTCACCGATGAGCATATCCACGGTCTGGGTAATGCTGTGGTCAGCCCGTGTCAAGCCCTGCTGAGTTGCAAGCTTCGCGTTGCCGAGGGCGTTTTTCAGCCGGTCGCCGCCGGTGTATACGCCGGTCTTGCCCTCCGCCTCGTCGAGCTTGCGCAGCTGTTCTATTATGGGCTTGCGCTGCGCGTCTATCTCGTCGCTCTGCTCCGTGGTCGTCACGTATGCAACGGCGTTGTCGAGCCGGTCAAGCTCCTTTTGCAGCTTCGCGCGCTGCTGGGTATAATCTGCGGTCGGGGGTGTGGCAACCGAGCCGTTGCCACTCTTGCTCATAAAACTGCTACTCTCAACGGTCTGATTTTTCGGAATTATGTCCTCCGCAGGTGTAGCAAGGTATCTGAGATTTTCTTCTCTGCGTCGAGCTTTTTCGTCCTACCCGTCAGTTTGCGCTCCCTTGGTGCTGGTAATACTGGAGCCGTTTGTGACTCCAGTATTTTTTGGCAAACTGCCGCCCGCAAGGTATCGGAGGTTTTCTTCTCTACTTGCCATAATGCCGCCTTTCTATTATCTAAGTGCGTCGAGATTTCGCCCGCCGCCAACCGAACCACTAATTTTCTGACCTCTCTGCGCCATTCTTTTGAGTTCGGCCATTCGCTCAATTTGAGAGTCGGTGTATTTGTCGGGGTTTGCGTAGGCATCTGCGGCGAAAGCCTCTGCCTGCCTGAGAGCCGAAAGCGTGTCGCCCTTATTGATGAGTTCCATCATATCCGTGAGATTAAGACCGTTACTGGTGTAACCCTGCCCATATTTATTATCAGTGACAGAATTGTCGCCAGTTCCGCTGGTTCCCCCACTGCCTCCACTGCCGCTGCTCTTGCCTGTCAGCCGCCTATATTCGTCCTCGCTTATCTTGCCCATGCTGTAAGCAAGCTGCGGGTTTGAGTATATCCAATACTGTGCCATGTTGTTTGCAGCGTCGTCGCCGTAAAGCTTCGCGTAGCCTGAGAAATCTCCGTAGCTTGCAAGAGTCTTCGCTATAGCCGCATCACGGTTCTCCTGATTGCCGTACTCGTCCATAAGGGCTTTTGCACGGTCGTAGTCGTTCTCGGCTATTGCAGATGCAACTGCGGACTTGTACTGCGTCTCAAGCGCAGCTATCTGCTGGTCGGCTCTTGCGAGAGCGTCAGCCTCTGCCGTGCGGAGATTGCCGTAATCCCTCTGCCAAGTGCTGTTCTGGGCGAGCGCCGCCTGCGACGCCGTGCCGGTGTTAAGGCCGCTGCCCGCCGCCTGCTGGTTGAAGTTCCGGCGGTTGCGCTCATACTGCACCGCGAGGTCATTCGCCCTCTGCTGATACGTCGGCGCTATCTGGTTCTTGGCCTCCTCCTGCGTCTGCCGGTTCTGGTTCTATGCGCTCTCAAGCTGACTGAGCGTAGCGGCCTTCTGAGCGTCGTACATTCCGTTTATAGCAGATGCACGGTCAGTATTGTACTTGTTGTAGGTTTCCTCAAAGCTTGCCATGCCTTAACCTCCTATCAGCCGCGCCCAAGTCTGAGCGCCTATGATACCGTCCTGCTGCAAGCCGCAGGCGCGCTGGTACGCGATAACCGCGTTGCAGGTGTCCTGCCCTATCTCGCCGTCAGCGCCGCACCTGCCGCAGGAGTATCCGCGCCCGATGAGGAGCAGCTGCGCCGAGCGGACGAACTCGCCCTTGTCGCCGTAGCGCAGCAGCGGCAGGCCGGTGACGTTCAGCGTCGAGGCGGTCGCCTGTGTGGTAGTCTGTGCAGGCTGCGTTGGATTGGCAGCAGCCTCGTAGCTTATCCAGCGGGGCTTACCCCACAGACCCCAGCCGCGCCCCGCGAGCTTGGTCTTGACCACGCCGCGCGCGTGGCCGGTTGCCTCTACGACGTCGCCGCCGCCGACGTAAACGCCGACGTGGGACATGTCCCGCATGAACACGCATACGCCCGGTATGTCAGGCATGGTGTCGATACTGCCGCTTTCGGGGCAGGACATATACAGTCCACTTACTGCGACATCCTGCACTGATTTGTATGCAGGCTCGCTGTCCGGAGTATCGCACCAGCGATAGCCCTTGATAAGGCCAACGCAATCGTGTACCTTCTGCCCGAACTGCGATTCGAAGTCGTCCGCCGTGTAATATTCCGGGTACTGCGTCCGCTTCTGCGCGAGCAGCGCCGCCGAGGCCGTCTGCCCGAATGTACCCCACCAGTAGGGCTTCCCCAGCTGCGCCAGTGCGTATTCTACAAGTCCTGTATTTGTCTTGCTCATATTGTCCTCCTTATCAATACGGAACTATTTTAGTTCCGGTGTCTATATAAGCTCTATACCTGACGTACCCCGTGCCGGTATCTATCATCGCGCAGTAGTTCACAAGTGCCTGCCCGGTGTCGATTTTCACGTAACCCTTCGGGACAGATTTCTTCGCAGTTACTGTTACTGTTGTCTCGCCAGTAACCGTGTGCGTAGCTCCGTCGTCAACGATACCGCCACCGCCGAAGTGCGCCGCCGTCAGCTCATAGCCGTCTGCGGCTGCCCTGTAAAGCTGAATTACATCTCCAGCACACAGCAAATCGCCTTCCGCAAGCTTTGCACTTCGAGTGTTGGTTCTGTCATATACATCCGCCTGTGCTACGCCTTCAGACACGCTTTTGTGAAATACATACGCCGTACCTGCCGTCTCGCTCGCACTGCCGCTGCCCGTTGCCGTCTTTTGCGACTTCAACCATGAGGTCGGGTAGACTTTAATTGTGCTGCTGGCGCTTATGTTGATGCTCTTCGCGCCTCCGCCTGCGGCGTGCTGCACCGTGATGCTCGCAGGGGACGGTGTTCCCGTGAAGGACTTCGTGCCGCCATTCGTTGAACCGTAGGTGCTCAGAGTTGCCGAGCCGCTGCTGCCGGAGTTGTCGGAAGCTGTAACGGTAATAGTTGCCTCGGCCGATGTACCGTAGCCGCTTCTGCCATAGTAACTGAACTCGGAAGTCTCAAATGTTACCGTTGTCGCATTCGCAACGGGGTCGTAACGCGCCGTATAGTTTATATACGTCGAGCCTGTCCAGCTATAAGCAGTTAGCTCCGCGGTATATGAAAGCTGCGCCATGGCTTCACGCCTCCGCCTTTACAAAATATATTCTCCCGACAGTTCCGGGCGCAGGCAGCGCTGCCTCGCTGTCAAAGTAGTCTTCTCCGGCCACAAGCTGCTTGTTGAGCTTTTTGCTTAGCGCGTTCGAGACGCATTGCGTACTTGGCACGGTATCTTCTGAAGGCGCATTGAGGTTTGGGTTAACTGCCACATAGCTTACCACGTCGCTCGAACCGGAGTCGTCCAGAATTGCGCCGTCGTCAGTGAGGGTAATGGAGTAGCACCCCATTGAGGGCATTACAATACCATCGTTGGAGGCGTTGAACGACATAAAGTAATGCACAAATATTATCTCGGCATCACTCTTGGCCTGCATTTCATAGAATTCCACGGCATCATAACTGTGAAACTCGACGTAAGGCAGCATACCCGCATTGTAGGCGGCCAGAGCCTCCTGCAATGTTTTGTCCGAAGTACACATATGTGTATCGGGGTAGAACGTCACCGTTACCTTAAAAGTGCCACCCGAAGCCGACATAGTCCCCACTATTTTGTTTCCTGCTGCGTTGTGCGCTGTATACCCTGCTTTGAGCGCCGCCGGCTCTACCGTGTCCGCCGTCAGGTCAAGCTTAACTTCGTCATCTATAATGACCTTGCTTACTCCCATGTCAGCCTCCTATCGTGAGCGTTATTCCTCCCGCCGCGTTGGCTGCTTCTGAAACAGGTATCGCCGCGACCGTCACCGAGGACAGGCAATTGTAGCCGCTGTCGGGCAGAACCTCCTGACTTGCAAAGCTCGGAGTGACAGACTTTGCCTGCGGCTTCATTCCTTCGGAACCGGACATAGAACCGGCTACACCGAGCACCGTTATGCCCTCGCGGATGTTTTCGGGGACAAGCTTTGCTTTCTCCGCAGCCGCTATCTGCGCCTTGCCGCTTCCGTCGTGAAAGCCCATGGGAATGGGCGGTGTGCCGTCCTTGGTAGCTATTTCAAGTGTCTTTGCCCCGTTGTTCGGCATTGTGCCGGTCAGCTTGGAACCGGCCACATAAGCGGTTTTGTCCTTGAGTATTTCCGCCGCAGTCGCCGTCGCGTCCGAGGTGTTCGCGTCGTTCGTGTTCGTGCCGACGATGGGCGCGCCGCTCTTGTCATGCGCCTTGATGCCCTTTTGCAGAGCAGCCGCGGTTATGTCGTCGCCCGTAAGGTCAAGCTTTACCTCTGTGCCGAGTATTACCTTGTTGATGTGGTCAGCCATAATATTCATCCCCCAAAATAAGTGTTTTCCCGCCCGCGTCGTTTGAAACTTCGAACTGCGGGATTTTCTGCACTGTCACGTCGTCCAGCATTGAGTGCCCCTTCGTCTCCAGCACCACCGGCTCGTAAGTCTTAGGCCGCACGTCATATTCCCCGGTATATTTTGGCGACGTGTCGGCCGTTATCTTTATTCCGAGGTCGAGAGCGAGCTGTGAGCCTGCGCCAATGTTGGCGCTTATCCGCCGCACCCGCTGCATCTTTGCCGTCACGGTTCTCATCACAGCACTCTCCTCGTATCTGTCGCTACGACCTCTATCTCCCCTGCCTTGAGCACGCCCGACACGGTGCCGTCGGCAAACTTAGGCCGTATCAGAAGGTCGTATCTGTCCTCTGCCATAGCGAAGCTCTCTTCCTGCGTCAGCGGAAACTGGAACTCGCCGTTGGCGTAGCCCAGCTCGTCAGGGTAGAGCTTGGATATGCCGCCGAGAATGACCTCCATAGCCTCGATATCCGCGTCCGTGACAGGCTCGCCGTCAGCTGTCAATGCTATCGGTATGAGCTATGCGTCGCCCTGCAATATTGTCATGCGTCCTCCTTATAGCTTCGTGCGGCCTCGGTATGCCGTAGCCTTTTTCTTTCCGATGTACGGCACAGCCTTAACGGCTGCACCGTTTATGTAAATTACCGCCTTTGACGAGGCATGTTCTCCGCTTACAACGGTTTCTGCCCCGCTGCCTGTGCCTTCAGTCTGGCGCGTCGCGGTGGAACTCATGTACGCCTTAACAACAGCCGATGCCGATATGACTATGGACTTCTCCCCGTCTGCGTCGCTGTGCTGCACTGTGACAGACGTGGGCGACGGCGTAGCCGGAAAGTCTTTGGAGCCGCTTGCCGTGTTGCCATACGCGGACATCTGCGCAGCGCCCTTGCTCGCCGTGTTATCGGCAGCCTGAACGCTTATATCCGCCGAGGCAGATGTGCCGTAGTTATTGCGACCCCAATACGTGAACTTTGACTCTGCGAACGTAACCGTGGTCGTATTCGCGCCCTCGTTGTATTCGACCTCGTAGTTAATGCTTACCGTGCCGCTCCAGTTCCAAGCACTGTTCGTAACGGCAAAACTCAGTGTAGCCATACATCACCTCATACAAGGAAAAACAGCTCGTCGTCTGCGATGTCCGGCGGCAAAGAGCTGCCATAGTGTACACCGCTGACCAGTTTGTACCGCGTCGCTGCCATTGCCGTATTGGGTGCACCTGCTGCCAGCTTTTCGCCGGTGACTGCGCCCGCGCCAAGTTTTGTTGTAGTAACCGCGCCGGACGCAAGCTTGTCTGCTGTAACGACTCCGCCTCTGATTTTTGCAGACGTAATGCTGCTATCGTCCATCTGGTCAGTGCCGACGGCCTTGTCTGCTATCTTCGCTGTGGTAATGGCCTTGTTTGCTATCTTGGCCGTGGTGATGGCCAGCTCCGCAATAGCCGCAGTCGCAACAGCGAGAGCCGCTATCTTCTCCGCCGTTACAGCGCTCGCACCAAGCTTGCCCGATGTCACAGCGCCGTCCGCTATCTTCGCCGAGCCTACCGCGCCGTCCGCTATCTTGCTTCCGGTAACAGCGTTGTCCGCCAGCTTTGCCGCCGTGAGAGATGCGTCGGGAATGTTACCGACTGCCGCCTCGCTCATCTGCTCTTCAAGCTTTTCCAGCGCCGCCTGCACAGTTGCTATGCCGGTAAGCCCGGATATTGCCGCTATGCCGAGGTTTCCGGCAGCCGTGCTGCCCTCAAGCGCGGGGAGTAGAACGGTGTTTATCCACGTCTTGATAGTGTTCCCGGCCTTGTCGAACGTCGCCTTCAGCTGGTCGGCGGAAAGCCCGTCAACGTCGTTCGGCTCGTCGTCAAGCTTGCTTATCTATGCAATATCTTCTGTCAGTTTGGTAAATGCCATTTTTTCACCCCTTCGTATATCCGGTAAACCTCACTCGCATATCCGCCGCGAGTATCGTGCATGTCGTGTCAGGCTCCGCCGCCATGAATATAAGCTTATAAAAGACGAACTTCTTCGCCTTTATCTTCAGCCTTGTCATATGCGGCTTGCGGTTCGTGCCGAAGCTCCAGTTCCGGAAGTTCGCGCGCCTGAAGCTCGCCATCTGGCTCGCCACAATCTTTTCGGCATAGGTGCTTTTTCTGTCTGTCTGCGCAGTAACGGTCACTTCGCCGTTTGCCTCCGGATTTATGCCTATCCATATCTGAGCGGAGTATTTGCGCATGTAATCCTGCCCAAAGCTCATCGAGCCGCTTTCCCAGTATGCGTCGATAGCCCGCCCGTCGTCGGTGATATGCTCGTAGCCTAAATGCTCTATCGCGCCGCCGGACGTGCCGTAGTAAAGCGCACCGTGGAAGTTCGCCATGCATACTGCGTCAAAGCCGTCGTAGCAGTACCAAGCGTCCGCCGCGTAGTTCTGCACAAGAGCCTTGCCGTTATAACAGATGTAATACTCCTGATTGTCGTTGTCGTCCCAGCAGTAGCATTTCGCAAGGTCAAAGCCGCCCAGCGTCGCGTATATCCGGTCGCTTATGCGCTTCGCCTGCCGCTCGTCCGCCGTCAGGTTCGAGGAGTAGCTGCTGTTGTTTCGCCACTCGAAAGCGTCCTTGCCGTGCAGCGTTCTGGGTGAGTTCAGCACGAGGCGCGTCTGCCCAAGCGCAGCGTTGCCTATCGCCCTGTTGATAGGCGATACATAAAAGGCTTTCGTCGTTGCGCCGTCGGACAGCGTAAGCTCGCTCGTGCGTATGCTCCACGCGCTGCTCGACTTGAAGGCAACGAGCGTGGAGTAATGCCGTATCAGTCCGGTGATGGGCGTGTTCGCATCGCCAACGTTCACAACGTTCAGGTCAGGGAAATAATCCGCCCTCGGCTTGCCGTCGTAGTCAAGTCCTGAGTATATCGCCTGATTGCTCCCGTCGCCGTAGAGGAAAACCCGCGTGTCCTGCGCGCCGTCGTAAAGCTCGCTGTACCGCATCGAGCTTACCTGTGTGCGGAAGTTCGTCGCCATCGTCCAGCCTATCTCAAAGCTGTTTACGCCGAGCGCCGGAACTTCAGTAAAGGTCACTGTTCCTGCTGTCAGGTCTGCCGTGTATGCGCTCGCCGCCAAATTCTCGCCGGTTTTCAGGTCTTTCACATAGTCGAGGCTCTGCAAGCCGCTTTCCGGCAGCGTGAATTTCGCTGCCTTGCCGTCCGGGGATATCCAACAGCGCCGAGTGCCTACGAGCTTGTTTACCTCCTCCAGCGTTTCCCCGCCGCCGTTCGGAGGAACGGCTATCGTCACAAGCGGCCTGTACCCGCCGACGTCCGAAAGCGTCGTGCCGTCATACTTCTTGTATTCGCTGCCATTTATGAGGTAGAGCATTTCGGAAAAACCGAACATGTGTACCTCATTCGTGGTGTCGATACTGCCTATCTCGGTCGCAGTGAAGGCTCCCGTCTCCGCGTTCCACAGCCGCCAGAGCTTGCCGCCGCAGGCGGCGATGAACTCCTCATTGCCGTTTATGTAACCAGTCCACATGCCCCGCACGGGGGAGGAGCCGAGGCTCACAATCTTCTTGCTGCCGGGTCTGCGGCGCAGATTCCCGTCTCGCGTAATGGCAAAGTTACGCATTACCGCCGCCTCGCCAAGCTTCAGCTTGGTGTCGCCGTCGGGATTCTCGTTCATCCCCATCCACGCTTTTATCTGGAATATCTTTTCACTTGTGCTGCCGCTTATAGTCGCCATTGCCGCTCCTTACTTGAAAGAATTCCAGCCGCCGACGCCAATCATGTTTATGTTCAGCGTCTTCTCACCGGTGTCTACCGGTCTGTCAATATAGCCGCCGTTGTTGGGCTGCTTCAGGGCGTTCAGGCATCCCTGCGCCCTTTTGTTGTCGCTTGTCATTTCCCGCACAAGCCAGCTTTCGCGCTTGTCACGGGCGTACTCGAATACCTCGCGGTACTTCATAAAGTCGTCGTGGTCTTCGCTCTGAAGGTTTTTTATCTGCCTGTCGCTCAACTTGAGAAACAGTTTCATGCCCGCGTAGTCCGGGAAAACATGTTTCTCCTCGCAGTCTGCGAGCTATGCGCCTATCGCATTGCGAAGCTCCTTCGGACTGTTGTACTGCGGTTTGCGTCCTCTGGTTTCCATGTTGCCCTCCTTAGCTCCACATTCCGAATTCGTTATATGGTTCTATCCCGCCGTAGATATCCTCAATGTCCTCGCTCGCCTGTGGCAGGCCGAACACGAGCCTGTTCTTCAGCTCGTCGTAGCGCTGCTGGAAAAAGCTTGCCGCGCTTGGGTTTTCGTCAAGCTGCAAATGCGCCGCGAGGCCATACGGAAGTATCGTCCGGCAGATGTAATCGTCAAGTCCGATGCTGCTGTCGAAATCGCTTATCGTAGATACGATAGGCCGCTTTCCTGCCCTGCTCACCTTATATGTGTCGGAGTACATGTACAGCTCACCGGTGAGCATATTGAGTATCAGCAGCGTCCTCTGCTTGTATTCCTTAGTGTCTGCGGTGTCGGTGCTGCCGGTGCTTTCGTTGACCTCGTCTATAAGCCCCATCGCCGCGTCGAATACGTCCTGAGCCGTAGTTGCCATAGTTTCGCTCCTTATCCTGCATCAGCCGCCCGTTAAGGCGGCTGATGTTTTGTTATAATCAATTACTTTGCAGGTTTGTCATAGCCAAGCGCTCTTGCGCTGTCGCCGGTTCCCTCGGTGGTCGGGTCGACCACAACGCCGAGTATCGTCAGAACAACGAACACAGCGTTCACAACGGCAAGCAGCTTGTCACTAAGCTCGCCGAAGTCCAGAGTGAAACCGAACACCGCCGCAACTGCCTGAATGAGCAGGAGCACGGCGGGGATAAGCGCCAGCCAGAAGCTCTTGTTCTTAAACCTGACTTTCCAGTTAATCATGTCAAGACCTCCCAATCTTGCGTTCGAGTTCGCTTATTTTTGCCTTAACTTCGTTTATGTCTCGCTCCAGCAAAGGGATGCGGGCAGCGAAGCTATTGTGCATTTCAACCTTCTTTTCGAGCTGCTCAACTCTGTATGCAGTTAGCCTGAAGCCGCTGTAACTGCCGAGCGCTGCTCCTATAAGGCTGAGAACTGCAATGATAATTTCTGTCATGTACTGTTCCATATAGCCCTCCGTTTACAATGTTTAGGTGTGGGGCGCGTTTAATCGCGCCCCGTTAAATCATGCAACGGTGAAGGTAGCTACGCCGGAGTTGAGGCTGCCGGTCTTTTCTGCATAAGCTTTGATAACAGTACCTGCCGCCGGGGTGGTGAAGGCCGCAGAGTAGGTCTGTGCGTTTCCGCTGGTCTTCGGGTCGCTGCCGTCAAGGGTGTACTTGATGGCGGTGGAGCCTTCGGAGGTAATGGTTATCTTGCTGGAAGCGTTGGCAATGGTCGGGGTAGCCGCCGCTGCGGTAGCATAAACCAGAATGCCGTCGCTGTGTGCGCCGAGAACGAAGCAGTCGTGCAGGAGCCTGCCCTGAACGATGTGGCCGTCGACGACGTACTGGTTGTCGAGGACGCGCAGCGTCTCGATTTTCTTCGGGGCACAGGCAACGCCCTTCTTGATTATCATAAAGCTGACGTTGTCGGGGAGATAAACATCGGGAACGATGCGAACCTGCATACCGCCGATAGTGCCGCAGACGCCGTTTACGACAGCAGCCTGACCTGCTTTCTCAAGGCCGACGACCTGATCTGCCAGCTTCATGTTCACAGCCATGGTTTCGCCGATGTAGATTACGCGGCCTGCAAGGGGGACAAGCAGGTTGCTCATCGCAGCGCCGGCTTTGAAGATAGCCTCAAGGATAGTGTTCTTAGCGAGCGCGGTAGCGTTCACCGTGACGGTCTTAGCACCGTTTGCCATCTTCGCGAGGCGGTACTTATCGACATAAGGGATAAGCACCTCGTCGGTCTGGCGCTTGAGAACCTTGCTCGCAGCCTTAATCATAAGCTGAGAGGTGTTGTTGCCCTTGTCGATGACGCCGTTGAAGCTCTTGTCGTCGCTGACGGTCATCTCCTGATAGGTGTCTCCGACCTCGGTCAGAGCGCCGAAGCGGGAAGAACCGTCAGTCTTGGTGCGGTCGTAGTCCACCAGCGGCAGCGTGTCAACGCTGTATACCCTTACGGTAGATACGCCAGTCCAGTCCTACTCAGAGGTGAAAAGACCCTCGGTGCAGGAGCCAATCTTGAATCTCTCCGCAACCTTGGGAGAGGCTTTACTTGCGAGATTTATTGCCATGTTTTAATCCTCCGTTGTTACACAACTCAGACGGAGTCCCAACCCTCATCGAAGGCGTCCTTTGGTGTGGGTGCTCCGGCGCTTTGCCACGAGCCTGTACTCCGTTCCTTATTTCTTTGGTTTAGTTTAAGTTCTTCAAGCTCTGCTTTGAGCTTGGCGTTTTCGTGCTTGCGGTATGCGCCTGCAAGGTCGCCGGTTCTGGCGCACTCCGTCCATACCTCCTTGGGGATATCCTCCGGCTTCACGCCGGGGTACTCCGCGATAAAGGCTCTGAACATCTGCGCCCTCTGCGCAGCGCTTTCGTCCTCAGCCGGCTTCTCCTGCTGCTCGGCGGGCTTCGGCTGTTCGGCCTCCGGCTCCTTCTCAGGCTCCGGTTCTGCTGCGGTCAGCCGCGTCTGCGTAGCGCGGATAAGCGCGTCTTCAGGGCTTACCACATTGCCGGACTTCTCTGCGTCCTGAATGCTCCATGTGGCTCTCACTCTGTCCAGATGCTGCTCGATGGTTGCGTCGCCTGCACGTTTTGCAAGCTCCTTCAGGAATTCGGTCTGACCGTTCAGCGCAGCGCGCTCGCGCCTCAGTTCATCCCTATCCTGCCGCACACCGTCGTAGTCCATGCCCTTGCCTGCGAACTCAAGCACCTCGTCAATGGTGTACAAGCCTTCCTTGCCAAGATGCTTGAGAGTGTAGAGTTGGTGTCCCTCTGTGTTCTCCTGCGCCCCGGCGTTATCCGCTTCCTCCTGTGCACCCGTTTCGGCTTCTGCCTGCTCGGTCGTGTCGCCATCGCCTTCCTCCGTTGGTGTCCCGGTATCAGCCTCCTGCGGCTCGTCCGCCTCAAGCTCAAAGCCATCGTCCTCACTCGGAACGTCGCCCCAGCCTTCGTCAAAGGCGTTCAGGTCAAGCTCCTCGTTCTGCTCTGTGGTCTGCTGTACTGTGTTCTCCAGTTCCATGCTGCTCCCTTTCCGGCGTTGGTGTCCCGCCTCAAGTTTTATCTTTCTATTTCAAAGCCGTTGGTGTCCCGGCTCAGATTAGACCTTCCGTGCTGCCGGTGCGGTTTATCTGCCTTTGCAGGCTTCCGTAACCGCTTCCGCCGCTTATCTCGTGGTTTGTCCCGCCCATATATGTCTTCGGGGCAGCCGCACCGCCCGGAGCCGGGAGCGCAGTCATTTGCGCATCAAGCTCCTGCTTCTTCTCGTTTATCAGCGCCCGCTTACCCGGCACAGTGTAGTCGGGAATTCGCTCAAGGTACTGCACAATGTTTATATGGCCTGCCTGAAGCAGCGCGTCCAGCGTCTGCACAGCTGCAATTTCCGAGAAGTACGAGCTTGCGCCTACGTCAAGCTTAAGAGCCATCGGGAAGTTCTTGAGCATCGAGAAGTCGAACTCAAGCGTAACCTCGTCCGGCAGCGCAGCTCCTGAGAATTCGGCGGCCTTTTGAAGCTCCTCCGGAGGCTCCATATCCACCGGCCTCTTGCCATAGTACGCGGCCATGAATTCGAGATATATCCGGAACAGCTCCTCCGTTGCACGGTAAAGGTTCTGCTTCGTTATCTCCGCAGGAGTCGATGCCGCCCTTTGCAGAGCTATGATTGCGGAGGTGTTGTCCGGTCTGGTATCGCCAAGGGCAACGCTTGTCGCGCCAAGGCTCTGCTCCGTCTCCTCTATGGCCATCTGAATGAACTGGCTTATCTGCGGGGATATACTTGCCGGGTCGATTATCTTCGCTACGGAGTTGATGTCGCCGCCGGCAACCGGTATCGCGCCTCCGACTCTGTTATCCCAGCCCGGAACTCGCGTCCGGTCGTAGATTATCTTCGGGAAGCTCGTGCGCATCATCGAGAGCATCGACATTGCGTAAGCCTTGTTTATGAAAATCTGGTTCGGGATAAGTCCGGTCGTCATGGCCTGCCCGTGGTAGCTGTCCTGTATGTAGTCCCAGCAGAGCCAGCATATCGGGTAGAGCCTGATGCCGAGGTTGTAAGGCTCCTTGACCGGGCAGCTCTGAGTGCTTTCATATGCCCAAATCTCGCCCGTTTCCTCATCACGCCACATCGTCAGCAGCATCGTCACCTTGTCGTCGGTGTACTTTGCGCTGTCGGTAGCATTCGATGCGTCAGTGTCAGGCGTTATATTCGCCCACGCAGGAGAGCCGTTCTCCTTCGCCCTCTTGCGCACATTCCGCGCAATCTCTCGCTTGACTATCTGGATGTACGGCTGGTTCTGAACGAGCCTGTCGTTGGGGTTGCCGAAGATAACCCTTGTGTTGCTGATTATTTCGGTGCGTATTGCACCTCGCTTGCCGTGGCCTACGGGAACGTTCGCGTCCCAATAACTGAACATGCAGCCGTCTCCGTCAACGGCAGCGTTGCGGGCGAACTCTCTCAGCAGGGAGGACACGTTATTTGCCTCGTTTAACGCGTCAAATTCCTCGTTGACGACGCGCACCGGCTCGGTAAGGCTTCCGGTATCAGGTGTGTTTGCAAGCGCGGTAGCGTTCACCCTGATGTTGTCGGTGGTTATTGTGGCAACCGAGAAGTTAACGACGCGCTTTATGATATTGAACTGCGGCGTCGGCAATCCGTTTGCCTGTACGCCTTCCCACTGTTTGCCTACCTAAAAGTTCTCGTTGCTCTTAACAGTCGCGTCGAGATTTATCTGGTTGTTGAAGTTCAGGCCGCTCTGGTAGAAGTTCCAAGCCACAGCTGGGCTTATCTTCCCAGCACTGCCAAAAAGGTTCAGGCTGTTTTCATCCACGCTTTATGCCCTCCTTGTTGAGCTTGGCAATGTCCTGCCCATAGTTGAGGATGTTCTGCAAGCCGTCGTTCCAAAGCTTCTCCGCTTCGTTCGCATTCGTCAGCGCATCAACTGGAAGCTTGTCGAGCCGAGTCTCAAGCTTATCAACCTTGGCGTTGATTTTAGAGAGCAGGCCGTCATAGAGGCTGTTTGCTTCTGCAATACTTCTAACGTTGTTTTTTATGCCCTCAATGCCGTCGCCTGCCGCCTTAGCGGTGCTTTTTATTTTCTCGTCGATATCTGCCATGCCCGTATAGATGTTGTCAATGTCCTTCTGCATGTAGACTATGTCGTCCGCCATCTTGGCGGTAGTGGTCAGCAAACCTGTCACAATGTCAAGCAGTCGGTCAAAACGCCTGCGGGTGTAATAGAACACACCGCCCGTAAGTATCAGGGTCAGTGCGATAGATGCGATGATGATATATACCATAAGCCCTCCTCAGTAAACCATGTAGCTTGCGTCGCAGTCGCCGCCGCACATGAAATGCTCGTAGTCTTCGCGGCGCTCTTCCTCGGCGTCCTCAATCTCGGCAACAGCCTTCTCGCCTTCAGCAGCGATAGTCCTGCTGATGCAGTAATACCTCGCGCTGTCAACGGAGTGGGTTATGCTGTGCGGCTGCTTGGCACAGTCGTTCGGGTCGTTATCGTCGGCCTGTATGTCGCATATGTCACTCGTCAGCTTGCTGCATGTGTCGAAGAACATAAGCATCGGAAGCTTGTCAGGTGCTTTGCCTTCCGGGTACAGCCGCCGCACGAACGGGTCTTTCAGCGGAGCCGGGGTAAGCATGTCCTTCATAATCATGTGGCCTTGCACACGATTGTTGTCGCTGCGCACTATCGGGAGGCCGTACTTGGCAAAGCTCTCTGCAAGAGTTCTGCCCGTATCTTTCTGCCGGTTCCACATATCGGGAGGTGCGTAGGTTATCAGCACCTTCTCGCCCGGAGGGGTGTTTTCAAGAGCAGCCTTTGCCGCGTCCTGAACCACAAGCCCCTTATGCTCGTAGTACCTGATACACCAGCTCCGCCCGTCTTCATCGACTGCCCACCATGACAGAGCAAACATATCAAAGCCGTAGTCAAAGCTTCGGTATATCGGCCAGTGCTTCGGCACGTCAAACGCCTTTCTGATGTGCAGCGCAGGAACGAAGTTCTTGAAGTAGCTTCCGCTCAGAGCGTTCCAGTCACCATATCGGAAAGCCCGCATTTGGTCTTCCGGCATGTTTGCAAGGTTGTGCAGATACATGGGTGAGGAGTCAAGCAGATACTTGTTGTCCTCAACCGTTGCGAAGATGAAGGTGTAGTTTTTGGGGTCTTCGTTCTTTTCAGGGTTCTCGTCATCGACTATGTAGTTCCTGTCGATGAACAGCCTCTTGACCCATCTATGTCCGACGCCGCCGGGGTTGCACGTCAGGTACATTCGTTTTGGAAAATCATTGACGCCGCGTATACAGCCCTGTAAATACCGGAAAGCCCGTTCGCTTAACTGAGTTGCTTCGTCAATGAAGATTACGTCGTATTCAACGCCCTGATACTCGTTCTCTGCGGCATCACCGTCGTAGTGGCCGAACTTTATCACGGAGCCGTTGTAGAAGGTCAGCAGATGGCTCGTCCCGTTGTAGGAATATATCTCCGGCGGAAGCCATCGCAGTATAGGCCGCACAAGGTTTTCTTCAAGCTCTGGGTAGTGGCAGCGTATCATCAGCACCCTTATGCCGGGATAGTTCAGGCACATGCCAATCGATTTCAAACGTATGACGTGGCTTTTTCCGCCGCCCTTCGCTCCGCCATAGCAGACGAAGAAGCTGTTCGCGTCTAGGAACTGCTGCTGCTTTTCGCTAACAGTCCCGAAGTCAAGCTTTATCTGTTTGTCTCCGGCCTACGCCCGCTGCTTTGCCATTTCCCGCCGCCTTTCGTTTTTGTTATGCCGCCTGTTTTTCTGGTAGGCCGGGTTGGAATTGAACCAACTGCACCGTCAGGTATCTGTTTTAGAGACAGACGCATTCCCAATCTGCCACCGGCCTGTGTATAGGCGATTTTCACGCCGCTGTTTATCTCACGGTACGCCCGCCAAAGCGAACAGCCTTGCCCGATAAAAAAGGAGAGGTGTAGCAGCTATTATGCCTCTACGCCTCACATGTTAACGATTTTCAGCATGTCTGTCAATATCTTTCACACTTTCTTGGAAATTTGCTCTGAAGTGTCCAGCTCTCCTCTGAAGTGTCTGGCGAGTGACACCTCCCTTCTGTGAGAGGCTACGCCCCTTTTTCCGCTCCCCTCCCCCTACGTTACACTCAATCTCTGTGTGGTGCTGACAACCTTCATCTCCACGCAGCCGTACCTTATAGGCCGCGCAGCAGCGCCAGCACCACGCTGTCCTACCTTATGCCTCTTGGCTTCAGAGAGGTAGTCGCGCGCAGGAATCTCTGGGGAGGAAAGAGAGCATAACTCCCCACGTAGCGACCCTTGGCGAGATACAATACTGGAATACAGGAGTATATATACAGGAGTAATACAGTGGAGAATACTGGTAGTTGGAAAAGGAGAAAAGGGAAAGGGGAAAGGGAAAGAGGTAAACGAAGAAAGTGCAAGACAATAAGACAGGAAAAAGAAATAAAATAAAACAGGTAAAAAACAGCTCTCACTGCGCAGGAAGTCACTGTTCGCCATGCCGCCCAGCACCCAGACCACTGTGCGCATGTCCCTCATCACACCGGACATCCCAGCCTTGGCTGTTGCCTTGGACTGTCTGCCACATGCACATAGCCGCGCTCCGGCGGGTCGACAAGTGGCAAACACTTGCCTCTGCTGTCACGTCGATGCTGATGCGCCTCAGTCTCCCTTACCGGCAGAGCCTCCGTTACCCTACTGCTGCCGTCTCATTTCGGAACAACTCCGCAGCAGAGAAGCACACAACGCTGCCCGTTCGGGAACGCATCGCGTAGAGTTGCTGTCGGGCTTCGCTCCGGACGTCGCGTCAGATGCCCTGCGGTTCCGTTCAGCCCGCGTCGCCAGCGGTATGTGCAGTATCTATACCTTTCAAACTCACGAAAGAACCCCCTCCCTTACTCTGCAAGTATAGTGAGAAACCGCCTTTTATTTAATTATCCGCGCCGCCACGGCGCGGGGTAAAGGAAGCTATTTCTTCTTTCAAGGCGGTAAAAACTTTTCTTATTCGCTGAGGCGACAGAAAACTTTTTACTGGCTGCGCTACGCTTCGGCCTTGAAAGAAGAAATTTTCACACTGTTTCTTGCGCCGTAAGGAAGGAGAACCTTCCGTGAGATTGAAAGGAGATACTACACATGAAGAAAACCGCTGACAACGCAGACATTATGAACGAAACCTTGCAGGACATCCACGACGGCGTCCTCAACGCGGAAGACCTCGACATCGACAACTTCTCCGACGTGGCGCTCCCCGAAGAAGGGCATCACGTCGTCCGCATCATCTGCTGGGAGCTGGTTCCGGAAAAGGAAATCGTCAACAGATATCAGGGCAAAGTCGTCCACACCGGCGAGAAAACCAAGGCTTATATCAGCCTCGACTTGAAGGACAGCACCGGACGCGTGTTCACAACTCGCCTTTACCCCGGTGGAGTAGCCGGCTTCATGCGCAACATGGCTGCGCAGTCCGACGGAGCTTGCCTCGGCATGAAGCTGTCTGAAGTAATTCGGTACTTCATGCAGCACGACATGGACGTCTGGGTTCGCTGGGACAGCAGATATGGCGTTCAGATTGACTACTTCGACAGAGATGAGCGTGAATGACGCTCATCAAAAAAAGAATATAAATAACAAAAAACCAGACGAAATGTCTGGTTTTTTGTTATTCCAGTTATGAAAATTACAGCGTCAGCAATTTGTGAAGAAGCCACGCTGTTCCAAATCCGCAAGGTAAGATATGAACTCATCAACAACTTTTGGCCGAGTTTTCGCCTCTGACGCATATTTATATAAACGTTTGACAGCTCTTTTAACGGTAAGAGATGGTTTGCCTCTCGTCTGCGCATAGACATCAACAAAATAGCCGATACCGTCCTCAAGACTATCCAAATCGGCAAACCCACTATCCCTGAACATATCAGAGCAAGCAGCAATTACAGATGCCAACAGCTCCTCGCCAACTGCCAACGGAGTTTTCTCAAGATATTCAAGTATCAAAACACGGCAGAGGTCTGGACTTGGAATTACTCGAAGTGATGATGACAGCCGGTACAGAATGTGCTTCAACTCATCATTAAGCCTTGGCGATGCATCGAAATACTTATCAAGCGCAACTTCATAATACGCAGCAACCTCAGCCGCCAACTCACGCAGAAAATAATGGTCTTTCCTTGCACCATCAGGCCAACCGTAAGAACGCCTCAAGTTGTCCATTCTATCGTAGTATTCATCTGCAACCGAAAGCGCTTCAGCATATGGCAAATGCATAGCCGCAGTCTTACTCTCGGCATAGTGCGAATTTAAATACACTTCATATAAGTCGTCACGTAAAGACGGACTTGCCGGGCAGCCGTGCAAATCAATCCATTCTCCATTTTTGAAAGAATACTGCTCGCCATCACGTATAACAGTACGTGTCATCTGCATCCCGCCTTATATGTATATGGGCAATGTTGTCAAATGCAAGAGGAAGGTAATAAAACTACCTATCACTTGTCATACGATAATAGGTCGCATCACCAAAAGCTGGCCAATTATCTCGTTCATCTTTGGAAACATACGGGACAGCACGATAATCGCCGCAAGGCGTTGAGAAGAGTTCCGTGCAACCGCCAGCCCTTCTCAACATGCAATTATCACATGACTTTATCACTTCTGTGGTATTGCGCGTTTTACGAGGATTTTTGAGTTTCCACGCATCCCACGCATTACGTTTAATTTCAAATAATCGCGTATTGAGTGCGTCATCGTCAAGTTTTACGTGACACCGCTGGCTACCCCTGTAAAAAAACACGGAAAATCCGCCATCAAAAACTTCGTCAACAATAGCTTCTTCAAGGTCAAGAGTATACCTGTTGATGTAATACAGCTTGCTCTTGCTGGCAAGTTTTGGAGCCGCAGCTTCATGCGCCTGTGGCTGAACAGTTTCAAATTCAACCTCTGCTTTTGGTTCTTGTGGCTGCTTAAATGATTTTGCCTGTTTGCGTTGTACCCATTCTTTTATAAACGCGAATAGCCTCAGCAACAGCAATCATCTCCAATCATACCCATTATTACAGGAAATGAACTGTAAGTCAACAACAAATTAAGCTGTCCCATCGGCTATACGGGGAGAAAGGAAAAACAGTATGCTTAATCACATCACACTCATGGGTAGGCTCTGCTTCGAGCCTGAACTTAAAGTCACCGGCTCCGGTGTAAAGGTCGTAACGGCTCGCATCGCCTGCGACCGCGACTACGCCGGCAAGGACGGAGGCGATAAGAAGGTTGACTTCATCGACATCACCGCATGGAGGGCGAAGGCAGAGTTTATCTGCCGCAACTTCCATAAGGGCGACCCGATACTCGTAGACGGGCGTCTGGAGATGCGCAATTGGGAAGACCGCGACGGCAATAAGCGTGTAAGCGCAGAGGTAAACGTAGATAACGCGTACTTCTGCGGCGGCAAGCGCAGAGACTCCGGCGGAATGGGCGGCGACATCGACAGCTTCAGCCCCGCCAAGCTTGAAGACTTGGACGACGACGGAGAACTTCCGTGGGACGTCGGAGAAGACGACCAGCTTCCGCTTTAATCGAACATAAATCCGGCTGTACCGCAGTTTGTAATTGCGGTATGGCCGATATTTTTATACCTGAAAGGAGATAGCATCATGGACAGCGTTCTGTCATGGGCAGTTTTAACCGCACTTACAATCATTGGGCTTGTGCGCTTTTGCAGGGCGTACACCAGATACGAGGAGGCAAGGAAAGCCAACTCTGAGAAAGAATGGAGGTCGATGGGAAAATGAAGCGTAACCTGCGGGAAATATATTGCCTGTATTTCCCCGATGAAGGCCGGTACACAAGGCTTATGACCTTGGCCGAAGCCAAGAAGCTTGTGCATGAGTTCTGCACTGCGTACATCGTCAATATCGAAACTGCGGAGGTGATTTGCTAAGACTTACATAGCAGAAGGAGCGTCTCAGCGAGCCGTGAAACATCACGGTTGGCCGAGGCGCTCCTGTTTTTACCTTTCAAAACTCAAAATCTTACATCACGCTGAGCTAACGGCGAAACGGGCAGAAAGGATTTTACCATGGACGAGAAAGAAATAACCTGCTGCGACTGCGGCTGCATCATAAGCGAGGACGATGCCACACCAATCCACGGCGACGACAGCTTTGTCTGCCCCGATTGCCGCGACAATTACATCATATGCGACGAATGCGAGGAACTCTGGGATTACGACAGCATCATAGAGATAGACGGAAAATGCGTCTGCCCTGAGTGCCGTGACTCAAGCGACTACTTCCAGTGCGATGATTGCGGCACGTGGCATCGCAGAGTTGAAAACTCGTGGTGGGATACCGCTAACTATTATGAAACCGAAGACAACAGCACAATATGCATAGATTGCTTCGACAACAATTATGAACGCTGCGGCGACTGCGGAGGGATATACGCCAGAGACGACATGACGCTTGGCGAAGACAGATACGGCGAAGATGTTTACCTCTGCGCCGACTGCGAACGCAGCCGCAAAAAGAAGCATATCAAAGAATACGGCTATAAGCCCGCGCCGATATTCAAGACCAGCAATCACGACAAGTTCTACTCCAGCGCAGACATCAGAGAACTCGTTTTCGGTGTTGAGCTTGAGATAGACAAAGGCGAAGACCCCGAAGAAACCGCAGGCGAGCTTTGCGAAACGTCCGAGGACATCTACTGCAAGCACGACGGAAGCCTGAACAACGGCGTAGAGATAGTCACACACCCCTGCACTCTGGACTACCACCTGAAAGACCTCGGCTGGGACAAGCTCTGCGATATTGCGCTGAAGCACAATTTCCGCAGCAACGATGCCCGCACATGCGGTCTGCACGTCCACGTAGGTAGACGTCAGCTTGGAAGCGGAAACAGCCAGCGCTACGCAACGATTGCGAAGATAATTCTGCTCGTGCAGCGTCATTGGGAACCTCTCGTCACCTTCACCCGCCGCAACGAAAGCCAGCTCGATAGATGGGCAGCAAAGCCTGACGTTGACCTTAATGCGGCAAACGAAGACAAACTTGTGGAAAACGCGCTCCGTGAACGTGAACGCGGACGCTACGTAGCAGTCAACCTTCAGAACAGCGAAACCGTCGAATTCCGACTGTTCAACGGTTCTCTGAAGCTCAATACGATTTACGCAACACTTCAGTTTGTTTCAAACCTCTGCCTGTACGCGAAAAATAAGAGCGTGGACGACGTTCTCGCATCACAGTGGAATGACATATGCAACTACCAGAAATACGACGAGCTGACAGCGTACCTCAATGAGCGCAACATTGGCAACATCTCGCATCTCGAACCCACAGCAATAAACACACGTGCAAGAAAAGGGATGGTTGATGCATACGGCCATGAACTCGTCCCCGGCGATATCGTCCGCATAATTAACAGCGACGGCGGCGGAGTCGGCAGCCTCGACATAGCAATAGGTGAAACTGCAAGAGTTATACGCAGAACCAATCAGCCAAGCGATTATAACTTTGGAATACAGCTACTTGAGCAGAAACCGTCCTGCTGTTGGCATGACCTTAACGGCGAGCTGCCAATGGACACAGGCTATTGGGTATATAGCCGAAACGTAAAGTTCGTAGAACACGAAACCACTCAAACCGACATTTTTTAAGGAGGAGTAAATTATGTGCATCATCGCTGCAAAACCAGCTGGAGTCACAATGCCCAGCACCGAAAAAATCGAAAACATGTGGAACCGCAATTCCGACGGAGCCGGTATCATGTACGCCGTGGATAACAAAGTTCACATCGAAAAAGGGTTTATGACCTACACAAGCTTCAACACCAAGCTCGACAAGCTTCGGGGCAAGTACAACTTGGACAAGCTCCCCGTCGTCATGCATTTCCGGATAACCACCCACGGCGGCACAAAGCCTGAGAACTGCCACCCATTCCCGATAACAGACAGCGTCGGTATGCTCCGTAAGCTCAACCAAACTGCACAGATAGGCGTAGCACATAACGGCATCATCGACATCAGGCCGCGCAAAGGCATCTCAGATACAATGGAGTACATTGCCTCTCAGCTGGCTCCGCTGTCAAAGGCAGTGCCAAATTTCTACAAGAACAAGCATCTCATGCAGATGATATCCAACGCCATCGACAGCAAGATGGCGTTTCTCACGTCTGGCGGCAAGATATATACCATCGGCGACTTCATTGAAAACAGTGGAGTGATGTACTCCAACCGCAGCTTTGAGCGCACGACCTCTTGGCGCGATTACTCCTACGGCTGCTACGAAGCAGACAGCTGGGAGCTGTACAGCGGCGTTCCGCACTATCGGTACAAGCCTGTCATGTGGCTCGACGATGCCAAAGGTGAATTCATCGTCACTTCCGACGGTGACATGCTGTCAGGAGAATACGCAATCGACGCAGACAGAAATGTCTACGAGTACGATTACGAACTTGACGCATTGGTGAAAGTCCCCGCGCTGGCATATAACAGTGAAGCTATGCTCCTCAACTACGATGCCGACTCGCAGCTCTGCGTCAACGAACTTATCGCAACAGGCGACTTCCTCATGCCGGTATGACCGATGAAAAGTACGTCTTTGAAGAGACGAACCGCGAACGCAAGCAGATAGGAACCGGCGTATACTCGCGCAAACGCGGAAGCCGGTCTAAGAAATGCACCCTGCCGTCGGATAACATGACGGCAGGGCAGCTCAAGAAAAGGAATGGTGAAGTAATGCAGTATAACCTGAAAGCGCCAATGGGGTGGCTTGTATTTCGCTCCATGCCGGCAGACTTGCAAAAAGAATACATAAAATCCTGCGCATATAAATACGAAGCTCGCGGCTGCGATATGGCTGAAATGTTCGGCCTAAGCAGAAACGGTTTCAGTGCTGCCATGGTAGGCTTGTTCGGCAGTAACACTCCGTTTACCGGTGCGGGCAGGAAAAAAATGTCCCCGCTCTGGGAGGAATTCATACGAGGCGATATAAGCGTTTCTGCCGAGCCGACGCCCACAACCGTGAATTTGCCCGTCGAAGCAAAAGAAAGCTCAGAGAGCGAAACTGAGCGAGTTAAACAGATGCCCTCGTTGAAATCAAGCGCAGCGCTCTGCATAAAAAGCGGCACTCTGCGTTTTGCAGGCACACCTGAAGCCGTGTTTGCCAAGGCTATCCTCGCCATGAACCCCATGGATACTTACGAGATAGAGATACGCTTCAGGAGAACGACGGCGCAGTCAGAGGAGGTGAACGCAGAAGGCTGAAACGGCACAAAATTCCGTTAGTAAATCCGTTAGTAAATTCGATGTTAAAAAGCTGCGACATTTGTCGCAGTTCTTTAACATTTCTCTCAACTTTTTAACGTTGAAAAAGCAGAACTTTCCTGATAAAACAAAGAAAAACCGCGAGACTTCAATGCCTCACGGTTTTACAATTTATGGTGGACGATACAAGACTCGAACTTGTGACCTCCCGCACGTCAAGCGGATGCGC